>Ga0208492_1000238_pt1 | contig 53605 bp, 44 predicted proteins | sample Subbioar_CSW14AB_FD_184820 | JGI IMG/M metagenome (GOLD analysis project Ga0208492, IMG submission 184820) | Serpentinite rock and fluid subsurface biosphere microbial communities from McLaughlin Reserve, California, USA - CR12Mar_CSW14AB (SPAdes) | ecosystem: Environmental > Terrestrial > Deep... | reverse complement strand
CGCATCCCGAAAGGCGTCGCCTAAATGTAGTGCCAACTTTCGACCCCCGATCTCAAGAAACCCCGGGGTTTTCGCTATTATTCGGTCGCTAACTGCGGAAGTCGGGTTAGATGAGTCTGGATTGAACGATCAATTCATGCCGGCTTAGTTGCGAAGATGTTGTAGCAACCGTTCCAAGTTCTTTCGTTCCCATTGAGTCTCTTCGGGATCGGGGTGTTCCTTCAGCTTCTTGATTTGGCTCTCAAGATAGGCCCGCAATTCGGGATCGTACGATTTGCCTGCAAGATGCTTGACGCATTGCTTGGCAAGGGCACCCCCCCAATCCGGTGAATCGTCAAAGAGCGAGTTGGGCTGAATCGCTTTGCGGAAAAGCTCATGAATCGCCTGATCGACGCGAGGGCTCATAATGGGCCGAAGCAACATGAGCAATCTCGTCTGGTCTTCCACCGATACGGCATTCATGTAGTAGGGGTTGAGCGGATCGTAGTCGGGAAACGCCAGGGCACTGATCTGATTGGCAAGCGCGGCTTTTCCAAAAAGCAGGATGTCGGTGTGCACGAAATCTGGCTGACAGACATGGTGCAGCCAATAGGGGAGAGTGATCCACGAGTGGTCTTTCGATTCGCCTTTGAATTTTTCTATCAAATCCAGGTAGTGATTGGGGTTATTGATTTTTGTGATTTGCATCGCGGCAAATTGATGCAATTGGTTTTCGTCGAGATGAAATGTGGATAAGTTTTCGATGAATTCAGTGTCATCAAAAGAATGGATTAGGAATGGGGATTTGGCAGTTTCTTGAATTTTGTATGTAATTAGTCGTGATATATAAAAATAATTTTTTAGCTTGGACTCGTGTGACGGCGATAAGGCAAGGAGTTTGGAGTTGATGAATTCCAGGACTTTGTCGACATCGTAGATCGGCCGCTTGAGCAGTTTCACCAGAAGGTCTTCTGCCTCTTGAGGGTAGTAGTAGGCGAGCCGATCGATCGCATCGAGAAGCGAAACAAAGTCGTGGTGGTTGGCATCGTTCAACAGGCTTTGCCTGTGCTTTTCGGGTGTCAGACCGGACCAGTCGTCTCGGCAGGCTTTCGCGAGCGCGGGAGTGTGGACCGGTGATTGAATCGTGATCGAAGAAGCGAACGTGACCAGAGTGTACTTTGCCACATGAAGGCGCCGATTCACAATTTCGCCGAGCGCAATGTAGCAGAGATCGCCGACGGTCAAGGTGTGAGAGGACAGCGGCGGGTCTGTGAATTCCAGGTCTTCTGGACCGGGATCGGGGAAAGTGAGGTCGGTCACCCACTGCCAGGGAACGGTTCCAGGAGGTTGTTTGCCCGGCTTGCGAATTCGAGGATCGTAAAACTTGCCATACGCCATCCAGGCGTGGAGATCCTTATCGTTCACCTCCCACCGCGTGGGCCGTTTGTCTTCCAGATGTTCCAGAAGTTGAGGAATCGCCGCGAGGCCTCGTCTCACCAGTTCGACCTGAATGGGGGAAACCTGATCTTGGGGGTAGCCTGCTAGTTCCGTGACCAAAGGATCATAGGAATCCTCCGCGGCCGGTTCCACCGGAGCGCTACCGAAGGGATAGAGTCGGTGCGCCTGGAACAGGGAGAACTCCCGCGGTTTTTTCAGCACCAGCAAGTCCAGCAATTCCTCGACGGTCAAGGTCTCAAGCTGGGAGCGCTTTCGCTTCGATTCTCTCTCGAGATCGTTGATTTTCGCAAGCCAAGCCGTGACGAAGAAAAGCACCAAAACGAAACCAAAGAACGCGAGTCGAGAAGTTTTTGCCGTGAACCTTGGCTGCCGCATGGGACATTCCCCACGGATGTGACTTGGGCAAGTGGGAGTTGATGCGTTTATGAGCTTCTGACTTGGAGACGGGCCATCTGCTCTCCCGTTTATTCTGGTCGAAAAATCACCTATTTTCAAGCATTTACGCGCAAACCAGGTCACCAAGATTGGACCGATCGCGAAGTCAGCCTACCGTTTCTCCACCATTCCTTTGACCCCGCCAAACCCGACCCGAATATTGTTCCCCGACTGGGCCGCTTTCAGCGCCTCGCCATACTCCTCAAGCGTGAACCATTCCCCGACAATCTTGGCGAAGGGATACTGGTTGCGCACGGCGCCCAGAAATTTCACGGCCCGCGCCAAATGCCTTGGTCCATAGTTATGGACTCCTCGGATCGTCAACATCTTGCGGATGATCGGTTCCATGGCCAGGCCGATCGACGCCGTGGGGAACACCGCTCCCATCAACACAATACGCCCGCCCACAGCCATCGTCGGCCAGACCGCTTCGAACGCCCCGGGGGCGCCCGAAAGCTCAAGAAAAACATGGGTGATCATCGAGGAGCCGTACCGGTCAATGAACTCTTCCGGCGCATGGGCCTCGGTGGCTCCAAACTCAAGCGCCGTTTCTCTTCGTTCTTTTTTGGTGTCCAGGCAAATGATCTTGGATGCGCCAAAGTGGGCCGCCATGGCGCAGGCGGTCACTCCCAACAGGCCCGCGCCGGTGATGACGACCGTTTTGTTCTGCACCGCTCCGGCCGCTTCGAATCCGGCGCAAACGCTTGCGGTCGCGCATGAGGCCGGGCAGGCGATCTCGATGGGGAGATCCCGTGGGATTTTGACGATGGTGGTGCCTGCGACCAGGATGCACCATTCGGCGAACCCGCCCGACCATTCCCGGCCGGGGTCGGCCGCCTCGTGGCCGTACTTGGTGCTCTTACTGCACTTTTGCGGCAAGTCGGCCTGGCAAGGTGAACATTCGCCGCAGTGGGCCACGACTCCCCAGACGATCCGGTCGCCCAGAGTGAGGGTTTCTCCGTTCCAGTCGGTGCCGGGACCATCGGGACCAAAGGCGGCAATGTCGCCGACAATTTCATGACCCAAGATCGTGGGAACCGGTACCTGGCGGCGGCCATGAATCGAGTGCAGATCGCTGCCGCAGATCGTCGAACCCAGCACCCGGACGAGAATCTCCCCGGGACCCAGTTTGGGCAAGGTCCATTCGGTGAGCTTGAGTTGATCGGGAATCCCTTCGAATACTAAAGCCTTACCTTGGGCCTTTCCCTGGGCAACCATCGAATCTCCCTTCAAGCGGACGCAGTCAAAAGCTCGGGGGTCAGCGCGGGGGGAGAGACCGCGGGGCGTTTGACCTTCGACAAAAAGAACCAGGTCGCGCCCATGAGAAAGAGCAACCCAAGAACCGAGACAACCCAACATGTTTCTATGAAAAACCGGGCGAACGCGGCATCGTCGGCCGTGGTGGGGCCGCGGACCGACCGTTTCAGAATGAGATTACCCACAAGAACCGCGATGTAGCCGAGGTATCCAAAGGAATCGGCCAGTTGGAGAAGATAACTGGAAGTTCCCTTGTCCTTGGTCGCGGCGAGCAAGCGCTCGAAAACGGTGGTGTGAATGGCGGCATAAGGAAAGTAAAGACCGAGGCCGCACAGGACGACAAAGGGTACGGGCGAGAGCAGCCCGATTTGCAGCCCCAAAAGAGATCCGGAAAGGATGAAAAATCCGGCAATGCAAATCCCAAGCGAAGCGAAAAAGGCCGAGCGGTTATTGGTGATGGCGACCAGGGCCCCATTGACCATGAGCACCGCGCCGCCGACCCATAACTCGACCCGAGTGAACAGGCCCGCGTCGTATTCGACTCCCAAGCCTTTCAGAATTTGAGGCTGGAAATCGGCCCGAATGCTGCGCAGGATGGTCACCAAAAGATAGGCAATAATGAGGAAAACCAGACCAAGCGCATACTTGGTGAACAGGTTCCAGCGTTCGTGGCGGTTCAATGTGCCCCGTCTTGACCGGGCGGCGACATCGTGAGAATCGGGCGGTGCAATGCGCGTCAGCATGCCGACGAAGATCAGCGTGGGGAGAAAAAAGCAGGCGCCCGCCGCTGCCGGCATCCAATGTTCGCTCACCCCCAGATTCAACAGCGCGGCCCCGATCGATTTCATCACCCCATCGGCCAGGATGAAACTGGCGCAAAGACCCGCGGCCAGCGCCTCGGTGTGGCGCCTTCCTTCGAGGAAACCAAGCACCAATCCAAACACCATCCCCAGCGGCAAGCCGTTGAGAAAGAGGAAAATAAAGCCCCAGGGGGCCGGAGTGAGCGCGAAGCCAAAGAGCGCCAGCTCGGCCCAGCCGATCAAAAACAAAATTCCCACGGCTCGCCTTGCGGGAGGAAGTTCGGAGATGAATTTGATCCCCAGAAATTTGGAAACCATGTAACCGCCGACCTGGCTGATCACGAGCAAGGTCTTCAGATCAAAACCACCCAGAGTCGCGAGGGTTTCATAAGAACCGGCCGTATAGGGTTTGCGAAAACCATACATGCAAAAATAAGTGCCAAATGCGGCAACGACTGCCCAAAGCGAAGCGAACAAGGTGTTTCTTGGAGTAGAGGGGGACATGCCGGGATCGGCATCGTCGGAAGGATTCATTATGAAATCCCGGTGAAGCGAAGGTGGATAGCTCGGGGCTTAGTATACTTTCCGCAGCCTTCGGCTTCGGTGAAGGTATGATGAGTTTCCCTGGCCCGCGTGTTTCCAGGCACCCACTCCGATCACCGAAAGAGCGAAGCAATAACGGCCACGGAGGCGACGCCGCCATCAACCACCAGCGGTTCGCCGGTCTCTCATTCGTTCAAGGATCGCCACGATGGCTTCTCCCCTGGTGCAATCGATCGTCCAAATGTTTCGCAAACATGGCGGATCGCAGTATGGCGGTGAGTCGGTCACCCAGCAAGAACATGCACTGCAAGCGGCCATGCTCGCAAGGAAACAGGGGCTGCCGGCGGCGGAGATTGCCGCCGCATTGCTCCATGATGTCGGTCATCTGCTGCATGAATTGCCAGACGATGCGCCCGACCGGGGAATCGATGATTTTCATGAAGAGTTGGCCGGGGCCTGGCTCGACAAACACTTTATTCCTGAGCTGGTCGAACCGGTCCGGCTTCATGTCGCGGCCAAGCGCTACCTCTGTGCCGTGGAACCGGGCTATTTCGAAAAGCTCAGCCCCCCCTCGGTCTTGAGCCTCGAATTGCAAGGCGGGCCAATGAGCGCCAGTGAAGTCGAATCGTTTGAAAAGAACCGCCACCATGCGGCGGCCGTGCGTCTCAGGCGCTTTGACGAGGAGGCGAAAATTGAAGGTTTGCCAACACCCCGCGTGGAAGATTTTGTCGGGGAAATGGAAGCATGCCTCAAGGTGCCTGGGGTGGTTTCCTAAATGAGTCAAAAGCAAGTTGCCGTTGTCGGTGCCGGAATTCTGGGGCTGGCTCACGCCTGGGCCGCGGCCCGCCGGGGTCACAAGGTCACCGTCTTTGAGAAGAATGACCGGGCAATTGGCGCTTCAGTGCGCAATTTCGGCATGGTTTGGCCCGTAGGCCAACCTCCCGGCGAGGCGCTGGAAGTCGCGCTCACCAGCCGCGGCCTCTGGCTTGAGTTCTCCAAAAAAGCAGGACACTGGGCGCTGCCTTGCGGATCGCTTCACGCCGCCCACCGGCCCGACGAATGGCGAGTTCTGGAAGAGTTTGCCGCCCTGGCCGCTGGATTCGGTTACGATTGCAAATTGCTCAATCGCGAGCAAACCCTGCACATGGCTCCCGGGGTCAATCCACAAGGATTGCTGGGCGGCCTTTACAGCTCGACGGAAGTGGCGGTCGATCCGCGCAAGGCCTCGGCCGCGCTGGCGAAGTGGCTGGCAGAGGCCTTTGCCGTGACCTTCTGCTTTTCCACCGAAGTCGCCATGATCGAATCGAATGGTCGCGGACCGGTGCTTCGCTTGCGTCCGGCCGAGCGAATCTTGCAGCCGTTTGACCGGATCGTCGTGTGCGCAGGCAGCGATTATCTCGCGCTTTTTCCCGAATCGTTTCAGGCCAGCGGGATCCGGCTTTGCAAATTGCAGATGATGAGAACCAAGGCCCAGCCGGCCGGCTGGCGCATCGGGCCGCATCTGGCGAGCGGTTTGACCTTGCGGCATTATCAGAACTTTTCCGTTTGCTCAGGCATTGGCGCGCTCAAGGAGCGAATTGCCCGCGAAACCCCGGAGCTTGATCGTTATGGCATCCATGTCATGGCCTCCCAAAATGAAGAGGGCGAAGTAATCGTCGGCGATTCCCACGAATACGACCGCGAGATCGAACCCTTTGACAAAGCCTTGATCGACGAGCTCATGTTGCGCGAACTGTCCAAAGTCTTTTCCCTGCCCGACTGGACGATCGCCGAGCGTTGGCATGGAATTTACGCCAAGCCCGCTTCGGGATTTGTCGTCGAAACCGAACCGCTTGCGGGGGTGCATGTGTGCACGGCGGCCGGAGGCTCGGGGATGACGATGTCTCAGGGAATTGCCGAGCGCTTTTGGAAGAAACAAAGTCTGTAAATCCGTCTCAATGGCCGCAGGCGGCGGAAATCGTCGGCAAGGCAGATGGGCAGCACGGGCGGGAAGACCCGCCGAGAAAAAAACAATAATAAGGATCTCCCATGTCGAATGAGGCGATTGCCAGCGAATCGAGCTCCCGAATTTCCGTGATGCGCGCCCCTTTGGGGGCGGTGCTGTTCGACTGGGCCGGGACCATGGTCGACTACGGCAGCCTGGCCCCGGCGCGGGTTTTCGTGGAGATTTTCCACCGTAGCGGTGTCGCGGTGACGGAAGCGGAAGCCCGCGGGCCGATGGGCAAAGCCAAGCGCGAGCATATCGCCTCGGTTTTGTTTTTGCCGCGCGTCGCCGCGCTTTGGAAGCAAGTGAAGGGAGCCGAGCCGACCGACAAGGATGTGCAGAAGCTCTACGACGAGTTTTTGCCTTTGCAAAAGTCGGTGCTATCCAGCATGTCGGCGGTCATTCCGGGCGCCAGCCAGGCGGCCGCCTGGTGCCGTTCCAGGGGATTGAAAATCGGTTCAACGACCGGTTACACCCGCGAATTGATGGAAGTGGTCATGCCGGTGGCCAAGGCGGGGGGGTATAGCCCCGATGTGATGTTTTGTTCCGACGATGTGCCCACGGGCCGTCCCGCTCCCTGGCTCAACTTCCGCGCCGCCGAGGCGCTGGGTATCTATCCGATGGACCGGATTTTGATCGTTGACGACACGCCGCTTGGCATCAAGGCAGGCCGCAACGCCGGTTGCTGGACCGTCGCGGTCAGCCAGACCGGCAATTCCCTGGGACTGCCCGAGAAAGAAGTTCACGCATTACCCCCCAAAGAATTGGCGACCCGTCTTACCCAGATTCAAAAAGAGTTTCTGAACGCCGGCGCCCATCATGTGATCCCATCGGTCGCCGATCTTCCGCAGCTTCTCCAGTCTTACTATCGTTTGCCTTCCTAGCTTCGTGCTCCCGCGGAAAGAGCCTTTCGGAGCGGAATTGGTCCGCGCTGGAGCCGTTTCGCGTGCCTTGAGGCGTCTGAATACTAGGATAAATGGGTCAAGGACAGGTTTCAGGGCAGGCTCATGGAACTGAGTGCACTTCAGCAGCGAATCAAAAAACTTTACGGGACGAAAGACGCTCAACGCGGCGTTGAGGGGACGTTCCTTTGGTTTACCGAGGAAGTCGGCGAACTGGCCGCGGCCCTGCGCGAAGAGCGGCATGGCAAACTGCCGCGCAAGGAGCTTGAGCGCGAGTTTGCCGATGTTCTTGCCTGGTTGGCGACACTGGCCAACCTTGCCGGTATCGATTTGGGCCAGGCGGTTCTGGACAAATACGGGTCGGATTGCCCGGGGTGTCGCAAAACCCCCTGTGCCTGTTCACTGTTGGAGAAGCCTTGACCCGCGTATTTGCAAGGCCCGACCAGCCCAACGAGCATGCCGCCAGGCCTGCCCTGGAAACGGTTATGGCATGGTCCTGGGGCTGGAGGTTGTCGCGGGCCATGGAGCGGTTCCGGCTGCCTGCTTCCTCTTTCGCGGCGATTCTTGTCTTCCTTTCGTGGGCGGGACTTCCCGCCTCGTCGGCCGCTCAGTTTTCGATCAAGTCGGTGAAATGGGGTTTCACGCCCGCCGGCGGATTTCGTATTGGCGGCGCCGATCCGCGCGTGAGCGAGGGCCTGGTCCGCCAGGGGGTCACCAACCCCATCGTCGTTGAATGGGAAGGAGCACCCACCGACGGGGAAATGGTCGTCGAGCTCATTCAGCTGGACGACCTGGGCCGTCAGATCCGCAAGAAGCTGCCCGGTTCGAACCATTCGACCGGTTCGAACCATGAGGCCAGGGGGTCGCTGCCGACCCTGATCCAGCTCAACCCTTCTTTGACGGTGCGCCTGGTTCACAAGAGCGGCGGCGGCGAACGAGTGGTGGCCGAGACCACCGTCCTTCCCGCCGTAGTGCCCGCGAATCGGCCGCTGGCAATCTGCCTTGGGGCCGTTCCTGAAGGCCTGGCCAAGGCGCTGATGCCGGAAGAGCCCGCGTCCGAAGCCGCCAAAACACCGGTCAAAGCGGGCGCCAAGGCCTCCGTGGCCAAAAACGCGCGGCTGGCTTCGCTGGGCGTCATCGGATCGTTGGCCGGCTTGCCCACCGAGGCGGCGGCCTACGAATCGGTGGACCTGATCTGGGTTCCCATGGGGATCGATTCGCTTGGCAACGATCTGGCGAAGGCCGACGCCGCCCAGCTGAAAGCGCTGGCCGCCTGGCTGGCCCAGGGCGGCCGCATGGTCCTCGCGGCATCACCGCTTGAGGGCAAACTGGCCCAATTGGACCAGGCCATGGCCAAGGCCTGGGGCGCTCCCTGGGTCGACGCCCGGCCAGGAGCGAGCGAAAAGCTCTCCGAGCCGAAGCGGCTCGATCGCCTCTACCGCTGGCTCGATACCCGCAAACCGTTTGAAGCCATGCAAGTCGAGAGGATTCAACACTGGACTCCCGGCCCGACCGCCATGCCTCTCGCGGTGGAATCCGGCTCCGAAGCTTCACCGCGCTCGATCACTCCCCTCGTCGAGTCTCCCTCCGGTCAGGGGGCGGTTCTTTTGTGCGGATTTGCCCTGGAGGGAAAGCCGCTGGAACGTTGGCGCGGCGAAAGTGACTTTTACCGGCGCACCCTGCAATGGGCTGGGGCGCTCAGATCGGTGGTTCGTACGGGAGAAACCGAAGCGATTTCCGATCCGTTTGCAGCGGGGATGGCCCAGTTGCTCGGCACCTTCCCCGGGGTCATCCTTTTCTCGTTTGGCTGGATTCTGCTCGCCATCCTTCTCTACATGCTCGTGATTGGTCCCCTTGATTACTGGATTGTCGATCGCAAGTTCAAGCGGCCCGATTTGACCTGGTTTACCTTTCCCGCGGTCGCTCTTCTGATCGCGCTGGCCATCCCCTGGCTGGTGGGAGCGACCAAGGGTCAAGACCTGCGCATCAACCGGGTTGACCTGATCGAGTACGATTTGGCCAGTCCCCGGCCCCAGGTGTCGGGCATGAGTTGGCTGTCGTTGTTCACTCCCACCGAAGGAAGAAGAACCGTCGAGGCCAGTCCCAACGAAGCCTGGCTGGGCGCCTCCTCTGCCAGCGACCGGGGCGCGGCCAAGGCCATGCCGGCACAGGCCAAGGTGCTGCCCTGGTCGGGTTCGTTTTCCGGACCGATCTTCACCGGGGGCGGCTCGGCCTATGTCGATCTGGTCGAGGACGCGGCCGGGAGCCTTCATCCCGAAGGCATTCCCATGCGGGTCAACACCGATCAGGCCTTTCAATCGACCTGGCAAACCGGCCTGGAGCGATCCCAAGCTCCCTTGTTGGCCGAGGTGCGCCACCCGCGCGGAAACCCGAATCAACTGGTCGGCAATTTGACCAACCGTCTGCCCGTTGCGATCGAATCGCCTATTTTGGCCTATCGAGGTCGCTTTTATCCACTGGAGTCGAATCTCCTGCCCGGAGAGTCGGCCATCCTGGACGAGTTGAAACTGGGCGGCGGCGGCCAGCCTCTGGATTTCTGGACCAATGCGGGCGTGCTCGCGGCGAACAAGGCCGACCTGGTCAAGCCCGTGGGCGCCAGCCGCGAGGCGCGCGAGACGGTGGATCGGCATCAGTTGATCAAGAGTCTTTTGCTGGGCGAGCGCCGCCAGGTGGGGGTCTTGGGCGGGTGGAATTTGCGCTGGCGCGTGTTTTCTCCCTGGGACGATATCCCTTCGGCCGGCCGCAACGCTCCGCTATCTTTTTCCCGAGACGAGCTGATTCTGTTTGGAAGGACTCCGCTGGTTTTGGGCAACGCCGCGACCGATCTCAAAACCGGGCCAACCCGGTTTACCCTCGATGGGCAGGCCGAGCCAGCGGGTAGGATTCTCCGCGAAACCTACATCGTCGCGATTTTGCCCGTTGCGCCTTATGTCCCGAACACGCCAACCATGACCCCAAACTCCATTCCGAGCACTCCGCTCAGCGGGGCCAAACCATGATCGAATGCCGCGAATTGACCAAGATGTATGGGGACCTTTACGCCCTCAACCGGCTCAACTTGCAGCTTGATCCGGGCGATGTCTACGGCTTCATCGGGCCCAATGGCGCCGGGAAGACGACGACCATGCGCATTCTGGCGACCTTGCTCAACCCAACTTTCGGCGAAGCGTCGGTGTGCGGCTACTCGATCTACAACAAGCCCCGAGAGATCCGCCGCGCCATCGGCTACATGCCCGACTTCTTTGGCGTCTACGACGACATGAAGGTGATCGAGTACCTCGAGTTTTTCGCCGCCGCCTACCGCATTCAGGGGCCGTCGCGGCGCAAGAAATGCAACGAAGTGCTCGAACTGGTCGACCTGGGTTACAAGCGCGAAGCGCTGGTTACCAGCCTTAGCCGCGGTATGACCCAGCGTCTTGGCTTGGCCCGCGTGCTTTTGCATGAACCCCAGGTGCTTTTGCTTGACGAGCCCGCTTCGGGCCTCGATCCGCGCGCGCGCATCGAAATGCGCAAGCTGCTCAAAAGGCTGCGCTCGATGAACAAGACGATCATGGTATCCAGCCACATCCTCCCCGAGCTGTCCGATATCTGCAACAAGATCGGCATCATCGAACAGGGGAAATTGGAATTCAACGGCACGGTCGCCCAGGCGATCAAACAGGTCCGCCAAAGTTCTGTCTACCTGATCGGCGTGGGCGAGGGCAAAACCGACCAGGCCCAGGCGTTTCTCAAAAGCCGCAAGGGGGTCGAATCGGCGGAAACCTCGCCTGATCCCGAAGTGCTGCGCGTAACCTTGTCTCAGGGGCTCGAAGATGGATCGTTCCTCGCCGAGGAATTGATCCGCGAGGGGTATCGCCTGCGCCGCTTTGGCGAAGAGGAAATCGACCTGGAAGATGTGTTCATGCGCATCACCCTTGGCATCACCAGTTGAAACCGCCTTGTCGCGAAGAAAGAATTCCCCATGCGCATTTTTGTCACCGGCGCGGCCGGTTACATTGGCAGCCACACCGTCCGGCATTTGCAGAACGCCGGCCACGAGGTGTTCGCCTACGACAATTTGAGCCGCGGCCACCGCGCGGCGATTGAACGGTTGGGCCTTAACGAGCGCTTTTTCGAAGGCGATCTTTTGGAATCGGCCAAGCTCGACCATGCCATGGTCATGACCCGGCCCGAAGCGGTGCTGCATTTCGCCGCTTTTGCGTTGGTGGGCGAATCGGTGACCCGGCCGGACCTTTACTGGAAAAACAATGTTCTGGGCAGCATATCCTTGCTCGATGCGATGCGGCGCAATAGCGTGGGCAAGCTCGTCTTTTCAAGCACCTGCGCGACCTACGGCGTTCCCGAAAAAATGCCCATGGACGAGTCGCTGCCCCAGTCGCCCATCAACCCCTACGGCCAATCCAAACTGACCATGGAAAAAGCGATCAGTGATTACACGGCGGCGTTTGGCTGGCAATGCGCGAGCCTGCGCTATTTCAATGCGGCAGGCGCCTCGTCGAAGGGGGACATTGGCGAAGACCATGAGCCGGAAAGCCACCTGATTCCGCTGGCCTTTCGCGCCATCCAGAAGATCGCGCCGCCCCTGACCGTGTTTGGCACCGACTATCCGACACCCGATGGAACCTGCATCCGCGATTACATTCATGTGGACGATCTGGCTCAAGCGCATTTGGCAGCGCTCCTTCATCTCGAGAAGCAGCCGCAAGGAACGCACGAAGCCTTCAATCTCGGCACGGGCCAGGGAAATAGCGTGCGGGAAGTGATGGCCGCGTGCGAACGAGCCTCGGGACGGCCGGTGCCTCACAAGACGGGGCCGCGCCGCGCGGGCGATCCTCCCAGCCTCGTGGCCGATCCGGCCAAGGCAGCGCGGATACTCGGCTGGAAGGCGGTTCACGATCTCGAATCGATCACCCAATCGGCCTGGAAATGGCACCAGTCGCACCCGAGGGGGTATTCCACTCCGAAGGTATGAATCGCAACCGCCCCATCCTGATCTCCTTGCTCATCCTCACATGGGCTATCCCCGGGTTGGGATGGGCTTGGACGCCTTCAGGCCTGGTTGCCGCTCATGCTGGCGTTCTTGATGCGCAGGGCGGAAATCCGCAACCTTCGGCGGCTTCGTCTTCGCTTCCCTGGGAAGAGCCGCTTCTTCCGGGGCCCATTTACAGTTCGCGCGAATTGATCTGGCGATCCTCGCTGATCGTCACGCTCAAGCTCGATAAGGCGGGCGATCTTCTGGTTGACCGGGTGCTCTTTGGCACCTGGGATGCGAAGACGGCGCCGCCCACTCCCACCGGAATCGTCTGGCAGCCCAGTGCGCTGCGCGTGATCGGTTTTTGGCGCAAGTCGGCAAGTGGATTCGAACTGCTGCCAAGCGGCCTGCGCAGTCAGGGGCCGGCGGACTCGGTCGAGTATGCAAACCCCAAAACTCCCTGGCGTGTCGTGCCCGGCGCCGATTGGCCAACCATGCTCAAAAATCTTCAAAGCGACCTGGAGCAGATCCTGGAACTCAAGGCGGCCTGGACGGAGGTTCAAGCCCCCAGGCGGATCGAAAAAATTCAGAATTGGATTTCGCGCCACGAAAATACCCTGGGCGGAGGCATCGTCGAAGAGCAGAGCGGGTGGGGCTCGCTCGAACAGCAGGCCCTCATGGAAATCATCCAACATGCGGATCTCGAATCGGCCTGGAAGGCGGTGGGGCTTTATGCCCGCTCCAATGAAGGTCATTTACCCCCGTGCGGACCGGTTTTCGCAACGCCCAAGCGGCGCGCCTTTCTCATGGGGATCGTTCAGGCGCCTGAACGGCTCAAGGGCGAAAAGGCCAGGGCGCTAAGACTTCTCGGCTCGAAGGGGGTGTGGAAAGAAGAGGCTTCGGCGCAAGAATCCAGAACGTTCAACGAGCTGCTTATCGGGGGACTCAAAGAGTCCGATACCGACCTGTTCGAAGCCGCACGCGATAGTGCCGCGACCCTGGCGGGGGTTTCTCCTTTGGCCTTGACCGATGCGGTGCGAACCGCCCTCAAGGACCTTTATCAAAAGCAAGATCCTGGTCCGAGAAAGGCGGCGCTCGCCCGGGCGCTGGCCGCATCGCTGGGCAAGGATCAGTGGAAAGCGCATTCGGGAAACGATGCCGGAATGGTGGTGGCCTTCACGCAACTGGCGTTCCACCAGGATCGCATTCGGTGGAGGATCGAGCGGCTCCATGGGGAGGCGCCGCCGCAAAAAGTGACGCTGGTGCGAGAGAAGGTGGACGCGGCGGGGAAGGTGGTCGAATCGGCCTCGATCCCAGCCGCTGAAATGGAAAACCCGCCCTGGGTTTCCTGGGGACCGATGCGTGGCGAGTGGCCGATCCAGCCCTGGAGCAGTGGACTTTGGCGGGTCAAGGCGGTTGGCGGCGATCCGAAAATGCCGTCCTGGCAATCGGAAGCTCGGATGGTGCGCGTGGTCAAACCGTTGACGGGGCTTCTCAAGGGACTGGGCTCCGGTTCCGTCAAGGTGACGATCGATCCTCCCGTAGATAAATGAAAGTCGTTGCTCAAGAGGCAATGAGCCACCACGCTCGTCCGTGCCCTTTTCCTCGCCGCTTGAGCACTAGGAATCCACTTCGCGAAAAACCCGGGAAGTTGCGCCAAACGCCTTGCCATCCCCGAAAGCGCAAGATAAGGTAGAGGTGTCTTATTGAGACTTGATCTCACTTAAAAAGTGAGGTCAGGGAGATCTTGTTTTCGAGCCTGCTCCGCTCCCCGCCGTGGATCCTGTGGGAGGATTCCACAACCGTTCGCAACGCGGCTCAAGTTCCTTTCCGACGGAGTGAACTGATGCGAGCCGTTCTTGTGCCCATGGTCCGGATCCCGGGCGATTTCAAAGATCCCTTATTGCTTTGATCTCTCATGGCCCTAGCGGTTCGCATGCGGGGGCCCCTTGGGGCCTGGCCTGTGGAAGGGTAGGGCCTTCGGCCCAGGCTTGGTCATACCTCTCTCACTTGCGGTCCAAGGCCGCATGCAAAACGTTCCTCCTCTCTTTTTTTCAGGCACTTGCGCCCAGCGGTTTCACGCCGCGCGCGGAAGGAGCCCAAGGCCGATTTTTTCACTCAAAAGACAATGCGCGCGATTTCGCATCAAAGGACCGAGACATGAGCTTATTGGATCCGGCCTCGAATTCCTCCGTGGCCACCTTGTCCCCCGTCGCCCCTTCCGAGCGGGCGTCCTCCGAGCGGGCGTTCAAGGCTGCGCCCAAACCCTTCGCCAAGCGCGCGATGCAGTGGACACGCCGCGGCCATCTGTTTCTTGGGCTGTTTTTGTTTCCGTGGGCCGTCCTTTATGGCATCACCGCTTTCCTGTTCAACCACCCTCAGGCGTTCAGCGACCTTCCCATCATTTCGTTCGATCAAAGCGCTCTGGCGGGAACCCCACTGGAATCTCTTCCCAAGCCCGAGGAACTGGCTCTCCAGGTGGTGACGATTCTCAATGAACGGCAAAATTCCTCGACTCCTTACCGGCTCATTCATCCGGAAGAGGCCAGGTTTTCCCGGGAGCTGGCGTTCGCCACGGTGAGGGCGGAGGGCCAGTCGATCAATGCCGCGATTGACCTGGTTCATGGGGGAGGCACCTTGCGCTCGACGATCGACAAACCCAAGGCGGAGGTGGAAAAGGCTCCCTTTGCTGTAGCAGGCGCGGGTCCAAGCGCGGGGGGCGGTGCTGCTGGCGGGCGCGGCGGCCGCGGTCCAAGGGGCGGACCGCCGGCGGGCGCAGGCGCGGTAGGCGCGCCGGCCGAATCAAGCAACGGTCCGGTCCGGCTGGAAACTCCCTGGCAGGATCTCGTCAAGCAATCGATCCCGCAGGTGCTTGAAAACATGGGCTTTCCCACCGGAACCGTCACGGTCACTTCGGTGCCGGATTTGAACTTTCAGATCGAAACCGAGGGGAAGATCTGGAAAGCGGTTTTCAATCCAGTGAGCGGTGCGGTGAGCGGCAAACCGGCCGATGCGCCTTCCGAGACGGAACTTTCCCTTCGCCGTTTCTTGCTCCGTTTGCATGTGACGCATGGCTATCCCTCATCGATTGGGGCGAAGTGGTTGTGGGCGATCGTGGTCGATCTGATGGCCTTCACGATGGTGTTCTGGGGAGTCTCCGGCCTGTTCATGTGGTGGCAAATCAAGGCGACGCGCGGGAGCGGCGCCATCATCCTGGCGATCAGCGCCGTGGTGTCGGTCGCCCTGGGATATGCGATGCATGTGGCGCTGACGCAGTAGCTTTAGGCCTGCGCTGTTTCCATGCAGCAAAAGAAAAGTAAAAGAATAGTAAAATAAAAAACAAAAAACGCCCATGGGAATGCAGCGAGGAATGCGCCGTGATGGAAGAAAGCCTTTTTTGCCAGATGGAACAGCTATGTCGAGAAGGGCAATTCGCTTTGGCGGCGGATCAAGCGCGCCGTTTGCTCTACGATCAGCCCGACGACGGCGCCTTGTGGCAGCTTTACGGCACCGCCAGTTTTAGCCTGGGCGAACCACCATCAGGCCTATTTCGGGGTCGCCTTTTACCTCAACCTTTTGGGCAATCCGCCCGAGGCGCTCATTTTTTCTCTGGAGCGAGCCCTCGAGCTGGCTCCTGGCGTGCTTCAGTACCGGATCAATCTGGCGTCGGTGCTTTATGAATCGGGCCGGCAACAGCAGGCGCGCGAACTGCTTGAGCCGATTGCGCTTGAGACGGTTTCGTGTCCCTGTCTGGTGAAGAGAATGCAAGAGATTTTCGAGCGCTTAGGAGACGGGCCGCGGACGCTTCTTTGCCGCATTCGCCTGGCTTGCCTATTGCAGTGAGAATGCCATAACCCTTCTCTTGGTAAGCATTTTCGGCTCGCTTTGCAAATGGAGAGCGAGCCTGAACTGCCATGCGAAGGGCCGCAAGTCGAGGCTCAGAAAGAAGCTGCAACACCCGAGCATGGCGATTTCCGATTTCAAGGCCAAGCCGAGTTGACAACGGGCACCCATGATTTAGAATGGCGTTGTGAGACTGAGTCTCAATAGCAATAGCCAAAGGGTTTTCTTGCAAAGACCCTTCTCGCGATTAGCCTCCGTGCGGGATGCCTGGCCCTCCAGCGCTCACCTACCGATCGCCAAAGCGCTGCCGCCATCGATCCCATTCCGGCACGACCCATTCCGGCACGAGAGGTACTTCCATGTCTGTTCGTCGACTGCGTTCGGCTTTCACGCTCATTGAATTGCTGGTGGTCATTGCCATCATCGCCATTCTGATCGGCCTTCTGGTTCCCGCCGTTCAGAAAGTGCGCGAAGCCTCCAACCGCATGAAATGCTCAAACAACATGAAGCAGATCGGCCTGGCCACGCATCTGTACCATGAAGCCAACGGCCGATTCCCTTACGCCGTCATGGATCGCCAGCTCAACGAAACCACTTCGACCTTCGCCACCGGTTTCATCCAAATCCTGCCCTTCCTCGAACAAGATGCCGTTGCCAAGCGCTGGAACCCCAAGTTGGCGCGCAATAGCGACCTCGATCCGGATGGAGATGGCTATACCAACAACATGTTGCAGAAGATGACCATCCCGACCTACACCTGCCCGACGATGACTCCCCCGACCGCGCCCCTGGGCGGAGCTGAAAACCGGGCCTATTGCAGCTATCTTTTCTCCGCGGGCACCCAGGATGTGACCCTTCATCCCTACTGGTCTCTTTTGGGTTTGAGCGGTCCCCCGGCATTTGATGGCGCGATCATTCCCGTCGACAACCCGGTCACCGTTCCCACCAGCCCCAACCGTCAAGCCACCAACATGGCGTCCATGCTCGACGGCACCTCGAACACCTTCCTCGCCGGCGAAACCGATTTCACTCCGGCGGGCGTGCCTTCCGCCAGCTACGGCGGCGTTTGGGCTTACGGCTACATCGGCTACGCCTGGGGCACCTCCTTCCACCCCTTCAACAAGCACAACCACACGACCACCGCTTATGGCGCCTTCCGCAGCCAACACGCTTCAGGCGGCAACTTCGTGTTCGTTGACGGGTCGGTTCGCTTTGTCCGCGATTCGATCACCAATCAGGTCTATCAGGGCCTGGCCACCCGCGCCGGCGGCGAGATCGTTTCCCTGGATTAAGGAATCGCCCAATGACCTTTGTCTTGCGTTTTCCCCTGGCAGCCGCGCTTCTTCTTGTCCTTTTTGGCTGCTCATCCTCCAAGGGACCGGAGAGCCCCGAAAGCCATCCGCTGAGCATGGATGACTGGAAAAAAATGCCCCCCGAAACCAAGTACAAGGTGGAAACCTTCGAACGACTCAAGGGGGGCAACCCAAGGCTCAACGATCCCGAAGCATGGGAAATGTTCGTCGAGCAAGTGATCGTGCCCGCGAAACAACAGGGCCGTTAAAGCGCTGAAGGCGATCCCGAATCTCGAAGTTTGGGCCGGAGTCTCGAATTTCGGGTAAGGATGAAAGCGTTGACCGTCCGCGGGCATCGCTCGCCTCGATGCCTCCAACCCATCCGGAAACGAACCAACCGGGTGGGTTGACTGAATCAAGAACGTGGCTTGCGGAAAAGTCGATCGTTTCTTTACTAGCCACTAAGAATCCGCCTCTTGCTGAATCATTTGGAAGAGTTTGTCCTTTAGGAGTAACCAGTGAATCGCTACTTTCAGTCGTTTGCGAGTTGGAACTTGGCCAAGCCGATGCTTGGCCTGGCCGCGGTGTCGCTCTTCGCGGCCCAGTGCCTGTCGCACTTCGTCTTCGTGGTCCCGGCCAAGGAAGCCGGCAAGCTGCAGGTGGTCTTCAGCGACGACCTCGAGCCGGACGACCAGGTCAAAATCGACAAGATCGTCTCCCTGAAGTTGACCGCCCGCGTTGACGGCAAAGATGTCGCGGTGGAAAGCACCAAAACCGGCGAGCATGCGCTGGGTGCCAACCTTCCCAAGGGCACGACCGTGGTTTATGGATCGATCGTTTACGGCATCAACGCCCGCGGCGATAATCCCGCGACTCTGCTCGTTTACCACCCCAAGCTGGCCCTGGTTAATGGCAAGGAAGGGATCGTGGGCGAGAAGGCTTCGATCGAGGCCGTTCCCTACCAAAAAGGCAACGAAACCCGATTCCAACTTCTCTTTCAAGGCAAGCCCGTTGCCGACGCCGAAGGCAGCATTGCACTGCCCGACGGCAAGAAAGAGAAACTGAAAACCGATAAAGAAGGTTTCACCGCGGGCTTCGCCGGCACGGGCAACTATGGCCTCTGGCTGCGTCATGCCGTGGCCAAGCCGGGCGAACTCGACGGCAAGAAATACAAAGAGGAAAAGCACTACGCGACCCTCGTGGGCGCTTTGACTTCCACCACCGCCAAGGGTCAACTTGCTCCCTTGCCCTCGGCCGTTTCGAGCCTGGGCGCCACCGCTGTCGATGGCTACCTCTACGTCTACGGCGGCCATGTCGGCCGGACCCATACCTATTCGACCAAGGACGTCCTCGGTGACTTCCGCCGGCTCGACCTTGCGGGCGGCAAGCCCTGGGAAACCCTTCCCTCCGGGCCGATCGCCCAGGGAATGAACCTCGTGAACCACAAGGGCAAGGTCATCCGCGTCGGCGGCATGCAACCCAGGAACGCCCCCGGTGAAACCGCCGACAATGTCTCCCTCGCCACCTGCGCCAGCTACGATCCGAAAACGAATCAGTGGACCGATCTGCCTTCCATGCCTTCAGGCCGCTCCTCGCACGATATCGTCGTCGTGGGCGACAAGCTCGTCGTCGTGGGAGGCTGGGAATCCAAGGGTAAAGAGACCAAGCCGACCTGGCACGATACGGCGTTGATCCTCGACCTGGCTCAATCGCAGCCGAAATGGGAATCGATTGCCCAACCGTTCAAGCGCCGCGCCCTGACCGCCTCGGCCATCGATCAGAAAGTCTATGTCATGTGCGGGCTTGGTGAAAAAGGAACGTTCCGCGGCGTCGAAGTCCTCGATCTGGAAACCGGCAAATGGAGCAACGCCCCTGAAGTTCCCGGCACCAGCAATCAGATGGGATTCAGCCCGGCGGCAACCACCTTGAATGGCCGGTTGCTCGTCAACACCTCCGAAGGTCCTCTTTATCGCCTGAGCAAGGATGGCAAGACCTGGGATAAAGTCGGCGCCGTGGCCAAGCCCCGTATGGTCCACCGCCTTGTTCCCCATGGCAATGGTGTCGTGGCTGTTGGCGGCGCCAGCAGAAATGGCAATGTCGCCGAAGTGGAAATCGTCGTTCCCGCCCAGGCCGAAGGCGTTCCCGTGTCTCTGGGAGCCACAAAAAAGTAGTCGTTCCCTAACGACCGGCTTTTTTCTCCCGCTTCCTTCGCGCCTTCCACCCGTGGGCCAAGAGGAAGCGGGTTTTGTTTTTTATGGGGTGCCGCAGAATGGCGCGCCGTCGATTGGCGCGACTTATTTTTTACCTTCGCCTGTCTGAAATCTCATTTCTCGCCTTCGCTTCTTTGAGATTTTATTTCTCGCCTTCGCCTCTTTGAGATTTTATTTCTCGCCTTCGCTCGGGGGCAAAACGATCGCGAGGCTATTGCCCACCTTGCGTTCCATCAGGTCCGCGGGTTTATTGATCACCCGCGCGTTGCCGCCGCCGATCTCGCCAAACACCAGGCTGGTACTGCCGCCGCCATCCATCTGAATCGCGTCGACGACCCCTTTCTCGCGCAAGATCTGCGCCACTTCGTAGGTTTGCATGCCGAGGCTGTGGCCCGGACGGCGGCCATCGACCACAAACAGCACAAGCCGGCCATCCTTGTGGACCCCGATGGCGGTACGGGGATGAAGATCTTTGTTGGGATCGGCTACCGGCTTGACGGCAATTTCTCCCTTTTTCAACAGCCGGGCATGGCCGGTGATCGCGGTATACAGGTCCGTGGCGGGCAAGGTGGCGTAACCATCGCCGATATTCTTGGGCCGTTCCAAAAAACGCACGCGGTTGTTGCGGTCGAAATGAATGGCATCGGTGAACATCTTGTCGTTGGGTTCCCAGGGGGAGACGAAATGACCTTCGGACATCGACAGCCCAAGGACTTTGGTGATCCCTTTTTTCTTGGCCTCGGGACTGTTGTCGAAAAAGTTGGCGTTGATGGCGATCTGCGCCTTGGTCTTTTCCAGGAACGACCGGGTCGTTTCCAGTTTGGTGGTGCCGGGGGGATAGGCGCCGTCCTTGATCGGCCCCGTCGCGGTGATCCGGGTTCCCGGCTTGAGCTCAATGAAGACGAAGTGCTGGGTCAACAGGCGTGGAGTGAAGGTAACCCGCTCGAGGTGTTCGACTCCGGGAAAGGGTTCGGATTTCTTCTCCCCTTCCTTGGCCTTGAGAAAGGAGGGGAGCTGGATCCCTTTGCTCTGCGCGGGTTCAGCCGTCCTGCCCGAAGGCATGGACGCAAAGAACGTCAAACCGCAAAGTGCAACAAGATAAAAACCGCCCACTCCCCACCTCGTCGCGCGCCACCTAAGCGACAAGTCGGCGTGGGGGTGCGCTTGATTCCCGGCATTGGGTATGAGGGTTTTGCGCTCAAGTACGCGCAAGGGCGAAACACGCATCGGCAACTCCCAAGCAGTTGGCGGTTGGCAAGAATCGTTGCCAACGAAAAAAGGCCCGGACAAGCCTCTAGGAGAGCTTATCCCGGCCGATCTTGCGAATCACTGCCGCTTTTTGGAAGAGATTGTTATCTGCTAAGAACTAAAGAGACTTGCCCGAACCGGGCTTACGCAATTGGGGCACACCCAGCTTGGCTTTATTGCCGGCGCGGCGAGCCAGTTTCTTGGCCATGCGGGCCTTCTTCGATGCGACGGTCAACACTCGCTTGCGGGGCATCTCAACACTCCACCCACTGCCTTCTGATTCATTCCTCAAGTCAGGAAGTATAACATAACTCCGATTCCTTGCCCAGTGCAGCCAACATGGACTCCCAAACTCTCCCTCCTGGCAAGCGGTGCATTTCATGACGCAACTCGTTTTTTGGTTTCATGTTGTGTCGATTTTGCCTCCGTTTCAGGCCGATCGGGAAAACTCGGCGGTCTTTGCCGCCCACGCCGCCTGGAACGAGCGAATCCGCCAAACCGGCGGCTGGACGGGCGGCGACGGCTGCCACAGCATCGATTTGGGCGGCGGGAAGTCGCTTTGGCTATTTGCCGACAGCTGGATCGGGCAGATCGAGGGAGGCGTCGCCAGCGGCCGGCGCAAAACGATGCGGATGGTCAACCAGGCCGTGGGCATCGTGGATAGCGCCACGGGTCGATTTGAGTACCTCATCCCCGCCAACGACGCCAAAGGCTTCTGGAAGCCGGACGATCCCGCAGGTAAGGAATGGTACTGGCCAGGCGATGCCGTCCGGCACGAGGGCAAGTTGTGGATCTTTTTGCACCGCCTGGCTCCCAAGCCCGACGGCGACCCAGGCTTCGCCTTTCGCCAGGTGGGAACCGACCTGTTTGTGGTCGAAGAGCCGCCTTCTGGAAAATCCTGGACTTCTGAGTGGTTGAGCCAGGCCAAACGTGTTGGCGCCACCCAGACGAGAGGCCCCTTTCTCGGATCGGCCGCGGCCGTTGAGGGGCCTTACCTTTATGGATTCACCCAGATCGATGAACCGAAGCCGAAACCGTTTACCCGGCCGATGGGCGTAGCAAGGCTGCCTCTGGCGAAGTTGTCGACCCTGAGTCAGACCGATCCGATTCCCTGGGAGTTTCAAGGAAAGGACGGCAAATGGGAGAGCGATCCAGCGCTCAGTGTGGTCGTGATCGCGGATGGCGCGCCGGAAATGTCCTTGCGCAAGGTGCCCGGCATCAGCGGCTGGGTGCTCGTCTACATGCAATTGGGAATGGGGGATCGCGCCATGGTGCGCCGTGCGCCCTCGGTCGAAGGCCCCTGGACGAAATCACGGTTGATTGGCCGAACCGCTCCCGATGCGAATGCGAAGCGCGATGGCGTTTTCAGCTATTCGGTGAAAATCCACCCGGAGGTTCAGATCGAACCAGGTCGCGCCAATCCCCCCGGACAGTTCCTCTTAACCTGGGCGAGCAACAGCGGCGACCTGGGTGTGCACAAGCGCCGCCCCGACCTCTACTTCCCCCGGTTCACCGTGGTGGATCTGGGGGAAAAATAGAAACAGAGATTTTTTGGTGCCGTCAAAGATCTTCAAAGTCGCAAAATGATGGTGCCAAGACTAATTCCCTCAAACACCATGAATATGGTGCTTGAGGGAATCTTTTTGAGCTAACGGGCGATGCGCAGGCCGCCACCCTTCGCGGTTTGTTCCACTTCGGCGGCGGTGACCCAGGCGAAATCGCCGGGGATCGAGTGCTTGATGGCGCTCATCGCGATGCCCCAGTCGAGGCCTTTTTGATCGTCGCCATCAAGCATCCCGTTGATCAGGCCGGCAGCGAAGGAGTCGCCCGCGCCAAGCCGGTCAACAATTTCCACTTCGTACGACCTGGTGCGTAGCACCCCCTTGGGTGTCCACAAGATCGCGGTCCAGGTGTTCTTCCACACCAGCGGATTCTCCCGCAATGTGATCGCGATATGCTTGGTGCCGAACTTCTCGCTGACCTTGGCGGCCGCTTCCTCGTACGAGGCGCCCTTGATGCCGAAGACCTTTTCGATGTCTTCCTCCGTCGTGATGAGTACATCGCAAAAGGCCATCAGGCCCGACATGCACTTGCCCGCCTCGGCGCCGCTCCAGAGCTTGGCCCGGTAGTTGAGGTCCATGCTTACCTTGAGGCCATGCTTTTTCGCGGCGGCGCAGGCTTCGTGCGTTGCTTCCGCCGCGGTGGGGGAAAGCGCCGGCGTGATGCCGGTCACATGAAACCATTTCGATCCGGGGAAGATCTTGTCCCAGGCGATCATGCCCGGCTTGATCGCCGCGATCGCCGAGTTTTTGCGGTCGTAAAGCACGCCGCTGGCCCGGGGGGCAGCCCCGAATTCGAGGAAGTAAAGGCCGACCCGGTCTTCCGGCGTGTACAAGACATGCGAAGTGTCGACGCCGCCTTCGCGGGCATGGTTGGCGATCAATCGGCCGAGCGGATTGTCCGTCAGACGGCTGACCCAGGTCGTCTTGCGGCCCAGGCGGGCGAGGCCAACGGCGGTATTCAGTTCGGCGCCGCCGATTTTCAGGTCGAGACTGCGCGCTTGCTCGAGCCTGTGAAATGCCGGCGGGGCCAACCGAATCATGCACTCGCCAAAACCGATCAGATCATAAGCCATCGAAACGACTCCCTAATTTGCATTCGCAAAGCGATTGGAGAGGGGGAAAAGGGGGGTAAAAACAATTAGTGGGACTTGGTCTTGTCGCGGTAGGCATCGACGATCGCCCGGTACTTCACGGCGTTGGTACGAATCGCGTCCATGTCGCCGGCGGCCAGCGCCTTCGATTCGATGAGCTGGCTTCCCAGACCCAGGCAGCAAGCCCCGGCGGCCAGGAATTTTTCAGCCGTGTTGACATCGACCCCGCCAGTGGGCATCAGCCGCACCTGGGGCAGGGGGCCATGAATTGCCTTGAAGAAGCCGGGTCCGACCACCTCCGCGGGGAAGATTTTGACGATGTCGGCGCCTGCTTCGTGGGCGGCCAGGATTTCGGTGGGGGTGAAGGCTCCGGGCATCGACAGCTTGCCATAACGCCTGGTCAGCTTGATCACATCGAGATTAAGCGTTGGGGATACCAGATATTCGGCGCCGGCGAGGATCGCCGCGCGGGCCGTTTCGGTATCGAGGATCGTGCCGGCACCCAGAAGGATTCGGTCGCCGAGTTCTTTTTTCACCGCTTTGAGCACATCGAGCGCATCGGGAACGGTGAAGGTGATTTCGGCCACGGTGACGCCGCCATCAGCCAGCGCCCGGCAAACTTCGACAAGCTGATGGCTACTCTGAGAACGAACGACCGCGACAATGCCGCACTTGAGCACTCGTTCCAGCATCTTTTCGCGATTCATCGTCGGTTCCTAAAGCGGTTTCGATGGCTTTGCGGCGAGCTCAGGGAGCAACGCCGGCTCTCAGGCGCAAAAAAGGGGGGCAAAACGCTATTTTGCGTGAGGGCGATCCCTGGGCCAGTATGAACCCTGGAATCGCCCGAAATTTGTCGATTGCAAGGCGCTGACCCTTCACAAACGGTTACGGACACGAGCTTTGGCGCCGCAGGTCCTCTGGCCGCGAAGTCGGATCACTTGCTTGCCACTTGCTTGACTTGACTGGGCTTATTTCGCTTATTTGGCTTATTTGGCTTATTTAGTTTGGGGCTTGAGAATTTCGGCCAACAGATCAGACTTGCCCTCGATGCGCGAAAGCTCCAGGTAGCGTAGCCCTTCGGCATAAGGAACGGTGATCGTGCGGAACTCGTCGCCATCTTCGACGAGCAGATCCACCTTCTTGCGCGTGACGCTATCGGCGATCGCGTCCCGGAGTCGGTTGGTGGTGATTTTCTTGCCGTTAACCGCGATCAAACTCATACCCGGCGACAGCCCGGCTTGATCGGCGGGCATTCCGGGGACGACACCCGTGATCTTGCCCCGGACCACGGTGAGGCCCAGCGAGTCCCCCGCCGGGTTGGCGGTGGCGGCCGCGGAACCGTCGGGGCCAGCGGCCGTGGGCTTGTCGGTGTAATGCAGCCGGTAACCCAGGCGCCCCAGCACATCGAGCGGAAGGGTTTCTTGAGGGGCGGCGACGCGCCTTTGTAGGAAGGCGGCCCAGTCGTAATCGGCGGTCGCTTGAAGATCCTTGACCAGGTCGGCGAACTCATAACCCGCCACGGTTTTGGCCCCGTTCACCGGCGCGAAAAAGCGCTTGCAAAAATCGTCGAGCGATTTGGCGCCGTTGGTTTTTTCGCGGATGATCGCGTCGCATTCGTACCAGAGGAGCATTCCCTCCATGTAGAAATCCTGGGCACGGCGCATCTGATTCCAGGAGTTTCCTGGGTTGCGCGAAAGATAACCTGCCACGGCAGTGTCTTCAAGCGTGCGCCACTTGCGTCCCGTCGTCTGCGACAGCCCTCGAATCTGGCGCGTGAGCGTGGCCCGGTACTCATCCTGCTGCGCCAAACCGGAGCGGACCATGAGCACCTCGCCCAGATATTCCGTCAACCCCTCGTAGACCCACAGCAGTTTCGTTTTCATCGGCGAATGAAAATCGGAGGTGATCATGGCGGCCGGACGCCGGTATTTGCCGCACCAGGAATGGGCATATTCATGGGGTAGGAGGTTGGCGTACCACCCCTTCCTCAGGTGGCTGTCGACCATGACCCGTTCGCCCACGCCGTTGATGCTGCATCCCAAATGTTCCAGGCCGAAGCTGCCGATCTCGTCGCTGCACACGACCAAAAAGTGATATTCGGGGTAGTGCGCGCAACCGAAAAGGGCGCCCGCCTCGCGAATGAGGCGCGAATAGAGTTCCACCGTTTTGGGGTCGAGATGAATCGCTTCCGGTGACTCCGAGGTCAGGTGCAAATAGGCTTGCGGGTTTTTCCCCGAGTCGAGTTTGAAGGTGCGCAGATGGCGGCCCGCGATCAGGGGGTTGTCCACCAGATGCGCCATCGAAATGGGGGAAAAACGAATGACTCCTTCCTTGTCGCTATCCGACTTGAGGGCCGTGGCGTATCGCCAGCCCTGAGGGAGCTTGAGTTTCACTTGCGCGATCTGTTCTTCGATGGCACGCCCTTCGGGGCACACCAAACAGGTATTCCAGTTGATCACGCCGAGCGAGCTGTTACCCGTGGTGTAAATGCCGCCGCCATCTTGGGCGGCCGATTCGCAAATCGTGTCGAGCTTGACGCGCACCGAAGTGATGCCCGCGGGCACTTCCACAACGAAACAGTGCATGTCGACTTCATCGCGCTTCCAGGAGATCACCGCGCCATCGGCCGCTTCCACGCGCAGACCGCCAATATCTTCCACGCGTCCCAGGGGACCATGGGCGCCCTGAATCCATTTGGGATACCAGAGCCGCAAAGGACCGCTCTTGCAGGGGATATCGAGGGTGGTGTGAATCAATTTGCGGGGCAGGTCGCGAGCATCGACTTCCATGGCAATGGCGGGAGCTTTGGCCCCATCTGCCTGCGGGAAATCGGCATGAACTGCAGAAGATTGACTGAAAAAGGCGAGGGCAAATGCAAGAGAAAAAAGCGAACGGACAAACGGCATGGACGCGCTCCGGCGGCAACGTGAGCGGCAATTCGTTGAACCTTTTCAGGCGAACGGCTGCCAATTCCAACAAAGAGGTCTTGTTACTTTTATGCGCGCGGAGGATTGGGGCGACCGGGCGATTTGGCCAATCAAGTGAAAAAGGAATGGGGATCCATCAAGATGCCAGGGCATGCAGACGGGGCCTGACGAGAGGAGTCGGGCCAATAGAGATCTTTACTTTCCCTGGCCCATCACCCAGCCGTTGGGCGTCAATTGACTGATCCCTGGCAAGGAGTGGTACTTGCCATCCAAGGAGAGAATGCGGCCTGGCGGTGTCACGCTGAGAGCCCAGGCTAGCGCCGCATCCCAGAGCTTTTTCTGGAAAAGCTCCTGGGGGCTCTTCTCATCAGCCGGAATGCGGCCGGCCTGGTCGCGCATCGACCATTTCATCGAAGGGGCGGCCCACAAGATCTGCCCCTCCTTCACGAGCGAGGCCTTGGCTTCGAGGTCGATCAGTTTGACAACTTCGGGATTGGTGTTGCCTGAGCGGTAAATCACCCGGGTTTTGCCCGTGTCGGTTTCCTGGAATTCCAGTTGCCAGGCGAGCGGCGCCTCCTCAAGGAAGATCAAACCGGCGCGCTCTAGCGATCGCTTCATTCCCTTGGCCAGATTCGCGGCGAAGGCCTGGTCGGAACTTCGCGAACCGAGAGAAGCCCTGATCGATACCAGCGAGTCGGGTCCCACGACCAGATTCTCGTTCCTCTGAATCTTGGCGATGATCTCCTGCGTCGTTCGATCGGGCAATGGCGCGGCCGCAAGCAGCGCCGGCTGGTTGAAGCCCGGCGACTGCAGATACCAGAGACGCTCGTCAATCGGTTGAGTCAGCGTGCGGCCCATCATCATGTTGGCGCCGTAAGCCCAAACGACGGCATGCGACTGCTTGTCGATCAGGTACTGGTTGTTGACCAGGTAAAAGGACCCGGCGCATTGAAAAGGGATTTCCTCGCGCAAGCGCGTGGGCGAGGCGGAGGGCAACATAATCGCCTGAAAATCGAAGCCGCCCAGCGATTGGCCGGTGCGCATGTCCCAGCGCGCAATGTAGTAGCGCGGCCCGAAAGTGCCCCACTGGAACAGGCCCGTCAATTCGGCGCCGTCGGCACTCAAGATCAAATTGCGAGCCACCAGCGGAACACTCGATTTGGGCAGGCCCTTGACCGGTTCCCCATCTCCGGTCGGCTGCAAGGTGTCGGCTTGAAAGGCCCGTGGTAAATCGCCGTCCAGGAACAACAGTGTCTTGCGATCGTGAGACAACAATGGATGGCTGGCCCGGGCGAACTCGACATAGATCTGGGCCTTGACCGCGGGCACCTCCCAAACGGTGGCCATTCCTTTATCGTCGATGGTCAACACCCGATCGTTGCTTGTGAAAGCGGTAAAGGCGATCTTTCGTTCATTCTCGCCGTTGCCTTCTTCAAGCGGCTTCCAGGAGGCGAGCTTTTTTCCCTGGGAGTGAAAAAGATCCAGCCGGTCGCGGTTTTCGATCTCCTGCGCGAGAATCGTCGATCCGTCAGGAGACAGGGCCATGGCCCGGCTGGGTTGAGCGAAAGCAAAATGTCCTGTTTTTCGGCCCGTGCCGAGGTTGAAAAGATGGAAGCCGGTCGCCCCGGTCTGGCCGGCTCCTGGCTGATCGAGGAATTCCACACCCGCGATGCCGGCGGAAGCCGAGGCGAAGAGGATCTGTCCCAACTGAAGAGCCGGACCGTTGAGTGGGAAGGGACGCGCGGCGAGTCCGCGCGTCTCGGTTCGCGCCGAGGGGGTTACCTTCCAGGGAACACCTCCAAGGGGGATCTCAAAAGTCTTGGCATTTTTGCGGCCGGTTGGATTGCCCGATAAAAAAGTGGCGCCGCGGGGGTCTTTGCCCTCGCGCGCCAGTGCGATCGCTTGTGCAATGACCTCCCGGGGTTTGGCATGTTCGACAAGGCGCAAATTTTGCCGGGAAGGCTCCAGCCGCAGCACCCGGTTCACCGCCATGGGAAAAACCTGGGAAGGCGCACCGGGTTTGGCATCAGGCAGCGACCAGAGTTTCTTGAGCGATTGGCGTTCGACCATGGCAAGGCCGTTGACCAGGTAGCCTTGACCATCGGGGCTCTGGATCAACCGCTCGCCCTGGTAGAAAGTGTGACCGGCCACGGGGAATTCCACCGTGGGGCCATGGGTTTTCCTTTCGAGATTCCAGGTCTGAAGCGACTGTTTGCCAAGCGTTTCCGACAAAAAAACCGCTTCGGTGCCATCGGCGGAAAATGCCATCCCCACGACCGTGCGCGCCAGGGGAGTCAATTGTTCCAACGTGCCGATTTCCGACGACTCTTTCGTGTCGATTGCAAAAAGATGAATCCGGTCGCCGCGAAGGAAGAGGGCTTTCTTGCCATCGGGAGAAAAAGCCAGCGGAAGCTGGTCGGGACGGGCCGCGTGGGAGAAATTGATCTGCTCGATCTTTTTACCGGTATTCAGATCCCAAATGAGGGCGGTTTTCTCCCAGATGGAGGCGGTCGCCACGCGCTGGTTGTTCAGAAAGAACACCCTGTCGGCGGCTTTCTCGATCGGGAGGGTCGTTTTCGCCTGGCCGGTGCCGGTATCGATCAGGACCAAACGGTCTTTCTGAAAAGTGCCGGAAATGGCCGCCAGGGTGTTGCCGTCCGGTGACAGCGCGATCGGAGAGATGATTTCCTGGGTTGCAAATTGGCTGATCTTTTGACCGCTGGTCTGGTCGTAAAGCGTAAATGCCGTTTCCTTGGGGCCTCTGCCTCCCACAACTAAGTGATTTTTGCCCGCGGCCGCCAGCGGCTGAAAGATGGGGCCGGCGATTTCGACCTCGGGGAAATCGCCGGGTCGTGCCGGCCGATCCTGGCCAAATCCGCTCTTGCAAGCCGCCAGTTGCCATGCCAGCACGAATAGGATCGGAAACAAACGGATGGCCATCAAATCGATCTCCGAAAACAAAGGCTTGGATTCATTATCCAAAACCTTCTCGCAAAGCTCAAAGGCGCGGGAGCTTTTGGGTTGAGGTAATCGCGAAAGACCTGCGGGAAGCCGGTCAGACTGGGGGACAAAAAACAGGTGGAAGAATGACTCGCCAAAATCGACCCGAAGTGTTGCACACCCTTCCTTGCGGAACGGGGCGATTCGCAGGCATGGCCTCCTATCATTTCCCTTGCCTGACGGTTCACCTAATCTCGCATGCTCCCGGAGGAAGGGATGATCTCCTTCATCATCCCGGCCCACAATGAGGAACAGCACCTCGGCACAACCCTCTATGCGGTGGCCGCGGCCGGGCAGAGTTCCGGGCACGAATATGAAGTGATTGTCGTCGACGACGCCTCGACCGACCGAACCGTAGAGATCGCCCAGGACTTTGGCGCCAGAGTGTTATCGGTCCAAAACCGCCAGATTGCCGCAACCCGCAATGCCGGGGCGCGAGTTGCCAACGGGGACATTTTCTTTTTTGTTGACGCCGACACCCAGCCAAACGCCCAGGCCGTAAGGGCCTGCATTCGCGAGATCTCTCGAGGGGCCGTGGGCGGCGGATGCGTTTTCCGCTTCGATGGCGTGCTTCCCCTGTGGGCGGTGTTCCTCTACCCGGTTGCCGTAATGCTCGCACGCACGATCAAGCTTGTGGGGGGGTGTTTCTTGTTTTGCCGTCGCGATGTATTTGAAAAAACCGGCGGTTTCAACGAGCGGTTTTATGCCGCCGAGGAGATTGCTTTCATTGGCGAGCTCAAGCGCCACGGCCGATTTGCCATTCCGCGGCCGACCGTGATCACCTCCGGCCGCAAACTGCGAGCCCATTCCGGCTGGACCATCCTGGACCTGGTCCGAAAATGGGGAGTGTCTGGCCCTCAGGCGTTTCAAAAACGCGAGGGCCTCGAAATCTGGTATGGGGAAAGGCAGATCGATCCGGTGGCTGGCCCGGATCGAAAAGCCGGGTCAGAGGGCAACGGCAAGGCCGGTAAACTTCCCAAGGGATAGACCTGCCTTCACAGAAACAAGATCATTGAATCTCGACCACCTGAACCGAAACTTCCAATCGTTCAAACGCGTCGCCTGGGCCTTCCCAATAACCTGACAGAGGCATGGCCTTGTCATGTTCGCGCGCCACGGCGACGGCGATATGTTCCGACTCCGCCGGTTTGTTGTTGGTCGGGTCGTAGCCACGCCAGCCCGCTCCTGGGATGTAGACCTCCGTCCAGGCATGAGTGGAACCGTGTTGGCCTTCGGCCATCTGGACATACCCCGTGACGAACCGGGCGGCGAAGCCGAAGTGGCGCGCCGCCTCCATCATGAACACCGCGAAATCGCGGCACGAACCCGACTGCAGCTTCAAGGTTTGACAGGGAAGTTGGACGCCCGGTTCATCGCGGGGGATGTACTTGAACGACTCGAAAATCCGGGTTTGCAGGCGCGTCAATAGTTCGGCGGTGTTGATGATTTGACCTGGTTTGTAAAGGTCCGAGGTCCAGCGCTGGATCGTTGGCCCGTCGTGCGGGTAGCTTGGCAAGCGAAAGGGGATGATCTCGATCTGTTCCTGGGCGCTGTATTGAAATGGGTAAGATTGCGCGGCCGGATCGATCAGGTAATCGATCGGAAGCTCCTCGTAATGATTCACCTCCAGGTCGCTGACCACTTTCAATACCTTGGCGGGCTCCTTGAAATCGATGAACGCGATGGCGTTGCCATAAATATCGCGGATCCAGCGGACGGTCGCCTCCGGTTCGATCACCAGCCGCGAGCTTTCGATATGCAGATCATGTCCCTCGCGCGGCCGGATCAAGGCGGTATGAGGGCCAAAGGTGACGGGAGTGTTGTAGTGGTACTCGGTGCTGTGCAAGATGCGCATGCGTTTCATGAAGTCGACCTAATCCAATTTGCAGAAAATGCCAGGGACAGTTGGCCCACCAGAAGCGATGCAACTGGTGGGCCAAAAAGGGGAAAAAAAAGAAAAAATGGAGTGGGAGCCCAAAACGTCGAGCAACTCTGCCCGAGATTTTAGAAACGCACGATGGCCGCGATCCGCTGATGGGTATCCAGTGTGCCCGAATCGAAGAAGAAGACTTCCCCTCCGCTGGCCAGGACCATTTCGATCAGTTCGTCCACGGCATCGTCGAGCGCGGCGGCGCCTTGACCTGTGTAGGGCAGTAAGCGGATGCCGTCTTCGGCCACATCCGCCTGGTAGGCGAATCCGGTTTCCACGAGCAGCACCTGGCAACGCTTTTCGGCGGCGGCCTTCCAGACCTGAGCGATCCCCGAGGCGTGGCGATTGGCGCTCACCGCGGCATCAAGGCGCACCAGGGCGTTCGTTCGTTTTTGCGTCGAACCGGCCTGGAAAGCCGGCCAGGACATTTTGCCCAGCTGGCTCGCGCTGGTCTCTTCGTGGCTTCCGCGGACCAGGGCAACGATGTTGTCCGGATCGGTCGAAACTTCCTGAAAAAAGGCGAGGTTGCGATCGACGCCGAAAACGACAAGCGGCAATTTGTCTTCCTTATTGAGCTTTTCAATCGCTTCGGCCGCCCTGCGGAAAAACTGCCGGTGGGCGTCATCGCGCGTGGCGGAGATATTGATCCCCTTGCCGCCAGGCAATTTTGAGGCGCCTCCTGGGCCGCGATGCACGAGGGGAAACGGCCTGTCCGTGTGCTCGGTGAGGAGATTGGTGGAGGCCTCAAAAAGCCGGGTCGGTTTTTCGGCAAGCACCAATACGCGATAACGCGGAGCCCGATTGAGGGTAAAAACCAGGTCGCGCGTCGCGAAGGTCTCATCGATGTGGAAGCGCGCCTTGACCCGAAACGGCAACTTGATCGCCACCGCTTTTTTCTGACTGGCGAAAAGTGCCAAACCTTCGAGATTGTGTTCCCAGTCGACTTCGCTGACCAGGGTTTCCAGGTTCTTGACCACCGCCGCCACTTCGCGTTTGGAGAACTCGGCGTGGAGTCGAGTCAGGGCCTGAGCCACCAGGTTTTTCACCACGATGGAGTCCTTGTCCGCCGAGGGGTGTGTGCGGTGCGTGGGCGCAAGAATCGAGATCGATGGGTAATCTCGTTTGCCTTGCAGGGCTAAAAGTTCTTTGCGGCAAAGCATGGGGAACCTCGAGGGTCGTGCACGGTGGAGAAGTGAGGACCATGGTGGCTGAGATGGGATTGCTGGCGAAAATTGCTGCTAAAAATGGCTTCGGCCGTTTTGGCAACAACACTCCACCGGACACCATTGACTTTGGGAAGTCTAAACAGGTGGAACAGGTGCGACAATGGCACGCCTGCATTCGAAGGAACGGCTGGCATGGGACCGCGAACCCATGGAACAGAGTTTAGCATTTCGGCCAGGCGCCTTACGATCGGCGGCTTGGTTGCAATCGCATTGAAACCGGCCACGAATAAGACGAACACCAAGAGTTTTGTCTTTCATGGTTGCAGATCGTGCTGGGCGATTGATGAATCAAGCTGCCCGCGAACTCGATCGAGGAATTTCATGCCGAAAGCGAACCGAAGCAAGAAGGCCGATCTGGATCCCACCCGCCGCGACAAACCGCGATTGTTTTTGCCGGGCCCTTCGCGTGCCGAACGGATGGCCCAGGGCGTGGCGCTTCGGGCAACCTGCCCAAGAAATGCCCATGGCACTTGGACGAAGCCGGTCAAACGCCCCGATCCGCTCGATCTGCTGGAACAAAGCAACAAGGGCCGCTTGCCCGAACTGATTCCATTGCGCCATGCGCGCATGCTCGCGTCTCCCTTCGCGTTTTTTCGCGGCACCGCGCTGAATATGGCGGTCGACCTCGCGCAAACACCCACCTCAGGAATTCGCGTGCAGGCTTGCGGCGATGCCCACCTGGGCAATTTTCGATGCTTTGCCACGCCGGAACGCCGGCTCATTTTCGATATCCACGATCTGGATGAAACGCTCCCCGCCCCCTGGGAGTGGGATCTCAAGAGGCTGGCAACCAGCTTCGTGCTCGCTTCCCGAGTCGCCGGTCTCAGTGAAAAACGCGCGAGCGACGCCGCTCAGACTTGTGTCCGCACTTATCGCGAGAAGATGGCCGAATTCGTGGAAATGCGCGCCATCGAAGTCTGGTACACGCGCTTCGATGCCGATCATCTTGTTGAAGAGATCCGGGACGAAGAGGTGCGCGCGCGCAAGGAAAAGCGTCTGGCCAAGGCCCGATCGATTTGCGTCGTGGAAGACGATTTTCCCAAGCTGGCCAACCTTTCCGGCAGCAAGCCGATGCTTCGAGAAAACCTGCCCACGGTCTACCATGAGCTCGAGCGAAACAGCAAAGAATTTTACAAGATCATCGGTCAGGCCTTCGAGCGCTACCGCGAATCGCTCGCCGATGATCGGCGCGTCCTTTTGGACCGTTACCATGTGGCCGATCTGGCCATGCGCGTTGTGGGTGTCGGCAGCGTCGGAACCTATTGCTGTCTGGCATTGCTCTTGGCCGAAGAAAAGGATCCGCTGTTTCTTCAGGTCAAGGAGGCGCGGCCCTCGGTGCTTGAGCCGTTCGCGGGAAAAAGCGCCTATGCCAATCGCGGGGAACGGGTGGTGCAGGGCCACCGGTTGATGCAATCGGCAAGCGATATTTTTCTCGGATGGACGAAGGGGATTTCCGGCCGGCATTTTTACATCCGCCAGCTTCGCGACATGAAGATCAAGTTCGAAGTGGAACGATTCGATGCCGCCGAGATGGCTCAATTTGCCGTCTGGTGCGGCGGAACGCTGGCAAGGGCGCACGCCCGCTCAGGCGACGCGGCGCTCATCAGTGGTTACCTGGGAAAAAGCGAGAAATTCGACCAGGCGATCGGGGCCTTTGCAACGGCTTATGCCGACCAATGCGAACAAGATTTTGAAGCGATGAAAAAGGCGCAGGCCGAAGGCAAAGTGGAAACTCGCGAGGAAGGCGGAAAAAGCTGATGGGGGCATGACCCGGAGCAATTGGCTCAGTGGAAAAGGAGAAAACTCCATGCGGAAAATCTGCTACTCGGTGGCGATGAGTTTGGATGGATATGTCGCGGGTCCGGAGGGCCAGTCCGACTGGATCGTGATGGATCCGGAGATTGACTTCATGGCACTCTTCAGCCGTTTCGACACGGTTCTGATGGGGCGTAAAACCTTCGAAGCGGCGAGCGCGCAGGGGCATGGCGGTGCGATGCCGGGGGTTCGATCGGTGGTTGTATCCCGAACCTTGCGGCCTGAGGATCATCCAGGTGTTACCGTGGTTGGCAAGGACCTGGAAACCGAGTTGAAACGCCTCCGCTCGCAGCCGGGTAAGGATATCTGGCTCTTTGGTGGCGGATCGCTTTTCCGCAGTTTGCTTGAGATGGGCCAGGTCGACACGATTGAAACGGCGATCATTCCGGTGCTCCTTGGCGGTGGTGTTCCCTTGCTGCCTTCCACGGCAAGGCGAACGAAACTGCGGCTGGTTTCCAGCAAAGCGCTCAAAAAGACCGGTACCCTGAGCCTGGTCTACGCTGTCGAAGGAAATAGCGTCGATTGAGATTGGTCAAGTCGACAATGCAGAGTGAAGGCCTTTGATGGGTTGGGAAACCAATGCACATACGTAGGAAACAGTGGGTCAATCGCTGGATCTGGCTCGCTCTGAGCCTCGTGATCCTGATTCTTGCCGGGCTTGTGCGGCAGTCGATCTGATTGGCTCCGGCTGCCTACGGAGATTACGGTGACATTGTTCTTCCCGTACCGATCCTCACGGCCGACGAATACACCAAGCGAATGGACCGCCACGCGCGGCCGTATATCGTGCGCATCGAATTGGATCGCGCCCACCTCGTGCTCTATGGAGCGACCCACACCAAGGATTCAAACGATCCCCAACTGGCAGAGCTGCGCGAAATCGTGGCGCAGTTCAAGCCGACGGTCATCTTGGTGGAAGGAAGGTTGGGGCTCCAGGTGCGCTGGCTTTCCGATCCGCTCAAGAAGTTCGGCGAGAGCGGGTTTGTCTTTGCACTGGCTAAGACTTTGGGAATCAGAATCTACACCTGGGAACCGCCGGTCGATCAGGAAGTCGCCCAGGTGCTCAAGCATCATCCCAGGGAACAGGTGGCCTTGTTTTACATAATGCGGCCCTATTTCAGTGGGCTGCGCCATGGGCGGCCCAAGGCCCCGGATGCCTTTGCGGAAGACTGCCGGCAGAAACGCACGCAGTGGCCGGGGTTGGAAAAAACGTTCGCCGGCGTTGCCGAGATCGACACGGTCTGGAAACGGGACTTTGCCGGCAAGCCCGACTGGCGCGACACCTCCGATGAATTCGGCTTGCCGGGGTATTTGCACGAGGTCTGGAAATCTTCCAACGCGGCGCGCGACGAGCACTTCGCGCGAGTCATTCTCGATCTGCTGGGCAAGGGGCAGCGGGTGCTCGCGGTTTGCGGATCAAGCCATGCGGTCAAGCTGGAACCGGCGATCAAGGGCGCCTTGGCGGCTTCGCCATGAGCCAATGACCTTGTTCAGAGGGTTCTGTTTTTGCCAAATCCCCAGGGGGCGGCCGTGCCGGGCTGTTCGATCAACGACAGAATCTTGACGACTTTCGCTTCGCGCGGGTGCGTGTGAAACGCGGAAAAGGCAAAGCAGCCGGGACGGGCCTCGGCGCAAAGGTAGGACAGGCCGGGCAGGGAAGCTCGCGGTTCTTCCGAAGGCCAAAAGCGCACCATCAAGCCTTTGCGGCGGCCGTCGGCTTCGAGGTCGTCCTGAAATTGCTCGAAATGATGATTGGCCAGCTTTTCGACCTGAATGATGAGTTCATAGCGCCACCCTGGCGCGAAATTCAGATAAGCCCCCTGGCACTTCGAAGGAAAGCGGGAGAGGAGTCTGCCGGTTTGGGGTAATTCATCCTGCGCGGGACCGAGAACTTGCCAAAGGCACAACCCCGCGCTCTCCCAGGAGATGACATGACCGGAGGGGGTGGCCCGGGCCACGATCCGGTTTCCCTGGAATTCGACCGACTGTTGCCGTAGCACCTGGAATAACTCCGGGTGCAAAGGCCTTGAGAACAAGGTCAGTTCCAGTTCGTTGACCAGGGGTTGTACTAGCAAGTCCAAGGAGTCTTACCCTTTTTCACCTTTGGCCCCAAGCTTTTCACGCTAGGGGGCTGACAAGCGATCGCGCAAACCCATGACCCGGTCCAGTTCCAGGATCGTTTTAAGATCTCCAAAGGATCCCGCCTTCAAGGCAACCTGATCGACGCGCCCCTCGCTCATGAGGGCCTGAATCAAGCCACGCATGGCATGCGCGGTGACCATCAGGCTTTCGATGGGGCACACGACAATCTTATACCCCCATTGCTCCAACTGGGCGACGGAAAAGATCGGTGTCAAACCCCCGGAAAGCATGTTGACAAGCATGGGCTTGGCGAGCAACTGGGGAATTTTTTCGAGCTCTTCTTGCGACTGGGGCGCCTCGATGAAGCCGACATCGGCTCCCGCCTCGAGGTAGGCCGCCATCCGGTCGATCGCTCCCTGGAACCCTTCAACGGCCCGGGCGTCGGTGCGGGCGATCAGGACATAGTCTGGGTCCTGGCGGGCATCGACGGCCGCCTTGAATTTCATGACCATGTCGGCGCGGGAAATGAGTTGCTTGCCCGCGAAGTGGCCGCAGCGTTTGGGGTGGACCTGATCCTCCAGGAGCATCCCTGCCGCCCCGGCCGATTCAAACGACTTGACCGTGTGCGCGACATTGTGCAGATCGCCATAGCCGGTGTCGGCGTCGGCCACGACTGGAATGGACAGGCGGTTGCTCACTCTCCTGATCTGGTCGGCCATCTGGCTCATTTCGAGCAGCCCAACATCGGGCAAACCGAGCAAACTGGCTGCCGCGCCAAAGCCGCCCAGGAAGACCGTTTCGAGTCCCCCCTGTTCCACGAGCAGGGCGGTGAAGCAGTCATGGGCGCCCAGGCTGCGAATCGCTTGAGGGCGGGCCAGAAGCTGACGAAAACTAGCTTTGGGATTTTTGTTTTCTGGCTTCATGAATCGGTGTTTCAAGCGTTCCGCAAGGGACGCTTGGGAGAAAGAGAGGTTGCGGTTGGCTCCATTGCAGCGGTCGCCCAGCCGTTCTGGACGATGCTTCCGTGAAAGGAGCGATTTCGGCGCTTTACGATCATCGGGTCGCCTCCTGATTTTAGCAATTCGAATCTGGCGAGGTTGGAGATCCCGGACGATCAAGACGAAGGGGAGCGATGGCGCAAATCTCTTGACAACCCAGATTTGTGCCGCATCAGGTGGAAGGCCCAAATTTGCCATGCGCTACCGGAATTCGCAGGTATGGGATAGGACGTGATATCGAAAATGAAATCAGCGCGTTGAAGAGGCGTGGTGGGCATGGCAGGGCGGAGGGAAGATCAAAGCAAACACGCGAATCGTAGAGGACATTTCGTTTTGCGAGAGGCACGGCAGCAAAGAATGGCTATTTTTCCCAGAATCGCCAAATTCAAGAGTTAGGGCGCTTTATGAGTGCGGCGCCGGGTTTTGAATGCCAGGTGAGGCCGGCTCTTCCTTTGTAATTCGTTTTCCTTTTTGACGTTTGGTATTTTCCGGGAACATTCATTGCCCAAGTCGTGCTATGTTTATCATAAATGGAGAGGGCGAATCGTTCCCTTCCGCGATCCCTTGGGCAGTGGCATGCCTCCCAGTCGTCAAACTTCAGAACTCCCCGACCGCATCGGCAGCTATGCCGTCCTCGGGCGCATTGCCGACGGCGGCATGGGTTCGGTCGTCAAAGCCCGCAACGACAGCAATGGGCAACTCGTCGCCATCAAGCTCATGTATCGGGAAATGACCGACAACCCGATCATGATCAAGCGCTTCGAACAGGAATTCCGCGCCGCCTCCAAAATTGAACATCCCAATGTGGTGCGGGCGCTCGATTACGGCGAATGGGAGGGGATTCCCTACCTCGTCATGGAATTTGTCGATGGCGAGCCGCTTTCGAAGGTCATCGAAAAAGAATCGCCGATGGGGGAGGTGGAAGGTCTGAAGCTCATTGCCCAGGTGGCGCAGGGGCTGCATCGCGCCCACAAGCAAAACCTGGTGCATCGCGATGTGAAGCCCGACAACATTTTGATCACGCGCGAGCGGATGGCCCGGATCACCGACCTGGGGCTCGTCAAGGAACAGCAGGGCGATCTCGACCTGACGCGTACCGGCCGCGGCCTCGGAACGCCGCACTTCATGGCCCCCGAACAGTTTCGCAACGCCAAAAACGCGACGGTGCGCTGCGATATCTATTCGCTCGGCGCGACGCTTTATTCGATGCTCACGCGAGTGACCCCGTTCAAACTTGCCAGTCCGCTCGATGCCTGGATGCGCAAGATCCACAACGAATTCACCCCGCCGCGGGAGATCAATCCCAAAATCAGCGAACGCGTCGACTGGGCGATCCGCCGGGCGATGAGTGCCGATCCCATGCTTCGTCCGGGTTCGTGCCGCGAATTCATCGAAGACCTCACAGGCCGCAGCACGCGCAAATCGACCGCGCCAGCTGGAGGTACGGTCGACAAGGAGACCTGGTATTTGACCTGGCGTGACGAGGACGACAAGTTTCATTCGGTGATGGGGACGATCGGCGCGGTGAGGCGATCGCTCAAGGAAGGGCTTTTGGGCGATGCCCGCTCGGTGAAGGCGGGGCGCAAAAAAGAAGGGCCTTACCTTTTCTTGCAGGAGATCCCCGAATTTCGCGACCTCATTTTGGCAATCAGCACCGGGGAATCATCCGATAGGGAAACCCAGCCGGATGTTTCCTCCGCAATCACTCCGCAAACGATCTCGACCGGCTCCGGCTCCGAATGGACCCGCAAATCCAAGACGGTCGCACGAAAGCAACCCCCCTGGCGGCAAATCCTGATAGTCGGTTCGATTCTTTTGGTGGCCGCGGTCGTGGTTGGGGGTGTTCTGATCTACGCGTTCTCCGGTTGATTTTCCGGCTTTTGGGAACCGAGTATGGGACCTACGCCAATGATTTCCTGGGGTGCAATTCTGGTGGTGGGGGTCGTTTTGATGGTTGTCATCGTCTGGGCGATGAGTCCCGGTTCGAGCGACAAGGAACGCGAGTGAGTGAATTGGATTAAAACTAGGGGAAATAGATAGATTTGACGTCGGTTTCCCCAATTCTTCATGGGGAATGATCCGATTCCCCTCGATATTCTCCCTACTTTGGGTAATAATATCAGCTTACGGTGCGGTCCCTGACTTCAGCCCCAAGGTGTTGTCAGGGATGCGCTCGTTGTTTTTATTTGCAAACCATGGGGTCAATCCGCCTGCGGAGGATGCGGCGGACCGGTCCCGACCCGGAGGATCGCGCCGGACAGCTCCATTCTGTGCGGCCACCAACCATGCTCGATAAAGTGCGCAACATCGGCATCATCGCCCATGTCGACGCTGGCAAGACCACCACGACCGAACGAATCCTTTACTTTTCGGGCACCAAGCACAAGGTTGGGGATGTCGATTCGGGCGATACCACGACCGACTTCGATCCCCTCGAACGGGCCAAGGGTATCACCATCAACTCGGCGGCGGTCTCCGTCGACTGGGGCGACAAGATGATCAACATCATCGACACCCCCGGTCACGTGGATTTCACCGCCGAAGTGGAACGATCCCTGCGTGTCCTCGACGGGGCCGTGGGCGTGTTCTGCGCCGTCGGCGGCGTCGAAGTGCAGTCGGAAACCGTCTGGTTTCAGGCGAACAAGTACAAGGTTCCCCGTCTTGCTTACGTGAACAAGATGGACCGGACCGGCGCCGACTTTTTCGCCTGCATCGACCAGATGAAGGACAAACTGCGCGTCAAGCCTTGCATCATGACCTTGCCGATCGGTGCCTACACCGATTTCCAGGGCGTGATCGATCTTGTGCGCATGAAGTTCATCCTGCGCGATCCCGCCGATAAGAAGAACATCAATTTCACCTACATCGACATCCCGGAATCCCACAAGGAACAGGCCGAGGAGTACCATCAGCACCTTCTCGATCAGGCTTCCATGGCTTCCGACGAAGTCGCCGAGTTGATGCTCGAAGGCAAACCCGTTCCCGAAGATCTTCTCAAATCGGCGATCCGCAAGGGCACGATCGAGACGCTCTTCACCCCGATTTTCTGCGGATCGTCCAAGACGTTCCATGGGGTCCAGCACCTGATGGACGCCGTGTGCGATTTCTTGCCTTCGCCGATCGATCGGCCCCCCGTCGAGGGGATCGTTCCGCGCACCAAGGTCAAGGAAATGCGCGCTCCGGATCCCAAGGATCCGTTCTCGGGCCTCGCCTTCAAAACGGTTGCCGACGCCACCGCGGGCGACCTCGTTTATGTGCGGATCTACTCCGGCGAACTCAAGCCGGGCGATACCGTCACGAACACCGCGAACAACCGATCCGAGCGCATTGGCCGGATCTACCGCATGATGGGCAACAAGCGTGAGGAACTCGCGGTCGCCGGCCCTGGCATGATTGTCGCCGTCATCGGCCTCAAGCAGACCTACACCGGCAACACCATCTGCGACGAAGACAAACCCGTGTCGCTGGAATCGATCAACTTCCCGAAACCGGTTATTAGTTGCTCGCTCATTCCCGACAAGTCGACCGACGAAAGCAAGCTCGCCGACGCTCTTGGCCGTTTGGTCCGCGACGACCCGACGCTGAAGGCGCACACCGACCCCGAAACGAACGAACTGATCATTTCGGGCATGGGCGAACTGCATCTCGAAGTTTCGGTCGACAAGCTGCAGCGTTTCCCCGGCGTCAAGGTGACCACCGGCAAGCCGATGGTGGCCTACCGCCAGACGATCGCCAAGGACATCGTCCAGGAAACGAAGTACGTCAAGCAAACGGGCGGCCGCGGTAAATTCGCCGTGGTCGTGGTTGAGTACAAGAGGCTCAGCCCCGAAGCGATCGAAGTCTGGCAAAAGAAGATGGAAGAAGAAGGCGAAAAGCCCGACATCAACAACATCTACTTTTACGACCGGATCTTCGGTGGCTCGGTCCCGAAGGAATACATCAAGCCGACCGAAGACGGCATTCGCCGCGCCGCGACCAAGGGGGCCAAGTATGGCTTCCCCTGCGTCGACATCGAGGCCTGCCTCGTCGACGGCAAGATCCACGCCGTGGACTCGTCGCAAGACGCGTTCCAACTGGCAGGCTGGGAAAACTTCCGCGACGCGCAGATGACCGCCGGAATCGTTCTGCTTGAGCCCATCATGAAAGTCGGCGTCGTGGGACCCGACAAGTTCATGGGCTTCATCACCGGCGACATCAGCCGGCGCCGCGGCGTCATTCAGGACAGCGTGACCAACCAGGGCCGCGTGAACATCACCGGGCACATTCCGCTGGCGGAACTGTTCGGCTACACCACCGACCTTCGCGGTTCCACCCAAGGAACGGCGTCCTTCACCATGGAATTCAGCCACTACGCTGAAGTGAAAGAGGAACTGGCCCACCTTCCCAAGAAGGACAAGTAACCGCCAAGTCGATTGGCAGCTAAAGAACGAAAAAGGGGAGCGCATCGCGCTCCCCTTTTTCGTTTTAAAGATCATTGAAAGGGCTGAAGGGTTTGGTATCGGCCTTGGTGGCGGCAGGTTTTTCAGCTGCTTCAGAACGCGCCGCGCGGGCGGTCAGCGTCGGTCAGGACGCGTGATCGGCCGCAGGCAGGTTCCGTTGGGAGCGCCGAGGGTCGAGACGAGCCTTTTTGAGCTGAGACGAACCGGGGGCGGCATTCTATACCAGTAAGAGAAAATCCCTCCTTGCCCTCCCCGTGCTGAACTCCTCCCCCATGTCTCAATCCACCAAACTACGCGATATTACCGGACAACAATGGCGTTCGGGGGCCGCTGCCTGGCTAGGCTGGATGTTCGACGGCCTGGACATGCACCTCTACACGCTGGTCGCGGCCGGCTATGTCGCGGCGCTCTCGCATGTGCAGGAAGGCGATCCCGTCGCTCGCGCCCATATGGGGTATATCCAGGCCGCGTTTTTGTTCGGCTGGGCCATCGGGGGCGGTTTCTTCGGCCGCTTGGGCGACATCCTCGGCCGCAGCAAGGCCCTGATCCTGACGATTTTGACCTACACCCTCTTTACGGGACTTTCCTGCTTCGCCACCGAATGGTGGCATCTGTTGATTTTTCGGTTTCTGGCGGCGCTGGGCATCGGCGGCGAGTGGGCCGTGGGCGCCTCGCTCTTATCAGAGACCTGGCCGTCGCGCTGGCGTCCCTGGCTGGCGGCGGTGTTGCAATCGGGCGTCAATTTGGGCGTGTTTCTGGCGACGATCGCGGGGTTGGCACGCACCGGTTTGCCCATCGAAATGAATCTCTTTGGCTACGACATCGGCAACTTCAATGACCGGGTGCTTTTCCTGGTCGGCCTGCTGCCGGCCCTGCTCACGCTCTGGATTCGCAAGCATGTTCCCGAGACGGAAGACTGGTCCAACGCGAACAAAAGTCAGGTGATGCCGGGCATTGCCGATCTTTTTCGGGGCAAAATCCTCAAGACGACCGTGCTGACGATCCTCGTTTGCGGCTTTAGCCTGACCGCCCACTGGGCCTTCCAGTTTTGGGCAGTCCAGCACTACAAGACTCTTCCTGAAATCAAGGCGATGGACCAGTCGCTGCGCGATCAGCAGGTGGCCTGGGCCTTCATGCTTATCAATCTCATCGCCGTGATCGGTAATTTCACGGCGGCGGCGCTGGCCAAGGTGCTTGGCTACCGCAAGGCGATCATTACTCTGTTCCTCGCTTATTTGCTTGGCATGATCGTGACCTACGGCGTGGAACGAGATGCCCGCACCACCTTCCTGCTTCTCACCTGGATGGGGATCGCCCAAGGGGTCTTCGGTTTGTTCACGATGTATCTACCCCCCTTGTTTCCGGTGCTTTTGCGCACGACGGGATCGGGCTTTTGCTACAACATCGGGCGCATTGCCGCGGCGGCGGGGACGATCGTGTTCGGGGTCGTTCAAATCGAACAACGCCAGGCGCTCTTTTTCTCCTGCTTCCTTTTCATTCCCGCTGCCATTGCCGCCTTGGGCCTGCCTGAACACACCAAGGAAGGAACTTTGGCTGGGGAAGCCGTCGAGGAAAACCCCAAGCTTGAGCCCGAGCCGGTCTGATCCGATGACCTCGATTCCCTAACACATTCACGACCGTTCCCGGCCGATGGGGCGCCTACGCTCCAGCTCAAGGCGGCCTGGAAACGGTGCTCAGCCCCTCCATACCCAAACGATTGCAGCACTTCCCGCAATGGCCCAATTGGTGAATTCTTGTCCATTCGCTGCGATTCTCTTGCTTTTCATCTCCGAGCCCCCAACTTGAATCCTTAAGCGTGGTAAACGCGCTCAAAAACCGCTCAAGCGCATGCCCCTGACGGGGAATTTTTAAGCGAGAGGGTGCTGGGAGGAACCCAGACCCTGGGTGGGCGGCCAAGGGAGGTACCGGGATGGCGGAGAGGGTAACAGCTGGAAAGAACGGCAAAAAGAAGACCAGCCTGCAGGTGGTCAGCCCTGTCATCAACCTGGATACCGCTCGTTTTGAATGCACCTTCGGCCGAGGGTGCGACGGGATCTGCTGTCAAAACGGCCGCCCTCCGGTCGATAAGGCCGAGGAAAAACAGATCGCAAAGGTCCTGCGCCGCGCCCTGCCGTTGATGCGGCCCAAGGCCGCCAAAATGGTGCAAGAATCGGGCTTCGTCTCTAACCGCAAGAAATTTGGCGGTTACAGTCTCCGCGTGGAAGGGACCTGGTGCGTCTTTTTCCACAAAGGCTGTGTTTTGCACCAATTGGGCGCGGAAGACGGCGACCCGACCAAATACAAACCGCTGGTCTGCGCCCTCTTCCCGCTCGAACGCAAAAGCGACGAGGGCTGGTACGTCCGTCAGGTGGGTTACTCGGGCGAAAGCTGGGATCTGCATTGCTTGAAGCCGACCCCCCAAACCCCGTTGGCGCGCGAGACCCTGGCTTGGGAATTGGGCATCGTGCAGGATTGCGAAGAGGGGCGAAGGTAAGCGGGCGATTGGCGTTTTTGGGAGTGCAATAGGATCTAGAATGCCGGCTCAAACCGCCGATTCCCCGCACGGGCACAGGATTTTGGGTTGACTCGCCCGTTTTGCCCATTAACAAAATAAGAGCGTCACCCGCACTTCCTGGGGGCCTGTTACCATTGCCCTGTCCGGGTTTCGCGAAATAGCGTGAAGCATCGAGGAAAATGTAATGTCCGCGCAACCCCGCCGTCGCCGCATCGAAGTCGAAGAAAAAGGCGACATCACCGTGGTCGGCTTCATCGACAAGAAGATTCTTGACGAGCAGAACATCCAGATCATCGGGGAACAGTTGACCGAACTGGTTGACGCGGAAAAAAGGCTCAAGGTCATCCTCAATTTCGCCAACGTCGAATATCTTTCCAGCGCCGCCTTGGGCAAAATCATTGCCTTGAACTCCAAGCTCAAGAAGGCGAACGGCAAGCTGGTCCTTTGCAACATTCGCGCAGACATCAAGGAAGTATTCACCATCACCAAGCTCGACAAGTTGATCGTCATCGTGGGCTCCGAAGACGAAGCCATCAAGAAGTTCTAACCGAACGAAGATTCAGCCGGTTTTTTCCCCTTTGCTTGGCTGGGTTGGCGGCCGTAGGATTATTGGCCCTTGTGCGGGATGTTTTCATGGTTCCCAATAAGGATCAGACCCGGGAACAGGCCTTTGAGGCAGTCATTCGTAGCGACCCATCCGAAGCCCGTCGGATTCAGGATCGAATCGAAGATTTCCTTTCCCGGTTGCATATCTCCGAACGCGACAGCTTTTGCGTGAAGCTGGGGATGGAAGAAGCCCTGGTCAATGCCATCAAGCATGGCAACCAGATGGACCGCAACAAGACCGTCACCGTTTCCGTGAAGATGGACGACAAGGCATTTGAGGCGCGGGTCACCGATCAAGGCGCGGGCTTCGACCCCGACGATGTTCCCGACCCCACCGACATCGAAAACCTCGAACGGCCCTGCGGCCGCGGCCTGATGCTCATTCGCCACTACATGACCGAAGTGACCTACAACGAAAAAGGCAATTCGGTGCTGGTGCGCCGGGTCTTCAACCTGGCCCAATCCGAATCGTAAAAGACGGCCAGATCCTTCTCCCTTTTGCCTCTCTTTCTCGCCCCCGCACTCGGCTTCGATCGATCCCATGACCACCCCGATGATGATGCAATACCTGGACGCGAAGTCGCGCCATCCGGGGATGCTCCTGCTATTTCGCATGGGCGATTTTTTCGAACTCTTTGGCGAAGATGCCGAAAAGGCTGGCGGGCTGCTCGGCCTGACCGTCACCACGCGCGACGGCCGCGAGAAGATGGCCGGATTCCCTCACTTCGCGCTCGACGGACACTTGCGCAGGCTTTTGGAATGCGGTCAAAAGGTTGCCATTTGCGATCAGGTTGAAGATGCGTCCCAGGCCAAGGGATTGGTCAAACGCGAGGTCACGCGCGTCGTGACCCCAGGCACCGTCACCGAGGACGACCTCCTTGATCCCAGGCGGCCCAGCATTCTCATGGCGATCGCCTTCGAACCCAAAAGCAAGGCGATGGCGGGGCTGGCCTGGGTCGATGTGGGTTCCGGTTTGTTCTTCGCCCAGGACATCGAGCTGGCGAAGTTCGCCGATCATTTGAGCCGGATCGACCCGGTCGAACTGCTCTTCTCCGACGACATTGCCAGCTCCTTGAGCGAACGATTGCCCGAAGGGTTGCTCGCCCGTTCGAATGCCTCGCAAACCTTCCGCCCCTCCTGGAATTTCGATCGGGATAGCGCCTTGGCGGCGCTGCATGGTCAATTTCAGGTGATGACCATGGCCGGTTTCGGCTTTGAAGACAAGCAGCCGTGTCTGCGTGCCGCCGGAGCGTTACTTGCCTATCTGCGCGAAACCTTGAAGGCCCCGCTTGGACACATTCGCAAGCTGATCCCCTTCGCCCCCGGTCATGCGCTGCAAATGGATGAAACGACCAGGCGCAGCCTGGAACTGGACCGCACCCAGCGCGATCCGGGCCGCAAGGGATCGCTTTGGGACACGATCGACCGATCCGTCACGACGATGGGATCGCGCATGCTGCGCGACTGGCTGCTCAATCCGCTCTCCGATCTAGCCTTGCTTCAAGCCCGCCAGGACATGGTGGGCGCCTTTTCCTCGACCTCGCATTTGCGCCGGCAACTGCGCGATCAGTTAAAAGAGATTGCGGATCTGCAAAGACTTTCGGCTCGCGCCGCCACGGGCCGCGTCAGCCCCCGGGACCTGGCGGCAATCCGGCGCGGGCTGGGCGCGGTGCCCGCCGTGCGCCTTCTACTGGACGATCCCGCGCTGGTCTCGGTGAGCGGTCTTAACGAGCAGATTCACCCCCATCCGGAATTTCACGATCTTTTGGCGCGGGCCTTGGCCGAAGATTTGCCCAACCAACCGGGCGATGGCACGGTGTTTCGCGAAGGGTTTGATCCCGAACTCGACGAGTTGCGCGGCCTGCGCAGCTCCGGCAAGGAATGGCTGGCGCGCTTTCATGCCCAGGAAGTGGAGCGCACCGGCATCTCGAGCCTCAAGGTCGGGTTCAACCAGGTCTTTGGCTATTACATCGAAATCACCCATGCGCATACAGGCAGGGTGCCCGCCGACTATCAGCGCCGCCAGACCCTCAAGAACGCCGAGCGGTATATCACCCCGGAACTCAAGGAACACGAAGAAAAGGTCCTGAGCGCGGATGAAAAGATCCGCTTGCGCGAGATCGATCTGTTCCAACAACTGCGCAAAACGGCAGCCGACATCGCCCCAGGCCTGCTCGATACCGCCAATGCACTGGCCGCGCTCGATACGATCGCCGCCCTGGCCGAAATCGCCGTGGAAAGGCAATGGTGCCGCCCGGTGCTCGTGAACGAACCGGTGCTTGAGGTCCGCCAGGGCCGTCACCCCGTGCTCGATCAGATCCTGCCGCCGGGGACCTTCGTGCCCAACGATTGCCGCATGGATCCGCCGACGGCACGGCTGCTTCTGGTCACCGGTCCCAACATGGGGGGCAAAAGCGTCTACATTCGCCAGGCGGCCCTGCTCGTCATCCTGGCGCAGACCGGCTCCTTCGTGCCCGCATCGAGCGCCACCATCGGCATCGCCGATCGGGTGTTCACCCGGGTCGGCGCAAGCGACGAACTATCGCGCGCGCAAAGCACCTTCATGGTGGAGATGACCGAGGCGGCGAATATTCTCAACAATGCGACCAACCGCAGCTTGGTCATCCTCGATGAGATCGGCCGGGGCACGAGTACCTACGATGGGGTGAGCCTGGCCTGGGCGATCGCCGAGGACCTGCACGACCGGATTGGTTGCCGGGCGCTGTTCGCGACCCATTACCACGAGCTCGCCGAGCTGTCGGGCCGGCTCAAGGCGATGGCGACCCTGGTCGTTCAAGTTCACGAAACCGAACAGGACGTTCTATTTCTGCACCGGATCGTGCCGGGATCGGCCGATCGCAGCTACGGCATCCATGTCGCGCGCCGTGCTGGAATCCCCGCGACCGTGCTCGACCGCGCCGATGCCTTGCTTCATGAACTTGAGGAGGCTCGTGGGCGCGCTCCCGCGCCGCCCCCGGAAGCGACGATCCAGGCGCCGCGCCTGGTGCAGGCATCGCTTTTTGCTTCGCAAGATGACCCGGTGATTGAACAGATCCGGCAACTGGAACTGGCACCCCTTAGCGGCGAGGACGCTCTCAAATTGCTCGGCAGTCTTAAGCGCGAACTGGGCGGGCGGCGCAAAAGCCGAACCTGAGATTTCTTGATTTATCTTTCTTTATTTTTTTGATTCGTCATTGATGGCTGGCTTTACGCGTCGAAAAGTTGAAGGGTTCGCGGCGGGTTGGACAGGATCCAACGATTTTGGAAAATCCGCTCGTTGCGAGCGCGCCAAAAAGGAAAGAAAAAAGAACCTGCGCGCGAAACATCTTGCCAGGCGCCGTCTGTGAGTCGTTGCACCGTCCAGCGGTATTCCCACGCGCCGCAAGAACGAACTTTTAGCTGGCACTGGTCCGAAAGCCCGAATCCAAACCAGTCGAGCGCTTCGGTTTCGTTTTGAAAAAGCTCCTGCCAGTTGCCAAAGCCAACGAGATATTCCCGGTTGAGATCTTCAAGCCGCACCGCGAATCCTTCGGCGCTTTTCGGTCCCACGGAAATGATGTTGCCGATCTCCTCATAACGGATCGCATGCTCATCAAGCAGTTTGGATTTCAGGGTTTCAATGACGGTCATGATGAACCCGATTTCCTTCGGTGGTCAGGCTGCCCCTTGCCGATCCGTGAGCGAAGCGAACGTTAATCCGTGTTTTGATCTCTCTTTATCAGTTGCCGCTCGATCGACTTTAACGCCAGGATCATCTTTTGCCTGGCCGAGGCGTTGGCCGTGTGAATGGTAATGGCAGGTGGCGTGAATGAGCTCAGAACCACCGCTTTTTCGATCCACAAAAGGACCGTGTAACCGGTTCCGATCTCGTCGTCTCCCAGGTCATGATCGAGACTCAACTCGGTGACCTCTCCCGTTTCCAGGAGCTTGATCGCCTCATCGGGCCAGCGCACTTGCGTCCAGCCGGCCGGGGCAGGACGCAAGTCGTCGAGGTAGACTCTCATGGAACTCTACTTTGCAAGGAAAGTAACCTCAAGGTTCTGAATAGGCAGGGAACGGCGAACATGCCAGCAATCCTCGGCCATTTCTTTCCTGGCTTCCCTCATCGATCCAACGCATTGCCGTTCCTCGCGCCCGAGGGATCGATTGACCAGCAGACACGCAGCTCTCGCGTCACGCCAGTTCAACCACGATCATGGGCTTGGCCGCAGGGCGAGCACGCTTGGTTTGCAAACCCCTGCTCTTGCGAGGCACGAGGGAAACGGTTCTTGCGAATTCTATCGGCAAACCTTTCGGGATCTTTAGAATTCAAGAACCGTAGCCAGTGAGGAGCGACCAATAAGGCGAGCGAACCCATGCCGAGGCATCGAAGCGGTTTCACCTTGATCGAACTGTTGGTGGTGATTGCGATCATCGCCGTACTCATCGGTTTACTCGTACCGGCGGTGCAAAAGGTGCGCGAAGCGGCCAACCGCATGAGCTGCCAGAACAACCTCAAGCAACTGGGATTGGCCCTGCACGGTTTTCATGACACCCATCAGGCTTTTCCCGCGTCGGGCTGGACGACCTCCGGGCCGGGAAATCCCGACGGCAAATATGTCGGCTGGCGCGCCCTGACGCTGCCGTTCATCGAACAGGAAAACCTGCAGAAGCTGTACAACTTCCAGCTTCACTGGTGGGAAGGCACCAATCCCACCGCGGCCGCCGTGCCGGTGAAAACCTACCTGTGCCCAAGCACCGCTTCGCGCAAGGAGGTGCTTTCGGCCGTGGCCAAGTCGCCGCGCCCGGCGCTGACTTTCGCCAATCCGATTGCCGCCACCGATTACGAGGCGATCATGGGAGTGCAGCCAACATCCATCAATCCCCATTTGCCCACCGCGCTTTACACCTCGGCCAATCGCTTTTCCGTCATGTCGCGCAATTCGCGCACGCGCATGGCGGAGATTCTCGACGGCACCACAACCACCATCATGGTGGTCGAATGCTCGGCCAGGCCGCTGGTCTATCGCAACCGCACCGCCAACAGCAGCCTGAACAACGATCAGGGAATCGGCTGGGCCGACAGCGAAGGCCCCTTCAGCCTCGATGGCGCTTCCGCCGATGGGGCCACCGAAGGTTGCGGAGTCGCTGGCGGCTGCAACCTGGCCATGAACAAGAAAAACGACAACGAGCCCTACAGCTTTCATTCCGGCGGCAGCAACTGTCTATTTGCCGACGGACATGTCGGCTTTGTGCAGGAATCGATTTCCTTGGTTCAGCTCTCCGCGCATTGCACGATGAACGCGGGAGAAGTGGTCACGCTCGATTGATCCATCGCTTTGCGGGAGTTCTACTGCGCCGATCAGGTCGCTGTTCTTTCCTGTGATCTGGCCTGGTCGCAATTTTGTGTGAATTTGATGATGGCGCACCCGGGACGCGGCGAGGTTCTCTCATAAGTTTTCCTTGTGGAGCGCAAGTCTCATGCTCCCAATCCGCGATCCCCTTTCTTCTTTGGAGCCAGATCATGGCAGGGTCATTCGAACTGAAGAAAACCAAGAACGACCAATTTCACTTTGTGCTCAAGGCTCACAACGGCGAGGTCATCTTGCAAAGCGAAACCTACAAGGCCAAGCCGTCTGCCATGAACGGGATTGCCTCGGTTCAAAAGAACTGCATCACCGAAGAACGCTTCGAGAAAAAGGAAGGCAAAACCGGCAAGTTTTCCTTCACTCTCAAGGCCGCCAACCACCAGGTCATCGGTAGCAGCGAAAGCTACAACAGCGCCGCCTCGCGCGATGCCGGCATCAAGTCGGTCATGAAAAACGGCACGACCACCACGATCAAGGACCTCAGCGCTCCCAAATAACCCTGCGTCGAACGAGCAAGGCTTTCGGCCCCTGATTCTGGTCAAACCAGGCCCAGGGGCTTTTTTTGATCGTCTGATGCCATTGGCAAGGCACCGTGAATTTTGAGGAGAGAGTGGAAATGAACTCCACACCGGTTCGAGCCAGACTTCATCTTGGAATCGTGATCTTTGCGTCCCTTGCTTCGTTTTGCCTCGTTGGCGGATTGACTCTTGGCGGTGCGGCGATTGTGATGTTCGCACCGTATCCTCGCAACCTGCTCGGCGGCATCCTGGCTCTCGTAGGGCTGATCATCGGCTATTTCGTATCGGGGACCAACCGATACATCGAACTCGACCACGACATCATTAGTGAAAAGCGGCTGTTTACCGGGCAGCGGATCGAACACCGCGTTGAGGAAATCGTTGCCATTGTTCCTTTGATTAACGTGGTTGGTGGGGCTGCCACCCTGGCCATGGACGCCTTGCTCGGGACGACCAATCGAGGATTTCTGTTGCGATTTGAGTCGGGCAAAAAGCTGGCGCTAATTCGGGGCGATTTTGTGGGGGTCGATGATTTCATGCTCGCCCTGAAAGACCAACTTGGCACGCGCTGGGCGGAACTGGGCAAAACCCAATAACCCCGCGATTGCCTTCAAGCGTCGTTCTCATTCTTGAAGACCGAAATACCACGAGGCCGGCAGAAACGCAATGTTCTGCCGGCCTCGGCGATTCCTTCTTTTGCTGCCGGTTATTTCACCCGCACGCTGATGGAGCTAGGCGTCTCCGGCCCACGCAGAATCGCATGCGTCTGCTTGCTGAAATCGGCCTCGGTCGCCGAGTAGATATCGCAGAACTTCTGCGGGTTGCGGTCAACCAGCGGGAACCAGGTCGAATGCACTTGCACCATCAGCCGGTGGCCGGGCCGGAAGGTGTGATTGATGTCGGGCATGGTGAAGCTGATCTTGGTCGGCTTGCCCGGTTCGAGCGGTTCGGGGTTGGTGAAGCTATTGCGGAACTTGGCGCGGAACGGCTCGCCGCGAATGAGCATCTGGTAGCTGCCCATGCGCACGCCCGCCGGATTCGGTTCGTAATCGGGAAAATCCGAAGGAAAAGCATCGACCACCTTTACCACGAAATCGGCGTCGGTGCCGGTGGCCGTGACCCACAGGTCGACCTTGATCGGCCCCATGAGGGTCAGATCTTCGGTCAACACCGGTGTCTGATAGACGAGAACATCGGGACGACGGGCGACATGGCGCTGATCGGCGAGCATGTAGTCGTAGTCCATCTTGGTCGTGATCCGGTCGATATGGGGCACCGGCTTGGCCGGATCGGACACGTACGAATCCTTGCCGGCCTCGGTGGCACCGGTCGTGGCGAGCTCCCCGTTGCCCAAGAGGTGGAAAGTGCGCATTTTGGATTCGGCCGGCGGCCAGGTGTCATACTGGCGCCAGGTGTTCGTTCCCGTTTCGAAGACATAGGCCTCGGGCAGCTTGGGGTTTTCCTTCCCCTTGAGGTGGTATTGGAAGAAGGGGAACTCGATCTTCTCGCGGTAGAACTCCGAGGTTTTTGAGCCCCACCGGGCGTTATGGAGTCCATCGCCGGGGCCGCGCGACCAGCCGCCATGATCCCAGGGACCCATGACGATGATGTTGTTGGCGTTGGGGCTTTGCTTCTCGGTCCATTCGTAGGCTTGCAAGGGCCCAAAGAGATTCTCGGCGTCGAACCACCCGCCGACGTGCATCACTGCCGGCTTAATGTTTTTCAGATGCGGCCGCAGGTTCATCTTCTGCCAGAGCTCATCGTAAGTGCCGTGCTTCATCATCTCGTCCCAGAACGAAATGGTCCCCTTGAGATACTTTTTGTTGGCATTGGCCAGAGGCCCCATCTCCAGGAAGAACTGGTAGCCATCGGGGGTGTCATGATCGAACGGCACGCGGCCGAATTTCCGGTCTGGCTTGAGGCGCTCCTTGCCGAAGCCCGACATGAAGTTGAAGGCATGCGCGAGGAACAAACAGCCATTGTGATGGAAATCGTCGCCGACGAACCAGTCGACCACGGGCGCCTGGGGGCTGCAGGCCTTGAGTGCCGGATGCGCGTCGATCATGCCCGCGGCGGTGTTGAAACCGGGATAAGAGATGCCCGACTGGCCAACCTTGCCATTGTGGTTTTTCACCGTCTTGAGCAGGAATTCAATCGTGTCGTAGGTGTCGGTGCTTTCGTCGAAATCCTTGGGGCCCTTGTTGGGGTTATGGGGCCGCACGTTGTGAAAGGTGCCTTCGGACATCCAGCGGCCGCGTACATCCTGGTAAACGAAGATGTAGCCATCTTTTTGAAACAGAGCCGATGGCCCCAGGGTCAATCGGTAATTGTCGATGCCGTAGGGCGCAACGCTATAGGGCGTGCGGTGCATGTGAAACGGGTAGGTTTTCGTCTCGTCCTTGGGCACATAGACGGCGGTGAAAAGCTTGATGCCGTCGCGCATTGGGATCTGGTATTCGAACTTCGTGTAGTTCGCGACGACATGATCGCGCAAGGCCTTGGCTTCTTCGCTCAGCACCGGCGCCGGAGTCTGAGCGCGCAATGCGCTTTGCCCTGGATAGGGGGCGGCCAAGGCCCCCATCAACCAAACCACCAGAAAATAGA
>Ga0208492_1000237_pt1 | contig 53716 bp, 44 predicted proteins | sample Subbioar_CSW14AB_FD_184820 | JGI IMG/M metagenome (GOLD analysis project Ga0208492, IMG submission 184820) | Serpentinite rock and fluid subsurface biosphere microbial communities from McLaughlin Reserve, California, USA - CR12Mar_CSW14AB (SPAdes) | ecosystem: Environmental > Terrestrial > Deep... | reverse complement strand
CATAGCGCTGCCGCACCGCCTCGGCCCATTCGGCCGGAGTTTTCCCGTACCGCTGACCCAGCCAGCCCCGAATGCGCAAAATTGTTTTCTCTTGGCGGTCGTCCTGATCGCAGATGTGAAAGGCCGCCAGCACCAACAAGGTCGTCGAGATGTTGCTTTTGCTGCGGACCGTATCGCCATAACCGCCATCGGTGTTTTGGTTTTTGGCAAGCCACCGCACCCCTCGTTCAACCAGCGCGGCGTGCTCTGGCGCGGCGCGATGAAGCGCGGAGATGGCGACCGCCGTCGAAAGAGCCGAAGTCGATAGCTCCCCTTCCCAGTGCCCATCGGGACTACGCATCGATAGGAGTTGGGCGAATGCGGTATCGAATGCGGCTTGTTCTGGTTTCATGGCGGTTCAGGTGAGGTTGATGGATGGTGATCCCCGCAGGCGCCTCGCACCTGTCGGGAATTCGCTTAATTCTTGGGAGGCATGCCATCGGCCACCGGATCGTAAGGCCGCTGCCATTCAATGAGTTCAATGCGGTTGCCGTCGGGATCGTTGATGAAAAATCGGTCGGCGCCAGGAATGGGGGTCGTTTCTTGGATCGGGATTTTGCGGGCGCGGAAATATTCGCGCGAAGCCTTTGCATCGGCAACCTTTAGGGCAAAATGCCGGGGGCTGCGGGTATCGGGCTGATCCTTGACGAGCAGGTGGACCGTCTGCAAACCGAAGTCGTACCAGATGACCTCAAAGTTGAAGGTCCTGGGCATGGGGATTTCACGCAAACCCAACAGCCCGCTGTAGAAAGCGCGAGCCCGCACCGGGTCGGTCACAATGACGGAAGCATGGTCGAGTCCCGTAACACCCGCAGAACCCATGGGTACGCCTTTCAAGAAGCTTGGACTTTCAGAACAAGGCTGGACTTTCATGTGGTAAATCTACAATGAAGGGTATGAAGAAAGCGTAGCTCAGCTGGTAGAGCAACGGACTTTTAATCCGTAGGTCCTGGGTTCGAACCCCAGCGCTTTCAGTTTCTTTTCATGGGCGAATTTTGCGGAAACCTCTGGCTAGTCAGAGGTTTTTGTCGTTTCTGGAATGGTAGGTTTTTGGCTGTAACGGAGCGACCTGAACCGTGGCAGCCGATGAAGCTCCCAAGTACGGTATCGAATTGGGACCCGAGCGACTCGATTTCGCATCTTTTGGACCTTACCGGCCTTCCGATGACGGCCTTTGGTTGATTCAGGTACCCTATCGCGAATATCAAGTGGAAGTCCTCATGGCGGGTGGCGAAAAAGGCCCCGATCCCCAATGGCGATCACTGGCAGAGGGTGTTTGTGTTCACATCGAACTCTTCGTTACCGAAGGCACGCAATACCTCCGCGCCTTCATCGGCAATCATCCCCTATTTAATGGGGAATGGTCACTCGAAGGCTTGGAGTTTGGCCGGGACGCCCATGAGCGCCGCCACAAGCCGTTCGAATTGATGTTCAGCCTGGACCGAGATGTTTTCGGAATGTGGGGAGTTCTTTTTACGGAGGTCCACGGTCTTTCGGGATACATTCCCTGTCAGTTTCGGCGGTACCAGTGCTAGAGCAAGTGATTGACTGTTGATCAGTTCGCTGTTTATCTCGCGGAATGGCTGTATTCCAATTAAGCCGTCGCCAAAGAATTCGACCTCGACCCCAATATGCGGCTCGGCTTGATCGAACAAACGATCCTCATCCCTCGAAATGTCTGGGCGCTCTACCTCGAAGCCAACAAGACAGACGGGCGCCCTCGAAATATCGAACTGGACTTGGCCTTTATCTTGAAACAGCATGCATCCCAGGAGCTCTCCAAGCATGGGAAAGCCTAGGGCATAAGGGGGCCCTAGGTAGACCCTTTTAATTTCATTCAATCGGAACGCCGGCCCCCGCCCCTGGGTAGCCGGCGTTCTTTTGATTGGTCAGCTTCTCAACAGAGGAATTCACATACGCAAGAAGCTCCGATGGGGTAGCAATCTTAGCTCCGCAAAGAATCTCAACCTCCTTTGCCTTTTTTAATAAACGCTTATCTAGCGTAATAAAATATCCATTATATCTAGATGCAAGATAAATATGTGTCGAATCAGCTTCCGTTTTAGTTGGACCACCATTTACCGCTATTAGCACTTTGACATCACCAAGCTTTTTCATTTCGGAATAATTTAAATTTATCACTGGCATATAAATTTGCTTAAAATATTCGTATTTAATATTAGGCGGCGTATTTCCTCGCTACATTTCATCCCTGATTGTGTACGTCGCAATGGAATGAATATTTAGCGGACCTGGATTCTTTATGATTTCTTGTAGCTTCAAAAATGCAACTCCTTCCTCGCCTTCCGGAGAAAAGCCACAATTGTCAAATACGACAATAATCAGGGGCACGGGCGGCCTATTGCTTAGATCCACTTGACTTCCTCGCTCCTCGAAGCACCTGATTTTGTCCACGGATGTCGGTTAAAGCATTCTATTTCAATGCCGCTAGGTGGCCTCGATATGTCTCCTGTTTCGTAAATCGCGATCCGTCTTTAGGGAGTGCTTTGGAGTTCGGCTGAAACCCAACCATTCCCATTTCAACGATTGGCGCCAAAAGGTCCGCTTCTAAGCAATCCAAAGAAGCGAGTTTTGGGATAACTCAATTGTGGTCTGTCCCCCGGGTTGCTTATCCAGCGACCCGGGGGATTTTTCTAGCCCACGCTGGCCTTCCAATGCGGCGCTCCAACGGTGGTCAGGCCACCAAGAAATCGCCTACAATCGAGGGAGTGGCTTCCCAGTCTCAACGGATCGAAGGCGCGAATAATGTGCGGACGCTACAACCTCAGATCCACGCCCAAGGAAATGCAATCGTTCTTCGACCTGGCCCACGAGCCGGCCGCTTTCTCCGTGCGCTACAACATCGCACCCACTCAAACCGTACCTGCCATTCGCCTGATCGATGATAAACGGGAGGCCGCCTTCTTCCGATGGGGGCTGATTCCATTCTGGGCAAAGGACATGAAGATTGGTTCGAGCATGATCAATGCCCGAGCCGACACGGTTACGGAGAAGCCGACCTATAAGGCGGCTTTCAAGCGGCGCCGTTGCCTCATTCCCGCGAGCGGTTTCTATGAGTGGAAACCAGGGACTGGGAAGGTAAAGCAGCCCTACCGCATTCATCAGACCGATAACCAGCTTCTTGCCTTCGCTGGTCTGTGGGAGACATGGGACAAGGGGGAGGCGCCAGTCGAGTCCTGCAAGATCATTACCACGGAAGCGAACGAGCTGATGCGGCCGCTCCACGATCGAATGCCGGTCATCCTGGCTCGATCGACCTGGGATGTCTGGCTTGTCCCGGAAGTGGAAGCTGATGGCCTGGCGAAGCTTCTCAAGCCCTATGAAGGTGCAGACTTGATAGCCGAACCGGTTTCGACCCAGGTCAACAATGTCCGGAATGATTTTGCTAGTTGTGTTGCGAAGGAGTCATCCGGGTAATGTTTTAGAAGAGGGCTCTTCCTTGCTGCATGTCTATGGATCCTTCTTTTACGTACCTGGCGCAGAATTCATCAGTGTGCAAATAATCTCTTGGAACAAATCGCTCTCCAATTTGCTTCATGAGCGATTGAAGTGATACGCATTTATCACCGTCGTTTAATGCACCTAGTGCCTTAAATACGATAGCATCGGAAGAACAGATCACGGCATCAGGGCGTTCTTGTAAAAGCGCCAAGGATTCAGCTTCGCCATCGTGAATCATTTCACGATAAAACGGCCTGAACCGTGCTCTCAGTCTGGCCACAGCGCCGGCCCCGATGGAGACTACCGCTGCAGACGCTCCCAAGTTTATTGGGAAAGTAATGCCATTCTCGACAAAGTAATCGGCTTCAGCTGCGACGGTTTCAGTAACAAGTACTTCGTACCGACTGGCGACAAGATTCCAAAGTCCCAGTTGGTGTAAATCGATTACTGTACAGGCGTCCAGAATCGCCAGCCTTGGTTTGGCCATCGTTTATCTCTCCCACGCCTCATGTTCACCAGGTCTTTAACTTTTATGCAATCCCAATTTTTCTGAATTCCAGAAGTTTTGCGGTTGTCAATCTTGTTTTAGGCCGATTACCCTGTTAAGGTTTTTCTAGATACGAGATGTGGTATCTAAGAGGGAGGGCATCATGAGTATTGCAACACAATTGGAGGCGGTTCGTAAGAAAGCGATGCTGACACTCGCCCAGGTCGCCGAAAAGGCAGAGCTTGGGCTTTCGACTCTCTCGGAATTTGAGAATGGAAAACGAGAGCCAAGCGCTGCTCAGCTTGTGAAATTGGCGAGGTTCTTCCATTTGCCAGTAGGTTACTTTTTTGGAGAAACTGAACTTCCTTCAGAAAAAATCCTATGGCGCCATAGACCAGCTTCACCAGCCGCTGAAGACACGGAAGCGCGATTTTTAGAATTATGCAGTTGGTATCAGAATCTTGAAGAATGGACCAAAGAGAAGTCAAAGGTCGGCGTTGCTCGAATTGATGTGCCAAATGGGATATTAACTCGTCGTGACATTATAAAGTTAGCTGAACGTTGTAGAGGCGCTTATGAACTAGGAACTAATCCAACCCGCACGTTATTAAGCGCCCTTGAAGACGGTGTCGGTGTTAAGATATTTCACCTGCCTCTTGGGCCTGCCGGCAATGCTGCTTCGGCGGTAGGTGAGTTTGGAATGGCTGTGTTATTAAACAGCGACAACAATCAATGGCAAAGAGCTTTTGATTTGGCGCATGAGCTTTATCATTTAATAACTTGGCGAGATAGGTGCGCTAAAGAAGTTACTGATCCGGCAGAAGAAATAGCCGCTGATCGATTCGCTGCGCATTTACTGGTTCCACTCAATCGACTAATGGAAGTGTTTACTCCATTCGTGGCAAGCGGGAAGATTGGGCCTACTGATTTATCGCTAATTGCAAGGCGATTTGAGGTTCCTGTGGAAGCGATCATTCGCGTTTTGGGCGATCAGTTCTCTATGGATGAAGCGACCCTTGAGGAACTTGTGCAGCGTTGTAGAGTTTTAGACCGAGGCATAGACGTGCCCTCTGACAAGCCGCCAGAGCGACCTGCTCGATTTAGAAATCTAGCCATTAAGGCATACCACATGCGGAGCACGTCTACATCAATGCTCGCTAAGTATCTTGGAATTAAAGTTGCCGAAGCAATGAATTTGCTTCGGTCATCCATCAAAGATGGCGAAGAGATTCGGTTTACCTAATTACAATTAATGGCAATTAGCGAAAGTTATTTTGCGCCCAAGTACTTGCTTGGGCTTTTTTTATATGGTGAAATCCAGATACACGGCTGAGCGCCTGCCCCGTTCCTTAGAGCCACGAAAGCGAGGATGCGACTAATGGTTATCCAATATGATCCAGGCAAAAGCCCAGAAATCGCCGAAGAAACCATTGCTTATGCTCAGCAAAATAACATGCATATTTTTCATGTCATTTGCGATCCAAAAGGAGCTCAGCCTGGGGACCCAGGGGGGCTGAGCTTTTGGACAGCCTCTCCGTTCTTGCCAAGAGTGGGGGATTATATTCAACTGCAAGACAAAACAAAATGCAGGGTTGCTAAGATAATTTTTAAGACCTCAACTTTCCTTGGTGATGACAATAGAGCAAAGATTATCCGATTAGATCCTAATGTCGTGGCTTATATTGAATGAGGCTGACACAATCAAATTTAAAATATTTAAAACGACCTTTTTGACACCTGAGCCGGCGGTTATCAGATAGGCCTCCGGTCTTGCAGGGAGAGAAGATTAAGTCCCCCTATGGGCCCACTTGGGATACAGCCCACGCGATTGCGGCCAAAAAGGTCGTTAGTTCAAGCCCGATCCCCCCAGCGCTCGAATCATCCACTCACTTGCTCTCACCGGGTTCTTCGCCACGCCCATGCCAAGCTCGTAGGCTCGCGAAACCAGTTCCATCCCTTCCTTGCTCCCCATCTTGGCGGCCTTCAGCAAGAACCGAAACGCTCGCCTCTCATCCTTCGGCACGCCGAGCCCTTGCGCATAGAGCCAGGCCAGGCAAATGCAACATCGCGGGCAAGGCGCCCCAGTGCCGGCCTTGAATAGCAAGGCAGCCAAGGAGTATTGCCCCCTCTCCTGAGCCTCCATCCCCATCCGCAAACAGCTTGTCGCCCGATCAGGCCGCGGCTCGATCGCCTCGACTGGGGAGCATGGGGCGGGAGTTCGTGCCTTCCGATTGAGCCGTTGCCGAATGGGCCGCCCGTGGAACCGTCGAAATTCGGGCAACATGGAATCTCCTTTGCGATGAACTGCGGAACTGCCGACTCGAACCCAGGGCCATTTATGAGAGCCGGCGAAAAGCTGGGTCCCACCGGCCCTCGTGTTTTTCTGAAAAATCGAAAATGGGATTTTCCGTTTGGAAGGTCAAAGGATTTTGCTGGCGGGGGGGCTTACTGCGTGCCCAGCAACGAACTTCGGAGTGTCGCCTCATGGCTCGCCCCCTCCCCCGCCATGTCGAATTTGGCGTGAAATCCCGCGATCCCAGGTCATGCGGCCAAACGGGGTTTTCTATCATTTTCCCCTGCCATCTTTGGCAGTCCCGCTGGCTTGACAGGTTTGGGCGATGGGTAGGCAACCGTTGTGATCGATAGCACCCTATCTTTCACACGCGTCCTCCTGAGGTGCACTTGAATCCCGACGAAGAACCTCTGCTGCTTCAATCGCTTAAACCGTAGTGCTTCAACTTCAAGGTGCCTGACTACTTATTGAGGGCTTTTGCTATGCGCCGCTGCGCGACCACTTCAAGGCACCGCAGCTTTGCTTTTTGATACCATTCACGTTTGGTTAGATAAACAGAGAACGAGCTTCGCAAGGCCGGTTCAGTTCGCTTACTCGGCTGTTTCTCTTCAAGCGCTCCCTATCCCTTCTCGCTTCCTTATAGGTCCGGGATGCTTTGATCATGTTGAGATTTGGCGGTTAGAAGGATTGGGCCCAACTTCATTCTCGTGATGCGACGCCAAGACGCCGCTATCAGCTAAAAATCACGGTGTCGGCGGAATGTAGTTTAGTTCCAGCGTCACGTTGTTGGCGTAACGAGGTCTCTGGCGCTGAGGAGTGAAGGTCATTTTGCCGTCGGTCAGGTGGCCCGGATTGGGTAGGTCTTTGACGAAATTCGAGATTGCAGGAATGGTCACACTGCCGTCAGGCTTGATATTCCCGTAGACTTGGCGCTTGTTGCGCGTGTCGCTGTTGAGCTGGTGAGCCTCGGCCTTAAAGGCATTCCCCTTGCGCTCGGTGACGATAAGCTCCCACGTCGCCTCGCCTGCGGGCTTCGTGGCGGTGCTTTTACCCCGCCAGACGCTGCCAACATAAAGCTTGTCCGTCGCGTCGCCCGGTGACGGGGCCGAGACGCGTTCACCGATCTTCGGCTTCGGCGTGGTCGGCATGCGCTCGACGAGCGGCCTGGCCTTCTCTGGAAAACCGCTCAGGTCGCGAGAGGTGATTCGGCCCTGGTCGGCATAGACGCCCAGGGTGTGACCGGCGACCGCGCCCCTCTCCATGTAGCCGATGGGAATGTTGACCTCGTCGCCGGGAGCGAGCTTGGGAAGGTAGATGAGAACCGCCTTGGGCATGGTGCCCCACTGGTTGCTGGCGGTCATGAAATCCCGGGCATCGTTCGCCTGTCCGGGCGAGGCCTGATTCTGATTCAGCCCGTCAATGAGTTTCTGGCCACCGACCAGGCCAGACTCCGTGCCCGTCGATTTCACCCGGCCGACGAACACCACATTGGTGAGTGGTTCCTTGCCGACATACTTCAGTTCGATGAACTGACCGAGCCGCGGAATCGACCGCCGGCCCGCGCTCGTGTCGATGGAAGACTTGGCCGTGTCGACCCCTTCACTTCTGGCCTGGAAACCAGCCGAGGAAAGCGCGCCCCGGCCGAAGGCCGAGCCCAGGTCGTCTTCAAAAGAAGAAGCGATCGCAGCGCTCGTCTTCTCAATTTCAATTGCGAGTTTCTTCAACCGGACTTCACTGCGGCGTAGGTTGTCCATCCAATCTTCAGCCGACCGGTTGAACTTTCTGAATTCGGGAGTGAGCGGTGGAGGAACATCTTGGCCGCTCAGAGCCAGACCGACTGACTTGATGGCGAATTTGCGCATTTCATCGGGAAATCCGGAATACAACTCGGCATTCTTGGCCAAGGTGCCATCCTGCGTTACGAACAAGACTTGCCGCAGAAACACGCAACTGGCCGTTCTCCGCCCGCGGCTGTGATCGTGCTTGAGGATCACAGCCCGCTGGCGCTCTGCCGACCATTTCGGCCCGGTGACTTCGGCCCCGTTAACGTAGTACTCATTGCGGCTGGCGAGGGTCAGCAGGTCTTTTTCGTCGGCCGTCAGCCCATCCGCCGCCCCGGCGCTTCCGGCGATGGGGGATAGGCTCAATGCGAAGACAGCAAAAAGAACGACAGCCTGTCGCACGATATTCTCCTTGGCTTTTCTCGACGAGCCGCCGATCCAGCGAGCACCCGGTCGCACCAGGCCAAAAATCCGTTCGGAGGGAAGGAATCCAAGCATGCTAGGGATGCTTAAGAAAAAACAAAACACCGAGGGGCTTCTCATAGTCTGCATGACCGTCATCGTGCATTGGACCTGGAAAGGTTCCCAACCGCGTAGATTGCTTCGAGTGGATCGCTCTATAAAAGACAATATGTACAAAAATCGGAACCATTCCCCTTCCATTGAGCACTTCCTGATGCGCAGTCTTTCGTTGTGGGCCATCCTGCCAGCCATGACCGTTCTCGCCGCGCCCCTCGCAGCTCAAACCGCACCCGAGCTTTCCCGAATCCCGGCCAATGCCGCCTTGGTGGTCCACTTGCAAGCTGGGGCTGTATATGCCTCGCCTGGCATGAAGGAATGGCGCCACCTTCTTGCCAGGGTTCATCCGCGTGCCCTGCAGGTTTTTGAAGAGCGTTTTCTGCCGGCTCCGGAACCGGTGGACCGGGTCACTCTGGTCGTGATGAGCCCCAAGTTTGAGGCGGACGACGAGGAGAGGCCCTTTGCCTTCATGATCACGACCAAGGCAATCGTCCATTCCACCGCGATTTTGGAGCGACTGGATCTGAAAATGATACCGGTGCCTGCCGCCCTGGTTCCCACCTGGATCGAAGAGGGAGACCTGAACGCCAAGGCACTGGCGATGCCCGATTCGAAGTTTTTCATTTACGGCACGAAATCGCTGGTCAAGGACCTGGCCGCGGCCCCCAAAGACCGTGAGCCGCCTGCCGCATTTCGAGGGCTGGATTCCTTTCCTTTCGCGCTCCTTGCCAACGCGAAGGGTTTGCCAGCCTGGTTTCGAGAGACCCTGCTTGCACCGGCAGGAGCGATTGGCAAGGTCGACACCATCCGGCTGACGGCGACCTTCCCTCCGCCGATCACGATCGATGTCCAGTTGAATTTCCGCTCAGACGAGGACGCGGTGTTGGCGGAAGATGCTTTGAACAATCTGATTCGCAAAAGACTAACGAACCTGGAAGAACCTCGGCGGCAAATGCTCGAGCTTCTGGAAAAGCCGAAGACGGGCCGGCCGGCCACCTTTGACGACATGCCCGAGGCGCTCGGCTGGTTTTTCGGCCTTGCCGCCATCAATCAGGCAGAAGAGATGTTAAAAGGCTCACCCATCAAGCGGCAAGGAGATCGTTTGGCGGCCAAATATAGGTTACCCGCCATCATCTCTCCCAACCACATGGCAGTGGGCCTATTGGGGTCGTCCCTGTGGACGATGGCGGCCATTCGGGCGGACCCGGTGGCGCGGCGAAAGCTCCCAGTTGAAAACCTGAAACAGATCGGACAGGCATTTCACAACTACGAGGAGATGCATGAACACCTTCCCGTCGATATTACCGATCCCAAAACGGGCAAACCGCTGCTTTCATGGCGAGTTGCCATTTTGCCTTTCATCGGGGAGAGAGCGCTTTATAAGAAATTCAAGCTAAACGAATCTTGGGACAGCGACCACAACCTGGAATGGGCGAAGACGCTAGTCACGACTTTTCAGGCACCCAATCAAAAGCGGATGACCGATAGGCAAGGTCGAGTGCTGACTCATTACATGGTGTTTGTTGGTGACGAGACCTTATTCCCCGCCGGCAAAAAGCATCGATTTTCCGACATCCTCGACGGCAGGCACACCACGATTCTTTGTGTCGAGGCGAAATCGCCCTGCATCTGGACGAAACCCCAAGATTTGCCTTTCGCGGCCAAAAAAGATTTCCCGGCTCTCGATTCGTTCCTGGGTGTGACCTCTGAAGGGTTTCACGTCCTCTTGTGCGATGAATCGACTCACTGGTTCAAGATGAATGTGGATGGCAAGACGATGAAAGCCCTGATTATGCCTACTGATGGCATCCCATTCGAATTTCCGAATTCGACCGGCGTTCCATGACTCGCACTTCTGGTTTGGCTTGGTCAGCACAAATGCCTGCGTCGACTGATCGCGTCGGAAGGTCGATGAGCCATTCAGAATTGGGTACAGCGGATCGAACTTGAGGCAATGAATTTGGAGTCCAATGAAAGGCATCGTACTTGGACCAGATCGACTCAATCTCCTTCCCTGGAAATCCAGCCAAACTTCCGACGACGGATTCTGGCTTTTTTGCTTTCCCTACTGCCACTATGAGGTCGAGGTCCGGTTAGCAGGTAGTGAGTTCGGCCCTGCCCCTGCTCCATGAGCCAGGTGGGATCCGACCTATGCTGAATCAGAGAACGCAGAGCCTCTCCATCTGCGTCATTGGGAAGGCCGTCGTTCCTCCGTCTTCTCGACAGGAATTCCTCTCACGCGTCCTTACCTTCAACACCCGGTTATCGGCGAAGCGATCGTTCAAAAAGCTCCCGCCATTTGCTGCCGCACTGGCTGGGCATGAAGTGCTGCGTCGCCCTCTGCTTTCCCATCTCGCCCAGTTGCTTCGCCCATGCCCGATCCCTCTCGATGGAAGCCATCGCCTCGATGTATCGCACCGGCTTGTCCGGATCGACCAGGATCCCGCAATCCTCGACGATCTCGGGGATACTCGCCGCGCGCGAAGCGACGAGAGGCAACCCGAGCGCCATCGCCTCGATCGTCGGCAGGCCGAAGCCCTCGTAGCGGCTGGGATAGACAACGCCCCTGGCACTGGCCATGGTGTCCAGGAACGGCTTGCGATCCAGATTGGGCAAAATCACGATGCGCTCGTCGCCTGAGATCCAGGCCCCGTGGGAAATCGCGCCCGGCTGAAAAGCTCCTTGGTCGATCTCTTGAGGAGGCAATAGCTCGGCGAGCATCGTCCGGTCCAACACCCCCGTGCTGGCGATGACGAGCTTGACGGGCAAGTGTTTCGCTTCGCGAAACGCTCCCAGAAGATTCGGCATGTTCTTGCGGGCGCGGTTAAAGCCGGTGGCGGCGCCCACGGGAGAAAACCAGAAATCGCCCAGTTCGGCGAGGGTCAGGCCGTCGGGCCAAAGTTGCTGATTTTTTTCGATCGCATCCGCACAGCGGGCGGCACGAGGGTCCAGATCGGTCAAACAGTGCCAGATCACCTCGGTCTTCGCATGGGGAAGGCCCGTCCCCTTGCAGATCCGCTCGCGAGCGTCGCGTGAAATGCAGACCAGGCCTGTGAGATTCGGCTTCATCGCCTCCAGGGTTGCCAGCCGCGCGGGCGCGGCCGCGCCGAATCGTTCGGGAAATTCGAGAAACCCCGCGTCGTGATAGAGCACCCATTGCGGACAACCAGGATCTTGAAAACCGCTGTAATAGGAGCTGAAGACAAGATCGGGCTTGAGCGGCTTCAGCAGACTCCCGAGTACGGGATCGAGCGGTAAGGCTAACGAATACTCCTTGGGCCAGTCGATGGGGTGCAGTCGTAGATTTTTGCCCCAGGGTTTGACCGTGTCCGCCACCGGCTCGATTCCCGATTTGGGAAAAAGAGCCGACGGATCGCGCGGTACCATCACCTCAAGATTCCATTGGGGCGCGACCGCATGGAGCGCGTCAAGGAACATCCGGCACTGGACCCCCAACCCGCCGGAAATCTCCAAGTGAGGCAAAAAACAGGCAATTCTCATCGGTATCCACTAAGCAAGGAAGGAATCGGCAGTCGGCTTCGCCGTTTTGCTCTCAAGTATGGCGCAAGGGCGCGCGCGAAGTCGTGAGATTCGCGCAGGCCCCATGAACCCCAAATGTCATTGATCCTGCGCCTGCGAAAAATCGAGTTTGACGATTTCCTTGTCGTTGCGCATGAAGATCGAGCGGCCGGCGAAGGCCGGGTGCGACCAGACCACCTTGCGCGCGCCCTGCATCGACTGCCCGGTCGGCTCCAGGATCTTGTGGCGGCTGAGCTCCTTGTAACCGGCCGGTTCGAGCTTGGCCACGATGAGATCGCCCTTTTCGTTGAAGAGCAGATAACGGTCTTCCAAGGGAACGATGAAGGCATTGGCCCAGCGCTCCGTCGGTTTGTCGGGGGTTTTCCCCTGCTCGCTCGTGGCTTTCAAATCGACCCAAAGACGTTTGCCGCTTTGCAGTTCAATGCAGCGCAACTCGCCATAACTGCACACGCCGTAGACCCGGTCGCCATCGATCCAGGGGTTGCACATGATCGCATGGAGATCCTTGGTCTGCTGGGGCTGCTCCCCTCGACCCGTTCCTCTCCAGATCACCTTGGCCGGCTCGGCCGAGCCAGGCTGCACCTCAATGAAAAGCGAGCCATTGTAAAAGGAGGTGAAGAACAGCCGATTGCCGGATTGGCGGGGAGTCGAAATGGCCAAATTGGCTTTGATCTTGAAGGGAACGCGCCAAAGCGGCTTGCCCGTTTCGGGGTCGAGACCGTTGACCGCCTCGGGATGCCAGACGATCAGCTGCTCCTGCCCCTGGAAGGTGAAGAGCATCGGCGGGCAATATCCGATTTCATTGGCCGGATTTTCCAATTCGAGCGAGCGCCAGACTTCCTTGCCGGTCAGGCGATCGAGCGCGACCACGACCGAGCCCTTACCCCCCGCCAGGAAGATGTACCAATCTTTGAATTTCAGGGGATGACAGGCAAAACCCCACGTGGGAATGGGCGATTGGAAGGTTTTGGGAAATGAGACGGTCCAAAACGGCTTGCCGGTGGCAATGTCCAGGCACACCAGATCCCCCATCGCCCCCAGGCAGACGACCCGGTCGCCATCAACCAGAGGGGTGGTGCGGGGGCCGCACGGGTAGGAGATTTCGTATTTGCAGGGATAGGCATGTTCCCAGATCGTTTTGCCCGTCTTTTCGTCCAAGCAAAGGATCCGTTCTTCGCCCGAAATGTTCTTCTTCTGAAACGGATTGTCCGGGTTGGTTGCACCGCTCTGCAAAACGCGATGGGGAACAAAAACTTTTCCCTGCGCGACAGCCGGTCCGGCATAACCGCCTCCCACGGGGATGCGCCAAAGCACCTTGGGCCCGGCAGCGGGAATCTCCCTCAACAAACCCGACTCGCGCCAGACCCCATCTCTTTTTGGGCCAAGCCACTGGGGCCAGTCGTCACCATGGGAGTTGCTTGCAGCAACAAGCAAGAGACAGAAAGAAACCGCAATCATCGCATAGCGTTTCATAGGCGCTCCTATCGGCGTTTTCCGGTTTTCCGCCACCGGTTTTCTTTTACGCCCTTTCCCTCAAGCCAAAGGTGATTTATAAATGATAAGTCTGGAAGCCCAACGTGGGCGCGTGGAACCATTGTCTTTTCACTAATAGCGAGCAGTCGCCTCTTCAGGAGTCCTTATGCCGTTGCGCATGCGTGTTCATGATCGAGAACCTATCGGGTTGGCCCTTCGTCGCTTTAAGAAATTGCTCGAACGCAGCGGCATCCAAAAAGAATTGCGCAAGCGCAAGTATTACGAAAAACCCTGTGAAGCTCGCCGCCGCGCCGAGCTGCGCCGCCAGAGTTCGATTCGCAAAGCTTCCAAGCTCGCTGGAAAAAAGACCTGATGATTGCTTGTCCCGCCCCAACCCGATTGCGAAAATGGTAAGAGCCAAAGAGCTTTTCTCTTTACGGTTTGTTGTCGTTTCGGTTTGGAACTCCGTGACACCAGAGGATTGAGCCATTTCTGAGAACATGACGGGCACAGAAAGCGTTGATGCCAAGTTTAACCGGCACATACTTTTGGCGCCCTGGCGTGCATTGCCTAACTGGCTAAGAAACGGGCCCTTCGTTTTCTTGCACCTGTCTTGCCTGGCAATTCTGTTCATTCCGTCGACGTACACGGCGCTCGCCCTTTGTGCCGCGGCCTATGTCGTGCGTATGTTTGGTATCACCGGGGGCTTCCACCGGTACTTCTCTCACCGCGCCTACAAGACCAGCCGGTTTTTCCAGTTTTGCCTGGCATGGCTGGGTTGCTCGGCGCTGCAGAAGGGGCCGCTTTGGTGGGCCGCCCATCATCGCGACCACCACAAGCACTCCGATACGCCCGAAGACAAGCATTCTCCCATCACCCAGACCTTTTGGTATTCCCATATCGGTTGGGTGATGGCGTCGGACAGCAATGACATTGAGATTTCCAAGGTGCGCGACCTGTCGAAGTTCTGGGAATTGCGCTGGCTCGATCAGAACCACTGGGTGCCCGGTGTGTTTTTGGCGATCTTGTTTTACTTGATTGATGGCCTTTCCGGTCTGGCTTGGGGCTTCGCGCTGAGCACGGTGATCCTTTACCACGGGACCTTCACGATCAATTCGCTGACCCACCTGTTCGGCAAGAAGCGTTTCCCGACGACCGACGATAGCCGCAATCACTGGTTCCTGGCGCTCATCACGCTTGGCGAAGGCTGGCACAACAACCACCACTACTACCAGGCCTCGGCCAACCAAGGTTTTTACTGGTGGGAGATCGATATCAGCTACGCGATCCTGCGGGTGATGAGCTGGTTTGGCCTGGTCTGGGATCTGAAAAAGCCTCATCCCAAAGTTCTTGAGCAAGGCCGTCAACTCGACGCGGGCCTGATCGCGCCCGAAGCAGTGAAAATTCCGGCCTAAAAGCCACCAGGAATGGGCTGTATTTCATCGAAGCGGTAGGGGTCTCCCTGCCGCTTCGGTCATTTGTTGACCTGAAATTCAGATTTCCAAGAAGGTGCTCTCCCCCATCTCAAACACGCCCCTCGCTGCCTAGGGGGCTGATGCGATCCAGCCGTTCGATCTGGCCCCCGCGCTTCCTTGGCGCGCGAACACGACAGGCAACAAAGCAGACCATCGCGGCCGCAGGACGACGCCGCTTAAGCAGGGCCATTCACTACGAGCCAAGGCCGAAGATCTTGCGAAGATATTGAACCTGGGCGGGCGCTGGTCAGGTCAGGTACTGGCCGGCTTTGGCCAATTCGATCTTCGCAAGCACCTGACGGTATAGACTGGCGAGCTTTTCGAGGATCCGCGAGGGATTGGCGTTTTTTTCCATCTCTTTTTTGAGGAGATCCAGATCACGAGTCCATTCCGCTTCCACCGGAAAATCTCGTTTGATCAAGCCGGCAATCAGCACATCGAGTTCGGACACCAGCTTTTCGATTTCCGGGACGGTTTTCCAGAAGCCCCGGCGATGCACGCGCGGCTTGGGCCCCTGGAAAAGGAACTGCTCCTCGCGCATCCTTTGGATGCGTTCCTTGAGGAAAAACATCAAGATCCCAAGCATGACGAATACGATCGCGAACGCGAAGGGGGCGATCAGACTGTTCTTGTCCTGATAATCGCTGATGGCGCCCAAGAGCAGGGTCGCGATTCCCAGGATAAGCCCCGCCCCCAAGGACATGGCCCAAAGCGGCGGAGCAAACCGTTTCCAGAGCGAAGGTATTTCAAGGGTCGGCCGCTCCATGGGAGCGTTGGTGGTGGGTGCTTCGCCGGGAATGCGCGCGATCACGACCGTGATGTTATCCGGGCCGCCCCGTTTGTTGGCCAAATCGATGAGAAGCCCACAGGCCTGCTGGGGAGACAAATAGCGGCAAAGGACTCCGATTTCGCCGTCGGTCACTTTATTGCTCAGCCCGTCGCTACACAGCAGGAAATGGTCTCCCGGAACGAGCTTGTGCGGGCCTTCGAGGTCAACGAGAACTTCGGGCTCTGGCCCCAGGCAACGGGTGATCTTGTTCGAGAGGATTCCGTGCTTGGCGATTTCCTCGATCGTGACATTGTGGATGCGCGCCGCTTCCCAGACGTAGCTATGGTCGTAACTGAGTTGTTCGACCATCCCCTCACGAATGCGGTAGATGCGGCTATCGCCGACGTGAGCGATCCAGCCGCCATCGGCATTGAGCAGCAAGACCGAGGCGGTGGTCCCCATGTTGAAGAATTCGGCATTCTCCTTGCCTCGCCGGTGAATCTCTTGATTGGCCTCAAGGAGTGCCCGGCGTAGCGCCTTATCGAACCCCAGCTGAAGGTTTTTGCTAAAGGTCAGCGGCACCTGCTGGACGGCCAGTTCGCTGGCTTTCTCTCCTCCCTTGTGACCGCCCATACCGTCGGCGACCATCAACAGAAAACCTTTGGTTTTCCATTGTTCCTCCGAATGGCAGGGTTGGACCACGAGATTGTCCTGGTTCACGGCCCGGCGCCTGCCCAGGTCCGTGGCCATTCCAACCTCGATCGGGGGGAGGATCATGTTTCTAAATCTCAACCCCCCAGGACCGGACCAAGGAGGAAGAACACGCCTGGAAACGCCCTTCGGCGATCTGGACTTGACGCGAAGCGCGCGCGGAACTTAGAGAGAGCGCGGTTGCTAGCTGGATGGGCTCATCGACCCGCGATCTGGCCACGGCAGGGTTTTTATCCAAACGAGGTTGAATGTGACGGCACGATTCGCGCTCAACCTGACATCGCTTGGCCGCAAATGGCTCGGGATCAGCGCATGCGCGGTCTCCTGTTGCCTGAGCGGATGCGTGACCCGCAAATTCACCATCGATTCGACGCCCCAGGGCGCCCTGGTTTACCGGGACGGGAAACCGATCGGAACGACTCCGGTGGACGATTATTTCGTCTTTCACGGAAAATATCGGTTCACTCTGGTGAAGGATGGGTACGAAACGCTTCATGTGGAACAGAACATTCCGGCTCCGTGGTACGAATACGCTCCGCTGGATTTCATCTCGGAAAATCTGGTGCCGTGGGATATCAAGGATATCCACAGATTTTCCTACACGCTTCAACCGCAACAGATGCCTAATAACAATGATATTCTCCTGCGGGCAGGCGACCTTAGAAACCGGGGCAAGTTGCTGACTCCGCTGCATCAGGAAACCTCTCCCGTTCCTCCCGGCGCCGGGCCCACGCGAGTTTCGCCCCCAGGCGGCTCGCCGGCTCCCTCAGCTCCGTTACCGGCCCCGATCCCCGTTGCGCCCAGCGGTCCATTGAGCGTCACTCAGGCCGATCCCCTATTGCCTCGCTAAGTTCGCTAAATTCTGAACTCCATCGCTAACGCTTGATTTCTAAGCCCTTCTCGTTGCAGAGACTCCTGATCCACAGGGGCCGGCAACTGGGACCATTGGACTTCATCACGGGCGTTCGATGCTGAGACCATCGGCAAGCCGCAGCATTTCCTCCTCCCATAATTTCCGAACCTTCACCGGGCAACTCACCGCCAGAAAGATCGGCTTCTTCTGAAAGAGGCCCACCTGGATGAGAAAAAGTTTTTGCGTTTCCCCCCCCGAAATGAGGCGCAAAAGCTGTTGCACCTGGGGCGCACCCTGCGACTCGACTTTCCGGTCGATTTCTTCCCCATCCTGGCTTGAAGCAAGTTCGAGGCCGATCTTCGTGTCGTCCACCGGTTTTTCGAGATTTAAGAGATACTCTCGGGCCTGAGCCACCGCGGCCTTCAGATCCCCCTCGCCATCCAGCGCAAAAACATAAGCCTCGGCCATTTCCCCCGCGTAAAACTTTCGGCCGGGGATTTTGCCTTCGATCCTCGTTACCGCTTTGGTGTGCGTTTCTTTCAGCTCGGCAGGAATTTCTTGTGGACTCCAGACACGCGCGTCCATCCGCAGTTGCCAGCCCTTCCCTTCGACGAGCTGCAATTGCAACGCTTCCGCTTTCCAATCGGCCCTTTGATCAAGCTGGGAGAACCCCTGGCGGATCTCCTTGAGCCGCGCCTGCGCGGCCTCCTTACCTGCCTGATTTCCCCACGACGCCAGGTAGTATCCGTAGCCTCGGGAGGCACCGACCAGGAATTCGCCGGCAACGTCGCTCCCATCGGCGGCCCGGGCCGCGAACTCGTAGGCACTAAAGGGGATGCCGTCAATCGTCTCGTCGGCTTCGGGGCGTTTTTCGTATTCGACTTTTTCGGGGAATTTCTTGCGCAGCTTTTCGAGGGCTCCGTCGATCAGTTCCCGGCCGGTGGGCAGGCGCGTTTGAAAGTCTCGGGAAGCGAACAGGACCGCGCTTTCGGTGGGCTGGTCGTGGTAGGCCAGATCGGCCTGGGCCTCGCGTTCCAGTTCCTCATCCCGCTTGAGCCCTTCTTGCTTGGCGACCTGGTAATTGCTTGCGACCACCTTGTCCGGCTTGGCTTGCCGGGACTGCTCAAACAGACGAAAAGCGGCAAGCACCACAAATCCGACGAGCAAGATGGCGACCATCGCAATGAGCGCGGGCTTGTAGCGATCGGCCCCCGTGGCCGCGGGAAGCGAAGATTCCGGTCGTGAGGGGGAGGGCGATTGCCCCGGAGCGGCGGGCGGCTCCACGCTGGGCGCAGCTGGCGGCGGCGGAGGCGCCGCGGGCATCTGGTAGGCAAACTGGGTGCCGCATGCGGGGCACTGATAGCGGGTGCCCGGCACGAGGGAGGAGGCGAGGAAAACCTGCGGGCAGGCGGGATTGGGACAGCGAATCGTTGTGGACATGATTCCACCCAGACAGGTGCCTTGGAGATTGCCCATTGATTTAGAGCATTTTGGGCTAAAGGATACCGAGCCAACTCCCCGCCCCAGGAATCATGCACCCACACAAGGGTGGCCCCCTCGATGATTTGATTCCTTTCCCCAGGAATCACGGCACACGAGGCCGGGTGCCCACCGGCTTACTTGGCCGGACTTTCCCCGTTTCGGCTCGACATCGACTTGCGCGGTAGCCCCTCTCGATGTCGCGGCCGATTTCACCGCTACAACGTGTCCAATAATCAGAAAAGCTACGCACAGGTCTTCGCGCAGTTCCAAAGCCTGGCGAAAAGCCAGTCGATGAAGAAAGTGCCGAACTTGCACCTTGACTTACCGCCGGAGTGGCAGATGTACGATTACCGCACCGTTTTCGCCCGTGGCCTTGTTGCCATCGGTCTGGCCGCCGGACTCGCCGCTCCGTCACTTCACGCTCAGGACGCGGAAGTGATGAGCGCTCATCGAGCCAACTACGAGGCCAATCATCCCTGGTTCAATTTCAGCACCGCCAAGCAATGGTTCGCGCATCCGACCGAACGCACCCCTTGCGGCATGAACGGCTGGGGAAATCGCTACCGCAATCCCCAGCTCTACATGCTGTTTCTCAACTCCAACAACGGACCTGGCCCCACCCGCTATTCCTGCCAGGAAGTCACCGGTTCGAACTGGCCGCTCAAGGCGCCGCGCGGGCCATTCCCCCCGGCGCATGCCCCCACCAAGGCGTTCGAATTCGAAAAGGACATCGCCGAGGATAAGTAAGAGTCCCTGCAAGAGATAAGGCAGAGGAAAAGCAAAAGGAAAAGTCCATCGTGAGCCAGGGTCGTATTCCCGCCTGGGAAATTCCGCGGGAGTTTTGGCCACAAGAGTTTTTTGGCGGCGTGACTGCAGGGATGCCGTTTTTCCTCGAATCCAACCCGGCACGCATCTGGAATCTCGATCTGCGCCCCAACACCCTGGTGGCCACGGTGGTCATGCCTGGGAAGATCGGCTGGATCTGCTTCCTCTCATCGCTGTCCGAGGCGGGCGCCGCCTTTCAGCGGCCTTGCGATTGCGACGACTTCTGGCAAGCGACCCTGGCCTGGTTTCAGGCTCAAGGGTCCAGGGCGGTGCAGTTTTTGTCGGAGGTGTTGCACCCTGGCAACGCCGAAACGACCGGTTCGCGCATCCGCCTGCCGAAAACCTTTCGCTATATTTGCGATTTTCAAGATCTTGAATGGTCGCCGAAGTCGGCCGCCCGCAAGGCCATCGCATCGCATCAAGATAAGGCCATCTCATCGCAGCAAGATAAGGCCATCGCATCGCATCCGGACAAGGTCATCGCCTTGCATCCAGAGACAATCGGCCGCTCCCCGGCAGGTGCCGTCCCCGCACCGGCCCCCCTGAGCGACTGGAAAATCCTCAAGGGAGAACCGGCGGGCCAGGAGTCGGCGCTCGCCATCGCCACGATGGAGCAAAGCGGCGATTGCCCAGAACTGGCGGAAATCCGCTCCAATGCCGCGGCCTGGGAATCGCTCTTGCAAGTCCATGGCCGCACCAAGGAATGCTGGACATTGCAGATCGCTGGGCTGCCGGCGGGAATCTTGCTTGGCTATTTGCCGGAAGGGGAGAAAGAGGGGCTTGTTTCCTACCTGGGGCTCGTGCCCGAGGTGCGGGGCAAGGGTTGGGGCAAGCTGTTTTTGCGGGAATTTCTTGAAGAATCGCTGAAAAGAGATTCAAGTCATGCCCCGAGCATCGCCTCGGGCGGCCAGGTCGCCACCATGGTGGATGTGCGCAACAGGGCCGCCTGGCGGCTCTACCATTCGCTTGGATTTCGAAAACGAAGCCAGGGACAATTTCATCTGGCTTTCCTGCAACCTCTTTCATCGAAATAGGTTGCGCATCCACGATTTTCCCTAACTTGGATGGACAAAAAAAAACCGCGAGCATGGCTCCCGGAGCTTCTTGGCGGTCGCCCTTTCGTCTTTTAAACTCTGCCCATCGGGTGTGCTTCGGGGCGGTTATTCCCACCCCCCGTTCCCATAATCCTACCTTCGCGCTGAACCTGGACCCGGTTCCCCGGCCCATGGGCTCGTTCTGACCGAGCCTGGGGTGGTTTTCCGGCAGGGAGGTCGCGTTTTGAAATCGCGCTCAACCGCATCGACTGAATCGTTGCGGCAAGCCTTGTCTTTGAATCTTGGCCAGGACCGGTACGCCCTTTGGTTCGAAGGGCGTACCCATCTCGATCTGGCGGGCGACACCCTGCAAGTGGGGGTGCCCAATCTCCATTTCCAGCAGTGGCTTGAAGGCCGTTTCGGCAAGGCGATTTTGGAAACGGCCCAGACCGTCATCGGGCCGGCCGGCAAAGTGCGCTTCCACATCGACGCCGCCTTGTTTCAAGACCTGCAGCGCGAAGCGAAAAAGGCCGATCGCGGCTCCCTGGCTTCGGGGCGGTCGGACCTCGAGTTGTCGGCCCCGGCCCTCTCTCCAACCGCGGGGCCGGCGCGGAAAAAGGTTCGCAAATTCGATCAGTTCATCGCCACCGAAAACAACCGGCCGGCCTTCCTCGCGGCTCAGAGGTTCGGCGCGGGCGAGATCGAGGGGGTGCGGCTGCTTTTCTTGCATGGGGGCAATGGACTGGGCAAAAGCCACCTGCTTGAGGGGATGGCGCAGCATCGCCGCACGGTCCATCCTCAGGCCAAGGTCCTGCTGCAAACCGCGGAAGAGTTTGTCAACGATTTCCTGGAAGCGATCCGTTCGCAAAAACAAGCCGGTTTCCGTAAACGCATGCGCGGCCTGGACCTTTGGCTCGTCGACGATCTGGAAGGACTGGTCGGCAAACAAAAATCTCAGGAAGAGTTTCTTTTGACGCTCGATGCGCTGGGCCGCTCCGGGGCGACGGTGGCCATCGCGATGCAATCGCCGCCGGGCAGAATCAAGGGGCTGATTCCAGAGTTTGCGGCCAGGATTGCAGGCGGACTGGTTTGCCAGTTGACGCCGCTGGATCTGGCGGCGCGGATGAGCTTGCTTTCACACCTCCTGGCCAAGGGGCCGAAACTGCACCTGGAGGCGCCGCTCCTTGAGTTGATGGCGCGAAAAATCCGCGGTTCCGGCAGGGAATGCGAAGGGCTCATCCAGACGCTCAAGCATCACTGCCTATCCAGCGGCGGTCCGGCCACCGAATCGATGGTGCGCGGCCTGCTTGGCCCCTGGGTGCAGTCGGACCGGAAGAACCCGACGATCGCCGAAGTGATCGATGCGTTTTGCCAGGTGGTCCATACGAGCGCCGAGGAAATCAAACGCAAGTCGCGCAGTCCGCTGCACAGTCACGCCCGCCTCGTTGCCATGTTCTTGGCTCGGGTCTTGACGGGAGCGACCTGCAAGGAAGTCGGCCGCTGGTTTGCGCGCCAGCACAGCACGGTCGTTTCGGCGGAGAAGAAGGTTCGCGGCTGGCAAAAGACTCAGGCCCGATTGACCGTGGGCCTGCGTTCCTGGCGCATCGATGAGGTCGAGGGAAAGGTTCGCGGCCTTCTGGGCATCGATCTGGGTTAGCCGACATGGCGTTGCTGGCGGCAAAGAGCCGCCCTCTGCGATCAAACGCCAAGAAATGTGAAAATGGTTAAAACAGGCAGACTCTTCTCAACCTAACGGTCCTGTCACCGGGACCGGTCGCCGCTTGGGTGCCAAGGGGCCGATTTTCCGGGGTAAAGCGGTTAGTTCGTGCCGATGGAATAAGCGTCAGGATGTGCTTGGTGAGGATAACCAGCACATCCCTCAGGGAGAAAAACCTGGGGTCCGGAGTCAAGGGAGGGGAGCCGGGAGCCGGCTCAATACCGTCCCCGGCCGGCATGAGTCGGATCCATCGTGAAAGGAGTCGCGATGAAACGTTTTGCCTTGGTTGCTTGTGTGCTGGCCGGTATGGCTTTTGGTTCCGCCAGCGTTGCGAATGCGGGATGGCACGAGCTTTCCTATAGTGGATACCAGCCCTGGTGGAATATTTTCGCCAAGCGCTATAAAGGGCTCACCCCCGAAGAAGAACGCCTCCAAAAGTTCTGGCACGATTATTACAACGCGCTCAAGAACTACTACGGCGCCCTCGACAACATCGACTGGGTTGCTTACTACAAGAACCACGGTTATCAGATCAACAGCGGTTGCGGCGGCCGCATCAACTACGCCCCCGTGTTTGTAAGCCCCACGATGCAATGGGCGATCCCGAGCGGCCAAGGTTGCGCCCCAACCGGCGGCATGGCGGCTCAAGGTTATCCGATGCCAGTCGGTGGCGGCCAAGGTATGCCCTACCCCGGTCAATAATCCCCACCACGGGCATCAACCCCGCCAGATCCGCCACCCCCCCGGCGGATCTGGCTTTTTTTTGAGATCAGATCCGCCAGAAGCTGGCGGATCTGATTTTTTTTGAAGCGAGCTCTGCCAACCTCTTGCGGATCTGGCTTTTTTTGCGAGAGACCCGCCACTCCCCCGGTGCATCTGATTGATTCAAGACCAGAGCCGCCGTCCCACGGCGGCTCTGGTCTTTTGGTTGGCCCGATAATCCCATCCATTCCTACGATCCGACATTCGCGGGCCAATTTGGATTCGCCGTCTTTGCCTGGCCCGATGGAACGGGCGCGCATATCCGATGAAATCCTTGATTGCTTACGTTGGAAAGGAATCAACCATGAAGCTTCACATTGTGGCCACGGGGCTGGCGTTGATGTTCGCCCCACTGGCCCTCCATGCGCAGGATGCGACTCAGGCCAAACCCCTCAGCTCGGTGCCGGCGAATGCCGCCGACAAGGCGACGAACTCGCCGCAGGTTGTCCCGGTTCCGGGCACCCCCGCCACCCCGACACCTCCTCCCGGCATGCGTAGCGATAAACCGGGCAGATTGGATGGACAGAACCGGGTCATCTACGGCGCACCAGGAATGCAGGGCCGCGCCTATCCGATGCAGCCCTACTCCTATGTGACCCCGATTCACCCGCTGTGCGTTGGCTGCCAGGGCTTGAGCTTCCCGCCGCCCTACCCCAACTTCCAACCGCCTTGCTTGCCTTGCATGCCCTTTCAGGGTCTGGTTCCTCCTCCTCCCGGACCGGGCGGACAGCAGGGAGTGAGCTTCCAGTTCCATCAGTACACCCGCAGCCCGCGCGACTTCTTCATGCTCGATATCCCGCGCTAATCGGCCGGGCGCTTCGCTTCGGCGAAGCGGACCCTGTTATCAAAACTTCCATTGCGGCCCGGTTTGGACCCACGACCAAACCGGGCCGCGCCTTTTTTTGGCTCTGGCCCACTTTGCTGCCTTAAAGTTTGCACCAAGTTGGTTTTGGCTCTCAGGCGCCATGCGCTAAAATGCCAAAGTTCGCCACCAAGGTGCCCCATGACTGGCCCCGACCTCTTAGATCCAGGTGTTTTCCTCAAACACCTTCAGGATTCGAGACTGCTAAGTGCTGAGCAGCTGGAGGTTCTCCAAAAGCTGGGAGCCAAAGGAGGCGATGCTCGCGTCTTGGGTCGCGCCGCGGTGGAACTGGGTCTGCTCACCCGTTTTCAGGCCGAACGAATCCTCAACGGGAAAACCGCCGGCCTCATCCTGGGCCAGTACCGCATCCTTGCCGAGCTGGGTCGCGGCGGTATGGGCCGCGTTTACAGCGCCATTCATGAACGGATGGGGCGCAAGGTCGCACTCAAGGTCCTTTCGCCGCAGTTGATGAAGTCGGAAAAGGCGCAAAACCTCTTCGAACGCGAAGTGCGGGCCATCAGCCGGCTGTCTCACCCCAACATCGTCACGGCATTCGATTCCAATATCCATGAAGGCCGGCATTTCCTCGTCTTGGAATTGATCGAAGGGCCGACGCTGTCTCAGTTTTTGCGCAAACATGGACCGATGTCGGTCGATCAGGCGCTCGAATACACCCGCCAGGTCGCACTCGGCCTGGATCACGCGCACAAGCGCGGCCTGGTGCACCGGGACATCAAGCCAGGCAACCTGCTCATTCAGTTGGAGGAGGCGGGAGGCAACAAGGTCCCCGGCCCGATCAAGATCAGCGACTTTGGTTTGGCGCGCCTGCGCGATACCGATCCGGACAAGATGTCCGAAAGCAGCATCAACGCTTCCACCCACTCGATCACCGGCACCCCCGATTACATCTCGCCCGAACAGGCCAGGGACATCCATCTGGCGGATATTCGTTCGGACCTCTATTCGCTAGGCTGCACACTCTTTCAGTGCCTGACTGACAAGGTTCCCTTCGACGGCAGCAATGTCATCGAGAAGCTGGTGCGCCATGCCTCGGAAGCGCCCCCCGATCCCCGCGTGAAACGGCCGGAAGTGCCCGCGGAGATTTCTCTACTTTTGCAAAAATTGATGGCCAAGTTGCCGGACCAGCGCTTTGCATCGCCGGCGGCCCTCGTGGCGGAGATCGAACGGATTCAGTCGGCCCTCGACATGGACAGTTCGGGCCAGTGGGTCAACGCCGAAGCGGTGTACATCAACGCCGATTACAGCCCGGCCGAAGACAGCGCCAACGAGGGAAAGCTTTCGATTTCGCGCGAACCGCCCAGCCGCGACACCTTCCGCGCGATTTCCGATTCGACCATTGGGCCGCAGTCGAACCCCATCGTCACCCTCTTCAAGACGACGCCCAAGTCCGATTCAAAAAAAGTGGGCATCGCCATTGCGATCGGGGTCGCTTCGTTTCTTACGCTTTTATTTTTCGTCTATCTTTTTGGACCCGGATCCGCATCGACTTCCAAGAGCAAATCCGACACACCCGCCAGTTCGAAGAAATAAGGTTCGCTCACCCCCAATGACCTGCACTCGCGGCGGGTGAGCCGAGTACGGATCTCAGATAGCGAGCCACACCCTGGGGATCGTCGCTTTGGGTGAGCGCGTGGCCGATCGCAACCCGGCTGGCCCCTGCTTTTTTCACTTGCACGATGTTGTCCGGTCCGATGCCGCCGATGGCAAACCAGGGGGTCGTGGCCCGCTGGCTCATCTGCGAGATGAATGCCAACCCGGCGAAGTCGCTGAACTGCTTGGTGCGCGAAGGAAACACCGGGCCGGCCCCCAGGTAATCGGCGCCGGCACTCTCTGCCTCTTCCATCTGGGCCAGTTCGTGGGTGCTTGAGCCGATGAGCATTTCCTTGCCGACGAGTTTGCGAACTTGCTTCAAGGGAAAATCTTCTTGACCCAAATGGACCGCGTCGGCCGCCGCGAGCTTGGCCAGGTCCGGCCGGTCGTTGACGATGAGCAAAACGCCCGCCTTGTGGGTCCATTCCCTGACTTTCTTGGCCAGGTCCAGAAGGTCTCTGCCGCCGCGCTTTTTTTCCCGCAACTGAACCGCGTCCACGCCGCCAAGCGCCGCTTCACGAATGGTCGTTTCGATGCCGAGTAAGCAATCGGCATCGATCAGCATCATGAGCGCTGACTGGGCCAGTTGACTGGTTGGGTGAGCCAGGGTTCTCGTTTCGAGGGCGTAAGCTTCATAACGCAGCGCTTCCCAGCTTCGCGCCGTTTCCGGATGGAGGATCTTGGCATTTTCCTCGAGACTGCGCAGCGCCTCCTGCACCCGTTTCCAGTTGGCGCGCAGGACGGCTTCCACCCCCTCGCGCGGACGCTCAGTGGCCACACGCAATCCCGCGCCGACATCTCCCTGAATGTCCCGCTCTTGAAGTGCCAGGGCCGAACCCGGAATTTCGGTGATGAGCCGATCCACTTCATGGCGCATCGTCTTCAAACGGCCGACCACCCAGCCATTCTCGAACACAAAACGATAATGGTCTTCCAGTACGCGCAAGCCCTCGCGCAGGCGGTTGCTCACGGCGTCGACCAGGCGGATCAAGCCGGGAGGGGCTTCGGCCACTCCCAGGTCGACCTCCTCATCGATCGCGATCGGATCTCCAAAGGACTGCTCCAGCGACTGCTTGAGTTTCTCTTCACTCAGTCCGGCTTCTTCCAGCCATTGTCTGCCGGCGAAGCTACGGCGAAAAACGCCGACGGTGAGCGCTTCGCTCGTGATGGTCGGGTCGCCCCAAATCTCGTCGGCCACCTGCCGGGCCGATCGCAAAATACCGGTGAGCGCCACAGGAAGATGGCGAATCAGCTCTCGTCCGAGCGGAATGTCGCGAAGCTCCTCGCCGCTTGAATTCGCTTCGATCTTCGGCAGCACAGGCAAGGGCTGCACCATCCCCGGCTGGCACCCCATACGCAACAGCCACTGAAAGGCGGCCCCTTCGTCGTCCTCCAACACCACACCCAGCAGTTCCAGGCCGCCATCGATTTCCGGTCCGGCATGCGCGGGAAGGGTTGCCGCCACCCGTGCCAAAGCTCGCTCTGCCGCGGGCGTGAATTCCCATCTCATGGTCTGGTCATTCCCTCAATTTCAGAGGCCTCAGGTCACTCGCCGAACCAAAACACCCCAGAAAACCCAAACAACCCAAATTATCAAAACCTCCCAAATGCCCTTTATTTCCAAATTTACCTCTGTTACAATTTTTATGAGTTGGAATGGGGCAAGGTTCTTTCCGGACATCCACAGGGTGCACGGGGAGGACTTGCGAAAAAAATCAATGCACTCCGGTAAGGGGAGGCGAGAACCATGCTGGGAATTGTAAGAGTTGGCGGATTCAGTCGAGCCAGAAGCTTATTTTTGGTTCTGTTTTTTGCCCGATGGGCGGCGCCCGTCCAATCTCAAGAAATTCTGGAGCCGATGACGATTGAAGAGTGCCGCCAGTTCGCGCTCAATCATCAGCCCGCGGTGGCCGCCGCCAATATTTCCGCTTATGCGGGGAACCAGAAGGCCGGCGCCTTGACCCGCATGGGTTTCTTTTCGCGCTTCTCGCGCGAGTTGCCCATTCGTCAACAGCAGGCGGCCTGGGGGATCAATGCGGTCAACGCCACGGCGCAACAGCAAGCGCTCGACACGACCTTCGATGTCAATTTCACCTATCTGAGCGTCCTTTACGGGCAAAAGCAGCTCGAAGTCGCCAATAAAGGGCTCAAGAATCTGAACGAACTGCGCGACATCGCCCAGTCGATTCTCAAAAATGGCACCCGGACCGATGTGACCACCCGGCACACCGACCAGATCGACATCATGCTGTTGACCGGCACGGCCCGGAAGGAAACCGCCACCAGCGGAATCGCCCGCGCCCAGGCCGCACTGCGCGAAGCGATGGGATTGAAAACGGGCGATCCGATCCCTCTCGCCGCGACCAACCTGCCCACCTGGGCCAATCTGCCCGACGACGAGCAGGTGCTCTATGGAGCCCGGTGCCTGCGCGGTGAAGTTCGGGCGGCGCGGGCCTTGATTGAGATCAGCCGCTGGGAAGTCTGCGCCCAAGGGACGGGCGGTTTCTTCAAAGTCCAATCGCGCACCTTTGCCTCTGGCGCCGATCTCCATGCTTTTTCGCCCCCGACCGGGATGCGCGGCGAGGATTATCTGCCCCCTGGCGTCGGACCGGAAATGCCTCCCAATCTGGCGGGCCGAAAGCGCGACCGGCAGGCCACGGCAGGCATCTACGCCAACCGCGCGGCGGTGGTTGCGGAAAAGGCGGAAAACCTTGCCGTCCTCGAAGCGGAAAATTACCTGATCCGCTTCAAAGAGAATATGGCCCGAGCCGAGAAACTTAATAAGGCGGCAATCCTGGCGGAAAACCTGTCGGCAAAACTTCGGGAACGGTTTGATCCCAGTACTACGAAAATCAGCCTCGATGAGCTAATGAACGCGGGGACCATGGTCGTTTCCACGCGTTTGGATGCCAACGAGGCGACCTATCGTGCTCTCCTGGATCTGGCCACCCTGGAAAGGGCCTCGGGCGGCGCCTTTTGTCTGGAATTGAATTGGCCCCAAAGCAACCCCTGAGAATACCGGCTCGGGGCTGCTTGGAATTCGGGCTGGAATTCGCACATGTTTTGCGATAAGGCCTCAAGTTCCAATCCCGGGACGGAGTAGACAATGCGGCGGACCTCGCAAATCGCCTCGATTATTACGCTTGCTTTGATCTTCGTTTCTACCGTTACGCGCCCGATCCCAGCCGAAACCACCAACGCCGGGGAAACCACCCCGGCGTCGATGCGTATCGGACTGACGGGCTCTTTATTTCGGGACCTTCCCGATGCCTTGCTCCAGGTCGTGATGCGGCCGTTTCGCGCCGTTATGGAAGAACAAACGGGTTTGAGCGGCACCCTGGTGTCGGTCAAGGATGCCAGTCTCTTGGCGCAGCAGCTTCAAAACAACCAGGTGCAACTGGGGGTCTTTCACAGCCACGAATTCGCCTGGCTCAAGGCCAAGAACCCCAACCTGACGCCGCTCATGTTCGCGGTGAATTCCAAGCAGCCCCTGGAATCGATGGTCGTGATCCGTCAAGACTGCACGATCACCGACGTTCCCGGCCTTTCGGGCAAAACCGTACTCCTGCCGAAGTCGGTCCGCGAAACCACTCATCTCTTCGCCAATCGCCGCTGCACCTTGGTCGGTAAGCCGCTTCGCAAATATTGCGAAGTGAAAGTGGTGAACGATTCCGACGATGCCCTGGACCAACTGGTCGATCGGCAGGCCGATGCGGCCGTGGTGGAAAAACACCAGTGGGAAGCGTTCAAGGAAGATAAACCGGGCCGCTCCAACCAGTTGAAAATCGTCCTTTCGTCGGAAGTCTTCCCGCCTGCCGTCATCGCCTACATCCCGGGCAATCTGCAAAAGGATGCGGTCGAACGATTCCGCCAGGGAATGCTTCAGGCCAAGAATAACCGCCGCGCGGCCGATCTTTTGCAACTGGTGCGTATTACCAGCTTCGAGCCGGTGCCCGAGGCCTACGAAATGACCCTGGCCAATTTGCTCAAGGACTACCCCCTCAGCATTGAAGAAAGCAAGTAAGTCGCGGCTGTCGTCCGGTTGGTCCACTTAGGCGCCTTCCAATATTTGGGGGCGCCTTTCTTATTTCCTGGCACGCGCCCCTGGCCTTCTTGAGCGATTCCTTGGCCCCTTCCAGCGATTCCTTGGTCCTGCCAACTGGGCAAATGGCCTGATTTCCTTAAAATCAGGCCGAAACGAGCCCTGGGAAACCCTAGTCTCCTGCAACTAAAGGATCGCCGGTTGGAAAATCGGTTGCGCGCATGGCGGAGTCCATTCAAAACACTTCCCTCAAAGACCAAACTCGGGAACGGTACCTGATTTACGCCTTGTCGGTGATCACTTCCCGGGCGCTTCCCGATGTCCGCGATGGGTTGAAACCGGTGCAGCGGCGCATCTTGTACACGATGTACAACGACCTGCGCCTGACCTTTGACGGCCGCCCCAGAAAATGCGCGAAAATCGTCGGCGACGTCACCGGTAACTACCACCCCCACGGCACCAGCGCCGCCTACGACGCCCTCGTCCGCCTGGCACAAGACTGGGTCTTGCGCCTACCCTTGATTCAGGGACAGGGGAACTTTGGCTCCGTCGACGGCGATCCTCCGGCCGCCGAGCGGTATACGGAAGCGAAACTCGCCCAGGGCGCCGAGGCGCTCATGCTCGAGCTGCGCCAGCGCACCGTCGACATGCGGCCCAACTACGACAACACCCGCGAAGAACCGGTCGTGTTGCCCGCCCAATTCCCCAACATGCTGGTTAACGGCGCCTCGGGCATTGCCGTGGGCATGGCAACCAACATCCCCCCGCACCATCCCGTCGATGTGATCAAGTCGACCGTGGCGCTCATCGACGATCCCGAGTCAACGACCGCGCAACTGCTCGACAAATTGAAAGGCCCCGACTTTCCGCTGGGCGGCCGCATCCTGGCCGATCGCGCCGATCTGCGCCGCATCTACGAAGAGGGCACCGGCACCATTCGCGTGCAAGGGGAATGGAAGCTCGAGGAAACGGCCAAGACCAAACAAATTGTCATCACCTCGATCCCCTACGGGGTCGACAAGGGGAAACTCGAATCCGACATTGGCGCGCTGATCGAAGACAAGAAGCTGCCGCAGCTTTTGAACCTGATCAATGAATCGAACGAAAAAGAAGGGCTGCGCATTGTCCTGGAAGTCAAGGCAGGCGCCGACCCCGATCTGATCATGGCGTATCTTTTCAAGCACACCGCCTTACAAGATACCTTTTCTTGCAATTTCACCTGCCTGATTCCCGTGGAGGGGCAACCGGGGAAAACCCGCCCCGAACGGCTCGGGCTCAAGGGAATCCTGCAGCATTTCATCGATTTCCGCGTGGCCACGGTGCGCCGCCGCTTCGAATTCGAACTCGAGCAACTGCGCAAACGCATTCATATCCTCGAAGGTTTCGCACTGATCTTCGACGGCCTCGACAAGGCGATTCGCATCATTCGCGCCAGTCAAGGGAAGGCCGACGCCTCGGAGAAACTGCAAAAGGCCTTCCCGCCGCTCGATGAAATCCAGGCCGAGGCGATCCTCGAAGCTCAGCTTTACCGGATTGCCCAGTTGGAAATCGAAAAGGTCCTCAACGAGCTTCGCGAGAAAACCGCGGAAGCGCGCCGCATCGAAGCGATCCTTTCGTCCAACAAAAAGCTCATGGGAGTGGTGCGCGGCGAACTCGAAACGCTCGCCGACACCATGGCGATTCTTGCTGGCGCCAGGCGCCGCACCCGCATCGTCTCGACCGAAGATGCCCCCGACTTCGACCCGGAAGCCTACATCACCCGCGAAAACACCAATGTCATTCTGTCGCGCGACGGCTGGGTCAAGCGCGTGGGACGGCTCGCCTCGATCGAAACGACCCGGGTGCGCGAAAACGACGCGGTGATATCCGTGGCGCCCGGCTCCACGCTCGACCCGGTGCTGTTCCTGGCCGAGGATGGCACCGCCTACACCTCGCGCATGAATGAAATCCCGCAGAGCTCAGGCTACGGCGAACCGATCGGCAAATTCTTTAAAATTGCCGATCAGATCCGCATCATTTCGGCACTGAGCGGCGATCCGCGGTTCACCCCTGCCAGCCCAGAAAACGAAGAAAAAGCGATCGAAAACGGTCCGTGGATATTCGCGGTGACGCGCTCGGGCTTTGCCGTGCGCATTCCTCTGGGGCCCTTTCGCGCGCTATCGACCAAGGCCGGAAGGCGCTACATCCGGCTTGCCGACGACGACCGGGTCGTGCTGGCAGGCATCCTCACCGGCGGGGAAACCGTTTATCTGGCCACCAGCGCCGGCCGGGTGCTCCTGTTCAAGGCGGAGGATGTTCCGGTGGTCTCCGGGCCGGCCAAGGGGGTCATCGCGATCAAGCTGGATGACGACGACAACTGCCTGGGCGGCATCATCAACACCGGCCCCGACGATACCCTCGTCGTGGAAACCGAGGGAGGCAAGACGCTCGACTTCCGCAAGGGGCGCACCCACCCCACCAACCGTGGCGGCAAGGGGATGGAAGTCGCCAAGCGCTCGGGCCTGGCACGCGTGATCCCTCCGCCGATCAAATTGGTCGACTGGGATGTGATCGAGGGGAAAGCACCGGCCAAACCGAGAGATCCCCCAAGCAACAAGGGTGGCGGCGAGCCTTCTCTTTTCGATTAAGTACCCGGTAGAAACACAAGGTTGAGGCCAAGAGCCGCCTTCAAGATTGCATCCATTCGAGGTCGCATTTTTTCATGACGCAATATTCGGCGAAAGATATCCAGGTCCTCGAAGGGTTGGAGCCGGTGCGCAAGCGCCCCTCCATGTACATCGGCGGCGTCGACGTCAAGGGTCTGCATCACCTGGTCTGGGAGATCGTGGACAATGCCGTTGACGAGTACCTCAACGGCCACGCCGACACGGTCATGGTCACGCTGCACAAGGACGGCGAATCGGTTTCCGTCTTCGACAACGGTCGCGGCATCCCGGTCGACCTGCACCCCAAGTTCAAGCGCCCTGCCCTCGAACTGATCCTCACCACATTGCATTCCGGTGCGAAATTCGGCGAAGGGTCCAACTACATCCATTCCGGCGGTTTGCACGGCGTCGGTTCGTCGGTCGTCAATGCGCTTTCGCGCAAGCTCGTGGCCACGATTCGCCGCGACGGCTTCGAATGGGAGCAGGAGTTTCGCCGCGGCAAACCGGCCGGGGACCTCCAGCGCCTGCGCCCCTTCCGGGGACACGGCACGACCATCTTCTTTTCTCCCGATCCGGAGATCTTCAAAACCGTCAAGCTCAACGGCGAGGAGATCAAAAACCACCTCGAGGACATGGCCTATATCCACTCGGGGCTCAAGATCAGCTTCGTCGACGAGGTGGCCAAGGAGACCTACGACCTGAGCCATCCCGGCGGCATCCCCGAATTCTTGAGCAAGCTCGTGACTGATTCGGGCAAGCCGATGGTCACCGAGCAGCCGTTCACCTCAGCGAGAAAAGAAGGGGAGAAGATTGAGGTCGCCTTCGCCTGGACCGAATCGTCCGAAGAAAGCTTCCGCAGTTACGTGAATGGTATCCGCACCTCCTACGGCGGCACGCACGAAGCCGGATTTAAGGCGGCGATCGCCAAGTCGGTGCGCGATTACATGGACACCCATGACATCCGTATCAAGGGGCTTTCGATCACCGCCGAAGATATCCGCGAAGGCATCATCGGCATTCTTTCGGTATTCGTGCGCGAGCCGATGTTTCAGGGCCAAACCAAGGACAAACTGAATAATCCCGAGATGACGGCCACGGTCGACAACTATGTGCGGCCGGCGCTCGAATCCTGGCTCAACGCCAACAAAACCGCCGCCGATCAGATCATCGGCCGCATCGTGCTCGCGGCCCGGGCCCGGCTAGCCAGCCGCGAGGCGGCCTCGGAAGTCAAACGCAAGTCGGCATCGAGCCGGCGGCTGAATTTGCCGGGCAAACTGGCCGACTGCAAGTCGACCGCGATGGATGAGACCGAACTCTTCCTGGTCGAAGGCGATGGTGCAGGCGGCTCGGCGAAGCAAGGCCGCAATAATCGATTTCAGGCCGTACTCCCCTTGCGGGGTAAGGTGCTCAATGCCGAAGGGATGGCGCTGGCCAAGGTCTTGACCAATCAGGAGTTAAAAGATCTGGTTTCGGCAATTGGCACAAGCATCGGCGACAAATTCAACTATGGGGGTCTGCGCTATGGCAAAATTATCCTGCTCATGGACGCCGACGCCGACGGCTACCACATTTCCACCCTACTCTTGGCCTTCTTTTTCCGGCATCTGCCTGAACTGATCCGCAAGGGAAATGTTTACCTGGCGGTGCCTCCTCTTTACCGGATCGATGTGGGCAAGGAAACCTACTGGGCCAAGGACGACCGGCACAAAGAGCAGATCCTCGGCGGCCTGCGTACCAATGCCAAGTTCGAAGTATCGCGCTTCAAAGGCCTCGGAGAAATGGACGCCAAGGTGCTTGGCGATACCACGCTCGACCCGAAGCTAAGAACCCTGATGCGCGTGGAGATCGATTCGAATCTGGAGACCGACCAGACCTTCGTGGATCTGTTGGGCAAGGACCCCGCTCAGCGCTACCGCTTCATCATGGACATGGCGGAACTGGCCTCGGCGGAGGCTCTGGATGTTTAAAATAGCGAGAGAACTCTTCCTGCCTGAATGACTCCTGTAAACTGCGGTGCCCGGAATTAGTCACATCAGCAGCGGATTGACTCCGGCCTGCATAAAATGATGATCGGCCGTTAAGGCATCAGTGATGCCTCGCTTTTGCATTATGACAAAGGAAATGAAGTATCAGCAAAAACTGCTTTCATCTCTTTGGATGTCCGTAAAGGTAGTGGTCGATATTCTGAGATGCGTCTGGGGACAATCCTTCTGCCTTACCAACGAGTGGGCCTAATCTTTCCAGAAGACTACGCCTCACTAAAGATTCGTTCGTGACCATTGCCTCGACTGTTACCGCAGTGCCATCGGGAAGTGTCGTCGGAGAATCAAACACCACTACGCCGTTTTGTATGTGCCCTGTCGACGACATATTCCAATCTCTCGAAATAGGGAGTTGCCAGGCAATTCCTAAACGCCCCGCAGTACCCTGCCCACGCTTGAGTTCCTATGCAGGATCAATCGAAGTCCGGTTACAGGTACGCGGCCAACTCAACTCTATTTGAGTGGCGAAGGTCGTCTTTGTCAAAGTTCGACTCGTCCAAGCAAGGTGGTCCAGACCCGGCCTCGACATTTTTCAAGCTTGAATAAAAGCGCCCCTTCCAATTCAGTCATTCCCTGAGTTGCGCCGCCCTCCTTCCTCTGGGACACCACGTCACTGATCGCCGATTCGGCTAAGTTGCTCCCGGTTGCAGGGGCTATTCGTCACGTGGCCGCGAAACTGCCCGGCAATGTCTTTGAAAGAAAAGCCTGTGCCGGTATTGGCTCAACGTTTTCCGGCGGAAGACGGTGAGCCGTCCGGACCGGCAATTGCCAGCACCTCACGAACTTCGGCTGCCGTCGTTGCCTTTCGCAGCTTCGCACGTCTTTCGGCGTCGCCGGCGATCTGGGCCACCTGGCCAAGGAGGAGGACCTGCAGGTTGGGCTGCTCGGCCGGGGTCACCAACAGGAAGATCAGGTGGACGAGGTCGGACGCACGGCGATCGAACGCGATTCCCGTTGCGGACCGCCCGAACACGACCAAGGGGGCATGCAGGCCAGAGCAACGGGCGTGGGGAATTGCCACGCCCATGCCGAGGCTGGTCGGTAACTCGCGTTCGCGCGCGATGGCTAGCTTGGCGACGTCTGCGCCGGCGGGCAGAGCGGTCGCGCTGATGCGCGCCGCCATTTCGGTGATCGCCTCTTCGGCGGTCTGGCTCGACAGATCCATGAGCTCGGCGTCGGTGATGACCAGGTCGCTCAAGGCGACCTTGGGATGGCGGGGGTATTCGTCCTCAATCCGGCCGACCACTTGATCGAGCACGTCCTCGATCGTGACCAGGCCGACCGGGCTTCCCTGATCGCGGACCAGGCACACCGTCGCTCCCTCCCGCTGAAAATAGAGCAGAGCCGATTCGACATCGTCGTCGGGACGGACCGCGGCGAGGGGCCGGACCAGACTGGTCCATGCGGCACCGCCCGAGTGCAGGCCGATCAAGTCTTTCGCCAGAAGGTAGCCGACTGGCTGGCCGGTGGCATCGACGACGGGCCAGCGCGAAAAGTGCTGCTCACCGACTTGCTTGCGTACCTGGTCCAGATCGGCAGCATTGGAAAGCCGGCGCACCCGGGTCCAGGGCACCATGATATTGCGCACCAGTTGAGCACGAAGATTGGACACGTTATCGAGGATGAGCCGGGCGCGGATGTCCCGGACGGCGGTCTCGATGGACGCTCGCCCTGCCCCGGTGTCGGCCAGCACCAGCCGCGCAAGGGCCACCGCCGCCTCGGCCTCTTCGAAGATGGCGGCCGTCGCGCCGACCTGTTCCAGTTCCTCGCGTTCCCGAAGGTAGCGGGCGCGGACGAATGTCTTCAGCTTCGGGTTGAGCGTGCGGGCCGCGGAAATGATGGCCGCCCGGTCCGCGACCTGCGGCAGCGTGAGCACCAGGTGCGAAGCCTGGCCAACGCCCGCGCCTTCGAGGATCGCCTCGCGCGAGGCATCGCCGAACACGGCCGTCTGTCCTTGCTGGCGCAGCTCGGCCACCGTGTCCAGGTTCATATCGATGACGACGGTATTGAGCCCTGCGTCGCGAAGCAGCCGGTGCACCGTGCGCCCCACCGGGCCAAAGCCGACGACCACGGCAAGACGGCTGGTCCCGCCGGATTGTGTGGACAACTGATCGGCGACCGCGGCGTTGATGCGTTGGCTATTCTTCTCGGCCCGGGCGTTGAGCAGCGACCAGAGGCGGGGGTAGCCCTTGAGCCAGCGCTCGATCCCGTCCAGGGAGCGGAACAGCAGCGGGTTCACCGTAATCGACAGGATGGCGGCACCGACAAGGACGTTGTGCCCGTCCTCGGGCATCAACCCGTGCTTACGGGCCAATTCGGACAGGATGAACGAGAACTCCCCAATCTGAGCCAGCCCCAGGGCCGCGGTCAACGCGGTGCGGGGCGAGTAGCCGATCGCCTCCACAAGAATCAAGGCGACGAGCGGCTTGACCACCAGGATGATTACCAGGGCCGCCGCCATCATCAGTGGTTGTCGGAAAAGGAAGTTCGGGTCGAACAGCATGCCGACCGAGACGAAAAAGAGGACGGCGAAGGCATCGCGCAATGGCAGGGCGTCGGCGGCAGCCTGGTGGCTCACGGGCGACTGCGCGACCATCATGCCTGCGAGGAAGGCGCCAAGAGCCATCGACGCCCCGAACAGGGCGTAGGCCCCCTCGGCCAAGGCGATGGAGAAGACCATGATGGTCAGGGTAAACAACTCTCGAGAGCGCAATCTTGCCACCTGCGTCAAGGTCCAGGGAACGATCCGCAAGCCGGCCACGACCACGACCGCAACGAGCGCCGCCAGTTTGGCCAGGGCCATCGCGACTGCGGCCACCGGCCCCTGTGCTGAGGCAGCCTCCGAAGTCGGCCCTTCGACTCCTTCCGAAGCCGGAACGGCCTCATGGCCGAGGACTGGGATCAGCACGAGGACCACCACCGTGATCACATCCTGCACAAGCGACCAACCGACGGCCGCGTGTCCGGCAGGCGAAGTCAGCGCGTCGGCGTCCATCAAAACGCGCATCAGCACCACGGTGCTCGCGACCGAAAGGGCCACTCCGATCACCAGGCCGGCCCGGGTATCCATCCCGAACCAAGAAAACACCACCGCCCCCGCGGCGGTCGCGGCCAGACACTGGACAAGCGCCCCGGGAACGGCGACGCCCTTCACGGCGGCGAGATCATCCAAATGAAAGTGGAGGCCAACGCCGAACATGAGGAGGATGACGCCGACTTCAGCCAGTTGATTCGCCAGCCCCACATCGCCATGAAAGCCTGGCGTGTGCGGGCCGATCAGAACTCCCGCCAACAGATATCCGACAATGGGGGAAAGACGAAGCCACTGGGTGATTAGTCCAAGCACCCATGCCACCGCGAACGCGGCGGCGATGGTGGCAATCAGCGGAGACTCATGCACTTGTTGCGTTTCCTGAATTAACGGCCAGAAACCTACCCGCCGCCAATCCACGGTCGCCAGGCAGAAGACTCCGAACGAGAAATCGACCTCTAGCCGGCCACGGCGCTACCGGCAGGGTCGATCTCTTCATTTTAGGAGAGATGGCGCTTCCTGCCGGAGTTGGAATTCGCGGTTTCGCTTGACACACAAGACAACCCGTCTATGATTGACGCAAGACAACTCGTCTTGCAGGCATCCTGGCTTGCCGCCACTTGAGAATGCTTCCATGAAAAAACCGCCGCTGGCGTCGATTCCCGATGCCGAGCTCAAAGTGCTCGAAGAACTCTGGCAACGAGGTGAGGCCACCATTCGCGATCTGCGCGATGCCCTTTATCCCGAGGGCGGCGCTTCCAAGTTTGCCACGGTGCAAAAACTGCTTTCGCGGTTGGTGGAAAAAGAGCTGGTCGAGCGCAAAAAACAGGATTCGAATTTGGTCTTTCAAGCATTGGTCGCGCGCGACGACCTGATCGGCGGCGAACTGCGCCGCGTTGCCGATCGCTTGAGCGGCCATTCGATGACCCCTCTTTTGACCTGTCTGGTCGAAGGGGGCGAATTGACCTCGAAAGAGCGAGCCCACCTGCGCAAACTCCTCGACGAGCCCTCCGGCCCGAAACAGCGCTCCCAATCTCCCCAAACCTAATCGAGGAACGAGCCATGCTCTGGATGTCGTGGATCGCCTCGAATGTGCTCTTTGCGCTCGTGCTCGCGCTGGCCGCCTGGTGCATGCAGCGGCTCTTGCAACGGCCCGCCATCGCCCGCGTCCTCTGGAGCCTGGCACTCCTCAAGTTGATCACTCCGCCGCTTGCCAGTTTGTCATTGGGCGCAACCTCCGCGCTAGCCTGCACGCTGGGAACCTGCCACTGTGAGATTCATCAATCCTCCGGTCCCATCACATTCAACACAATCGCCTGGATTTTGCTTGCGTTTTGGTCGATCGGCGCGGCGGCCGCGGGCGTGCTCTCCTGGTGCCGCTGGGCTCGATTTCATCGGTTATTGGTAAACGCGGTGCCGGCACCCGCGGAATGGCAGTCCCGCGCGGCCGAGCTATGCGCCGAACTTGGATTAAGGAACGTTCCTGAAATCGTGCTCGTGCCTGGCCGCTTGCCTCCCCTGGTGATCCCTGGGTGGCGCGGCCCGCGCATGCTTTTACCCCTTGCCTTTCTCGATTCCCTCAATGACGCGCAAAAGACCGCCATGCTTTTGCACGAACTGGTTCATATCAAACGCGGCGATCACTTCGCGCGCCTACTGGAACTGATCGTCGGCATCGCTTACTGGTGGCTGCCGATCGCCGGATATTTCGGCAGGCAATTGCGCGCCTGCGAAGAAAGCTGCTGCGATGAGGAAGTCGTCTTGCGTCGTCCGCAGGCACGGCGCGCCTACGCCCAATTACTACTCGATGTCATCGATTTCACCCATCCCCTGCCTGGTCCACCCGCACCCGCTCATCCGTTGCCGCAAGCGACCGCCATGAGCACCGCTCAGGGTCTTGAGGCAAGACTCGTCGAGATTTTGGCTGGCAATCAACAGCGCCGGGCCTGGGCGCCCGCCGCACTCGCCCTCGCGCTTGCGCTTGCCCTCCTCCCTTTTGGCATTCGCTACGAATTTGCCGGACAACCTGCACTGGCTAAGCCCTTCAACAGCAACGAGTCGTTTTCCGGTCCCACCTCCTGGGAACCGGGCAATGAACCCAATCGTGAATCCCGATCGTTCAAGGAAATGTGCTGCTGCCCTTCGTGACTGCTCAACACCCGGAGATTTCGATGACCTCTCTGACAACCCCTTTCCCTCAGGCATCGCCGACCGCGCTCCACGCCCACCATTCGGTGGAACGCTGGCGCTCTTACTTCCTGTCCCTGCTCGTCGCGGCCGCCCTGGCCCTGAGCTGCCGCGGCGCTTCAGCCGAGTCGGGTTTTGAAGGCTGGTCGCTTGAACCGAGCGTCGGCCAGGCCCACCTCGTCATGGTGGTCCGGGTCGCAAGCATTGGCCAGCTTACGATCGTTGAAGGCGCCAAGACCGATGTCGCCATACGCGAATACCGTTTTCAGCCGATCAAGCGCCTGAAAGGGATCTTTCAGCGCGATCAGCTTTCGATGACCGCCTCCGATCTGGGAATTCCTTCGGAAAGAGGCAACCAGGCGCCCCCCTTGAAGGAGGGGGAGTTTCGCCTGCTCATCCTTGCCCAGCAACAAGGCGGATCGTTTGGCTGCGTATCGGCAGCTTCGGGATCGCTGGCTTTCGATGAACGGGTTCCGCTGCTCAAGAGCCCCGACGACCCGCTCGTGGGCGTCGTGGACACCCTGATTCAAGTGGCCGACGCGCGTTCGCGCCTGGGCAAAGCCAGCCTGCTTGTCCGAAAGCTCAAGGAAACCGATGGACTGGCCGCGGTGCCCTTGCTCACGAGTCTCAAACTGCGCGCCGAATGGGCTGCGGCCGAAGAACAGGTTTTGCCTTCGCTCACCCGCCTGGCCCAGGACCCCGCGCTGGCCGTCCGCGCCGCGGCACTGGAAACGTTGCGCGATGTGCTCGCCAGCCGCGTGAAGCCAGCCAATGCCAATCAACTGGATAACGCCGCCCTCGCGCTCAAGAAAATCCTCGAATCGGGCGAAGCCATTACGACGGTGCGCCTTGCCGCCCTCGATGCCCTGGGTCATTTGCTTGCGCTCAAGGGCAACGCGCCCTGGGCAAAGGATTGGCTGATTGCGCAACTGAAGAGCGCCAAAACCAGTGCGGAACGCACCTCCGCGGCCACTGCCCTCTCCCGCATCGCCCAGCCGCAAGCGGCCGCCGCGATCAAAGAGGCACTCTCTCAATTTCCCCTGGATGAAGAGTCCTGGCGAGTTTCCGCCTATGCCCGCGCAGCGGTCCGGCTCGATCGCGAGGGAGCCGAGGGGATCCTACTGGCGCGGCTTGAACGCCTCATTCAGGCCCGCCAATCGCTTGCGGCCGAGATTGAAATGCTTGGCCGCTTGCGCAGCAAGGCCAGCCTGCCCCTTCTCTTGACCGCCGCCCAGCAACCGAGCCTCGCCCCCGCCGATCGCAACCGACTGGCCTGGGCCTTCGGCCGCCTCGCCGACGACCGCGCGGTGCCTGTCCTCTCCAAATGGTTGCGTAGCGATGACTATCACTTGAAAGAGTCTGCCTTGACGGCACTGGAAAATCTCGACTCGGCGATGGCTGCTCGAGAAGTCCGGCCTCTTTTGAAATCCGAGGGCCATTTGCCCTTCAAGCTCCGCATGGCGCGCCTCCTTGCCCGTCATGAGATTGGCGACGGGTACGCACTCGCGACGGAACATCTGGCCGACGTCGCCCACACCGGACAGGCCACCCTGGTCCTGGCCGCCCTCGACGACAAACGCACCGTGAAGGACCTGTCCGCGATCGTCGCTTCGCGGCCCGATCGCCGCTGGCATGCCGCCGCCCTGTCCGGTCTCGCCGCCACCGGCGATGTCACCTCGCGCAAACAGCTACTGGAAATCCTCGCCGACGATCGCCACCCGCTGGCGGCCGACGCCGCCGAAGCGGCCGGGCTGGCCGGCGACGCCGATCTGCTTCCTCCGCTTGCCAAACTGATGCAATCGCGCAACAAGCAGATTGCCCATGCGTCACTGGTCGCCTTGCGCCGCTACTTCAGCGGTGTGCGTTCCTCGCCGCGCGGCCTGACTGCCATCACGCAAACCGAAGAGGATTTGCCGGCACCCGAAATCGACGTGCCCGCCAAAACCCGCGCGGCGATTGCCACGGCGGCCGCGCAGATTGTGACCGACGCCTATGTCGATGCCACCACCCGGCAGGAAGCGTTTGCCGTCGCGAAACTTTTGCAGGGTCCTGGCTATTCCAAGTTGCTGGCCGAAGTTGCCGATCAGGCGGAACTGGAAGGCACCGCCTTGCTATTGGCCGCGGAAACGGAACTGCGGCGCCTGCGCGGAGTCGACCGAGTTTTTGAATGATGGAAATGGGGTGATTTCGGATCGCCGTTGACGGCGATCCGAAGATTTGCTGAAAAGCGTCCTTCGATCCCCTCGGTCGAAGGGCGCTTTTTTTGTTCCGTTGATTGGGAACTTCGACGGCCGACAAGGCCGATCGTCCCAAGTCCCTTACTTCTTCGGGCTGTCCACGTGCTGATCGAGCAGGACCTGGTTGCCGTCGGGATCGACCAGGGTCAGGCTTGCCGGCCCCTTGCCTTTCTCATCGGCCTCGGTGGTCAGGGTCAGACCGGCCTCCTTGAGAGACCGCTGGATTTCCCGCACATCGTCGAATTCGGCCAGGGTCGCGCACTTGTGATCCCAACCGGGGTTGAACGTGAGAATATTCTTGTCGAATATCCCCTGAAACAGTCCGATCGTGGTCGTTTCATTCTGCATGATCAGCCATTTCTTGTCCTGATTGCCGGCGAAAACGCGAAAGCCAAGCTTCTCGTAGAACGCTCGGGACTTGGCAATGTCTTTCACGGCAAGACTGATCGAAAATACGCCCAGCTTCATCCGTTTCTCTCCTTTTCCTTGATGGGTCATTTCCTTGCTCGTCGCTGTTGCCTCGTGGGCCATGGTCCAGACGGCGACCAAACAGAGGAGCGAGCCTAAGATGATGCGCAGCATGCGAGGCTCCAGTTGGGGGATGATGTGCCGCCTGAGAAGGCGGCATGGCTTTCAGTCTGGCAGGCCGGCTGAGCGAGGTCTTGTCAAATCTTGCGAACTGACGTGAAAACCCGGCGAGAAACACCCCTGGCTTACGTCGAGCGCGTCAATCGCGCCATCGATCATGTGATGAGCCGTCTGGCCGAACCCCTACGGCTGGAAGAGGTCTCCCGGGCCGCACTGCTTTCCCCCTTTCATTTTCACCGCGTGTTTCAGGCGTTGGTCGGTTCGACGCTCGCCGATTTCGTCAAACGGATGCGCCTGGACAAAGCACTAACGATGATGGTCCATGATCGGCGCGCCTCGCTAACGCAGATCGCGCTCGCCTGCGGATTCTCCTCCCCTTCCGATTTCTCCCGCTCGTTCAAGCAGCGCTTCGGCGTGGCTCCGAGCGGATTTGACCTGGCAAGCTGGCAGAAAGAGCATCGCTTGAAGCTCGAAGGGTTGTTGCCCGAGCCGGCGCACCATCTGGATCGGCTGCCGGCAAGGGCCAACCCCGATGGCTTCAAAGCACGCATTCGGCAATTGCCTGCGCGTACCGTCGCCTACATCCGCGTGCTCAACCCCTACCAGAATGATGGGGTGGTCAAGGCGGTGCATCGGCTCATGGCCTGGGCCGATCGCCAGGGCCTGGGGGGAAATCCATGGCTGGGATATCAGTGGGAGAATCCGGAGATCGTCGCGCTCGAAAATTGCCAGTATCACGTGGCGGTTGAAGCCGAACGGTTCGTTGCCAAAGGGGAGATTGGGCGCTTTCAATTCCCCGCCATGACCGTGGCGGAGGTAGAGATCCGTGGCGGAATCGATCTCGAGTTGAGGGCCCTGCAATGGCTCTACGGCACCTGGCTGCCCCGAAGTGGGTATGTACCGGATGATCAACCGGGCTTTGAAGCCTGGATCGGACGTCCCTTTGCTCACGGCATGGAGCATTTTGAAGTTCGAGTTCAACTACCTATTCGGCCGGGCTAGTCAGCCCGGCAACGCCCGAACATTCTCGTTGGCAGATCGCCAATATCCTCGACGTTCCTCAAATGTGCGATCTCGCACAAATAGAGAAAAGCTATTAGGGACTCGTTTGAGGGTTCATCCCCCCAGCGCGGCGGCGATTAGACCCATCCGCGAAATCCCCTCCGCCTCTCTCTTTTTTCTCCGCGCCTCCGCGTCTCCGCGTGGGAAAATGTCTTTTCTTCTGCCTGGCAAATTCACTCCCATCACTGATCCGGCATATAACCTTCCGCATCCGCCTTCCCATCAGGGGAAACATCCCCACCCCCATTTTCGCGGACATACCAGCGAATCTGCCGCGCCAGCCCATGAAGGATTTTCAAATCCTTCATCTCGGGCCGGCAGCGCATCAACATATGCCGGACCCCTTCGAATAAAGAATTCGATTTTTCGCCGTAAAGGAAGCCGATCTCTTCGAGCGCCAGTTTCAGATTGGCGTAGCAGCGCTCCTGATCGCTCAGGCTCGCCATCTTTTCACGGGGCACCCAGGTGCGCAGGGCATCGAGCCAGGCCAGGCGCAGTTCATAAAGACAGATCCCGGCGGCGGCCGCCAAATTCAGTGAATCGTAAAGATCGGAGGTGGGGATTTCCACAAGGTGGGTGCAGGCGGCGACCTCGTCGTTGGACATGCCGTTGGGTTCGTTGCCAAAGACGATGGCGACTTTGCCCTGCTCGCTTGCTTGCACCGCTTGCGGCATGATCTCGCGCAAAAATCCCCGCCGCGACGAGCGCACGACTCCATCGACTTTCGAGGCCGTGCCCACCGCCGCGACGCAATCGCTCAAGGCTTCGGCCAGGGAGGAAACGATCCGGGCCCCTTTCAGAATGTCGGCGGCATGCACCGCCATGCGCGTCGCTTCCGGCGCCAGGGGATCGATGTGCGGTTGGACCAGCACGAGCTCGTGAAAGCCCATGTTCTTCATGACTCGGGCGACGGAGCCCAGGTTGCCGGCGAAATGAGTTTCGATCAAGACGACGCGAAACGGCAGCTCTCGGATCTTATCGCTGACCTGGCTCATGGACTTCTCGTTTGAGCCTTTTCCGGGCGCTAGGCGACCCTATTTGCAGCCGCCCGCAATCTTGAGCGCCAGTTCCTTCACATGGCGAATGTCGAGTTTGCCGCTTCCCAGAGAGGGAATCTCCTCGACGGGGTGGCAGTCGCGTTCGTCGGGCCGCCAGAGCGCGGGGATGCCGGTCGCCGCCAGCCTTTTCAGCCATTCGGACTTGCCGACGCCCGTCGTTTCGAGCACTTGGGGCAAATAGAGAATCACGACCTTTTCACCGCGCGAGGGATCGGGAACGCAGGTCACCGCGCAGACCCGATCGGTGCACTGGACCGCTTCATGCAACAGCAGTTCCAGCCGTTCCAGGGGCACCATTTCCCCGCCGATTTTGGCAAATCGGGCCAGTCTGCCCGTAATCGTCACATGCCGGTGGTTGCCCAGGTGGCCCATGTCGCCGGTCAGGTAGTAGCCATTGCGCACGACTTCGGCGGTCTTTTGCGGCTGGCCCAGATAGCCGACCATCACATTGGGGCCGCGGCACGCGACCATCCCCTCTTCGCCGACTGCCTTCTCTTCCATGGTTTGATGATCGACGATGGCCATGCGCGTACCGGTGAGGGCGCTACCGATCGTACCGAAACGATTGCGAATCCAGGTGATTCCTTCTTCGACCTCGTCGGGTCGATTGGTCGAAGCGACCGGCGACAGTTCGGTGCACCCGTAGCCTTCCAGGGGTAGCACGCCCTGTTTTTCCAGGAACTCGTGCGCTAACGGTACGGGCAGTTTTTCCGCGCCGCAAATGATCAATTTGAGAGTGGAAAAATCTCCCACTTGCGCCCGCTTCATGCAAAAGCGCAGGAAGGTCGCGGTGGAAAGAAACACGGTCGATTTGTGTTTGCGAGCCAGTTCGCCGATCTCCTTGGCCTGGCGCGGATCGGGGTGGTAGACGACCTTGGCTCCCGCGAGTTGCGGCGCGCAATAAGTCACGGTGTAGCCAAAGCTGTGAAAAAACGGCAGGCAGGCCAACATGCTGTCCTGGTCGTTGATGCGCACGAATTGAATGAGGGCCTGAATGTTGGAAAGGATATTCTCCTGAGAGAGCTGGACTCCCTTGGGGTCGCCGGTGCTGCCGCTGGAAAAAATGATCGTCGCCAAATCCGACAGCTTGTGATGGGCCATCGGCATGACCCAGCGTTCAAACAGCCACGGCGGCACCATTTTCACGAGAAAGCCAGCCCAGGCTTTTTCGAGTCCCCCCACCTTGGGCAGAATGTCGTCGAGGTAAATCATCGTTCGCCCCGGCCCAGCTTCAAAGGGGACCCGGGCGGTGAATTTGCGCGAACTGAGGACCGTCTTAACTGGCGTTTGCTTCAGGCAACTCCAGGCGACTTCTTGAGAGCTCGTGTAGTTGAGGTTGGTGGTCACCTTGCCAAGCATGGTAAGCGCCATGTTTGCCAGGGCGCCGCCAATGCCCGTGGGAAGCCAGATCCCCACCATCGGCTGGTCCTTGAGCATCGGCTTCAAGCGGCGAGCAAGAATGAACGACGCCGTGAGCGCGCGAAAGCGGGTGAAGCTTCCGGTAATCTGGTCGACCCAGAATTCCTTGTTGGGATCCCTCCAGACCACGCGCAAAAACTGCCGGTGGGTCGGAATCGATCGCTTCAGGCGATTCTCCATCTGCTTGAGCGACAGATTTTCCAGTTCTTCGCGCAATTTGAAACCGGTCGTATTGGCCGGCAACGCCGATCCAACGTCGATCTCCAAAAGCTCGCGTTCGCCCACGACCCGATATTTGACCCAGCGGCCATTTTCCAGTTTCCAGGGGCTGCCCATTTCCGCAGTGACGACCACGGGGTAAATCGGTGCATTGGCCGGCTGAACGAGGCGCAGCACCGTTTCCAGGTCGACCTCGGTTCCGTCGGGAAGCCGATAATCCTCCCCGACCCAGGCGATGGATTTGCCTTGCGCAAGCGCCTCAAGGACCGGCTGGAACAGCCGCACCAGGTCACTGGGTTCCGAGTTCGCCTTGGGCGCGACCTTTAGGAGCAGATCGCTCTCGTGATGCGCGGCCGGGTCCGGTTCGCTGGCGCTAAGTCGGGCCACTTGAACCGGTTGGTGCCGGCTGAGGACTTGCCTCAGCGCATGGCGCTCCGGTCCATAGAGGTCGACCGCCACAAAGAATGCCGGCCCCTTTTTGGGAAGATTTTCGCCGCCGCTGAATTGAATCCCTGAAACCGGACCGGACATTCAAGACACCTTCCCATCGAAGCGCTGGATTTCTACTAGAAATGGTCCAGGGGATACGAAACCGGGCATTGCCGTTTCCGAAGGGGCTGGGTTTCGGTTAAAATGTATAGTGTAGAAAGCTCGCACCCCTTGTGGCCCACCTTTTGCCATTTGGCGGGGATCCTCTCCTCGCGACTGGAGCCAAAATGTTTTTTCGGTTGTTTTTTCGGTTGATTTCTCGGTCGTTTTCTGGGCGGACCTTTCGGTTGTCCTCATCGCTTGGTTTTGCGTTTTTCTTCACTTTGCTTGCGCAAAATCCCTGCCTGGCTCAGACCCCGACGGCACCGCTCAGTTTCATTAACGATGTCGCGCCGATTCTGCGCGACAACTGCTTTGGTTGCCATGGCTCCAAGAACCCCAAGGGGAAGCTCGACCTGACCAAGTACGAAGCCATGCGTAAAGGCGGAACGAAGGATGATCCGATCGTCCCTGGCAAACCGGAAGACAGCTACCTGATTGACGCGATGAAAGCAACGGATAAAACCCGCATGCCTCCCAAGGACAGCGGCGACCCGGTTCCCGCCGCCCAGATTGCCATCATCGAAAAATGGATCGCCCAGGGGGCCAAACTCGATTCCGCCATTCAGCCCAAAGCCGACCTCCTCAAGGAGCTGCGCCAGCGCTGGTCTCCGCCCGCTTTGCTTGAGAAATACAAGTTCCCCGTGCCGGTGACCGCGCTGGCATTCGATCCGGCGGGAAAAAAGCTGGCCGCCTCGGGCCAACATGAAATCCTGGTCTGGAATGCCGAAACGGGCAACCTCGAAAAGCGGATCCGGGTGCGGCCGCGCCGGATCATGGCGATGGAGTTTCTCGACGAAAATCACCTGATTGCCGCGGGCGGCCGGCCAGGCGAGGAAGGCAACCTGGGCATTTACCGGATCAACGGAGTCGCGGACAAAACGGAAAATGGCCTCGAACAGCTCGATGGGGTCAAGCCAGGCAAGGTGCTCGTGCGTAACCTCGCCGAATCCGAGGACGAATTCCAAACGATTGCCCTGTCCGCGGACAAGAAGAGACTGGCCGCGGCCGGTTGCGACCGGACGATTCAGGTTTGGGATCTTTCGCCGGGTATCGCGGGCGCCAAACTCGATCAAACGATCGAGAACCATGCCGACTGGATCTTTGGCCTGGCCTTCACTCCCGATGGCAAATCGATCCTCAGCGCCTCGCGCGACAAGACCGCCAAGCTTTGGGACCTGACCGCCAAGGAATCGCTGGCGACGTTTCCCGATCATCAAAACATCGTTTATTCGGTGCTCGCCATGCCCGATGGCAAGATTGGCCTGTCGGTCGGCGAAGACCAGCAGGTCCGTTCCTGGCAGCTTCAAGGCGATAACGCCGGCAAGCAGGCAGCGGCCAAGGGGGGCCATGGCGGCCCCATCTTCCGCATGATCTGGCTGAAAGACCAGAAGCAGTATGTCACGGCGTCGTCGGACCAGACGGTGAAGCTCTGGAGCCGCGAAAAGGGCGATCAGACGAAAAGCCTGGCGGGGGCCACCGAACAGGTTTTGAGCCTGGCGGCCAATGGCGATGGGAAGAAAGTCGCCGGCGGCACCTTTTCGGGAGAAATTCTGATCTGGAATCCCGAAGACGGCAAGCTTGTGCGCAAGTGGCAAAACCGGCCGGTGCTGCCCCCCAAGCCAGTGGCCGCTCCCATGCCGACTCCCGCGGTTAAACCCGCGCCCGCGCCTGTAGAAAAACCCAAGGCCACTACAGCACCGGCGGAAAAGCCCAAGACCGCTCCGGCCACGGCAGATAAGCCAAAAACAGCCCCAGCGCCTGTTGAAAAACCCAAACCGGCGCCTGCGCCGGCGGAAAAGGCCAAGCCAAAACCAGACAAGCCCAAATGACACCAAGTTCTCCTGGGGCACGGTTGGCACCGGCCGACCGCCCCAAACTGCGACCGTACCTGACGGCGAGCCCCGAACCCCGGAGGGAATCGTCCTTTCTCCTTTCTGACCAGGTGCGCGTCAGCGACTCTTATGTCCGCATGGGACCGATCGATCTGGAGATCGCCAAAAGGCTCAATGGGCTCAACAGCCTCGCGGAAATTCATGCCGACCTTCAGGCCCGCCTCGGCGAGTCGATCACCTTGCCCCTGGCGCGGGTGATTCAATTTGTCGATGCGCTCGAAGAGGCCCTGTTTCTCGATAGCCCCGCCTACCGGGCCGTGATTCAAGCGCCCGTGCGCAAACCGTCCTGCATCGGTTGTTATGAAGGGGAGCCCAAGGCCTTTCGCGAACAGATGACCGCACTTTTCGCCAAGGCGCGCCGCGATGTCGACACCAAAAAGATTGCCAGCGACCACCGGCTGAAGGCCCTGATCGTTCCCCACATGGACTATGCCCGGGGGAACGACACCTATGCCCACGCCTACGCCACCCTGCTGGAACGGACCAACGCCCGCCTGTTCGTCGTGCTCGCCACATCCCATTATTCCAACCACCCCATCAGCCTGACGCGCAAGGATTTTCAAAGTCCGCTGGGAATCATCAAAACCGATCAGCCGTTCGTGGAGCGCCTGGCACATTCGCTTGGCGACGAGGCGTTCGAAGACGAGATCGTCGCCCACTTCCCCGAGCATTCGGTGGAACTCGAGGCGGTGCTTTTGCACTTTCTGCTCCATCGCCGGCCCGACATCCGCATCGTGCCGATCGTGTTGGGCGGTTCGCGACTGCTGACTCATGCCAAGGGCAAGGCGCAAGAGCAGCCGGTTGCGGCCAGGATCCTCGCGGCCCTCAAGGCCGCCGCAGAAGCGGCCAACGAACCGGTGTGTTACCTGCTCAGCGGCGATTTCGCGCACATCGGCCCCAAATTCGACGACCCCATCGCTCTTGATGAAACGCGGTTGAAAACGAGCCGGCAGCGCGATGAAGCTCTTCTGGAGGCCCTTGGCCGCGGCTCGGCCGACGATTTTCTCGCCGAAATCGCGGCCGAAAAGAACCGCCGCAATGTCTGCGGCGTTGCCCCGTTCTGGTACGGACTGAAGCTGGCGCAAGGTACGGTGGGCGAAAGATTGCACTATCAGCAATTCGTCGATCCCAAAGGCAAGGAAAGCGTTTCCTTTGCCGCGCTTGCGTTTGCTTGACCTGCTCTTCGGCAGGCGAACCGCTCGTTTTCCAAAATGGCCGATATTTTTCGGTATGTGGAACGCGTGACGCCTTCATGTAGGCGGATTTGGGCGGCGAGATGGCTCAATTCCCCGGCTCATGGCCTTGGCCAACCGCCGAAGGAGCGGTAGCCTACCCCACATGAGCGGGGAATTCTCCAAGATCGATTTCGCCGAAGCCAAAGCCCGGTTCGAACGCGAAGCCATCCTGCGGACCGTCCCCACCGGGCGCTATCGTGCCCGAACCTGGACCTGGGGGAGCGGCCCGGACCTGCTCCTCATTCATGGGATGGCCGATCGCAGCGACTCGTTTCTTTTGCTTGCCTCGGCGCTCTCCCGGCATTTCCGCTGCATCGGCTACGATTTACCGGGCGCCCAGGCTCAGGACGGCGCCCGCCTCTTTCGCTATCACCATCACCATCTCGTGCACGATGCGATTGCGGTCCTCGACGCGGTGAATTCCCAAAGTGCCACGGTGTTGGGGTCGTCTTTTGGCTCGACGATCGCCCAAAAACTCTTGCTTCGGTATCCCCACCGCTTCCTTGCCGGCATCTTGCAAGGAGGTTTTGCCTACCGGCCCATCGGGTGGAAATACCGCCTGCTCGCGGCGCTCGCCCGATTCGCTCCCAAGCGGCCGCTGATCCGTTTTCGACCCTATCCCAAGATTCTCAAAAAAGTGCACGGACCGGGCGGATTCGATCAGCGCGGACCGGAGGTCTGGGACTGGTTCTTACGCTGTGTCGGCGACACCGTCTTGCCCACGTTGGCGCATCAGGCGCTGATGATCTCTGGGATCGACCATCGGCCGCTGCTCAAAGGCATCACCCAACCGGTGCTCATCATCTCGGGCGAACTCGACAAGACGGTCGATGAACGGGCGAACCAGCCCTTGCTTGACCTGTTGCCCCGGGCCACCCACGAACGAATGGCCCAGTGCGGACATGTTCCGTGTTACACCCATCCCGAAAAGATGGCGGAAATCATCCTTCAATTTCACCAACAGGTTGTTTCGCCAACCTCCAGCCATCCAAATCGGGGAATGCCATGACGCCGCAAAAAATCGCCATTCTGGGAATTGGACCCGACGGACTTGAGGGACTCCCCACCCGCGAACGGGAATTGCTCAATACCGCGGAGACCATTCTGGGCCCCGCAAGCGTGCTGGAAAGGCTCAGTTCGCTGGGGGCCAAGCGAGTCCCCTTGGGTCTCAATTTGTCCGAGACGCTCGAAATCCTCTCAGCGCTCGACCCGGCAAAGAAAACGGTCGTCGTCGTGGGCGGCGATCCGCTTTTCTACGGGCTGGCACGCTTCCTTTGCGAAAAGCTGGGCAAGGACCGTTTCGAGGTCATGCCCCATGTCAGTTCCATGCAACTCGCGTTCGCACGGGTTAAGGAAAGCTGGGAAGATGCTTACCTGGGCAACTTGCAAGGCAGTTCGCTGGCGCGCATTCTCGATCGCATTCGCACTGCCGAAACCGTGGGGCTCTTCAGCTCCGACGAGATCGGGCCAAGGGAGCTGGCGCGCGAACTGCTCAATCGCGGCCTCGACTACTTCCGCATCTATGTCTGCGAAAACCTCGGAACTCCCGGAGAACGGATCACTTCGGGAAGCCTGACCGATGTTCTGGGGCTGAGCTTCGATCCGCTCAATGTGATCATCTTGCGCCGCAAGGAAGGCCGGCCCGATTTACCCTCGGCCGCCACGCGCTACTGGCCGTTTGGCAATCCCGACGATGCCTTCGCGCAAAGCCGCCCCAAAAGTGGACTGATCACTCAGGCCGAAGTCAGAGCTTTGGCACTGGCGCAAATGGTGCTGCGCCCTGGAACGATCTGCTGGGATATTGGCGCCGGTTCCGGTGCGGTGGCCATCGAGGCCGCCCGGTTTTGCGAACCGGCGACCGTGTACGCCATTGAGGAAGATCCAGCCGATTATCACCTCATTCAGGCCAATGCCCAGACGATGGGTGTGCTTAATGTCAAGGCGGTGCTTGGACGCGCGCCGGAGTCCTTCACCGATCTGCCTGACCCCGAGGCGATCTTTATTGGCGGGATCGCCCATGAGGTTGTCCGGTTGCTTGATCGGGCCTGGGCGAAGCTTCGTCCTGGTGGACGGCTTGTCGCCAATGTGGCCACAATTGAATCGCTCACCGAGGTTTACCGGCGGCTCAAGGAGCTCTCGAGCCCGAATGGGTCGCTCGAGGTTCGCCTGGTGCAGATTTCCCGAGGGGTCGATCAACTCAATGCCCTCAGGCTCGAACCGCTTTCTCCCAGTTTTCTCTTGAAGGCGGAAAAGGCGATTTAGGCTGAGAAAAGACCCAGGTCACTCGGCTTTTTCTCCCAGCACCTGGACATGCACGGTCCGGGTTCTGGGACCGTCGAATTCGCAAAAGAAGATTCCCTGCCAGGTGCCGAGCACGGGCGCGCCCTTGTGCACGATCAACGTCGCGGAAGCGCCCGTCATGATCGCCTTGATATGGCTGTCGCTATTGCCTTCTCCATGGCGAAACCCGGGCTGAATGCGGGGAACCTGGCGCTCCATCCACAAAAGAGCATCATGGACGACATCGGGGTCGCAATGCTCATTGATCGCAATGCCCGCCGTGGTATGCGGTGAGTAGACCACCGCCATCCCCTCAATGACTTTGGACTCGGCGATGATGCGACTCACCTGACGAGTGATATCGACCATTTCATGATGGCGGCGAGTCGTGACCGGAAAGCTATCCATACTTGATCCAGGCAAAGGGGTTGTGCTGACACCCAATTAAGGGGCAATATAGGAGCGTCAGCGTTACTCGGGAGTCGATTCCAATGCTCGCCACGCTTTTCCTCTGCTGCCTGGTCAGCACCACGCCCGTCATGGTCGGCCAGCCGCCGCAGACCGGCGGATTGCCCTCCGGAGGCGCTCCTCCAATCCCCACCACGGACCGCAATCCGGGTGCCGCCAGCAACCGAGGGGCGTCCCGAACGCCCGAACCCGCGGGCGCCGATCTATCCGCGGCGGCGAAGCAGGTTATCGAACGAGCCATTGAGGCCCACGGCGGTAAGGCGCTGCTTTCCAAGGTCCATGCCGACCGGGTCAAGCTCAAGGGAAAACTGGTGGTTGATAAGGTGGAAGTCCCTTATTCCGCCGAGACAGCAGTGCAGTTGCCCAACCAATTTCGTAACACCATCCAGTTCAACCAGGGGAAAAAAGATGTCGTCATGACGCAGGTGCTCAACGGAGAATCGGTCGCCGTGTGGATCAACGGCAAACAACAGAAGATCCCTCCAGCGATGGAGGAGGAAATCCGCCAGAATTTCGCCCTGAACCGGGCGATTCGCATGCTTGCGCTCCTGGAAGACCCGGGTTACGAGCTGAAATATCTGGGCAAGGATGAGGATCCGGCCCGCGTGCTCCATGTCGTGCGGATCAACCATCGCGGCCTGCGGGAACTGCGCATGTTTTTCGAATCGGGCACTGGCTTGCTCGTCAAAACCGAGCATCCGGTCGACTACCTGGGCAAGCAATACTTGCAAGAAGAACGCTATTCTGACTTCCGTAGCCTTTCCGGATTCCGCAGACCTGTGAAAATGGAAGTCATCCGGGGTGGCCAAAAGCTTCTTGAAGCCTCCCTGACCGAAGTCCATTATCCCGAATCGCTGCCGCCTGAGCTATTCGCCACGGAAACGAAACCTTGAGTCAAAAAGCATGGCATGGCAAGGTCGTGGCCTCGGAACAAGGGCAGCGCCTCGACCATTGGCTATCGCAAAAAGCCCGCCTGACGAAGTCCGCGATCTTGCGGGCCTTCAAGGAAAAACGGGTGATGCGTG
>Ga0208492_1000236_pt1 | contig 53892 bp, 49 predicted proteins | sample Subbioar_CSW14AB_FD_184820 | JGI IMG/M metagenome (GOLD analysis project Ga0208492, IMG submission 184820) | Serpentinite rock and fluid subsurface biosphere microbial communities from McLaughlin Reserve, California, USA - CR12Mar_CSW14AB (SPAdes) | ecosystem: Environmental > Terrestrial > Deep... | reverse complement strand
CGCGATCAACGCGCCCGACACGGCTCCGGCTTGCTCAAAAAAACGCGACTTCGAGCAGAACGAAGCAACGCTTGTCGACGACGAGGTCGTCGTCGACAAGTGACGCCGCCAGCCCGAAGGGCTTCGTCTTGCTGTCGGTGCCCCGGACTTCAGTCCGGGGGACTTCTTGACAGATCTTCAGCCGACGCGAGGCAGCTCGATCGCGATGATCGCGCCGCCGCCGGCCCGGCTCTCGGCCGAGACGCGGCCGCCGTGCGCCTCGGCGATGCGGCGAACCAGCGCGAGACCGAGGCCGAGCGACGGCTTCTTCGCGTCATCGCGACCGCGCGCACCGCGATAGAACGAGTCGAAGATCTTCGTTTCGTCGCCGGGCGCGAGACCCGGACCACGGTCGAGCACCGCGAAGCGGACCCGGTCGTCTTCGGCGATCACCGACAGGCGATCGACCGCGCCGGCGTGCCTTTGTGCGTTGTCGAGGAGGTTGGCGAGGGCCCGCGCGAGCAGCGTCGGATCGGCGTGCACGGTGAGCGGCTCGGGTGCGTCGAGCAGGCTCGCGTCGACCGAGGCGCGCTCCAACGCGCGCTTCGCCGCGTCGACCGCGTCGAGATCGATGGGCTTGGCCGCCGCGAAGTCGAGCCGCGCGCTCGCGAGCAGCTCGCTGACCAGCGCGTCGATCTCCATGACCTCGGCGTCGATGCCGTCGAACGTCTTCTGCGCATCGGCCCCATCACGGCCCAGCTCGGTGAGGATGCGCACCCGCGACAGGGGCGTGCGGATCTCGTGCGACACGGCGGCGAGGAGCTCGCGCTGATCGGCGAGCTGCTTCTCGATGCGGGCGGCCATGTCGTTCATCACGCGGCCGACGACGGCGACGTCCTCGTCGCGGCAGTCGTCGAGCGCGATGCGAGCGCCGAGGCGACCGCCGCCGATTTCGCCCGCGATCGAGGCGAGCTGATCGAACGGGCGCGCCAACCGACGCGCGATGCGACCGGAGATCGCCCAGAGCACGAGCCCTGCGGCGCCGAACGCGAGGAACATGCGGGCGCCACCGTGCTGACGCTCGCGCGCGAGACACACGCTGACGTCCCCGGCCGGCAGCCCGCGGGTGCGCACCGGCGACACGAGCGCTGGGTGCTCACAGGCTCGACCGACCACCAGGATCCGCGCGCCGGTGGCGTCCCGCAGCGTGATGTCGGCCTCGAGATCCTGCGCGATCGATCGGGCGAGCGACTCGCGGCCTTCGGGTGACTCCCACACGCGCTCGAACGAGTGCGACACGAGTGCGCGCGCGCGCTCGACCTCGCGGTGCCACGAGGCGTTGCCCTGGCCGAGGACGCTCATCGTCGCGCCGGCCACCAGGAAGGCGAGGACGATGGTGGCGCCGAACCACCAGAAGATGCGGCGACGCAGCCGCGCGCGCATGTAGAGACCGATCCGTGTCGCCACGAACCCGTCGCGCATGCGGCGGCGATGGTGGTGATGTCTCACGACTCGTCCTTGGCGAGGACGTACCCGATGCCACGCACGGTCTTGATGCGTCGGGGAGAGCGCGGGTCGTCGCGGAGCTTCTGCCTCAGGTGGCTGATGTGCACGTCGACGGTTCGCTCCGAGACGCTCACGTCGCCGCGCCCCGCCTCGTCGAGCAGCGCCTCGCGCGGGACGACGCGACCGGCGCGACGGGCGAGCGCGAGGAGGATGTCGAACTCGATGCCGGTGAGCTCGATCGGATCGGCGCCGAGCCTCACGGCGCGGCTGCCGGGCTCGATGCTCAGGTCGCCGACGACGATCCGCTCGGCGACCGCCTCGGGGGTCGAGCGACGTAGCACCGCCCGCAGCCGCGCGAGCAGCTCGCGGGGGCTGAACGGCTTGCCGACGTAGTCGTCGGCGCCGAGCTCGAGACCGACCACCCGATCGGTCTCGTCGCCCTTGGCGGTGAGCATGATGATGGGGATGCGGCTCTTCTGCCGGATGCGACGGCACACCTCGAGGCCGTCGATTCCAGGCATCATCACGTCGAGCAGCACCGCGTCGAACGTCCCTGCGTCGAGCTGTTGCAGCCCGCTCAGCCCGTCGTACGCCCGTGCCACCTGCACGCCGTTCTGCTCGAGATAGCTCGCGAGCAGGTCGTGCAGGCGCACGTCGTCGTCGACGAGGAGGACGCGGATGGACACAGGCTCAGTCTACTTCTCTGCGCGCGCGGCATCCGCGCAGATCTTCGCCACGTGTTGCTCGAAGTTGGCGCGCCGCTCGTAGTTGCAGTGACGCATGCTGCGGAAGCCCGACGCGTACCCAGCGACGGTGCCGAACGCGAGGGCGACGATGAGGACCTTGCGGCGCATGATCACCACCAGCCTCCCTCGAGGATCTCGGCGAGCTTCTCGCGCTGACGCTCGTCGAGGGCCTCGTGCACCTTGGCGAGCGCACCGACGACGGCTTTGCGGATCTCTTCGATGCTGCTGTCGTGGCGGCCGAACACGTCACCGAGCAGGACCGCGTCGAAGCTCGTGGCGCGGAACGCTTTGGCCACGTCTTTGCGCGTGTCCGAGAGCTCGCCCCGCTGCTTGCGCATGGTGTCGCGCACCTCGCCGAAGGCCTGGAACACGACCTTCTCTTGAGCCGGCGTCAGGTCGAGACGCTCGGAGAGCATCGAGATCCACGCGCCGGGCCCCCAGCCGCGAAAGCCACGGAAGCCCCGACGACCTTCGCGATATCCACCCCACGGACCGCGCTCCTCGGGCCCGCACTCCTCGTACGAGCGGTGGTGGTGGCCGCGGAATCCACCGTGGTGCCCATGGCCACCGCAGCCGCCGCCGTAACCGGCGTAGCTGCCGCACCGGCCATAGCCGCCGTGGAAGCCGCGGCGAACCGTGGCGATCAACCCGAAGAGACACGCGGTACCAATCAAGAACCCGAACATGGCTGAATCCTCCTGGGGCACCCGTTCACTCGGAGGGCGCCCTGACCAGGAACAGACTCGCCACCGACTGTGAAGACGCGTCGGGGAGGATCGTGAAGAAGTGTTAAGGGGCTGAATTCACGCCGCTGACGACCCGCTCGTGCCCGCCGTAGTCCTGGGCGCGCCCCAGCTTGGTGAAGCCGCCCTGCTGGAAGATCTGCTCGACCTCGGCTGCCTGGCCTGCACCGATCTCCATGGCCAGCGCGCCACCAGGGCGGAGCCAACGCGGCGCCTCGGCCACGATACGCCGCACGAGCGAGAGGCCATCTGGACCGCCATCGAGCGCGAGACGAGGCTCGTGGTCGCGAACGTCCGGCTGGAGCGTGGCGATCTCTGCGGTCGGGATGTACGGCGGGTTGGCGACGACGAGATCGTAGACCCTCCGCGGCGGACCGAGCGGCGCGAACAGATCACCGAGCGCGAACCGCACGTTCCACACCGCGCCAAGGCGCTGCGCGTTGTCTCGGGCAACCGCGAGCGCATCGGCCGACACGTCGGTCGCGTCGACGGTCATGGTCGGGCGTTCGAGCTTGAGGGTGATGGCGACGCAGCCGGAGCCGGTGCAGAGATCGACCACCCGTGCGCCCAAGTCGTGCCCGTGGAGCCGCTTCAACGCGACCTCGACGAGGATCTCGGTATCGGGACGCGGGACGAGCACCCGGCGATCGACCCGGAAGCTGCGGCCGTAGAACTCGCGGTACCCGCGGAGATACGCGACTGGCTCGTAGCCGCGGCGCCGCTTGAACAAAGCGCGGATGGTCTCGAGCTCCACCGGCTCGAGCATCCGCTGCCCCTCGACGATGATCTTGACGCGATCGATGCCGAGCGCCTCGCCGGCGATCAGCTCCGCGTCGAGCCTCGGGCTCTCGACACCGCGCTTGCGTAGATCGTCCGTCATCCAGGTGACGACGTCTCGTACGGTCCAATCACGCGGCTGCTCGGCCAAAGCAGACCATCGCTAGCCGCGCGCGAACCGTGCTACTAGCGAGAAAGGTCTTGATGAAGCCCATCGTGCTGCACGTCGCGGCGGAGGTCTCCCCCTTCCACAAGTCCGGCGGCCTGGGCGACGTCCTCGCCGGGCTTCCGCCTGCGCTCGACGGCCTGGGCGTCGATGTCCGCGTGATCACGCCCCGCTACGGCGCGGCCAGCAAATTCCAGTCGATCGGCGGCGTCGAGGCGCTCAAGCCGTGGCCGGTCCCGCTGCAGATCACGTTGGCCGGTCGCACCCTCGAGGTCCGCGTCTTCGAGGCGAAGACGCACCGCGGCACGGCCACGACGTACTTCGTCGAGGCCGACCACCTCTCGCGCGGGACCATCTACGGCTACGGCGACGACGCGTACCGGTTCGCCATCTTCGGCAAGGCGGCGATCGCCATCGCCTCGGTGCTCGCCCGTTCCAAGAACGTCGGCGAGGTGAAGGTCCTGCACGCGCACGACTGGCACGCGGCGCTCGCGCTCTACTACGCCAAGGCGATGGCCTCGTCGGTTCGCGGCGTGCCGTGCGTGTTCACCATCCACAACCTCGCGTTCCAGGGCGTCGATCGCGCGTCGACCGCGCCGTTCCTCGACGTCGGTTGGGACGCGTTCCACGACCTGTTCGAGGACCACGGCACGCTCAACCTGATGAAGGGCGCGATGATGGTGGCCGATCGGATCACCACCGTGTCGCCCACCTACGCGCACGAGATCCGCACCGCGCGCTACGGTCACGGCCTCGATGGCCTCTTGCGTTGGCTCTCGGGGAAGCTCCGCGGCATCACCAACGGCATCGACGTGCATCTCTGGGATCCGTCGACGGACAAGCACCTGCCGGCGCACTTCGATTTCGACGATCTCGAAGGAAAAGCCGCCTGTCGTGAGGCGCTCCGCTTCGAGCTCGGGCTGTACCCGGCGCGCGGGCGAGAGGTCCCGATCATCGGTTGCGTCTCGCGTCTGACGATGCAGAAGGGCATCGACCACCTCTGCGACGTCGCCGAAGACCTGGTGCACCGCGGCGCCCAGATCGTCGTGCTCGGCGAAGGCGAGGAGCACCTCGAGCACCGCCTGCATGGGCTCGCCCACGCACACCCGAGCGCGATCGCGTTCCGCCAGGCCTTCGACGAGGGGCTCGCCAAACGCATCTACGCCGGCAGCGACCTGTTCGCGATGCCCTCGCGGTTCGAGCCGTGTGGGCTCGCGCAGATGTACTCGATGCGTTACGGCACGCTCCCGGTGGCGCGTGCGACCGGCGGCCTCGTCGACACCATTTCGCCGCTACACAACCGGCACGACGTCGGCGGCGCGACGGGCATCCTCTACGCGTCCGACCACGCCGACGCCCTAGCCGGTGCGCTCCGCTGGGGCCTCGACGTGGTGGCTGACCGCGAGGCGCTGATGACCATGCGCCAGAACGCGATGCGCATGGACTTCTCGTGGGAGCTGAGCGCGAAGAAGTACCTCGAGATGTACCGCGAGCTCGGGGTCTGATCAGCGCAGCGCGCGCTCCACCGCATCGAAGCTCTCGGCGGGGGCGTCACCGAGCGCACGCGCGAGCGGCAACTGCGCGACCGCACACGCCACGTAGATCGGGATCAGATTGGGTGCCTTCGCGCGGAGCGTCGCGAGGTGCTTCTCGACGCCCGCGGCGTCGCCACGACGAACGGGGCCCGTGAGCGCATCCGGGAGCCCCATGCGCTCGACGTTCTCCGCGACCGAGCGGAGCAGCGGGCCCAACATGGCAGGAATGTCAGCAGGGTTGGCGCCGGCCTTCTGGAGCAGCTCTGCGCCGGCCGCAGCGAGTGCCGCCGCGCCGTTGGCCACGAGCCCGGCAGACGCGTGATACGCGACGCGATCGAGGTTCGGGAAGGTGCGCGGAACGAGACCGATCGCGCGACACAGCTTGCGCGCGCGATGCTCCGCCTCGGGATCGCCGGCGACGTGCGCGTGGCCTCCGACCAGCGAGGGCGGGCGGGCCGGATCGGCGAAGGAGATCATCGGATGCATCTGCGCGACTCCCGCGCACACCGCGCGGAGCGGAGCGAGCACCTCCGCGTCGAGCGAGCCTGCGCAGTGCACGGCGACGGCGGCGCGATCGATCTTCTTCGACGCGACGATCGCCTCGACCACGCGGCCGATGGCACCGTCGCGCGCAGCGATGACGACGACGTCACCGCGAAGCCGACGCGGCTTCTCGGCGAACGCACGCGCGGAGACGATCGAGCAGGGCACACCTGCCGCACGCAACGCGCGATGAAGACCCTTGCCGACCTTGCCCACTCCGACGATGGCGACCTTCACGGTGCGCCGATGGTAGTCGTGATCAGGCGGCGGCGCTCTCGGTCTCGAGCTCGGTGAACAGCGTGGCGAGCTCCGGCCGCGAACGGAGCGGCGCGCAGAAGCGCGTGGCCAATTCGAGGAGTGCCTGCTCGAGCTCTCCCGCGCGCTTGCCGGCGGCGGTGACCTTCTGCTCGAGCGTCGCGTGCTCCTGCTCGAGCGACTGCTCGAACTTGGAGAGCTGTCCGCGGAGCTCTTGGATCTGGAAGTCGAGGTCCTGAACCTCTTGCTCCTTGGCCTCGGCCCACGCGACGGCCTGCTTCTCGAGCTCGTAGGTCTTGAGCCAGTGGTCGACGACGTCGGCCATCTTGCGGTACGCGGCCGAGAGCTCGGCGTACGGCGCGTTGAAGCCCGAGCGGCCCTCCCAGTGGAGGATCTCGCCCTGTGTCTTCTGCGCGAGCTCGCGGGCCTGGGTCACGGCCTTGGTGTACGGGTCGACGCCCTCGCGGGCTCCACGCGCGAACTCGCGCGCCTTGGAGGCATCGACGCCGAGCGCGTCGACCGCGCGACCGTACCGCTCGCGACCCTCGCGCTGTCGTCCCTCGAGGCCCTCGAGCTTGCGCTGGTCCTCGACGCTGCTGCCACGGAGCCCGCCGATTTCGGCGACGAACTTCTTCACCGAGTCGAGGGTCTGGCGTTGGTCGGGCGGAGGACCGCCGGGGAACGCGCGCTGGAGCATCTGCTCGAACACGATCAGCCGACGCGCCCAACGATCGAGCGTGACCGGCGGGAGCGTTGCGGCGGGCGCACGCGCGGCGGCACGCTGCTCGTGCTGGATCTCGGGCGGCGGCTGGATGCCGACCTTGCCCGCGATGGCGACCAGATCGTTGTGGACCTTGTGCGCGTCGACCGGACGCTGCTTCGGGTCCTTCGCCATGAGCGAGTCGATGAGGTTCTCGAGCTCGGGCGGGACCTTCACGCCGCGCGACGAGATCTTCGGCGCGGGTTCCTTGAGGTGCTTGAGGAGGAAGGTGGGGACGTCGTTCGCGTCGAAGGGCAGCGTCGACGTGATCATCTCGAAGAAGATCACGCCGAGTGCATAGAGGTCCTGCGAGCCGCCGGCGTCGATCGAGGTGATGCGCTCGGGCGCCATGTACTGCGGCGTGCCGAACACCTCGCCCACGCCGGTGAGTCGGGAGTCCTGGGCCGAACGCGCGATGCCGAAGTCGAGGAGCTTGACCAGGTCGCTGCCGTCGTCGCGGCGACCGATGAAGATGTTCTCGGGCTTGAGGTCGCGGTGGATGACCTCGAGATCGTGCGCGCGGGCGATGCCGCGGGAGACCTGGATCATGATCGGCAGCGCGCGGTCGAGCGACATCGGCCCGCGCGAGACGATCGCGTCGAGCGGCTCGCCGTCGAGCAGCTCCATGACCATGAACGAGGTGCCGTCGCCGGTGTCACCCTCGTCGAAGATGTCGATGACGTTCGGGTGCGCGAGCTTCTTGGCGCTCTTGGCCTCACGCCGGAACCGCTCGCGGACCATCTTGTCGCGCGCGAGGGCTGGGTTGAGGATCTTCACCGCGCAGGGGCGGTCGATGAGCGTGTGGCGGGCACGGTACACCGTCGCCATGCCGCCTTCGCCCAGCACGTTCTCGATGAGGTATCGCCCCGCGATGGTGGTTCCCACCCGCGGGTCTTTGAGCGGTTCCAGCACCGCTCCGTCGACGAAGCAGTAGGTGCTCTCGTCGGGATACCGCAGGTTGCACTTCGGGCAGCTCTTCATCGCCGAAGAAAGGTCACGATCGGGGGAAAGGGGTGGGGATTCGAGGGTAGGCCTCCGGGCGAGATGGGGTCAACCGGACGCGCCCACGACACACAAACGCCCCGAAATCCGCCCGGTCCCGTGCGTCCGGTGACGGCGGGAGCCGAGGATGCTACCCATCGCTCCTCGTCGGATGACCACCATCCCCCCTCAGGCGGCTCCGCTCGACGACCTCCGGTTCGTCTACGTCACGGGCAAGGGAGGCGTCGGCAAGACCACCGTGTCGACCGCCCTCGCCCGGGCCATGGCCGCGCGTGGACGCCGCGTCCTGCTCTGCATGTGCAACGCCAAGGAGCGCATCTCCGGGATGCTCGGCAGCCGACCGATCGGCGAAGAGATCGTGCACGTCGCGCCGAACATCGACGCCGTGAACATGGTCCCCGAGAAGTGTCTCGAGGAGTACGGCATCCTCATGCTCAAGTCGAAGACGCTCTACGACGCGCTCTTCGACAACAAGTACGTCCGCACGTTCTTCCACGCAGTGCCGGGCATGAGCGAGTGGTCGATGCTGGGCAAGGCCTGGTGGCACACCACCGAGCTGCTCTCGGGCAAGACCACCGACGAGCGCGAGCCTCCCTACGGCGACGGCTGGAAGTACGAGACCGTCATCGTCGACGCGCCGGCCACCGGCCACGGCGTCGACATGCTCAAGGTCCCCAAGGTGCTGCTCGACGTCGCGCCCGGCGGTCCGCTCCGTCGCGACGCCGAACGCGCGTGGCACCTGTTCCAAGACCCGTCGCACTCCGGCGTGGTCCTCGTCACGCTCCCCGAGGAGATGCCGGCCAACGAGACGATCGAGCTCGCCGAGGCCGTCCGCGACCTCAACCTGCCCATCCCCCGCCTCGTGGTGAACGCGCTCTTCCCGCCTCTGTTCAACGGCGATCAGCGCGCCCACTTGATCGCCCAGGCGAAGGACGAGCGCCTGGTGCCCGCCCGCGCCCGCGCCGCGCGCGAGGTCATCCAGGCACAGGCGATGGAGAAGCTCGCCACGCTCCGCGTCCCGACCGCGTACCTGCCGTTCCTCGTCACGTTGGAGCCGTCGGATCCGGCCGCGATTCTGTACCTGGCGAAGGGGTTGTGAGCGGCCTGGGTCTAGAGTCTAGGGTCTAGAGTCTAGAGTCCGAGAGACGAGACGAGAGCGAGCACGGCATGGGGACTTTGCGTGAGTGGATCGCGACTTCACGAAGTCTGTGCTGGTGCGACTGGATCTACGTGGAACCTGGTCCGCTCAGGCTCGACACGGCGTTCGCGCTGCAGACGTCGGACGGGCAGGACATGAAGCCACTGCGCGAGTTGCTGCAGGTCGCGGACTTCTGGAGCGTTCTCGACGCCTGGGCGAACTACCGCGATGGGCGCCTTCCCAACGAGGAGCAAGCGCTCCGCGCGATCCAGTACTACGACACGCACGACGCCTTCATCGGCCCCGAACTAGATCCCTAGAGCACGCGAGGGAGCCGCTCTCGTCTCGCACTCTAGACTCTAGACCCTAGACTCTAGACCCACCCACCACGACCTCCCCGCCCGAGAAAGCCCCCATGTCCTCGATCACCGCCGTCGTCCTCGCCGCCGGGAAGGGCACTCGCATGAAGAGTGCCCTGCCCAAGGTCATGCACCCGCTCGCCGGGCGCCCGATGATCCACTGGGTCGTGCGGGCGGTGATGGACGCGGGCGCCGAGCGCGTCGTCGTGGTGGTCGGTCACGGGCGCGACAAGGTCGAGGCGTACCTCGCGAGCGCGTTCGGCGACAAGGTCGAGACGGTCGTTCAAGAAGAGCAGAAGGGCACCGGTCACGCGGCGCAGGTCGCTTTGCCGGCGATCGCGCGCGGTCTGTCCGCGAGCTCGATCGTGCTCGTCACTGCGGGAGACACCCCGTGCCTGAAGAGCAGCGACATGCGGCTGCTCGTCGACGCGATGAACGACTCCGTGAAGATGACGATGCTCGTCGCGACGCTGCCGGATGCGACGGGGTACGGCCGGATCCTCCGGGAGAACGGCAAGGTCGTGGGGATCCGCGAGCACAAAGACTGCACTGAGGAGCAGCGGAAGATCCGCGAGTTCAACCCGGCGGTCTACGCGTTCCGCCTCGGCTACCTGCAGGAACACCTCCCCACGCTCACGCCGAACAACGCGCAGGGCGAGCTCTACCTCACCGATCTGGTCGCACGCGCGGGCGGGGCCATCGCCGATCGCCCGGTCGATCCCGAGGCCGTCGAGGGCATCAACGATCGCGCGCAGCTCTCGGTGCTCGAGGCACGCATCCTCCGAGGCATCGCGCATGCGCATCAGGTCGCGGGCGTGACCATTCGCGATCCGAACGCGGTCGAGATCCACGACGGCGTGACCATCGGCGAGGACACGGTGATCGAGCGCGGGGTCGTGCTCCGCGGCAAGACCACCGTCGGCCGTGGCTGCACCATCGACGTCGGCTGCGTGCTCACCGACACGACCGTCGCCGACGGCGTGAACCTCAAGCCGTACTCGATCAGCACCGAGTCGATCGTCGGCAACAAGGCGCAGATCGGTCCGTTCACCCACCTGCGTCCCGCGAGCGACGTCGGCGAAGACGCCCACGTCGGCAACTTCGTCGAGCTCAAGAAGACCCGGCTCGGCAAGGGCTCCAAGGCCAACCACCTCGCCTACCTCGGCGATGGCATGGTGGGCGAGGGCGTGAACGTCGGTGCAGGCACCATCTTCTGCAACTACGACGGCTTCAAGAAGCACGTCACGACGCTCGACGACGGCGCGTTCATCGGCAGCGACTCCCAGCTGGTCGCACCGGTCCGGGTAGGCAAGGGCGCGTACGTCGCGACCGGCACGACCGTGACGCGCGACGTGCCCGACGGGGCTCTCGCCATCGGCCGCGTCTCGCAACAGAACAAAGAGGGCTACGCCGAGCGGCTGAAGGCCCGTTTGAAGGCGCAGAAGAAGTAGCCACGCGCAACTCTCGCGGTCCCCGATCGCGGACGATCGAGACAACCGCGTCCTCGACGTTGGGGTACGCGCGATGCACGCGTTCGGCTGCATGGCTCCTCTCGAGCTCCCCGTCGTCCCGGCGCGTGAACAGGTCGTCTTCCCGAGCACCATCGTTCCGGTGACGGTGCACTGGCCGTCGACGGTGCGCGCCCTGTCGTCCCTCGACCCGGCAGAGCCGATCGTCGTCGTGGTGCCGATCGCCAACCCAGCCACGCAGGATCCGGTCCTGGCCGATCTGCGGTCGATCGGCGTGCTCGCGCGGGTGATCCGCGCAGCGAAGGCCGACGACGGCAGCCACGCGATGGCGGTCGTACAGGGACTGCGACGCATCCGCATCACCGAAGAGCTCGAGCGCACGCCGTTCCTCCGGGTCCGGGCCGAGCCGATCGAAGACGTGGTCTCCAAAGAGCCCGATCCGATCCTCGACGCGCTCCGCGCCAACGTGCGCGACCTCGCGTCTGCGATCGTCGCTGCCAGCCCCGTGCTCCCCAACGACCTCATTCCGATGCTCCAAGAGCTCGACCAGCCCGGAGCGCTCGCGGACTTCGCCACCCGCGTCCTGCCGTCCATGTCGATGGAGACGCGCCTTTCACTGCTCGAGCAACCCGACGTGAGCGCACGGCTCGCGAAGGTCTTCGAAGAGCTGGTCCGTGAACGTGAACGACTCACCCTCCGGCAGCACATCACGGCCGAGGTCGAGAAGAAGATCGACAAGACCCAACGTCAGCTCTTCCTCCGCGAGCAGCTCGGCGCGATTCGCCGCGAGCTCGGCGAGGCCGACACGCACGAGAAGGTCATGGAGACCTACCGCGAGCGGATCGAAGCCTCCGGAATGAACGACGCCGCCCGGCACGAGGCCGAACGGGAGCTCGAACGACTTTCGCACCTCGCGTCCGAGACGATGGAATCGTCGGTGATCCGTACGTACCTCGATTGGCTGACCACGCTGCCGTGGAGCGTGAGCACGGCGCAGAAGGTCGACCTGCAGCGGGCGCAGGAGGTGCTCGACCAGGACCACTGGGATCTGGCCAAGGTGAAGGAACGGATCGTGGAGTACCTCGCGGTCACCGAGCTCCGGCGCGACCTCAAGGGCCCGTTGCTCTGCTTCGTCGGCCCGCCCGGCGTGGGCAAGACCTCGATCGGCAAGTCGATCGCGCGCGCGAGCGGTCGAGCGTTCGTCCGCGTGTCGCTCGGCGGCATGCACGACGAGGCGGAAATTCGTGGCCACCGACGCACGTACGTCGGCGCGCTGCCCGGCGCGATCCTGCAGGGTCTCCGTCGAGCCGGTGCGCGTGACGCGGTGTTCATGCTCGACGAGATCGACAAGCTCGGCAAAGACTGGCGCGGCGATCCGGCCGCGGCGCTGATGGAGGTCCTCGACCCCGAGCAGAACTTCGCCTTCCGCGACAACTACCTCGACGTGCCGTTCGACCTCTCGCAGGTGCTGTTCATCACGACCGCGAACCAGGCCGACGCGATCCCGCGCGCGCTCCTCGATAGGATGGAGGTGCTCGAGCTGCCGGGCTACGGCGAAGAGGACAAGCTGCAGATCGCCCGACGGTTCCTGGTCCCCAAGCAGCTGAAGGAGAACGGTCTCTCCCAAGACGCGCACCTGGCGTTCGGCGACGAGGGCCTGCGTCGGATCGTGCGGGATTACACGCGCGAAGCCGGGGTCCGCAACCTCGAGCGCGCGATCGCTTCGATATGTCGCAAGCGGGCGCGTTCCCTGGTCGCGGGCGACACCACCGCGTGGACCGCCACCCCGGAGCTCGTGCGCACCCGCCTCGGCGTCCCCACCTACGAGCCGGAGATCGACGTCGCCACGCGGGTGCGCAAGCCCGGCGTCGCGGTGGCGCTCGCGTGGACCAGCGTCGGCGGCGACGTGCTCTTCGTCGAGACCAGCCGAATGCCGCGCGATCGCGGCGAGGTCACCATCACCGGTCACCTCGGCGAGGTGATGCAGGAGTCCGTGCTCGCGGCCATCAGCTGGGCGAAGGCCAACGGGCAACGCTACGGGATCGCCACCGAGGCGTTCCGGCAGAGCGATCTTCACGTGCACGTGCCCTCGGGCGCGGTGCCCAAGGATGGTCCGTCGGCAGGGATCGTCATGGTGGTCGCGCTGATCTCGCTCTTCACGGGTCGCTGCGTGCGGCCACGCGTCGCGCTCACCGGTGAGATCGGCCTCACCGGCGAGATCCTGCCGGTCAGCGGCCTGCACGAGAAGCTCCTCGCCGCGCGTCGCGCCGGCGTCCGAGAGGTGGTCCTTCCCAAGCGCAACGAGGCGAACGTGATGGAGGACGTTCCCGACCACGTGCGCGCGGGGCTGACCCTCACCTTCGTCTCTTCGATCGACGAGGCCCTCGAGCACGCGCTCGAACCACTCGCTCCACGGCCACTCGCAGCGCGCGCCGAACTGTCGGCCTACACACTCCCATAGCTCGCCGCGTGGAATTGCTTGGTGTCGCACGCGATCTTGGGCGAGTCTTCGCCATGGGAGGGGCGCTCGATGCTCGCTCGGAATCTGCTCGGAGGCCTGGCCATCTGTGTGGTGTCGTGCGGCGGCCAGACGGCGCCCGAGCCGTCCACCCAGAGCACGAGTGGGCATCTCGCGGCCGCAGCGCGCCTGCGGGCGATCCCGATCCTCGGCGCGCGCCTGGACGCCGCGAGTGAGCTCGTCCCCTCGGCCCCCGGCCTCACGACCCGTGCGGGAGGGACGATCGCCCCCGTCATTCCGCTCACGGCGCGTGCACCGCTGCGCGTCGCCCGCGATGCCACTCGATACCTCGACGTCTTCTCCGAGCACGAGAACGATCCACGCGGTGCCCTGGCCGCGCGGTCGATGGTGTACGTCGACGCGAGCCGTGACACCGACGCCTTCCTCATCGCCGAGCCGGATCGGGTCGAAGAGATCCGCGTGCTCAAGACCCCTGCCGCACCGACGGTCGCGCGCTGGCGCGTTCGGCTCGGTCCCGGCCTGACTTCGCTGCGCGTGCGAGACGATCTCGTCGAGGCACTCGATGCAGAGGGGCGCGCGTGGCTGCGCACCGAGCCGGTCTTCGCGGTCGACGCCGCCGGTCGACGGATCACCCCCCGTCTGCGCGTCACGCCCGTCGATGGTGCCTTCGCGATCGAGGCGTCCCTCGACGTGACCGGCCTTTCGTATCCGATCGCGCTCGACCCGGGATGGGGCACCACGAACGCGATGAGCGTCGCCCGGCAGGGGCACACCGGCGTGCAGCTCACCGACGGCCGAATCCTCGTGTTCGGCGGCATGCTCTCGAACGTGGCGACGACCGCGTATTCCACCGCGGAGATCTACGATCCCGCCACCGGCACCTGGACCTCGACCGGCTCGATGAGCGCGCCTCGCACGTGGGCGAGCGGCGTTCGGCTGGCCGACGGCAAGGTGATGGTCCTCGGCGGACAGAGCAATGCGTCGACCTGCACGTATTTCTCGACGAGCGAGCTGTGGGACTCGACGACCGGCGTGTGGACCGCCGGACCCGCCCTGCCCAGGGTCTGGGGCACGGGCCGCGGAGGCGATGGCGTCGCGTACGCGCTGCCAGGCAACAAGGTGGCCACCCTCCTCGGCGGCGCCGCATGCAACGTCAGCTATTTCGACGCCCGGGTGCTCGACGTGGCAGGAGGCAGCTGGGCCGCCAGCACGAACGGGGTCGCGGGCGATACCTACGGCTTCGAGACCTCGCTGCTGCTCTCGGGGCGCATCCTGGTCACGGGAGGAAAGCCCGGCGCGGGAGCCGTGGTGAGGGGCGCGACCACCTTCGACCCCACGATCATGGCCTTCGCTCCCGTGGGCTCGATGGCGGTTGGGCGAGTCGGCCACGCACAGGTCACGCTCCCGAGCGGCAAGGTCCTGGTCATGGGCGGCAACAACTCCAGCAGCGGCTTCGAGAGCAGCGCCGAGATCTGGGATCCCGCGACGACGACGTGGAGCCCTGCCGCGAGCATGGCAGTGGTGAAGATGTCGGCGCGCGCGGTCGTTCTCTCGACCGGCAAGGTCTTGATCGCGACCGGTGGTTTCACTGGCGCTGTTGCGCCGGTGCCCGACGCCGAGATCTATGATCCGACCGCGAACGCATGGTCGGCGGCAGGCAAGCTCGCGGTCGCACGTACGTTCTACCCATTCTTCCCGCTGACCGCGGGGTCCGCGATCGTCATCGGCGGCAGGCCGGCGGCCACGACCACCGGAACCGCGTCCGTCGAGCTCATGGCCGATGGAATCGTCGCGGGCGCCAAGTGTCTCAACGGCGGCGCATGCGCGTCGGGGTTCTGCGTCGACGGCGTGTGCTGCAACGAGACTTGTGTCGGCAAGTGCCAGACTTGCAGCGCCAGCGGCACCGTCGGCACCTGCACCTCGCTCTCCGCGCCGCCCGCGGGCAAGGGCGTGTGCGATCCGTACGTGTGCGGCGCCGTCGACTGCAAGGCCGCGTGCAGCGTCGACACAGACTGCATCGCCTCCAACTACTGCGACAAGACCACGAGCAAGTGCGCCCTGCGCATCGACAACGGCGCCACGTGCACGACGGCCTCCCAGTGCAAGAGCGGCTTCTGCGCCGACGGCGCCTGCTGCGACAAGGCCTGCGACGGAGCCTGTGAAGCGTGCGGCGAGAGCGGCTCGAAGGGCACCTGCGTGAAGCTCGACGGCGTCGCCGACAAGCACGCCAAGTGCGCGACGGGCGAGTGCGCCTCGACCTGCGTCGCGGGCGCGTGCGGGTTCAAGGCGGCGGTGACCCCTTGCGGGGGCGCCTCGACCTGCACCGGCAGCACGATCACCACCAAGGGCAACTGCAGCGGAACCGACGAACGGTGCCTCCCCGGCGGGACCGCAGCGTGCCCCGGAAGCCTGATCTGCGCGGACGCGGTCGGGTGCAAGAACAAGTGCAGCCGCGACGAGGACTGCACCGCGGGCAAGTGCGATCTCGCGAGCGGTGTGTGTGGCGCGGGGGTCGATGCGGGCGTCGACAGCGGCCCCGTCGACTCGGGCGCCGATCTCGGCGTCGCGGCCAGCGGGACCACGCTCCCCGAGGTCCCGAAGGTCACCGGCGAATTCACTCGCTGCAACAAGAGCGCGGACTGTCCGAGCGGTCACTGCGTCGACGGGGTGTGCTGCGACACGGCGTGCGCCGACAAGTGCAACTCGTGCGCGCTGCTCAGCTCACCAGGCAAGTGCACGGTGGCGCCGATCGGCGTCGACCTGCGGAACGAGTGCGGTCCGGCCCTTCAGTGCCTCGGCACGTGCGACGGCAAGGGGCAGTGCATCGGCTCGGGCAAAGGCACGATGTGCGCGCGGAACCGTTGCACGACCCAGGGCGGCGGCGTCGGACCGGCGTATTGCCCCGGCCCCGGCGGCAAGTGCGACATCGACACGGTGGTGCCCTTCGACTGTGGCCCGTTCGTCTGCGAGCCCGCGTTCGGCGCGTGCCGCACCACGTGTGTGTCGAGCCTCGATTGCGTCAACGGATTCGTGTGCGATCTCCCGAGCAAGACCTGCGTCGCACCCGCCCCAGCCGCCGACGACGAGGGTGGGTGCACGACGGGGCGATCCAGCACCCCCACCGGAGCGTTCGTCGCGCTCCTCGCCGCGCTCGGCATGGTGGTTCGCCGCCGCCGCTGATCAGAGCGAGAGAGAATCACAGGGAGACACAGAGGCACGGAGCAATCATTCGCTGCCGCTGATCACGCAAGCGTCCCGCGCCACCAATTGAAGCACTGACCCAAAGGCGGCGATCGGCAGACCAATCTCGTCTCGTCTCCCCGCCTCCGTGCCTCCCTGTGCAAATGCTCGAATCTCAGAGCGCGGCGGCGGCCGCGGCGAGGCCGGAGCCTTTGTAGCCGGCCTTGCCGAGCGCGCGTTCGACGGCACCGACGGTGGCAAGGACGTCGTTCGCGTGGATCGAGCCCATGTGGCCGACACGGAAGTATTGCGCCTTGATCGACGGGTAGAGACCGCCGGCGACGACGATGCCTTCGGCGCCGATCTTCCCGGGCAACGTGGTGTCGACGCCCTGGGGGAAGTACACGGCGCTCAAGGTGTTGGCGCAGAGGTCTTCGGTCACCGGCACGGTGCGGAGCTCCATCGCCTTCCACGCCGCGCGGAATGCGCCGGCCATCTTCGCGTGACGAGCGAAGCGCGCGTCCATGCCCTCGGCGAGCAGCTTGCCGAGCGAGACGTCGTACGCGGCGACGAGGTTCACCGCCGGGGTGGCGAAGTAGTACGGCTTGCGGGCCTCGTACGCCTCCATCACCGGCAGCCACTCGCCGAAGTCGAGGTAGAGCGAGGCGAGCTTCGATTTGCGGGCCTTGTACGCGGCCATCGCGCGCGGACCGGCGACGAGCACCGCGAGACCGGGCGGGACGCCGAGCGCCTTCTGCGAGCCGGTGAGCGCGAGATCGACGCCCCACTCCTCCATGCGGAGGACCTCGCCACCGACCGAGCACACGCCGTCGACGATCGAGAGCGAGTCGTGCTCGCGCGCGATCTTGGCGTAGGCCTCGACGTCGGCGCGCACGCCGGTCGACGTGTCGACGTGGGTGATGGTGACGACCTTGGGCTTGACCTTGGCGACGGCCTCACGCACGGAAGCGACCGACGGAGCCTCGCCGGGCGGTGCGGCCACGCTGGTCACAACCGCGCCCCAACGCGTGAGGATCTCGGCCATTCGCTGCGAGAACCAGCCCGTCTCGACGACGACGGCGGAGTCTCCGGGCTCGATGACGTTGGCGACCGCCATGTCCATCGCCAGCGTGCCGCTGCCCGCGATGACGAACGGTTGGCTGTCCTTGCTCGCGAGGAACACCTGGCGCGTGCGCTCGAGCCCGCGGCCGAACGCCTCGATGAAGGTCGGGTCGAGGTGGCTCCGCGTACGCTCGCCGAGCGTCGCGAGCACGTCGGGCTCGAACTCGATGGGACCGGGGATCATGAGCAAGCGACGATCGGCCATGGGGCGCGCAGTTTACGACGGTATCCTCCGTCCGTGCACGCGTCGTACGTCGCGCTCTGGCGGTGGGTGTTCCTCCTCGCCCTCGCCCTCGAGCTCCCGCTGATCGCGCTCGCCGCCCCGCGAGAGCACCGCGTGCGCGCGACGCTGGCCTCGTTGCTCGGCAATGCGGTCACCCACCCGCTGCTGTGGTTCGTGTGGCCGCGTCTTCTCCCGTACAACGCTGCGCTGATCCTCGGCGAGGCGTTCGCCATCGGCGTCGAAGGCGCGGCGATGGCCACCCTCGGCAAGCTCGGCCGCCGCGGGTTCGTCCTCGCGCTCGCGGTCAACCTCTACTCGTGGGCCGTTGGCGAGCTCATCCTTCGTGGCGTCGGCCCCGCGCTCGTCCGCGTCTGGTACGGCCGCTAGAGAGCATTTCTCGACCGCGTTGATTCTTCGTGACCCGTTCCCCCCGGCTTGAAAAGCCGGGGCCCCTTCGCGAATCATACGAACGCTCACGTCTGCAGCCTGAAGCCCTGACGGGCTCCTTGCGTGACCCAGCGGCGAATCGCGACTCCGCTGAGGACCTGCGCAAAGGAGCCCGCGGGAGCGGGCTTCAATCGAAACAAGCGATAGGGCCCCGGCTTTTCAAGCCGGGGGGAACGGGAATCCCTTCGGATCGATCCGGATGAGAAGCGCTCTAATCGGTGGAATCAGTCGTCGTCGTCGCGGCGACGCGGCTTCTCGAGACGGTCGAGGATGCCGCGGACTTCGAGCTGCACTTCGATCTCGGGGTGACCCTTGGCGAGGTACATCTCGAGGAAGTGGCGCGCCGTGTCGGCGTCGCCGCGTTGGGCGTGGGCGAGCCCCAGCGCGTGCCACGCATCCGGATCGTCGGGCTGCTGCCGACGGGCCACCTCGGCCTGTTCGAGCGCGCCCCGGACGTCGCCCATCATCCGGAGGACGTGACTCAAGTGCACCCGCGCGCCGTGGAACCTCGGCGAGAGGGCAACCGCCGCCCGGTACGCATCGCGCGCGGCCTCCAGCTGATCGCTCTCGAAGAGCGCCACGCCGAGCCAGTGGAACGCGTACGGGTTTCGCGGCGACCGCTTGATGACGTCGCGGAGCGCGAGGATGGCCTCGACGTGGTGCTGATCGTGGATCAGCTCGACGGGCTCTTCGACCTCTTCCCAGTGCTTGGCGTCGATCGGATCGATCGGGGCCGGGGGCTCACGCGACGTCGTCATGCGAGGGCAGTATCAGCCAGCGCTCTTCTTGCTCGACTTCTTGGCGGTGCCGGCGAGGCGGGTCTTGCGCTCGGCAACGCGACGCGCAGCGCGCGCCTTCTTCTTCGCCTGGGCCTTGCGGCGACGCATCTTCATCGAATTACGGCGGTCGAACATGCCCATGAGGCGGCTCCTTGATGAATCCGAGAGTGGATTCGAGAACGGGGGCGCGGAGCCTAGTCCTCACGGCTCCGACTGTCACGCTCGCGGGCGAGCGGCACGGCGCGTCTGTTCAGTCCCCAACCCCAGGCTCGGCCGCGTACCCTTCGCGGCCATGACCGACCGGTTCCAGGAAGCGTCCGCCACCATCGAGTCCGTCCTGAGGAAGCTCGGGCTCGACCCGAACGGCTCGAAGGTCCGCGACGAGGTGGGCACCCGCGCATGGGGGCTTCTCCGCGGCAGCGCGCAGGTGCTGATGATGGTGAACCAGTCGGAGCAGGGCACCTGGGTCCGCGTCATCGCGCCGGTGGTGAAGCTCCCGACCGAAGACAAGCGCATGGCCTTCTTCACCCGCCTGCTCGAGCTCAACGCGCGCGCGATGCGCAACGCCTCGTTCGGCGTGCTCAACGATGGGGTCGTCGTCGTCAGCGAGCGTCCGGCCGAGGGCCTCGACCAGCCCGAGCTCGAGCAGATCCTCAAGCACGTCGGCACGCTCGCCGACCACTACGACGATCTGTTCATCACCGAGTACGGCGTGACCCGCTGACGTCCCGCCTTTGGCGAGTGGCCCAGTGGCGACAAACCGGCTGCACCCCGCAGCCCTCGCAGCGCACAGCATCTCGCCGCGACGGGCACTGCTGGGCCATGCCCATGTGACAGAGCGCGAAGTCGAACCGCACCGGATCGGCCGGATCGAATCGTCGTAGCGCCGCGGTGATCTCCTCCGCGGTCGCCCACGACGGCGTGGCGCGCTCGGTGAGGCCGAGGTTCTTCGCCAGCTTGTGGATGTGCACGTCGACCGGAATCAGCAGGCGCGACGCGTCGACCTTCGAACGCCACAACCCCAGGTCGGCCTCGTTCGGTCCGCGCACCATCCAGCGGAGGAACAAGAGCAGGCGCTTGCAGCCGCTCGCTCCGCGCGGGTCGGGCAAGAGGTGCCGCGCGCTCGGTCGCTTCACCCGATCGAGCCCGCCGGCCGCGCGGATGGCGTCGACGAACGATGCGAGCGCCTCGCGAAACTCGGGGTGCTCTGCGAGGTCGAGCGCGAAGCGATCGCCGAGCGTGCCGTGCGCACGTTGCACCGCGCGCGCGCCGACGATCATTCGGGCGAGATCGTCGGCGATCCACACGCGGTGCTTCCAGCCGCGGAGCCGACGCGAGACCTCGTCGCGGTCGTCGGCGACGAGCGAGGGTGACGGACCGATCCGCTCGAGCGCATCCGCGAGCTTCGAGCGGAGCGCCTTGACGTTGCCGAACGCGACGGAGCTCGCGATCAACCCCACGAGCTCGGCGTCGAGCGGGTCGCGCTCGCGACGCACGTACTCGACTGGATCGGTCGCGACCCGCGCGGCGACGTCACACGCCTCGAGGACCCCTTCGAGCGCGACGTGCACCGGACCGTTCCGCGCGAGCCGAGCCACCTCAGACCCAGCTCGCCTTGAACGCAAAGCTGGTGCTGGTCCGCGATGCCTGGACCTCGTTCACGAACACCTTCCGACTGAACAGAGAGAGCGCGGCGATCGCCATGCCACGCCACGCATGGCGGAAGTAGTCGTAACGACACAGCGGCACGCCGAGGTTGTCGAAGCGCGCCTCTTTGGGGCCGAGCTTCACCACGCGGGAGTCGCCCCCTTGGAACATCCGCTCCCACAGCCGCGGGTACATCTCGGCGGCCGTCCAGGGAGAGACGCCCGAGCCCTTGGCGACGCGGAAGACGACGCCGAGCAGGCTCGCCTGCACGCGGTCGCCGACCTCGCCGCCGATGGCGACGGCCTCCTGGGCCGTCAGACCGAGTGCATCGACGGCCTCGTAGTGCGCGCCGGCGACGTCGACCGGGATCCAGCTGCCTGCCACGAGCGTGCGCATGGTGTCGTGCAGCGAGGCGGGGAGGTGTTTGAAGTAGGCGTCGCCGAGGCCGCGCTCGTTCATGGCGAGGAGGGACGCGCTGAGGAGGGTCGAACGCACGTGCGACAGCATCGGCACGAGCGAGACGCTCGGAACGCGCAGCGGCACGATGACCTCCTCCATCGCGGGGGATGCTAGCGCTGTTCGGTCACTTTGCTCACTTCGGGGGGTAGTCGAACTTCCAGCGCTTGTCGTTCGCGCGGTCCCAGATCTCGAGCTTGTTCGGTCGGTCGCTGTCGGGGATCTTCACGTCGACGCTGACGACCAGGCCCTTTTCGTAGATCTCCGAAGCGACCGAGTCGTCGTTGATCAGCGGAAAATCGAACCGGATGCGCTCGACCAAGGTGGGCCCGGAGTAGAGCTCAGCCGCGAACCGACCGAAGCGGCGGTCGACCGCGCCCTTCACCGCCAGCTTCTCGTGCTTGACCTTGCTGATCGAGACGACGCCCTTGTCGAATTTGACGCTGAGCACCCAGACCGCGTCGGTGAACAGCGGCGTCGGGTCGGGCGGAATCGGCTTGCTCGCGTCCTGCGGCAGGGGCGCGTCTTTCTTGGCGTCGAGCCCCGCCGCGTCGGGCTTCGGCTTGCCGGCGTCGAACGACGGCGGATACGGCGGCGGCTTGTGCACGTCGAGGATCGGCGACACGTCGGGTGTGCCGGAATCCGGCCCGGCCGCGGGCGCTTCGCGCGAGATCGGGAGCATCACTGCGAGCGCGAGGAGCCCGGGAGCGGAGAGCGCGACGGTGGCCCTGATCAGAGTTCGCATGTGATGGCCTCCTCGAAACCGCCGAGCCCGAGCGCCCCGGCGAGCTCGACCAGCTCCCGTGAGACGGGCGAAGCGACCCGGATCATGCAATCCCCGTAGTCGACCTCCACCCTCGCGCAATGGAGGGCGACTCTGCCGAACGGGAGGACCTTGCCGGTGGCCGTCGTCAGCCGGATCGGGCCGCCGTAGTCGCGATCTCCCACGAGCGGTGCTCCCGCAGCGGACGCATGCACCCGTATCTGATGCGTGCGCCCGGTCTCGGGCGCGACCGCGAGCAGCGCAAACCGTGCGCGGCCGACGGTGGACCGCGAAACGACCCGCACCCGGGTCGCGGACTCCTTGCCCTCCGGAGGCTTCACCGCACGGCGCAAACGCGGGTCACGGGCGCGGTCGATGGACCAGGTCCAGCGCGCCTCGTCGGGGAGCTCGCCGCACGCGATCGCCACGTAACGGCGGAGGTAGCGGTGCTCTTCGCGCGCGCGATGGAGCGCGTCGCGCGCCGCTTCGGTGAGGGCGAACGTGACGATGCCAGAGACGTCGCGGTCGAGGCGGCTCGTCGGGTGGAGCTGGTCGCGTGATCGACCGGTGGCGCGCGCGGCCAGATCGACGAGCGAGCCCTGCGCACCGACGACGTCGGGGACGGTGGGAACGCCCGCGGGCTTGTCGACCACCAGCACCCCGTCGCGATCGAGCAGCACGAACGGCTCCGGGAGCACGACCTCTTCACGCGGCGGGTGCACCAGCACCTCGGCCCCGGCGGGCACCTCGAGGTCGCCGCGCGCCACCCGCTGACGACCGAGAAACACGCGACCGTCGGCGATCGCCTGCTGGGCGCCACGCGCGTCGAGACCCACGCGCGAAAGCACGTCGGCGATCGACGTCGCCGACGGCGCGACGAATCGGAGGCTCACGACGCCTCGGGAGGGAGCTCGATTTCCACCACGCCGCGCTGTCCGTCGAGTCGCACGATGTCGCCATCGCGGATGCGCATGGTCGCGCCGTTCGCGTTGACCACGCAGGGCACCCCGAGCTCGCGGGCGACGATCGCCGCGTGCGACAGCGGTCCACCGAGCTCGGTCACGACGCCGGCGGCCGCGAGGAAGAGCGGCGTCCACCCGACATCGGTGGTGCGGGTGACGAGGATCTCGCCGGGCTGCAGCGACGCGGCCTCGGCCGGCGAACCGAGCACGCGCGCCGGACCGCGAACGACCCCGGGGGCTGCGCCGTGCCCCTGGAGGATCGGCCCGCCAAGGGCCTCGAGCCGCACCGGCGACGGCCGACCGATGAAGGTGGTCTCGGGATCGGGCCGCGCGAGGTCTCGTGCGTGCTCGGCGCGACGCAGCTCCACGATGCGGGCGATGCTCCGGGACTCACCGCGCAACACCGCGAGGATCTCGTCGACGGTGCAGAAGAATACCGCGGGAATCTCACCCGGTTTGTGCAGCGAGGGCTCGCGCCGACGCAGCCTTCGGTCGGCCTCGAGCGCGGCGACGCGGATGGCGCCGAGCACCCAGGTCACCCACGCGCGCATGCGCTCGCGGAGCCGCGCGAACTTGTGGCACCGCGCGACGAGGTGGCGCAGCGCAGTGCGCTGGAGGATGCCGACCTTGCTCTCGACCAGGCGCATGGCCGCGTCGGCGCGCGCGCCGACCTCGTCGGTGTGCGGCGAGAACGACCGGGCCTCGAGACCACGGCGCACGTACAAGGCCAGCGTCGCGAGCGGGAAGCTCGCGTCCTCGCGCCACCGGGGCGTGGACAGCTCGGCCTCGCGGATGGCGCGATCGCCGTAGGCCACGATCCACCGATCGAGCGCCTCGCGGGTGGGCCCACGCGGAATCGCATCGACGCCCTTGGGATCGGCGAGGAGCGACGCGCGCGCCGGAGGGTCTTGGAGCGCGATCTCGGCGATGCGGGCGAGGGCGATGGTCGGCCGCGCACTCTCGAGATCGCCGAGCCCCTTGCCCGCGCCGCCGGCGGTGAGATCGCCCGCGAGCTGCGTGCTCTCGGCGGCGTCGACCCAGCGCGCGAGCAGCGCACGCAGCGCGACGAACGAGCCGAGCGCGTTGGACGCGCAGCTCAACATCACCGAGCCGGTGCGATCGAGGAACCGCTGCAAATCCCGGATGGTCGTGGCCACACCGTCGTCGGTGAGGATCCCGAGATCGAGCGCTTCGAACGCCGCGCGCGCACGAGTCGCATCGCGTTCGTACGACGCGAGCTCCGCATCGAGGCGCGCCTGCTCACGGACCACGCGGGTCGCGGTCAGCGGGAGCCGCGCGTAGAAGCCCTTGGTCGAGACGTCTTCGGTCTGCGATTGCAAGAGGCCGATCGCCTCGCCGCCTCCGAGCTCGAGAAGCGTCGCCGGGTCGAGGCCGGGCACGGTCGCCGCGACGCGCATGAACGCCGTCAGGTTGAGATAGAAGCGCCCGTGCACGTTGGCCACGAGGTGCGTGCCGCGGGGAACGATCGCCCCGAGTGAGGCGAACGCACGGCGAAACCCGAGCTCCGAGAAGCTCGCGGCCACCGACCACGTGAGCGGCGTGGCCACGCCAGGCAACGCCTCCGCGAGGTTCGCGCACGACCAGACGGTGTGCTCGTCGCCGCCCTCGGGCACGCCACCCTCGATGACCGGACGCGCCTGCAGCATCCACAGCCGCTGCGCCTCGTCGATCGCGAGCTCGACCTCCCATGGTCCGGCGCCGAGCGTGACGAGCTTGCCGCACGCGGCCGCGAGATCGGCGACGTTCTCGGGCGAGAGCGCAGGCGCGCTCGCCCGAGGCTCCTCGACGTCTGCAGAGGCCGGTCCCGAGGGACCGACGATCAACGCCCGGGTCTTGTGGGCGATGGTCTGATCGAGCACGCGCAGCTCTTCGGGCGGACCGGCGTCGTCCTCGCGAGGAACCGGCGCGCGCAGGCGGAGCACATCGGGCGCAGCGATCCCGCTCACGACCGGCGCGCCGAGCCCGCAGGTCGCGTTCACCAGGATTTCGACGGTGCGGGCAGGGATCGCGGACGGGTCGGTGGTCTCGGACGGAGTCTCGGTCGCGGTCGCGACGGCGCTCGCCACCGCGGGCACCACCACCTGCAGCACGACCGCCATCGACGCGCTGCCGACTCCGCGCTCGTTCAGGTACGCGAGCGCTCGGGGCAGCACCAGCGAAGCCCACACCTCGCGGAGCGCGTCGGCGATGGCCTCGTGCCCACGCACGCCGAGCACGGTGGTCGCGAGCCCCGCGAGCGAGGTGTGTTGGGAGTCCTCGCACGTCGCGCTCGAGCGCACCGCGAGCCCCCACGGGGCGTGCGGCGCGAGCTCCTCCCAGATGCGCGCGAGCTCCGCATCGAGCCAGTGCGGCAGGCGCGCTTCGCGGAGGCGTGCGTGCGCCTTGCCCGCGCGCTCGATGCCCTCACGCGTTCCCGCGAGCCGCAGGAGCGAGCGGATGTCGTGCCCGGGCGGCAACGCATCGCGCGCGACGCTGTCGAAGACGTCGGCGGGGAGCAGCCGCGCCTCGGGCACGAGGAAGCCGTTGCGTGCAAGCCACACCAGGCGCGCACCCTTGCCGCCGAGCGCGGCCGAGGTCGGATCGACCGAGCTCCGCGACCGGCGCAGGCGCGACGGACGTTCCGCCCGCGAGAGATCGCGGTCGCCGCGCGCGAGCTCGGCGAGGGAGAGCAGTCGGGGCGTGTCGTCGTCGCGCACGGTGGGGCGCATCATAGAACGAGCCGGAGCTAGACTGCGCACATGCAACTCGCCGGGTTCGAGGAGTCGACGTTCGAGCACGCGGGCGTGCCGCGCACGGTGTTCCGTCGCGGAACGGGGCCGGGCGTCGTGATCATGCACGAGATCCCCGGGATCACGCCCGATGTCGCGGAGTTCGCCCGCAGGGTGGCTGACGCCGGATTCACCGTGTTCATGCCCGATCTCTTCGGAACGCCCGGCAAGGAGCTGTCGGCGGCGTACAACGTGGGTCAGCTCGCGCGTGCCTGCATCGCGCGCGAATTCAAGGTGCTCGCGGCGAACGAATCGAGCCCGCTCGTCGACTGGCTGCGTGCGCTCTGTCGCCGCGCACACGAGGAGCTCGGAGGCCGGGGCGTGGGCGCGCTCGGCATGTGCATCACCGGCAATTTCGCGCTGACGCTGATGGTCGACCCTTCGGTCGCGGCGCCGGTGCTCTCCCAGCCCTCGCTCCCGTTCGCCGTCGGCGCCAAGCGCCGCGCGGGCCTGCACGTCAGCGAGTCCGATCTGGTGGCCATCAAGCGTCGAGCGGAGAACGAAGGCGTTTGTGTGCTCGGCTTGCGCTTCACGCACGACTTCATGGTCCCCAAGGAGCGTTTCGAGCGGCTGCGCGCCGAGCTCGGAGAGCACTTCGAGGGGATCGAGATCGACTCCTCGCCGGGCAACCCCCACGGGCTCTCCCGCTTCTCGCACTCGGTCCTCACCAAAGACCTCGTGGACCGCGAGGGACACCCGACCAGAGCCGCGCTCGACCGGGTGCTCTCGTTCTTCGCCGAGCATCTGCGCTGACCGACGTCACGGCCGCGGTTGGGACCCTGGACACGCGCTGCTGTGCGCACCAGGGTTATTGCCCTGGTACCTAGACCATGACCGAAACCATGACCGAGACCGCGCCCAAAGAGTCCGCTGCCAAACTGCCGCGCTGCAAATGTGGCCACGACCGCACGCACTACATGGTGTCGGCCGAGCCCCAGTACGGAATCTGGCAGACGTTGGTCGTCTCGATGGGCATCTCCCAGCAGCCGCGCTCCATCGAGTACCGCTGCCGCCGGTGCGACCAGGTGTTCGATCGCTCCAACGATGTCTCGAGCTACACGCAGGACGACCGCTAGAGCTAACCCTGCTGCGAGGGGCGACCCTCGCGATGCTCGAACCCGCGGCGCACATAGTCGCGCACGTCTTCCCAACGGGGCGCGGGCCCCTGCCGTGATTCCCACGCGCGACGGAGCTCGGGCTCCACGAGGCTGAACCGGTCCTCGCCGAACTCCTGCTTCGCCCCGTAGCCGTACTCCATCGGCAGCTCGGCCTCGTCGAACGAGCCGATGACCTTGGGTGGGTTCGGCCGGTCGATCGGCGGCAGCGGCTGCCTGCCAGCGATCTGCCTCACCGTGTCCCGCAAGCCTTGATTGAGCTCGTGACCACCGGCGTGCAGATCGTGCCTGGTCTGCTGCCAGTCCCGCCGAAGCGCCTCTTTCACGCGCTCCCACCCGCTCGAGTGGGTCTCGTCCTTCCACCAGCTCGGCTTCCAGCGTCTCGTGGCCATCCGGTGTGCTCCTCTTGCCTCGTTCCCGGGTGAAGGCTGCAACGGACGGTCCGCCCCCGTCGGCTCTTCTCGCCCCCCGCTGCTCGCGGTACCACGACCGTTCCCGCAAATGAGTTACCTGGTCCTTGCCCGCAAATGGCGGCCGCAGACGTTCGACGACCTCGTCGGGCAGGAGCACGTCTCGCGCACGCTGGGCAACGCCATCGCGCAGGGCCGCGTCGCGCACGCGTTCCTCTTCACCGGCGTTCGCGGCGTCGGCAAGACCACGAGCGCGCGCATCCTCGCCAAGGCGCTCAACTGCGTGAACGGCCCCACGGCCGCGCCCTGCCTCGAGTGCTCCGCCTGCAAGGAGATCGCGGCAGGCGTCGACGTCGACGTGCAGGAGATCGACGCCGCGTCGCACACCGGCGTCGACGACGTTCGGCGCATCCAGGAGAGCCTCCCGTACCGACCCGCGCGCGACCGCTTCAAGATCCTCATCGTGGACGAGGTCCACATGCTCTCGGGCAACGCGTGGAACGCGTTCCTCAAGACGCTCGAGGAGCCCCCGCCGCACGTGAAGTTCATCTTCGCGACGACCGAGGTGCACAAGGTCCCGATCACCATCTTGTCGCGCTGCCAGCGCTTCGACTTCAAGATGATCGCGGCGTCGAAGATCGCCGAGCGCGTGCGCCACATCCTCGGCGTCGAGAAGATCGCCGCCGACGAGGCAGCCATCCAGCTGGTCGCGCGCGAGGCCGCGGGCTCGATGCGCGACGCGCTCTCGATCCTCGATCAAGTGATCGCGTTCGGCGGCGATTCGCTGGTCGGCGACCAGGTGGCCAAGGTCCTCGGCGTGGCCGATCGCGCGGCGCTGCACGCGCTCGCGAGCGCGATCGTCGAGGCCCGCGCGGCCGACGCGCTCCTGCAGATCGAGGCGCTCTCCGCCGGTGGTTTCGATCTCGTCCACGTCGCACGCGATCTGCTTCGTCGCTGCCGCGATCTGGTGGTCGCGCGGGTGGTGCCCGAGCCCGAGCCGCTGCTCGATCTCGCGGACGCCGAGCTCGCCGACGTCAAGGCGCTCGCGGCCGGTGCCGACGCCGACGACCTCACCCGCATCTTCCAGGGCATGTCCCGCGCGCTCGACGAGATCGCCAAGACCGGCAATCCCCGGCACGCGCTCGAGATGGCCGCGGTGCGCCTCTCGCGCCGCCCGCCGCTCGTCCCGGTCGACGTCTTGCTCGAGCGGCTCTCCGATCTCGAGCGACGTCTCGGCGGTGGCGGTAGCGGTGGCGGTGCTCCGCGTCCGCCTCCCGGTGCAGGGCCGAAGCCTTCCCCGCCCGCCGGTCGCCCGGGTGGCTCGTTCGCTGCGCCCGTCGTCGCGGCACCTCCCGTCGCGCCGGCCGCGCCGGTGATCACCGCATCGGCGCCTCCGCCGATCACGGCGTCGGCGCCCACCTCGGTTCGTCCGCTGCCGAGCGCGCCCCCTTCGTTCGGTGGCCCTCCGCCGACGACGACCAGCTACACGTCGAACCCGCCCGCGACCAACGCGGCGCGCGCGGTCTCGCCCAGCGGACCGTCGAACGTGGTCACGGTCACTGGACCGCTGGTCCAACCCGAGGGACTGCTCGCGCCCTCGGTGATCGAACGCGTGCGGGCGGTGGCCGGGCGGCTCCGCGAAGAGCGCGCGACGTGGGGCTCGCTCGTCGAGCATGCGGTCATGATCCGCTGCGACGCCGACGGGTTCGAGCTCGCCTACGAGAAGCGCTCGTTCTTCGCCGCGCAGCTCGCCGATGGCACCGTCGCCGAAGCGATCACTCGCGCCGCCCACGCGGAGCTCGGCGCGCCCACCCGCATCCTGGTGTGCGATGGCAAGCTGTCGGGCCGCACCATCGCGCAGATCTCGAACGAACAACGAACCGCGGCGCTCGACGCCGCACGCCGCGAAGCCGTCTCGCACCCCGTGGTGCAAGACGCGATCAACATCTTCAAGGCCGAAGTGAAGAACGTGAAGCTCCCCGGAGAGGACTGAAGATGTGTCGGAGAATCCCCCGGACTGAAGTCCGGGGCACCGACAGCGACCTCAAGTCCTCCGGACTTCACCAACTCGCTAGGCTTGCTTTGGGTTATGGCTGCAAGAAGACCGACTGCGAGGGAGCATGAAAACAAGGGGCTCCATCGAGTTGCCCTCCGGTTCCATGAACTGCACTTCCTTTGACGAGCCCTCGCTAGCCCGAAGGGCTTCGTCTTGCTGTCGGTGCCCCGGACTTCAGTCCGGGGGAATTTCTCACAGATCTCGAGGATCGACATGTCGAACATGAACGAGCTGATGCGGCAGGCTGCGCGGGTGCAGCGCAAGATCGCTTCCATCCACGAGGAGATGAAGAAGCGCGAGTGGTCGGCGAAGGTCGCCGGCGACCGCGTCACCGCCGTGGTCACGGGCGAGCGGAAGATCACCCGCATCGACGTCGATCCGGAGTTCTGGAAGACCGAGGAGCGCGACGTGGTGCTCGACTCGATCGCCGCCGCGATCAATGCGGCCCAGGAGATCTGCGAGAAGGAGATCGAGGCCGAGGTGAGCAAGGCCACCGGCGGCTTGAAGATCCCGGGGCTCACCGGCGGCTGATCCATGCTCCCTCGTCACGCGCGCGTCGTCGCGCGGCTCCTCGAGAGACTGCCCGGTGTCGGCGAGCGCACGGCCGCGCGGTACGTCCTGCACCTGCTCGCGGCCGAACCCGCGTTGTCGACCGCGCTCGCCAAGGCGCTCGAGGAGCTGCACGAACGCGTGCGTCCGTGCGAGCGCTGCGGGAATCTGGCCGAGGTCGAGCCGGGTGGACCACCGCCTCTCTGCGAGATCTGCGCGGATTCCCGCCGCGATTCCTCGCTCCTTTGCGTGGTCGCCCGGGTGCAGGACCTCTCCGCCATCGAACGCAGCGGCGCGATGCGGGGTCGGTACTTCGTCCTCGGCAAGCTGGTCTCGCCCCTAGAGGGGGTCGGTCCGGACGACCTCCCCCTCGACAGACTACTCGCCCGTATCGCGGAGGATGGTGTGCGAGAGGTGATCGTCGCGACGCCACCGTCGGTCGACGGCGAGGCGACGGCGCTTCTGCTCGCCCGCGAGCTCGGGTCGTCCGGGGCCCAAATCAGCCGGATCGCGAGCGGAGTGCCCCACGGGAGCGACCTCGAATTCGCCGATCAGGTCACCCTCGGCCGTGCCATCTCGGGACGGCGTGGGGCGACGTGAGCTTGTCCGAGATCGATACGCGACCGTGACACTCCTCGTGCTAGTCTGAATGCCCGGTTTTCTGGGGGACCATCGTGGCGGACCTCGCGCCTGGAACACTCGTCGCGGGCCGCTATCGGCTCGAACACCTCCTCGGTGAAGGAGGCATGGGCGCAGTCTGGGCGGCGACCCACGAGATCACGGGTGGTCGCGTCGCCCTCAAGTTCCTCAAGTCGGCCGGCGACCCCAAATCCGATGCTCGCCGCCGGTTCCTCCGGGAGGCGCGGGCGGCCACATTGGTGGACCACCCGAACGTCGTGCAGATCCGCGACGTGGTGGATTTCGAGGACACGCCCGTCCTGGTGATGGACCTGCTCCAGGGCGAGACCCTCGCCAACCGGCTGACCCGGTTCGGCAGCTTCGACCTCGGCGAGGCAGCACGCATCGGCCTGCAGATCGTCAGCGCCGTCGGCGCGGCCCACGAGGCCGGGCTCATTCATCGCGACCTCAAGCCGGAGAACGTCTTCCTCTCGCGCGTGACCGGCAGCGGCGAGATCGTGCGCGTGCTCGACTTCGGCATCGCCAAGCTCGTGGGCCAGGGCGGCTCGGGCGACATGTCGACCAACGTCACGCAGAGCGGCACGCTCATCGGCACCCCCGCGTACATGGCGCCGGAGCAGGTCTTCGGCGAGCGCGAGCTCGACCACCGCGTCGACGTCTGGGCGATCGGCGTGCTGATGCACGAGATGCTCACCGGCTATCGCCCCGTCGAGGGTGAGAACTACGGGCAGATCGCCAAGAAGCTCCTCTCGGGTCCGATCATCTCGGTCGCCGTCCGCCGGCCCGACCTGCCCGACGACGTCATCGCGCTCGTCGATCACATGCTCGCGCGCGAGCGACTCAATCGCCTGGAAGACCTGCGGGAGGCGGTCGATGTGCTGGCCAAGTACGCCATGGCCAAGCGCCCGTCGTTCGGCCCGCCGCGCCCGCCGCGCATCACGCAGGACTCGGGTCCACGCATCGAGCCCGATCGCCGCAACGTCGATCCGGGCGCACCGACCGAGAACGTCTCGTCGAGGGAGCGTGTATCCATCCCCGAGGAGTTCACCGCGCTCCAGGAGCGCGCCCCCGCCGACACGCTCGTCGCCGGCTCCACGCCGCGCCCCAGGCAGGACACGGCCGAAGCGCACATCACCGCGTCGCGCGTCTCGGTCGGTCCGAAGCGCTCCACCATGGCCGCTGCCGGGTTGGTCGGCGGCATCGTCGTGCTCGCGGCGATCGGCATGGGCGTCCGCACCTTCGCTTCGTCCCGCGCTACGGTCCCCCCGCTTGCGCCGAGCGCCGCGCCCACCCTCGCGGTGCCCACGATCCAGCCCGTCCCCGCCGTGCCGAGCGTCGTCCCCATGGTGGCCTCGAGCGAGCCCTCGACGACGGCCGCACCTCCGACCCCAACGATCAAGGCGAGTGCAAGCGTCGAAACGCCCTCCCCCAAGTCGACCGCGGTCTGGGTCAAGCCGATCAAGCCGGTGGTTTCGGCGGCGGTGACCGCGACCGCCACGACGGCCCCGACGCCCGTCCCCACTCCCACGGGCACGAACACCGGCGGCCTCGTGACCAAGCCACCGTTCTGATAGGCGAAACCGGGGTCGGGGCGATACCATCGCGCCCCATGCGTCCCTTGGCACTCGCACTGTTGGTCGTCGCGACCTTCGGATGCGATCGCCTCCTTGGAATCGAAGATCTTCCCCGCGCCATCCTCGTCGACGCCGGTCCCGACGCCGAGCCGCCCTTCGTCAACGAAGCGTGCATCGAGTGCGGCAAGGCTCAGTGCACGGACTCGCGCGACAAGTGCCTCGCCGACCCGTCCTGCAGCCAGCTGCTGACGTGCATGATGGGTTGTCGGGTCGACGGGCCCGTGTGTCGATTCCGCTGCAAGGAGGCCAGCGGCGGCGCCGATCGTGCGCCCCTGTGGACCGCGCTCGAGTCGTGCGCCAAGAAGGGCTGCAGCGACAAGTGTTACGGAACAGGCGGTCTGCTGACGGGCATCGATGCGAACTGCGCGTGCGCGGAAGCGGAATGTCGCCCCCAAACGCTCAATTGTATGGCGATGGAGAGCGGCGATTGCGAACGACGCCTCGCCTGCATCGGCTCGGACGCGAACCCGGACAAGTACGTCGAATGTGTGAACGCCTTCAGCGCCGAGGGTGTCGGAGAGAAGGCCGATGCGGTGCTCGACTGCGCCCGGGCAGCCACCTCCTGCACCGACACCTGCACCATCCCCAAGGGAGTGGTCGCGTGCAAGGAGAAGTACACGTTCGAGACCGCGCGACCGAACACCGTCACCTTCACCCTCGGTGTCGAGGATGCGACGGGCACCGGCATCAAGGATGCGGCTGTTCAGGCGTGCGTAGGGAGCTGCGCGAAATGCCTGCTCCCGGCGGGCACGGGCACGAGCAATGCTGACGGCAAGGCTCCCATCGAATTGAACATGAAAGTAGGCGGCGCGAACGGCTTCACCGGCTGCTTCCGGGTCACGCCGCCCGCGCGCGGGTCCGGCGAAGAGCCGTACCTGCCACTCGTCGTCTTCCCTGGGCGGACGATACGCCAGCCCGAGAACCTCTTCTCCACCGTGGTGCTCGAGGGTTCGACGATCGACTTCTTCGCGGCCAAGTTGTCGAGCGTGTGGGACCGCTCCCGCGGCGCCATCATCGGCGTCGTCCAGGACTGCATCTGGGGGCGTGTGCTGGAGGCGCAGGTCACGCTCGACCCGATGCCCACCGACGGCAGCGTGCTCCTGGCCTACCTCGACGGGGCCAGCATCAAAGAGGGAGCCACGGGCACCGTCAACCGCGCCGGCTTCGCGTTCGTCAATGTGCCGCCAGGAACGTACAAGGTCGTCGTCACCAAGAAGGGCGATGAGATCGTCCGTACGCCCATCGAGGTGATTGCCGGGTCGGTGACCGATGCCACCGTGTTTCCCAAAGGCCCCAAATGATTCGCCGATTACTGCTCGTACTCGCCTTGATCACCTGCGCGGCCAACGCATCGGCGGAAGACGTCGCCGGAGCGCGGGCCGCGTTCGAGAAGGGCGCGGCGCTCGCGAACGAGGGTCGTTGGAGCGCGGCGCTCGCACAGTTCGAGGAGTCGGGATCGCTGCGGCCGCACGCGACGACCAGCTACAACATTGGCTTCTGCGAACGGGCGCTTGGCCATCCCACGCGCGCGAAGAAGTTCTTCACCCAGGCGCTCGCGCGGGACGCGGCCACCTCGGGCACCGAGCTGACGACGGAGTTGCGCAGCGCCACGAAGCAGTACCTCGAGGAAGCGGCGAGCCAGGTCGCGACGCCGGAGCTGACGCTCGTGCCTGCGAACGTGACCATCACCGTCGACGGGCGTCCGCTCGAACCGGCCGAGACCACGCCGGGTGGTGAGCACATGCTCGCCGGCGTGCGACCGGCGGGTCCCGGCGAGAAGGCGCCGCACGCGACGTTCGTCCTCGAGATCGACGCCGGCTCGCACGAGATCGTCCTCCTCGGTCCCGACGGTCGCACCAAGGTCGCCCACGAGTACTTCCCGCCGGGGTCGACCAAGAAGGTCCGCATCGAGCTCCCGCCACCGCCACCGGTCCAGAAGCCCGGGCCGCTGGTCGATCACGGTGCCTCGCGTCGCACCTGGGGTTTCGTCATCGGCGGCGTGGGCCTCGCAGCGATCGGCGTAGGGTCCTATTTCGGGCTGCGCGCGGGATCGACATGGGCCGATGCGAAAGACGCCTGCCCGGGTGGCGTCGCTTGTCCCAGCGACGAAGGGTCGCGCCTGTCCTCGGACGCGCGCACGTACGCGAACCTGTCCACGATCGCGTTCACCGCGGGGACCGTCGCGCTGGTGGGCGGAACGATCCTCGTGCTCACCGCGCCGTCGCCGCGCTCGTCGGTCAGCGTGGGCTTGGGCAGCGTCGCGTTCAGCGCGAGCTTCTGATCACGGATCGAGCACCAACGCGCCGAACGCCTCGGGGACGTGGAAGTTCGGCGTCTTGGTGCGGGTCGGGCTCCACGCGAGGTATTTGCGGGGCGATTTGCCTTCCATGCGGTAGAGCGCAAATGGGAAGTGCGCGTTTCCGGCGAGCGCTTTGGTCACGTCGGGAGACGCGATCGACATCTCGATGACCGCGGTGTGAGCCTTGTCGTCGCGCGTGGTGCCGATCTTCAGGCCCGCGCTCCAATCGAGGTCGCTCTTCTTGCCGTCGATCGCCAGGTCGAAGAAGTGCCCGAACGGACCGACCTCGAGCTCGTAGTAGCTCTTGGGCGAGCCCGGGGAGACGTCGAGGAACAGCTCCACGCAGTCCTCGGCGTAGAGCTTCTGCCGTTCGACGTCGGTCGGCTTGGTCGTGTCGACGAACAGGTTCGCGCCCTCGAGCTCGAACAACGCGTAGAGCCCCCGCTCGCTCCAGAGGAAGCGCGCTTGGGTGCGAATGCCGGAGTCCTCTCCGGCCCAATCGGTGGTCCACGCGACCGGCTTGGCCTTCGCCCACGCGGGCTCGTCGCCACGGCCGTCGAGCGCAATCTTGGAGACACCGAGCGACGCTGCGTGGGCCGTCGGTGTCGACGAAGGTGACGGGACCGCGGAGGTCGTGCCCGTGATGGTGAACGGGGCCATCCCGACGAACCGTGCGGGGCGCGGCTTGTCGAGGAGCGACGCGCCGTCGCCGGTGAGGGTCACGTCGTCGAGATCGATACCGAACCGTTTGGCGGCGCTCTCGATCAGCGGCGAGGTCGTGTGTCCCCCGAGCTCCTTGGCGAGCGCAGCGTTCTTCCACAGGCCGAGAAATTGGGCACCGACGCGATCGACGAGCACGGGATTGGTGCCACCGATGGCGACCATCTCGTCGGAGGGGAACATCTTCTGGAAGCCGTCGCCGCTCATACCGGGCGCACCATCGGCGAGCACCACGTGCGGCGCCTCGACCTCGAGCACGTCGGCGATGCGCTCGGCGAACGTCTCGAGCGCCGACACGTACAGCGCGCGGTCGTCGCTGGTCGGGTCCTTCTTCCGGGCGTCGAGCCACTTGTTCAGCTCGCGGTGCATGCGCCACTTCTGGCGGAACGCGGGCGAGGCATCGGAGAGCATGATGGTGCCCTGCACGCCCTTCACTGACAGCGACACCACGCCGAAGCGATGGGCCTTCACCTTGGGCAGCGAGATGAACAGCCCGTGCTCGAGGTGCTCGGCGAGGATCTTGGGCATCAGCAGCGTCGGGACGCCGGTCTTCTCCATGCCGGTGACCGCGAGCGGCTTGCCCGGCTCCCCCGGCGCGACGTCGAACACGCCGTCGTCGTCCATCGCGACGAGCGGCACGCCCTCTTCCTTGGTCATCGCGGCATAGCCCGACACGTCGACGAGCCGCAGCCAGTCCTTGTGCGTCGCGCCCCACCCCTCAGCGACGGTGATCTTGGTGTGACCGCGCGCCTTCAAGCAGCGGATTACGCCGCGCACGAATTCGGGGTTGGTGATCCGTCCTTTGATGCCGTCGTCGCCGCCCGACTTGCTCGGGTCCTTGAACCAATCGAACCCACCGAGGTTCGGCTTGAGCAGGATGGGCGTGCTCGCGGGACGCTTGGGCACGACCGCGTCGCAGATGCGCTTGCCGAGCTCCGTCGCGGACTCACCGCGGAGCACGGTCACCGGCCCGTGATCCTTCGCGAGTCGGGCCCGGTTCTTCTCGCGGAGCGCCGCGCCGTCGACCTTGCCACCGACGGTGATCGGCGCCGCGTCCTCCCACACCGGCGAGGCCTGCGACACCGCATCGACGGCGGCGTCGACGCTCGAGCTCTTGGCCGTCGCGACCGGAGGCTGCTGCGCGGGCGTCTCCTTCTCGCGTTCGCGGGGGCACGCGGCCGCAGCCAGCGCGAGGAGGACGAGCAACCCCCGCCGGCTCAAGGCGCCCCGTCCTTCTTCGCGTCCGCGTTCGCGTCTGCGTTCGCGTCCGCGTCCGCGTCTGCGTCCGCGTTCGCGTCTGCGTTCGCGTCCGCGTTCGCGTCTGCGTTCGCGTCCGCGTTCGCGTCTGCGTCTGGCTCCACGTCCGCGCTCGGATCCCGCTTGCACCAAATCGCCGCAGCCTCCTCCCGCTTGATCAGCTGCGGCGTCCGATCGAGCGTCTTGATCGTCCCCGCCTTGCAGAACGCGCGTCCGAGCACGACGCCCGCCGCCCCAGGATCCTTCCCGCTCCGCAAGATGCACTGGATGAATCCGTCGTCGGTCGGGATGTACCCGTCGCCCTCGCACACCCCCGCATCGGCGATCGGAGTATCGAGGAAGCTCTCCTCCTTCGACAGCAGCGCGAGCGGCCGCTTCGGGAGGTTGCACAGCTGCGTCTTCGCGGTCGCGTCGTCGACCCCCGCGAGCCCGACGCGCTCGCTGACGCAGCCCTGGCCACAGATCCCGATCTCGCGCCAAACGCAGGCATTCGCGCTGCCGTCGGCGTGCTCACCCGTCGAGGCCTCGACCCGTCCCTTGCGGCAACGGTACCGACCGATCGAGCAGGGATCGATCATCGCCAGCTCGGGCCCCTCCTTGGGAGGAACCCACGAAGGCTCGTGGAACGCGCGCCAGGCGAAGAACCCGGCCACGGCCGCGATCGCCACGGGAACCGACCAGAAGATCAGGTCTTTGCCCTCGATGCGCGGCATGCGGCGGCATCTTAGTCAGTCGACAGTCGTCAGTCGTCAGTCATCAGCACGAGACACGACCGTCAAGACTCGATGAACGACTTGAGCTGCTTGCTGCGTGACGGGTGGCGCAGCTTGCGGAGCGCCTTCGCCTCGATCTGGCGGATGCGCTCGCGGGTGACCTCGAAGTCCTGACCGACCTCCTCGAGGGTGTGGTCGGACTTCTCGCCGATGCCGAAGCGCATGCGGAGGACCTTCTCCTCGCGCGGCGTGAGGCTCTTGAGCACCTTCCGGGTCTGCTCGGCGAGGTTCATGTTGATCACGGCCTCGCTCGGGGACACGACGCTCTTGTCCTCGATGAAGTCGCCGAGATGTGAATCCTCCTCCTCGCCGATCGGGGTCTCGAGCGAGATGGGCTCCTTGGCGATCTTCAAGACCTTGCGGACCTTGTCGAGCGGCAGCTCCATCTTCTCGGCGATCTCCTCGGGGGTCGGCTCGCGGCCGAACTCCTGCACGAGGTAGCGCGAGGTGCGGATCAACTTGTTGATCGTCTCGATCATGTGCACCGGGATGCGGATGGTGCGCGCCTGATCGGCGATCGCGCGGGTGATCGCCTGGCGGATCCACCACGTGGCGTAGGTGCTGAACTTGTAGCCGCGCTTGTACTCGAACTTGTCGACGGCCTTCATCAGGCCGATGTTCCCCTCCTGGATCAGGTCGAGGAACTGCAGACCGCGGTTGGTGTACTTCTTCGCGATCGAGACGACGAGGCGGAGGTTCGCTTCGACCAGCTCCGCCTTCGCCTTCTCGGCGTGGCGCTCGCCCTCGCGGATGTCGTGGTACGTGCCGCGGAGCTCGTGGACGTCGACCTGGAGCTCCTCCTCGACGACCTTGAGGTTCTTGGCGGCGGTGCGGAGAATCGTGTCGATCTCCGCGAACTCCTCCATGGTGAGGCCGATCTTCTTCGAGTACTTGCGCTCGAGGACGCGGTTGCCCTTCGAGTCGCGCACCATCTTCTTCAGCTCGTCTTCGGTGACGCCGGTGCGGCGCTCGAGCTCCGAGGCGTGGGCGCGCGCGCGCTCGACGCGTTGGATGACCGACTTGAGCTTGGCGACGACCTTCTCGATCGTCTTCTTGTTGAGACGCATCTCCTCGAGCGTCTCGACGAGGTCGCCCTTCTCTTTCTCGAGAAGATCGTTCATCTCGCGCTTGCCGATGTCACCCGCGAGGTGAGAGGCGCGCAGATCGGTCATCTTCTTGTCGAGGCGTTTGACCTTCTCGATCGCCTTGATGATGCGGCGGTCGGCCTCCTCCTCGTCGAACTGCTGGTCGTCCTCTTCGCCGTCGCGAATGAGCTCCTTGACCCGGACCTTTCCCTTCTTGAGCTTCTCGCCGAGGTCGATGATCTCACGCACCGCGATCGGCGAGCCGAGGATGGCGTTGAGCACGCGGTGCTCGCCGTCCTCGATGCGCTTGGCGATCTCGACCTCGCCCTCGCGCGTGAGCAGCGCGACGCTGCCCATCTTGCGGAGGTACATCCGAACCGGATCGTTCGACCGCGAGTAGATGTCGTCGACCTCGGCGGCCGAGGCCTCCTGCTCGACGTGGACGATCGCCTTCTTCTCCTCGCTCTCGGCGTTCGCGAGGCTCTTCGGAGAAATCTTCACCTGCGTGGCGGCGTCGACGATCTCGATGTCCTCGTCGCCGAGCATCGACATGACGTCGTCGATCTGATCGGCCGAGACGACGTTGGCGGGGAGTGCGTCGTTGACCTCTTCGTAGGTGAGGTAGCCCTTCTGCTTCCCCAGATCGATGAGTTGCTGGACGCCGTCCTTACGCTCGGGCTTCTTCATCGGTGCCGTACCCCTTGTCAGGTCTCGAGGCGGTCCGCGGTCTGCGGAGAGTGTCAAAAACGTTGAGAAAGCGAAAAGCACACGGCCCCTTGCGAGGCCAAGTCCGTGGAAGCTCGGTCAGTTCGTGAGGTCCTTCGTTTCGCGGGCGGCCTCTTGGAGGAGGCGAAGGAGGCGAACCTTCTCTCTGCCCAGGGCGAGCGCGCGGTCGAAGTCACCGGCGGCCTCGGCCCGCTGCACCTCGCGCTCGATCTCTTTGAATCGCGCGGTGGCCTGCACCCTCTCGAGTTTGTGGGCCGTCTCGCGCACGACGCGTCGGATGATCAAAGGGTCGGCTCTCCCATCTGCGGACGCGTCACCCTCGGGGGCGGATTCGGACGTCGAATCGACCAGCTTGGCAGCGGCGAACTCTTGGATCGTAGGCGGGAGACGCGCAAGCAGTGAAGGGCCATCCAGAGGCCGATTTTCACGGCGCGAATTTCGCATCTCCTCGCGGAGAGCGACCACCGCGAAGGCCCAATCGCCGGTGACCAGCGCCAGCGACTCCTGCACCTCGGGATCGTCGAGGACCTCGGGGCACGAAAGAAGGGCGCCGACGATCGCGCGCGAATGGGCGTCTTCTTCGGCGTTCGCGGCGGAAGGCGCGTGCAGCGCGGGCATGCCACCGGACGTGTGTTCAGCAGTCGGAGCCTCACCCCGGACCAACCGCCAGAGCGCGGCGGAGTCGAGCCCCAGACCGACGGCGGCACGCTTGGCGAGCACCTCGCGAAAAGCGAGGTCCTGGTCTTCGAGAATCGGCCGGATCTTCTGCAGCGCAGCCTGCTTGGCAGACAGGTTGGCGCCCGCGCCCACCGGCTCGCACGCGTCGTCGATCAGGACCTCGTCGAGCGAGCGTGCCTGGTCGAGCATCCGGCTCATCGCCTCGACCCCACGGACGCGGAGGAACTCGTCGGGGTCTTTGCCCTCACCGAGCCTGGCGGCCCGGGCAGACAGGCCTGCCTGCTTGCAGGTGTCGCGCGCCGCCCATGTCGCCTTCCTCCCCGCGGAATCGGCATCGAAAAGGAGTACGACCGCCGGAGCGAATCTCCTAAGGAGGCGCGCTTGATCTTCGGTGAAGGCGGTTCCGAGCGGAGCGACGGCATTTTCGATGCCACGCGCGTGGAGCGCGACGAGGTCGAAGTTGCCCTCGACGATGATGACCTCACCCCGCGCGCGGATGGCGTTTCGGGCTTGGAACAGGCCGAAGAGGGTGTGGCCCTTGGCATAGATCGCCGACTCGCGTGAGTTGACGTACTTGGGCGGGGGATCCTTGGGCTCGCGGGCTCCTTGAGGGGTGGGCAACGTGCGGCCGCTGAAGGCGACGATCCGGCCCTGCACGTCCTTGATGGCCACCAGCAACCGGTGGCGGAACGCGTCGTAGTAGGTGCCGTCGTCACGGGACGCGAGCAGACCAACCTGCTGCGCCACGGCGGGAGAGACGCCCTGGGCGCGGAGGTATCGCGCCAGCGCGTCGCCCCCGTGCGGCGCATACCCGATGCCGAACGACTGCAGCACCTCGTGCGCCGGACCGTCGTAGGTCAGCCCGCGCTTGTCCAACTCGTCGAGGGCCAGCTTGGCGAACGGATGCTCGCGGAGCATCTTCTCGAAGAACGCCGAAGCCATGGCGTTGACCGCGTACAGGTCGTCCTTGGCCTTGCGCGCGCGCTGCTCGGCGACCCGGTCATGGTCGCTGCGCTCGTCGACGATCTCGACGCCGGCCCGCTCGGCCAGACGCTTGACCACGTCGACGAACGCCAACCCCTCGTTCAGCTCGACGAACTTGAAGACGTCGCCGCTGGTCTTGCAGCCGAAGCAGTAGAACAGCTGCTTGTCGGCGCTGACCGTGAACGAGGGGGAGCGCTCCTGGTGGAACGGACACAGGCCCACGTGCGACCGGCCACGCTGCTTCAGCTTCACGCTCTCGGAGACGATCGCGACGATGTCCACGCGCGAGCGAATGCGATCGATCGTGTCACGTCCGATCATTCCGAGCACCGCCCCCCGAGAGCTCCCGGACGCGCAAACACCGCGCGATCTGGGAGGGACGGGGTAGAAGCCCGGGGGATCGGTGTCAAGGCGACCCACGGAGCGCATGAAATCCCGCCGCCGCACGTCGGCGAGGGGACGGCCAGCCGATTGCAGTACGCTGAGAGGGCTCGATGACGCCGTCGCTCGCCCGTGTGTACGACGACCTGGTCGCCGCCGCCGCCGCCCCCTCTCTCGCCGCGGTGGTCGAACCAGTGCGCACCCAGTTCGTCGAGCGGGTCGGGCCGTTCGCGCCCAGCGATCCGTGGTTCGAGGAGCGATCGGCGGCCGCGTGGGATCGGGTGTTGGTGGACCCTCGGGTACACGATGCCCTGATGATCTCCACGATGGACCCATCGCACCTCGACGCACTCCGGGCGCTGGGACGTGCGCAGCGTGGCCTCTTCGAGGTCCACCCTGCCAGGCGCACCATCGACGTCCAGTGCGTGGTCCGCGGCGCCGCCTTCCGGCTCGCCGACGACGACGATGCCGCGCGGGCGATGTCCCACGGGGGCGAGGGCGGATGGATCGACGGCTACGTCGTTCCGACCGTCGAAGGCGTCGCCCTGCTCCCCGGGCTCCTGGTCCACCCAGCCGAGGCCATCGAGCCGATGCGCGAGTTGGTGAAGACCGACCTCCCCTTCGACGAGCTCCTCGACGCCTTGCTCGGCATGCGTCACCGGCTGGCCTCGCGGAGCCGGATGCGCGCGCGACAGGTGTATCGGGCGGACGCCCTGCCCCACGCGTGAGCGCGGGCTAATCGACCTTCGCCTTCAACACCACGTCGCCCTCGACGACCGACGACCACGGGCCCGTGGCGTGACCGAGCCATGCGTAGCTGCCGTCGAGGTGGGGCGCGCGGCCGAGCATCACGAAGAACTGGCTCGAGCCCGTGTCGCGGCCCGCGAGCGCGACGCCGATGTCGCCCTCGAGGAACGGCACCGGCGCGGTCTCGCAGCGAAGCGCGACGTGGGCTCCGCCGAAGCCGTCTCCTCCCGGATCGCCGAGCTGGACGACGAAGCCGGGGACCACGCGGTGAATCGGCGTGCCATCGTAGAAGCCCGAGCCCGCGAGCTCGGCGATCCGCGCGACGGCGATCGGAGCGATCGTCGGGTCGAGTGAGAGCGTCAGCGCGCCGACGCTGGTCTCGAGGTGCACGGTCTTCTTGGCAGGCGGGACCGAGGCGTACGGGCTCGCGACACCGTGATCGTCGATGGTCGTGCACGCCGGCGCCTTGCCGGGTGGATCGAGGTGCGCGAGGGCTTCGCGCCCCGCACGGCGCAACGCCGGCGATCGATCGCCGCAGAGACGCAGCGCGAACCCGCGCGCCTTGGTGTGCTTGAGCGCACCGACCGCCGCAGCGAGCGCGCTCTTGGCCTCGGCGTCGGCCTCCTCCATCGGACGGGAGATCGCTCCGTCAATCGCCTCGAGGACCTTGGGATCGATCGGCCGGCGTGCAGGTAGCACGCCGGCACTTCCTCCCTCCGAGTCGGTCGCTTGTTCCTTCTCGATCTTCTCCGGCGGCGGCGCGGTCGGATCGAGCGCCTTCTCGATCGCCTTCTTCGACACGCCCCCGTACGCGATCGAGGGTCGATCGGCGAGGGCCTGGGCGCCCGCGGCGACCACGCCGAGGAACTTCGAGCTCATCGCCTTGATGATCACCTCGGGCGCGTCCTCCGCCTCGGGGTGTTTGGCGAGCATCGCGATCGCGCGCTCGCGCACTCGCGCGACCGAGTCCTTCGCGAGCTTGAGCACCAGATCGCGTTTGTCGCCGGTGATCTCCGCGCGATCGAGCGCCGAGAGCCGCGCGAGATCGCGCAACGCATCGAGCTCCGCACGCAGCGGCGCAGGCAGCGACGCGTCGTGCGCGGCGCACCGCACGACCTCGGCCTCGCCGGGCTTGGCCGCGTGCACGGCGCTCGCCGCGAGGCAGCGGAGCGTCGCCAGCCGACGCACGCGGTTCGGCGTGCCGGAGAGCTGCGGCATGCCCTTCGGGAGAAAGGCTCGCAGGCTCGTGGTCAGGGTCGGCGTCGGATCGCGCTCACCGAGCAGCTCGACCGCGACCCGCACCGCGCCGAAGATCGGTCCCTCGAGCGCCGCGCTCGATTTTTCGTCGATGGGCGCGTGGCGGGTGGCGAACGCGGCCACCTCGGCGTCACCGGCGGCGCCCATCTTGTGGAGCGCGCGCAGTGCCTCGACGCGATCGGCCTCCGAGGTGGTCTCGTCGGTGACGAGCGCGCGCAGCTCGTCGGGCTTGGCTCCTTCGGCGCGACCGAGCGCACGAATGGCGAACCCGCGGCCGGGAGCTCCGAGCCGCCCCCGCGCAACCGCGGCGAGCTCCGGGGTCGGCGGGCGCGAGGACCAGTCGCCGCGACCGAAGGGAAACAGCGCGTCGTCGAGGCCGGTTCGGGCCGCATCGAGCAGCGCCTTGGCGACGTCGTCCTCGAGGCCGTGATCGCGCGCGGCGATCGCGCCGAGCGCCCATGAAGCCGCCTTCGCGCGGGCAGGCTCTCGCTTCAGCCACCGCGCGAGCTCGCGCGACGCGTCGATCCCACCGCAGCGACCGAGGCTCCACGCGATGGCGCTCCAGGGATCGAGGCCGGCGAGCCCCGTGGGCACGGTCTTGCCCTCCAGCGTGAGCGCACGCGCCACCACCGCGCGAACGATGCGCGCGCGATCGTCGCGGGACAGCGCGGGATCGACGTCGCAGGGCAGGCCGAGGCCGTACGCCGACCACGCGACGACCTCCGCGTCGTCGTCCGAGAGCGAACGACCGAGCCGTTCGATGGTGGCTGCATCTCCGAGCTGCGAGAGCGACCGCGCCACGGCCCGACGCGCGCGGACGTCAGGCGAGGACGCCAGCGCGAGCGGGATGGCCTCGCTCTCGCGGCGGTCGGCCGCGACGCGCACGGAGGCCAGATCGACGCTCGCGACCTCGGGCATCGCGCTCAGCGAGGCGAGCGGCGACGCGGCGTCGACGGCTGGGGGAGGCTTCGGCTTCTTGCACGCCGAGAACGCGACCGCGGCGAGCACCACGAACAAGGGCACGATGGCTCGAAGGACCCGCTCTCGCACCCGACGGAGCGTACGACGAACGCGGGAGGCCGGCGGAGTCTCCGCGCCGAACGTCCTCGCGTCGAGCCCGAGCGCCTCGGCGATCGCCAACGCACGTGGCGCATGCCAGTCACACGTGACGATCGCGATCGGACCGGGCCCCGCGAGCGCGGTGCCTTCGCGGAGGTTCTCGATCGTGGTGAACGAGAGCCGATCGCGCACCACCCTCGCTCGGTCGACCCCGAGGGCGATCAACTCGCGCGCCATCACGTCGGCCTCGACGCTCCCCTCCCAGGCACGACCGCCGCAGACGATCAGCCGTGCGTCGGGGAGCTGCTCGGCGGCGCGCGCAGCCTCGTGGATACGGCGAAGGAGCGCGGCGCTCGGTCGACCGCCGACACGCACGCGCGCGCCGAGCACCAGGATCGCGATCGGCCGGCGTGCAGATAGCACGCCGGCACTCTCTCCCTTCGAGTCGATCGGCCGGCGTGCAGAATCGTTCAATCGACGCGACTCAGGGACGAGGGTTCTTCGAGCGCCAGGCGGCGAAGGAGTCCTCTTGCGCACGCGAGAGGCGACGCTGCTCCTGGACGAGGGCGCCGTAGGTCCGCGGCAACCGCGTGTCGCCTCCGAACGCATAGAGCACCCGGAGCGCGGCCTCGGCGTCGTCGGAGGCGCGGTGCGCGTTCTCGAGGGCGACCCCGAGACGTGCCGCCACCTCGCCGAGCTTCTTGCCCTTCTCGTACTTCTGCAGCTCGCGCGCCCAGACGAGCGGGTCGACCCACTCGATCTCGGGTCGCATGGCCGGGGGCAGGGCCTCGAGCACGAGCCCGCTGCGCGCGAGCTCCGCCGCGACGAACGACTTGTCGAACGACGCGTTGTAGGCGGCGGGGATCACGTCCTGCAGCGCGGCGGCGATGTCGGCCGCGATCTGCTTGAAGGTGGGCGCGTCCTTCACGTCGTCGTCGCTGATCCCATGCACCTCGCGCGCGGCGTCGGGGATGGGGATCTCGGGGTTGATCAGCCAGTTGAGGCGCTGGATGATCTCGCCGCCGCGTCCGACGACGATGCCAATCTCCACGATGCGATCGTTCTGCGGATCGCGGCCGGTGGTCTCGGTGTCGAGCACCGCGATCGGGAGATCGATCCACGCCGCGTCGGCGTCGATGCTCGGCAGCGTGCCCCGCGCGCGAACCCTGAGCAGGTGCGCGATGCCCGGGTAGTGTCGCCCGGTCGGGAAACACCCGCAGCCGACGTGCTCCTTCACGCTACTTCGAGCCCTTGGCGGAGGGAGCGGCGGACGGCGCCGCAGACGCCGAGGCAGAGGGTGAAGGCGCAGGCGCGGATGCAGGCGCGCTCGGCGCTCCCCCACCCTTGCCGGCGATGGAGAGATCGAGGCGCAGCCAATCCTTGAGCTGGTCCTGGAAGTCACCGTGGCCGTACTGCATGAATTTGCGGCCGTTGATGAAGATGGCCGGCGTGCCGGTGATGCCGATGCGCGAGCCGTGCTCCTTGTCCTTGGCGACCTTGTCCTTGGTCTCGTTCGAGACCCAGTCGGCCTTGAACTTCTCCATGTCGAGGCCGAGCTTCTTGGCGAAGCCCTCGATGTCGCCGTTGGTCAGCGTCTCCTGGTGGGTGAAGAGCTGATCGTGCATCTCCCAGAACTTCCCCTGGTTGCCGGCGGCAACCGAGGCGCGGGCCGCCGGGTCGGCGTGCTCGTGCGCGGGAAGGGGGTAGTTCTTGAAGACGAAGCGGACCTTCGGCTTGAGCTCCGGGTCTTCGATCGTCTTGTGGATGACCGGCGCAGCCATGCCGCAGTGCGGACACTCGAAGTCAGCCCACTCGACGATCTGGACGGGCGCGTCGGCCGGGCCGAGTGACGGGCTCGAACCGAGCTCGATCTGCTTGACGGCCTTGTCGTCGAAGCGGTTCTCGAGCCAGTCGCGGATTTCCTTCTCGCCCTCGCCCTTGCTCACCATCTTCGCCACCACGCGAGCCGCGGGGAGGCATTTGGCGCAGGCGCGCGCCTCTTTGACGCAGACCTCGAGGGTGACCGGGTCGCCGCAGGGCGAGTTCGCGTCCTTCACGACCTTGGTGAACAGGCGCTTCTCGGTGACGATCAAGCTGCCGGTGTCGACGCCGGGGAGCGCGACGATCTCGCCTCCCTCGTCATCCTTGGCGACGGCGTCCGGGGTTCGTTTGCAGCTCGCGCCGCAACCGGCGAAGCCGGCGAGCGCGATGAGAATGAAGGAGAAACGCCCACGCATTGCGGGGGGGAGCCTAGCGGAGGACCCGTCGGAGCGGGAGTCCGCATTCCGCGGATTCGCCGAAGGCGGGACGCGGGTATGTGCGTGCGGGTTTCTTCGGCCACGCTAGCCGCACCGTCGCGGCTCGGGTACACGGCTCTGCGTGCGGAGTGTCGTCTATCGCTACGACGACCTGCCACGGCTGCTCGACGCCCTCGACGCAGCGAATGGCCAGATGCTGCCGTTGCCGGCGGGCGTGATCGTGCGCGACGGCGAATGGGTCCTGGCCCTGTTCGAATTCGAGGAGTCCTCTCGCGCGACGGCCGCCGCCGGCAAGGGAGTGCTCCTCGACGAAGGCAGCGCGCTCGTGTTCGAGCGGCGCGACTGGGAGCGCCTGCACCAGTTCGCCAGCGCCCGGGCCGAGGCCCGAGTGCCCGAGGTGTCGGGCGTGCAGCCGGCCGCCGCCGCGCCCGCCGCGGTCGTTCCGCCGGCCCCGGCCGAACCGCCCGCCGAGCGCAGCCTGCGCTCCACCCGAAGCGGGCTCGCCTCCGATCCGCCGATCCGCATCACCGATCCGGGTCTGGCCTCGTTGCGGCGGACCGCCTCGTGGGAGCGAGTCCCGACGCCGCCACCGCTGCGTCCTTCCGAACAGGAGCGAACCACCGACGAAGGGCCGCCGCCGGTCCACGTCCCGAGCGCGGCGCCCCCGCACGATCCGGACGATGCTCCGATGACGGTGCGTCAGCCGCTGCGATTGCGCGGCGAGGGCTCGCGCGTCCTGCTCGTCGACGACGATCCCGATCTCCGCGACGTGGTCGGCGCCATGCTCGAGGCCGTGGGTCTGTTCGTGGTTCCCGCGGCGAGCGCGGAAGAAGCTCTCGAGCTGGCGCGCGGGGACGCGCCCGATCTGGTCGTGCTCGACTGGAACCTCCCCGCGATGAGCGGCCTCGAGATGCTCAAGGTGGTCCGGGCCGACTCGCTCCTCGCCGGCATGCCGATCATGTTCCTCACCGCGCACTCCGCCACGCAGGACATGGTCGAGGCATTCGCCGCGGGCGCCGACGACTATCTCGTCAAACCGTTCCGCGCCGCGGAGCTCGGAGCGCGAATCTTCGGCCTGCTCCGCCGCATGCGCGCCATGGCCGGACGCCGGTGAACGCGGCACTGCAGCGTGCGGTGGCGCGCGCCCTCGAGCGCGAGAAGCCGCGGTGGCTCCGCCCGCTGGGCATCTCGCTCGATCCCATCCGCACGCTCGCGCTCCCGCCCGAGGCCAAGGTGATCGGGGTCGGCGGGGCGACCCTCGGTGGCTCGGGCCGCACGCCGCTCGCCATCGCCCTCGCGCGCGCGCTTGCCGAGCTCCTCGGCAACGACCAGGTCGCGTTCGTCGCGCACGGGCACGGAGGGCGCGTTCGCCACGCGCGCCGTGTCGCGGTCGGCGAGGACGCGGCCGAGATCGGTGACGAGACCGCGATCGCCGCGAGCTCGTTGCGGCTCCCCGTGTTCGTCGGTCCCCGTCGGGAGACGATCGAGCTCGCGGCTCGCAGCGCACACGTCGTGGTGGTCGATCGACTCCTGCAGGCGCGCCCCTATCGGCTCGCGTGCTCGCTGCTCGCGGTGAACGAGGCCGCCCCGTGGGGCGCCTTCGCGAAGCTCCCGTTCGGCGATCTCGTGGCCGCTCCCGCGACCTTGATCGCGGCCGCCGACGAGCTGGTCGCCATCGGCGGCAGGCTGGCCCGCGAGCGGTTCACGCTTTCGCGCCCCGTGGAGGGGCTCCGTGTCGGCGCGCTCGCGACCTTGGCGCGGCCATGGCGGATGCGGCAGGCGCTCGCCCGACTCGGCGTCCATCCGAGCCTGTTCCTCGACCGCGCCGATCACGCGCTCCTCGACGCAACGGAGCTCGCGAACCTCGACCGGCTCCGTCGACGGCATGGGCTCGATGCCTGGGTCGTCGACGCGAAGACCGCGGCCCTGATGCCGCGTGACCGGAGGCCCGATCTCGTCGAGCTGTCGCACGACCTGGAGCTCGCGCCGGACCTGCTCCTGCGCGTCTGCGAGCGTGCCGGGCTGGCGCTGCCGAGTCCCCACGCAAAGCTCGCGAACGGCGAGGCACGCTGCTAGTCTCCCGGCCCGCAATGAGCGCCGTTCGCCACGACTGGACCGTCCAAGAAATCCGCGCGATCCACGACCTTCCGCTGCTCGAGTTGTTGTATCGCGCGCAGGGCGTTCACCGCGAGAACTTCAAGAACAACCAGGTGCAGCTCTGCACGCTGCTCTCGGTGAAGACGGGCGCCTGCCCGGAGAACTGCGCGTACTGCCCGCAGTCGTCGCACCACAACACCACCGTCGAGCCCGAGAAGATGCTCGAGGTCGAAGAGGTCCTCGCCGCAGCTCGTCGCGCGAAGGACTCGGGCGCGACCCGGTTCTGCATGGGCGCCGCGTGGCGCGAGGTCAAGGACGGCCCGCGTTTCGAGCGCGTTCTCGACATGGTTCGTGGCGTGAAGTCGCTCGGCCTCGAGGCCTGCACCACGCTCGGCATGCTCGACGCAGAGCAGGCCCGTCGCCTCAAGGAGGCCGGGCTCGACACGTACAACCACAACATCGACACGTCGCCCGACCACTACAAGAAGATCATCACCACGCGCGCCTACGAGGAGCGCCTGGTCACGCTGAAGAACGTGCGCAACGCCGGGATTTCCGTGTGTTGCGGCGGAATCATCGGCATGGGTGAGTCGATCGACGATCGTTGCCGCATGCTGCGGGAGCTCGCCACCCAGACTCCGCACCCCGAGAGCGCACCGATCAACGCGCTGGTCGCCGTCGAGGGAACCCCCCTCGAGAACCAGCCCAGGGTCGATCCGATCGAGCTCGTTCGCATGATTGCGACCGCGCGCATCCTGATGCCGAAGACCAAGGTTCGCTTGAGCGCCGGTCGTCAGCAGATGAACCGCGAGGCGCAGCTCATGGCGCTGATGGCCGGCGCGAACTCGATCTTCTACGGCGACCAGCTGCTCACGACCCCGAACCCGGATACCGCGTTCGATCGCGAGCTCCTCGCCATCGCGGGGCTCGAGCCCCTTCCACCCGAGACCAGCGCGAGCGTGGTCTGAGCGCGATGAAGGTCGCCGGGTTCGCACTGGCGATCGCGGTGGGCCTCGCTGCGCCGCGCGTGGCGCAGGCACGCGTGCAGAACAGCGCGCAGGGGCAATTCGGCGTCGTCGGTGCAGGGGTCGACGGAGAGTTCTGGGCGAAGACCCGCCTCGATTTGGGTGTGAAATTCGAGTCTCTCTGGTTCCGCGAAGGGCCTCGCGACTTCGGCATCGGTCCGTACGTCGAGGCGCGAACCGCGTCCTTCGGCTACGGCGAATACGGCGGTGGCGTCGTCGCGCTGCTGCCCATCGAGCAGACCTTTCCGATCTGGTTCGGAGGCGGCGCGTTCGCGCGTCGCGAGGACGCCGCTTGGGGCTCGGGGTTCAACGGGTTCGTGGCCTGGGGTGGGCGCAGCTACAACCACCATTCGAGCTACGGCATGGCGTTCGGTCTGATGGCCGATGCGCGGGTCCACCAGGGCCCCCAGCCAGGGTTCGATCTCGTTTTGGGTGCGACCATCGACATCCAGTCGCTCTCGTACCCGTTCCTTTATGCGATCAGTGCCCTTCGACACTGAACGTTCGTGCTTCCTATCAACCTCGGGTGGCGATACCCTCCGGTCGCAGGATGCAGCCACGGGGTCCCGTAGCCTTGAACGTCGGCGGTCAGCAGTACCGCGTCGTCGCGAGCGTTCCCGAGGACACGCTGCGTCGCCTGGCGGGCGTCGTAGACGAGCGCATTCGCGCCATCGTCCCGCGCGGCAAGCCCGTTTCGCCCAACGCAATTCTCCTCGCCGCCATCGCGCTCGCGAACGAAGTCGAGGAGGAGCGCTGCAAGCGCGAGGCGCTCGAGTCCAAGAGCCGCGACTTGTTGCGGCGACTCCTGACGCGCATCGACGAGGCGCTCGAGTCGACGGACGACGAGTCCGATTCTGACTCGGACGACGACGGCTCTCCGGCGCCTCCGCCCGCCGGGTATTGACCCGGGTCGTCCGTCCCAGGCGGCCTTGAACGCGGCTCGACGTGGCCGGTCGCGAGGGGTACAGGTCGCCGCATGATCGAGTGGCTGGAGGAGGACCTGGCGCGTCTGCGCGCGGAGGGTCTGTTCCGCGAGCGGCGGGAACCCATCGTCGAGCCCGGTCCGTGGGTCGAGCGAGGGGGTCGGCGCTTGCTCAACCTCTGCTCCAATGACTACCTCAGCCTCGCTGCGTCGCCGGCTGGGGGGGCCTCCGGATCGGGTGCGAGTCGGCTCATCGTTGGCGACACCGTCGAGCACGTCTCCCTGGAGCGGGCGCTTGCTGACTGGCTGAGGGTCGATGACACCCTGGTCTTCGGGAGCGGGTACGCCGCGAACGTCGGAACGGTTGCAGCATTGGCCGACGCCAACACGGTCGTGGTCTCGGACGCTCTCAACCACGCGAGTGTCATCGATGGCTGTCGGCTCTCCCGCGCACGGGTCGTCGTCGTCCCCCATCGGGATGTGGCGGCGGTCCGTCGCGCGCTCGCCGACGCCCCCGAGCGGCGGCGCCTCGTGGTCACGGACGCGTACTTCTCCATGGACGGGACCGTCGCCCCAGTGGCCGAGCTCGCCGAGGAATGCCGCCGCGCCCGCGCCGCCCTGTACGTGGATGAGGCCCACGCGATTGGTGTCTTCGGTCCGGAGGGTCGTGGGATCTGCGCCTCGGTCGGGGTGGTCCCGGATGTTCTGATGGGAACCCTCGGCAAGGCTTTCGGAGCGAGTGGGGCCTTCGTCGCCGGGTCGCCGACCCTGACCCGCTGGCTCTGGAACGCGGCCCGGTCCTTCGTCTTCTCGACGGGGATGTCTCCCGCTGTCGCCTCGGCCGCGGCTGTAGCGCTGCCCTTGGTTCGGGAGGGGACGCGGACGCGCCGGCTTCTCGCCAACGCGGATCGGCTCCGAGGGTTTGTTGCACGTGAAACAATGGATGGGTCCGTTGGGCCGATCGTTCCTGTCTTGCTCGGGTCGCCCGAGCGAGCGATGGGCGCCATGGCGAAGCTGCTCGAGCAGGGTGTCTTCGCGCAGGCCATTCGACCACCGACCGTGCCGCGCGGGACGTCGCGGCTGAGGCTCACGGTACAGGCGGGGCACGAGGGGGCGGAGTTGGATCGAGCCGGTGCTGTGCTGGCAGACGTGCTCCGGCGGGTCTGAGACCAACGATCGCGTGCGCGGCGGGTTCCGTCCTGTCGGGCCGGCGGCATCCGCGGCCTTCGCTCGCATGGGTTTTCGCGACCGCGCGCAGTTTCGGAACGACAGGTGCCTAGAGCACTTCTCACCGGGATCGATCCGATGGACTCCCGTTCCCCCCGGCTTGAAAGCCGGGGCCCTATCGCTCGTTTCGATTGAAGCCCGCTCCCGCGGGCTCCTTTGCGCAGATCCTCAGCGGAGTCGCGATTCGCCGGTGGTTCCACGCAAGGAGCCCGTTAGGGCTTCAAGCTGAAGACGCGTGCGTTGGTGAGGTTCGCGAAGGGGGCCCCGGCCTTTCAAGCCGGGGGAACGGGTCACCAGAATCAACGCGATCGAGAACTGTTCTACTCTAGCCAGCGCTCTCTCTCCGGCCGCCTCGCCTCCGGCGTCCGCCGAGTCGGAACCCGCCGCTCCCGCTCTTGCCGGGGCGTTCTCCGCTCGGAGGGCGCTTGGCGATCGCGCCTTCAACGGAATGCCGGCCCCGGTTTCTCCCGACCTTCGGCGCCGTGTCGTTGCGGCATACAAGCCGGGCACCACCTACGAGGCCAATGCCGAGTAGTTCTCGGTCGGCTGGGCCAGTGTCAGTTGCTGGCTGGCCAGTGCGCAAGATGGGGGCGGTCGAGCCGAAGGCACCCCTTCTTCGGATCGACAAACAGGGCGAGCTGCCGCTGGGGGACATCCTCGCCAAAGAGCCCGACCTCACCTTGGAGGAGCTCGCCGAGCGACACCTTCCCGAGCGCGGGATCGGCGAGGAGATTGGCGACGGCCGCATTGGTGCGCTCGTACTGATGTCGACCGCTGATCCGGGGGGGCCCGGCGTCGACCGTTTCACGTGAAACGACCGGGCTCGGACAAAGGCGCTCGTGCTTACCAATCCCATGCCCCAGTCACACCGAGACTCCTCTCGCCGCGAGGCTGCTCCACGGATCGCTTCCCTCGATCCCGCTGGGCCGGCGACGCGCCCAGTCTGGGCAACCCTCGCAAGTCAGCAGCCGTCACTGCTGGTGAGGACGGGTCCCGTCGCAAAGGGCGGCCTGCCAACCAAGGCCGTGCTCGCTCACGGGTCGAGCCTGCATTGGTGCGGCTCTCGGTCGTGGTCGTGGCCGCGTGGGCGATGTTCGTCGGGATCCTGGTCATTGCCGGACGGACCGAACCGACGACGGGTGGGCCTGACCTGCTAGAGGATCGCGCCAAGCGTCTCGAACGTGCCAACAGGCCGAGGGTCGCTTCGCCAGCGCAACCAGCGGAGGAGCTCGAGACGTCACGGCGCGCCGCCGAGCCGCACGAGTTGGACACCCGCGACCCGCCAGAGTGAGGAGCGCGTCGGTGCTCGCTTCGGGCTCTCGGCGCCGGGAGATATCGCCCGCGGCATCGAGTGCCACGCGATGAAGCCACCCTAGCGGTAGAGCATTCTCGACCGCGTTGATTCTGGTGACCCGTTTCCCCCGGTGAAAAGCCGGGGCCCCTTCGCGAACCTCACGAACGCACGCGTCTTCAGCTTGAAGCCCTTACGGGCTCCTGGCGTGGACGCCGCAGCGCATCGCGACTCCGGGAGCGGGCTTCTATCGAAGCGGGCGATAGGGCCCCGGCTTTTGAAGCTGGGGGGAACGGGGATCCCTTCGGATCGATCCGGGTGGGTAGGGCCCGATCGTTCGTCGGCGCGGTCGCGACTACGCGCGGGTTCGACTCCATGCACCCGGCGATCGGCCGGCGCGCAAATCACACGCCGGCACTTCCGCCCTCCGAGTCGGTCGCGTTCGCGGTGGGTTCCGTCTCGTCGAACCGGCGGCCTCCACGGTTTCGGTTCGCAAGGGTCAGGCGCTCGCTCTCTCCGGCCGCCTCGCAATGTGCGTTCGCCGAGACGTCAGCAGGGTGCTTGCAGTGATCACCGTTCAGGCGACGTCGCCGGCATGACGGCGAGGTCAGTCTCCCTTTAGCCAGCCAGCGACTGCCACTGGCCCTGCCCACCGAGAAATTCTCGGCAATGGCCGAGTAGGTCGTGCCCGGCTTGTTGCCAGATCGTCCTCATCCCGAGCGCCCCATGAGCGGAGAACGCGCCGTCACGAGCGGAGCGGCGGGGTGGTGCTCTCCAAATCGCGTCAAGGACATCAAGGGTGGGGCTACGCGCGGCGGTGCTAGCGGATGGCGTATGGACGGCGAATCTACGAACAAGCTCGTCTACGCGATTTGGAG
>Ga0208492_1000235_pt1 | contig 53900 bp, 50 predicted proteins | sample Subbioar_CSW14AB_FD_184820 | JGI IMG/M metagenome (GOLD analysis project Ga0208492, IMG submission 184820) | Serpentinite rock and fluid subsurface biosphere microbial communities from McLaughlin Reserve, California, USA - CR12Mar_CSW14AB (SPAdes) | ecosystem: Environmental > Terrestrial > Deep... | reverse complement strand
GCTCAACGTGATCGATTCCGCAATTCGCATGGCATCTCACCTCCCATAGTGAGACGTTCGAACTTCAATTTAAGTTCCCGCATTTCGGCGACACTACACTAGCTTGCGGTACGCCCTCATGAACGTCTCCTGCATGCGGTCTTGAACAGCTGACTCGTCTGCCCCGCCATCACTCGCGATGACCCTAACGAGACGGGCGTATCGATCGTAGAGTGGACCGAACGCGTCGCGTTCCCCCTGGCGCACTCGGCGAACGAGTTCTGCGTCGGACCCCCCGTCATCATTCACTTGCACACCTCGCTCGCTCCGGTCGACGCGGACGATGCAACGGTCTCCAGAGGGAGGCCGTGCGTGATGGTCATTTCACCTGGGCGAACGCCTTGATCATGGCAGCTTCGAATGCCTTGGCCATTGTGTCCGGATGGTCATGGCCCATTTCAGGATCGCGTATCATCGCCTTCTTCGCGCCCAGTGCGTTGTACATGACGTGGATCGAAGTGGGCGGGCAGTTGATGTCGTGAAGGCCGCAGCTCACGACCGTCTCGGCCTTCACTCGAGTCGCGAAGTTCACGGCGTCGAAGTACCGCATCGTCTTCAGGATAGCCTGGTCCGGCCCAAAGGTCCGGTCGTACGGAACGATATTCCAGCCCGGTTGACGCTTTGAGGTGTAGCCGCTGCAATCGCATAGCGAGGGGATTGCGGATCCCACGAACGAGACCCGATGGTCCAACCCGCCTGCGATGATGGCCAGTCCGCCCCCCATACTCGCACCGAGCACACCAAGCCGTTTTCCGTCCCACGCTGAGTCGGCTGCGAGCACATCCAGCCCCTGGACAACCCGAAGCACCATCGGCCGGTAGTATGCCTTCTCCCGGTCGTTGATCCCATCTTGGGGCCAGGTGTGCAGATCGCCACCTGGTAAGACGCACTTGTCGTACACTGCTTGCGGCCGACCGAGCGGGCCGCCGTGCGGGTTCATGTGGAGCGCCACCCGCCCCTGCTTCGCCTGGGTAACGGCCTCCTTCAACTGGGCATCTCGAAAGTAGCTGCCGTCAATGACGAGGACCGCAGGGAGCGATTTCGCCGCTGTGTCCTTCGGCCGAGCAAGGTATCCCGTGAGAGGTCGACCAACCGGCAGGGCAACTTCGACTCCCCAGCACTCGATGGCGGCGTCCGGTGATTTCAGCGAAGTGAACTTCGGCTTGGCCGCCTTCTCACGAAGTGCCTTTTTCTGACCGTCCCAGAATGCCTCGAAGTCATCGGGGACGGGTAAACTGGGCTGCAACTTATGCGGCTCGAATCCGACCGCAACGAACTCTTCGGTGACCCGCCCTTTCTTCCAGGTCAGGATCAGCCGACAACGGAGGAATCCAGGCTCGGTCAGTGTGGCCCCGACCGTCCCGCCGGTTCGCGGAACTTTCCCGGACTCGATTTTTCCATATCCGTCCTTTGACAACTCGTAGAGTACTTCCCAGTCCGGGTCGTCCACATCCTTACCAGTAAAGGCGATCTTGAACTCGGCCTTCTCGTCGCACTTGTACAACGCTTCCGCTCGGTCGGTCTTGATCTGAGGGTACACCTGGAGCGGGGTGGATCGGTTGGCATCGGGTAACGGGCCGTTCTGGGCCAGGACGAGGGACCGAACAAGACCAGAACCGACAAAGATCGAGATACCGACACCGAGTGCGACGCCAATGACACTCGACACTCGCTTGAGATGTGACACGGGATACCCCTCTGAGTCGCGGTGATCCGGATCGGTCACACGACCGGCCCACACAACTAGTGACGGTCGCAGCGCGTGTGTCCATGCTTTTTTCGTTTTTTTCACCCGTGTCCCGAGAAAACGACAAGACAGATGACAAGAAGACCATCAAGGAGGCGTTTGACCCGGCGTTAATGGAACAATTTTTGACGGCAATGGCGGGACCCCCGGCGGGAGCCGTGGGCAATCCCAAGATAAAGTTGATCGGCGAAGTTTTGGGACAACGGATCTATCTGGAGCAACAACAACTTCATGATAAGGCGCGGCTTTCAGTCTTTCAGATCGCCGACCCCAAGCTCTGCGACATCTTCTACGAATATTGGACGGCTGGTCCGCATTTAAAAGGAAAAATGCTCGTCGAGGACTTGGAGAAGTCAAAGCAGCAATTGAGTGCTCCAATCGATAAGCAGCGGAAGGACCTGAGGTAACAGAATCTTCAGCCACAGGTCCAGGATCTGAGGAGGCCGCATCGTATCATTCCTGCTCAGGAAATCCGGAAGAATCCCCGGATAACTCCACGAGTATCCGTGAACAGACTCTCCAGCTTCCGGAGGACTTCATGACCACCATGACTGCCACTGATGGATCGCCTGCAACATCCTCGCGTTCGGCATCCGCGCTGAATCTGATCGGCGAAACCTGGGGCGAGGGTCGTGGAATCACGAACCGCGACATCTGCAATCCGGCGGACACGGCCGAGGTGATTGCTCTGGTGCGCGAGGCCGCACCAGAGCAAGTCGACGAGGCATGCGCTGCCGCCGCCCGTGCCTTCTCTGGCTGGCGTGCCACTCCGGCGCCGGATCGGGCTCAGGTCCTGTTCAAGTTCCGGGAGTTGCTGGAAAAGAACTTCTCGGACATTGCGCACAGCATCGTCCGCGAAAACGGTAAGCTTTTGAACGAGGCGCAGGGCTCGCTGCGGCGCGGGCTTGACGTCGTCGAATTTGCCTGCGGCATTCCCTCCCAGCTGATGGGGCAGACTCTGACCGACATTTCGCGGGATGTCGACTGCCATACCATCCGCGAACCGATGGGTGTGGTGGTCGGCATTCCGCCGTTCAATTTCCCGGCCTTGATTCCACTGTGGATGATGTCGATTTCCGTCGCCTGTGGGAACACCTTCATCCTCAAGCCTGCCGAGAAAGCACCGCTCACCGGTACCCGACTCGTGGAGCTGTTCGCGGACGCCGGTTTGCCGCCCGGTGTCGTCGGTGTGGTGCAGGGCAGCAAGGATGTAAGCGAACGGCTCATCAGTAACCCGCATGTCCAGGCTGTTTCCTTCGTCGGCACGTCGGCAGTGGCGGAGTCGGTCTACCGGACCGCAGCGGCTCACGGCAAGCGTGTTCAGGCACACGGCGGAGCGAAGAACCATCTGATCGTCCTGCCTGATGCCGATCTGGAGCGCAGCCTACCCGCCCTGATTGGATCGTGCTTCGGCTCCGCAGGACAGCGCTGTCTTGCCGGGAGCGTGCTGGTGGCGGTCGGCCATCGAGCTCAACAAGACGCCGTAGTCGCTGCTTTCCTCCGCTTGGCGGGTGAACTCAAATTGGGAGACGGTCTGGACGACACCGCAACGCTTTGTCCCGTGGTAAACCCAGAGCAGGAAAAGCGGATCCGGGCTGCGATCGAGCGCGGGGTGACGGAAGGAGCCCGGCTTCGCCTCGACGGCCGGGCCCAAACCGTACCGCACAGGCCGCGCGGCTGCTTCCTCGGTCCGACAGTCTTCGACGATGTGACACCGGAGATGTTCGTCGGCCGGGAGGAGATTTTTGGCCCGGTGGTGAGCGTGATGCGCGCCCCGGACCTGGAAACGGCGATCACGTTGACCAACCGCAGCCGATACGGCAACACAGCCTCTCTCTTCACGCAATCTGGCGCAGCAGCCCGCACCTTCCGCGAACGCATCCAGGTCGGGATGCTCGGCATCAATGTCGCCGTGCCGGCGCCAATGGGATTCTTTCCGTTCGGCGGCTACAAGAATTCGCTTTACGGTGATCTCTATGCGCAGGGTGCCGACGCAGTTGCATTCTACACGCGAAAGAAAATCATCACCGAACGCTGGTTCGGTTCCGAGGGGCCGAAGGATGGATGGGTTTAAGCGAGCAGATTCAAATCCGCTGATTTGATGAGTGAAAAATGGTGGAGATTGACAACCGGTTCAAGACGGGTGTCAAAAAAGGTGCATAAAACCTAATTCGCCCCAACTCGATTGTGAATAGCAAATGATCCCGGCCGGCACCGAAGCGGCGGGCCGCGGCCGGGCCGTATACGGCGTACTACGAAATCCATCGCCATACGAGCGCCGCGAGCAACGCGCCGATGACCGGTCCGACGACTGGGATCCAGGCGTAGCTCCAGTCGCTGTCGCGCTTGTCGGGGATCAGCAGGATAGCGTGCATGATCCGCGGTCCGAGGTCGCGGGCGGGGTTGATGGCATAGCCCGTCGTGCCTCCGAGCGACAGGCCGATGCCGAGCACGGTCAGCGCGATGGGGAGCCCATCGAGAGACCCCAGACCTCCTTCCGGGCTGGCAATTTGCAGCGCCGCGTAGACCAACACGAAGGTGCCGATGATCTCTGAAAAGCAATTCAAGCCCGTCGAACGGATGGCGGGACCGGTGCAGAAAACGGCGAGTTTCAGGTCGCGGTCGCTCGTCGCTTCAAAATGGGAACGGTAATTGATCCACACCAGCAGGGCCCCGGTGCAGGCCCCGAGCATTTGGGCGAGCACATAGACCGGAACTTTGTTCCAGTCAAATTTGCCGGCGGCGGCCAGCCCGACCGAAACCGCGGGATTCAGATGGGCCCCGCTGGCGGCAGCGCTCACCAGCACGCCGACAAACACGGCCATGGCCCAGCCGAAGGTGATAACAATCCATCCGCTGCCGTTCCCCTTGGATCGGGAGAGCAAAACGTTGGCGACCACGCCGTCCCCCAGCACAATCAAAATCGCCGTGCCAATAAGTTCGGCAACAAATTCCTTCATTTCCGCTCTCTTTCCACTCTGGTGTAACGGAGGCACCCATGTTTCGCGAAGTCCGGCAATCGGATTGCGGTCGTCTCCGGCGGCAATGTCCCAGGCCCACACCGGCGAGAAAAAGTTCTGACGGTGCCCTGTCACCCCTACATTTTTCAAAATAAGCCATTCAGCGCGAACTTCGAAGGACTTTCTCATTTTGCGGATCGGGGCTACGATTCAACACTCGAGTTCACCCCGCGTGGCGCGATGCCTGGGTATTCAGCGTGAATCGACAAAGCCTATTCTGCTGCAGACTATACATAGTTCCATTCCGTCGCAGCTCCGACGACGGGAGATCGTTTTAACGAAAAAGGGTGAGTGGCGATGAACGAACTTGCGTGGCTCGTGGGCCATCGGTTTCAGTTACTCACACGGCGCGAATTTGACTGGTTTGTTGCGTTCGACAATGATGTAAGTATCGTGGTCGCTTGCTTATGGCGCCTTGTGGAGTCTGATCGCATTCGCATGACGAGCGCAGACGACGGTCAGAAGTTTGGCCTATCCGAACCGGTCGAGGCAGCCGCGGAAGTCAACCGTCGCCTTACGGGTGCAGCGGTTGAATCGATAGAACTCAGATCCGGGCTCCTGGACTTGGAACTCCGATTCAGCACCGGACACTTGCTTCAAATTCTTCCTGATTCTTCGGGGCATGAAGCGTGGAACGCGTGTTGCGGAAACCGTCAGTTCATTGCGGGTGGCGGTGGCGATTTGGCAGTTTTTCGCGGTGCCATTGATTCTGGCCGCAGCTAACCAACGCCAGTCCACTACAGGACAGGTGCTGGGCACAAGTTCATACCGAGCATCCAATCATCGATGAGGGAGAGACTGAAGCAGGTCAGTTCGAGCTAGTTGCCTTCTCGCTTGAACTCGAAGCGCCGGGGGGTGCCGCCCTTGGTAAAGCCGATCGAGGCGGTCAGGCGCCCCTCGGCCGAGAGTTCGCAGGTGATCCGCTGCGGGGAGTCGTGGCGCGGGTTTTCGAACACGGCCCGCGTTTTGCCCAGCTCGGTGAGTACGAACTCGGTCGGCGGGCGGCCACTCGGCTGGGCAACGATGACCTCCGGTTGAATCCTCCCCCGTCCGGCGGCGTCTTCCGTGAAACGATCCCCGTAGTGAACGATGATTTCTGGACAGCCGTCGGGTACAACCGCATCGAGCGGGCCAGCGTACTCAAGGGGCGCTGCTGAATCTTCAAGGATCCAAAAACACTTCACAATCGGTGCGAGAGAGGGGGCAGGGGGGAATTCTTGGTATCGCACGAAACCTCCAGCGAAGCGAATGCCGGGGAAGTCGCATAGCCTGTGTGCGGGAAACTGCCCGGCAAGCGAGGCGCGCCAAGGAACTGCCGACCGCACACCTCGATCGCACATTTATTACGCGTTACGACTTTCTTAGGGATGGCGATGTGCTCTTGACCCGGGGCAGGCTCGTCACCAACGCCTCCGTCGCGGCAACGCAACCTGCCTTGACATCAGATCGCGCGGACTTATACTCAAATGTGTTGAGTACTCAACGGGATGGAGTGCTTTCGCCAATCGAGGAAGATCGTCATGTCAGAGCATCCGTGGTATGCAATCGGTACGAGAACCATGCGTCTTGCAGTGGTGGTTGCCGCGAATGCGGTCCTCATCGCTTTGTTTTCAGTTGGTCCGCTCGCCGCGCGAGGCGCTGATGGCCCCGAACCGGGAAAAGCGGTGGGCGTTTGGGTTGGACCCATCAAGGCCGGGGCGGTGGAACTGCGAGTGGCATTGAAAATCGTCGCCGATGATGCCGAAAAACTCTCCGCCAAATTCGACAGTCTTGACCAGGGCGTCAAAGACATGCCTGTCGATTCGGTCACGATCATCGACGGAACCCTGACGGCCGAACTCAAGGTGATCAAAGCACGGTTCGTCGGAAAACTCGACGAAAAGCAACAGGAGATTGCGGGTACATGGAAGCAGGGGACGGCCTCTTTGCCGCTCATCCTCAAGAAGACGGAAACGCCCAGGCGTCCCCAGGAACCCAGACCGCCGTTTCCCTATCGGACAGAAGAAGTTCAGTTTGACAACCGAACGGACCACGTGACGCTCGCGGGAACGCTCACGGTTCCCCAAGGCAAGGGACCCTTTCCGGCGCTCGTGCTCATCACCGGGTCTGGACCGCACGACCGGGACGCCTCCCATTTGGAACATCGACCCTTTCTGGTGCTCGCCGACTACCTGACTCGTCGGGGAATCGCTGTTCTTCGCTACGACGATCGCGGGATCGGCAAGTCCAAGGGGGACTTCGTAAAATCCACCTCGCAGGATTTCCAACGCGATGCCGCGGCCGCGCTCGAATATCTCGGCTCACGATCGGAGATCGACCCAGCGCAAATCGGTCTATGCGGCCACAGCGAGGGAGGAATTCTTGCGGCGCTGGTGGCAAGCAACCACCCTAAAATCGCTGCGATCGTACTCCTGGCCTCACCCGGCGTCCCTGGCGAAGAAATCGTCTACCGGCAGGTGGAATTGATGTCTCGAAGTATGGGTACCAGCGAAGACGATATTGCACGCCAAACGGCAAGGCAGAAGAAGCTCTTCGCATCGATGAAACAGGATCCAGAGGGTAAGCATCTGCTTCAAACCATGAAAGACCTGATCGCGACCATCCCCTCGGAGTCAGAGCGCAAGGCCGCGGAAAAGACGCTCGCAGTCCGAGCGGCGACGATCGGTTCTCCCTGGTTTCGGATGTTCCTGGTTCTCGATCCGCGCGATGCACTCAAGCGAGTCACCTGTCCCGTACTGGCGATCAGCGGTGAAAAAGACCTTCAGGTCGATCCCGCGCAGAATCTCCCGCAGATCGAGGCGGCGCTCAAGGCTGGCGGGAATCGTGACGCTACGATACGGTCATTGCCGGGTCTCAATCACTTATTCCAGACCTGTCAGACCGGCGCGGCGTCGGAGTATGGAAAGATCGAGGAAACGTTCGCCCCCGCCGCACTCTCCGTGATTGGTGACTGGGTTGTCGAGAGAATGAAACCAAGAACTGCAAAATAAGGACGGACATCCTCTTGCGCGCATCGAGCGTCTTGACCACGCACACGAAGAATCACCGCATTGACACAACCAGACCCTATTGAGGACGAATCATGTCAGACAATGTACTTGGTCGAATCGAAAAGGACCTCGCGATCATGCAGCGAGCCATGCATGTGTCCTTGCCTTTTGGCAGGGGAATCTTGGTCTTCGACGTTCTGCTCGCACTTGTGGCGGCGAGCGCTGCTTGCTTCAGCCTTCAGATGGAAATCGACTGGCTTCAGCAAGTTCCCTTCGCCGCCCTCATGGTCCTGGTTCCGATTGGGCTGTTCGTTCTATCGCGACGAACGAACCACGACATCAACTTGCAGGTTCTCATGTCACTCATCGTCTATGCTTTTGTGTGGGTTGCCGCCAGCGGATACACCTTGGCGATCCTCGTCGGACCTGAGGTGGGCAAACTGCGAACCGCGCTCCTTTACGGCGTAAGCGTGGCGATCCTGATGGTCTTCACCTTGCTCCTTGTTCGAGCTGCCCTCAAGACCAGGGAACAGCACTACTGTCTCGGACTTGCTCTCTCCACGTTGGTTGCCGGAATGCTGCTTCCGATCCTGGGAGAGAGTTATGGTTACGCCATCGCCCATGGTTGCATGGCCATGGGATTCCTGACGGCATTCGCCATCCAGCGGGCTCAGTTGCGGGAGGCAGCGTCCGATGATGCAGCCCATTGACTTCAACGGCCTCGACACCACCGTCCACGGGCCATTGAGGTTGGCCATCTTGACCGCGCTCAAGCTGAATGGCGCGCTCGACTTCACGGACCTGAAAAAGCGACTGGAAGCCGCGGATGGAAGTTTGGGGCTTCAGCTCCAAAAACTCGAAGAAGCCGAGTATGTGCGAGCGGAAAAGGCCTTCGTCGGCCGGCGGCCCAAAACCACCTACAAGTTGACCGCAAAAGGCCGATCCGCCTTATTGCAATACCTCGACACGCTGGAACGCCTGTTGAAGGCCATGAAACAAGGCGACGGCGCAGGTTAGAATCCACGCCCTTGCGGAAACTGTCCCGCATGCGATTGGGGACAGAAGGCGGCAGGCAGATTCATTTCGTGCCTGCAGAGTAGAACGTCGCGCTGCCGGTCGACTAGCGAATTCAAGTAGTATTGCGTAACGGATTAAAATAACAGAGAATCAAAAGAGCTTCTTTTGATGCAGATTATTGCGAAGTTCAAATCCGGCTGTGATTTCAGGCAGCAGTGAACCTTTTTCCCATGAAAGTCTGGTAGGCTTGCAAGGTCAATGCGTGCGACCGAGTTCGCCGTATATAAGTGAAAAGAACCGCGGCCGACCCGGCTCCTTCGTTTCGAGCGACGTTGATCGATTGTTCCTATTCAAGATTTGCGGCGCCAATTAAGCACCCAGGGGACCTAACTTACGATGTCGAGGAACTCGTGAAAATCTCCAAGCGAACTCCGCTCGGTTGTCTGGACGAAGGGATCATGACGGTCAACTTCTCGCGGAATGGTGGGCTGTTGCTGGCTGCTGGCATTTCGCATGCACGAGGACGCATCTGGAGTTGGGCCAATGAATCGTGGGACCCCGCCAATTCTGCCGAGATCAGTCAAGAGAACCTGTCCAACCTGGCCAGTTCGGCGGACGGTTCGAAGCTTGCCGCTTCCCCACTGACGACCACGCGATTGCACGTGCTCGACCTTCCGAGACTGGACGGCATGAAAGAAATGGTGTTTCTGAAGCCGCCCTGGAAGCGATCGGTAGCGGGTCACCTCTTGACATCCACTATCGTAAATCGGTTGAGCTTCGACCCATCGGGCAGGTTCCTCGCCTTGGCCGACACATGCGAATGCTCTCGAATCCTCGATCTCGAGACATGCGAGTGCGGCGAACTCACCCACCCAAAAGCGCCTGTGGATTTCGTTAAGTGGACCGAGAACGGACGGGAACTGATCAGTGGTTCCTACTTGAGGCTCATCACAACGGATGTGAAGTCGGGTCAAGTTGTCGATCGGCTTGACTTGGACGATGACGAGGCATGGGAACATACGACAAGCCCGGGCAGCCCCGACGTGTTCAGCGTGTCCTCGAGCGGCCGCATTGTGTTTCGTGACCCGAAAGATGGTTTGATTCGGAGGGCGGAGCTCCGACTGAAGCCCCGGCTGCTGACTCTTGCCTACTCCGACGGGCAACGATTGTTGGCCATTGTTCGAAAGGACGGACTGTGCCTGTTCTGGGATGTCGAGCGATGGGAACCGGCAGGCAAAACCCGAATTTGTAGCGGCGAGCCGACCGCAATCGCATTCCACCCGCAGCGACCCTACCTGGCCGTCGCCACGGGGGGACTCGACAACGCCCCCTTGGTCGTGATCGAACTGGAACGTTAAGCGACCATTGCCCACCGGGCAGAAACGAGCCGTCGGTAATTCATACAGATATCTGGGCAATTGGGAGAGAACCGAGTCCTAAGGTCTGTCTGCTCGCGACAAGAAGTTCAATCGCCGTCTCGTCGACCAGAGTGCTTTGGAATCGCAGATCCCATCGCCATTCGCGAAAGCGACTGGCGACGGGATGGGAACTTTTATGGGGCTGCGGACCACGACTTACGAAGTCGTTCCTCTCAACATTTTCAACTGCGCGGAAATTTCGGCCAGACTCGCATTGATCTGATTCTGTGTCGCGCGACGCGAGGCCAGAATGAGCGCAATCGTCGAAACCACGGCGAACATTTGGCCAATAACACACACCATCACGAGTCGGGCACCAAGATCTCCGACAGCGACCATGAGAGTTGCCGCGGTCGAACCATCTTGCTGAACCTGGGCATCGCCCCCCGGCTTCGAGGTGATCGATGGACCATCTTGCTGAACCTGCCCATAGGCCCGCAGCTTCGGGGTGACCCAATACTGATAAGAGTACGCCATCATGATGACGAATGCTCCGGTGAGCGCCCAAAGTAATCCTGTCAGAACGGTCAGCCAAAAGACCCGCCGCTGGTCTCGCTGAACGATCCACGCCGCAAGTTGCTTCGGATCGCGAGCGCCGTTGGGTGGTGCGATTCCAAGATTGATCTGTTCGGCGCGCTTGTCTTTTTCAATCATGGTTGGTAATCCTTTCAAACTTGGCTCTCAGTGCCCGCCGCGCAAAATGCAGCCGCGATCGAACGGTTCCAACGGGACAACCAGAGATGGCCGCGATTTCCTCATAGGGCATGTCTTCGATGTATCGCAGAACCAAAACGTCACGGTACGCCAGGGGCAAAGAGTCGAGCACCTCACGAACCAGTTCCAAATTCTCCGATAGCTCCGTTTCCCGATCGAGATCGGCTGACGAATCAATTCCAAGTCTGCAGGAAGCGAAAACGCGATGCGGCGACGCCGCAGTTCGCGCACGGTTCGGTCTCTTGCAATCCGATACAGCCAGACGCGAAATGCTCCCGGCTGTTTTAATCGCGAGATTCCACGAAACATGTCCCACCACACTTCTTGCAGCACGTCTTCCGCAATGTGAGAATCATTGAGCATCTTGCAAATATAAAACCGCAGGCGGGCCTGGTATCGCTCAATCATCTCCGCGAATGCGGCCTCATCGCGGACCTGACAGCGCAAGACGAGGACACGCTCGTAAAGGTGGTCGGCGGAGTCGATCATGCCTCCCTCGGTCTCTTGCCCAATGCTGCCCTCATCAAGGCTGCTGAAGATAAGTAGCGCTCGGGCGGGAATGGTTCACAATATTTTCCAACTTCACGAAAATCGAAATGCTCGTGCGCGATTGTGCTGAGATGGACAAGAACAGGCCGGATAGTGGCCGGGGTCCACTTCGGTCAACGCCGCAACGGCTTGTCACAGTGGGACGACTGGCAGTTCCAATGTTGATGGACGAGCCTCTGGCCGGCTGCTTATTCTCAGACCCTATTGGTCGGAGAATCACAACTCATCCGCCCTATGTGGCAAGTACGGGCATCAGGGGTGAAGCGTGTCTCGCTCCTTGACAAGTCTATCACGCGCGGATAGCCAATCAGATCATGTTGGGAGACACACTGACTTTCACGCCAAGCACATCGCCCACTCACCACTCCCGTCGAGAAGAAGGACCTCTCCGGCAAGGACCTTCAATACTATGGGGATCGTCTAATTCCAGGCCGTATGAGGAAGCAATCTCCGTGACTGGACCCGAACTGCCGAACGAAGGCGAGCTGATCCTCTACCGGACGCCAGGGGGAGCGGTCCGGATCGAAGTGCTGTACGAGTCCGAGACTTTCTGGCTCAACCAGAAGAAGCTCGCGGAGCTTTTTGGCGTGGATCTTCGCACCATAAGCTACCATCTTGGCGAGATTTACGCCTCTGGTGAACTGGCTCCAGAGGCAACTCTCCGAAAAATTTGGAGAGTTCAAACCGAGGGCAATCGCGAGGTTCGGCGAGAGATCGAGTTTTACAACCTCGATGCCATCATTTCCGTCGGTTACCGGGTGAACAGCACCCAATCGACTCAATTCCGCATCTGGGCGACACAGACCCTACGGGAATTCGTCATCAAGGGATTTGTCCTGGACGACGAGCGGCTAAAGCTCAACAAACGATTCGGCACGGACTACTTCGACGAACTTCTGGAACGAATCCGCGAGATCCGCGCCAGCGAGCGGCGGTTCTATCTCAAGATCGCGGACATTTACGAGCAATGCAGCATTGATTACGACAAGTCGGCCGAGATCACGCAGACATTCTTCAAGACCGTCCAGAACAAACTGCACTGGGCAGCCACCGGCAAGACGAACAAGACCATCGCTTCGAGAGTGATTTCGAGAAAGTCGTCAAACGCCTCGAAAGTAAAAAAGGCAAGAAGCCCAAGGATGGGGGCAAATGAACCAGGGTCCAGAAGGGAGTGTTCCCATGTCCTAGCGAGCGGTCTTGAGCTATGCGACGTTCCCCACCGCAAGCGGGGAGTGTTCGATTGCCTGGAACGCCAAGGGCATTGCGAGCCTTCTCCTTCCCACCCATGTCCCCGCCGACATCGAGCGATGGCGCATGCGCCGAGTACCGCAAGCTCGGCGCGATAGGCCCGACGATCGCATCACGGCGGTAATCGACGCCGCAATTCGGTACTTTGATGGCAAGTTCGTCGACTTTTCGGCTACGCCCGTTGATCTAACCGGGCAGAACGAGTTCTTCACGCGAATTTACCAGGCCCTTCGTTTGGTCCAATACGGCGAAACCACGACCTATGGTGCCCTGGCGCGGGAGCTGGGTGCGGGACCTGAAATGGCGCGCGAGGTCGGTGTCGCGATGGCAACGAACCCGGTACCGTTGATCATTCCCTGTCATCGCGTCCTGGCGGCTGGCGGCAAAGTCGGTGGCTTCTCCGCTCCTGGCGGGTCGCATTCCAAGATCCGCATGCTGCGCCTGGAAGGTGTCGAAGTCGGCGAGCCAAAACCCGCCAAGCCCGCTTCGCCGACTCAAGGTCTTTTCGACTTCTGATTTTTCTGCTTGATGTGATTTTCTCTGATTAGGGGATCATCGTTTGCTGGCTGCCGCGACAAGAGAGGCCATGCCGCTTGAGAATCGAGTGGATCCTTTCGGCGCGATCCACGCCGTGCCAGAGCGCGGCCTATTCACAGGCAACCGTGGCATCATTCATGAACCCAAGACCAAAACCCTCTTGAGGAAGCGCTGGGCTTCAAAAGCCTGGATCATCTGCGTTTGCCAATTCCGCGACTGGCGACGCGAGCCCATGGGCAGGAACGGGCGCGGCGGCAAGGCCGGCTGGACGGAACTGTTCTTCCTCGACGAGGTTACCGCTTTGGCCGCGGGCCATCGACCCTGCTTCTTCTGCCGCCGCGAACAGGCGACCGATTTTCTAGCACGGTTCGGTAGAGCCTTCGGAATTGAGGCGCCCCGCGCGCCCATGGTCGATGAGCGTCTCCACAAGGAACGACTCGCGTCTGGTGGACTCCCGCCCGCTCTGACGTTGCCAGAGCTTGATCACCTCCCTAACGGAGTGGTGGTCGCAGTTGAGAGCAAAGCCTACGCCCTGCGTTGCGGCCAGGCACTCGAATGGTCTTTCGCGGGTTACAACAAACCCATCGCTTTCGACCGCCTTGCTGGTCAGTCACTACGCCTGTTGACACCGGCGGCTACTGTTGCGGTGCTACGCCAAGGCTTCGCACCCATCTGGCATCGATCCGCCGATGCGGAAGGAACGACCGCTGTAGCCGCAAGGCTTAGGTGGTTATGCGCGCCAATGCCTGATGTTCAGCGATCTTGAGTCAAGCTCGGCGAGGAGACGAAGCGCGGATGGATCGCGGTCGATGGCAGGAACTGGTGGAGCAACTCCGCGGTACTGAGTATCCGTTCGGGCTGATAACGCCCGGCTCACCGGTCCACCGGATCGAGTTCGACGCCGGGCTGACCGATGCCGAAGTCGCCGCTACGGAGGCCCGGTTCGGGATCCGGTTCCCGCCCGATCTTCGCGCGTTCCTCCAGACTGCGCTCCCCCGCGGCCCACAGTTCCCCGACTGGCGGGCGGGTGATGAGGCAATGCTCCGGGACTATCTCGATCTTCCGCGGCAAGGGGTACTGTTTGATGTGGAACATAACGGGTTCTGGCTGGAGGAGTGGGGGCCGCGGCCCGGTTCGCTCGGCGAGAGGCTGCGAGTGGCGGGCGAGTTGGTCGCGGCCGCCCCACGGCTGGTCCCGGTCTACGGCCACCGGATGATACCGGACGAGCCGCACCTGCCAGGCAACCCGGTGTTCTCGGTCCACCAAACCGACATCATCCACTACGGGTTCAACTTGGTGGATTACCTGCGCCACGAATTCGACCTGCCGGGTCGCGAGCCATGGCCGGAGCGTGTCCGGCCGATCCGATTCTGGGACCTCGATCGGTTCCAAGGCGCGCGGTGGGGGCCGGCCGGGAGCGGCGTGTTCGACAACACCGGAGGGCAGTTGCCTTAGCCGAGGCACGCCGAACAAGGCGCTAACACCACAGCGGCGTATTGCAGGCCAAAATGCCGCACAGGCTGATTCGCATTTGCCCGGCTCGTGAAAAGCGCTGAGCACAAGCTCATGCCGAGCATGCAACCATCGAAGGAGGAATAAGGGCAGTGGGTCCGTTCTAACTAATTGCCTTCGCGCTTGAATTCGAAGCGCCGGGGGGTGCCGCCCTTAGTAAAACCGATCGAGGCAGTCAGGCGGCCCTCCGCCGAAAGCTCGTAGGTGATCCGCTGCGGGGAGTCGTGGCGTGGGTTCTCGAACACGGCCCGCGTTTTGTCCAGCTCGGTGAGCACGAACTCGGTCGGCGGGCGGCCACCCGGCTGGGCGATGTAGACCAGCCCGCCGTCGCGCTCGACGATGCGCAGGTACTCAAACGCGACCATCTTGTCGCGCGAGACCGTGCGCGACACGGCGAGCATCGCGCCGCCCAGAGGCGGGCTCCATCGCTCCTCGAACGATGTCGTGCTGGTTGCTCCCTTCTTCGTGCCGACCCACGTGGCGGCCAGCCACTGCATGTCGCCCATCGCGGCCTTGGCCGGCTTGGGCAGCGCGATGTCTTTTGGGTGGCGAAAGAGCGACACCGATTCCTTCCCCGCGGCCGAGTCGGTCGTCACGCCCGCGAGCATTCCCTCGGCGGTGGGCGTCAGCTTCCACCGGATCGTCTCCTTGCCCGAGGTGTCCCCCTCGCGCACGGGCATGCTCTCGTACACATACGCCCCGTCCTTCCAAACGCCTTTATACCGCGAGGTTCCGAACGACCGGACGACATCGGTGGGCGAACCGTCGAGCGGCATGCGAATTTCGCCGTCGCTTCGCAGCAGGACAACCGCATCTTTCTCGACGCGCATACGGACCCGCGGGCCCATGTTGGGCCCCTGCTGTTCGATCGGGCGGCCCTCGGTGCGATCCTCGACGTAGACCCATTCGCCGTCGAGCGCCTTCACCCCTTCGGGGGACGCCGGAGGCTGGCTTGAGGCCGCGCCGAGGGTTACGAGGAGTGCGAGCGCCGATGTCAGTCCCATTCGTAAGTGCATTGCAAAGTCCCATTTCGAGTTGGAAGAATTCCCTGAAATTTACGCGGCTTTCCAAAGACCGATGATGTTGCCGTCGGGATCGGCCAGCCAGGCGAAGCTGCCCATGCCGGGGATTTCGGTCGGCGGTACCAAAGTCTTGCCGCCCAGATTCCCGGCACTCGTCAGATACGCCTGCAAGTCGTCGACCTGGACATACACGGTGATGTAATTGTGCGGCTCGTGGCCGAGAGAAGTGATGTGCCCCTGGATGCCTTCACTTGCGCCCGTCGAGATCATGATCGCCGGCCCGGCCGGCTCCATCTTCCATCCAAAGAGCTTGGCGAAGAACTCTTGAGTCTTCTGGTTGTTGCGGCAGCCGATCTCAAAGTGAATGACGGGTTGTCCCATAGGTCAGACTTCTTCATCAGGTGAAAGTGGCGATAGTGGCAATAGTGAAAACACACCGAGGATCAGGCTACCACCGGAGGACACCCGCCGTATTGGAAGAATGCGACATGCGTATCAAGATTGCGTGAAGCAGCGGCCAAACTCGGACTGCGCCGCCAGGAACGCCGTGGGCGATTGTCCCGCGAACAACTTGAAGTCGCGGATCAGATGAGATTGATCGAAGAACCCGCAGTCGAGCGCGATGTTCGACCAGGGAGTCGAACTCTGCAAGCGATCGAAGATGGCGCGAAAGCGAACGATCCGGCACAGAAACTTCGGCGACACCCCAACCGCGACTTGGAACCGGCGTTCGAGTTGCCGCACCGTCAAACCCGCATATTGCGCCAGCTGGTCCGGCGAGACTTGTCCGCTGCTGGCGAAAATGGCCTGCACGTTGTGCTGAACGACGGCATCCAAGGTACCTCGTTCGGCCAACTTACGCTTGAGAAACGCCTCGAGATGGCCAACGCGCTCACGATCGGATCCGGCTTCGGCGATGCGTGCCTGCAGAGTAGAAACGCCGCTGCAAATGGTCTCTAGCGGAACTCGCCGGTCCACCAGTTCCTGCATGGGCACGCCGAGAACGGAGAAAAGGCCATCCGCTCGGAACCGTGCGCCCACCATGCCGACGCGGCCCGTGGGGCGAAGCATGAGGGGGCGGGTTAACTGCCCGCTGACGATGACATCCGATTGAACCAAATGCCGCCCGGCGGCGTCTTCCGTGAAACGATCCCCGAAGTGAACGATGATTTCTGGACAACCGTCGGGAACGACCGCATCCAATGGGCCAATGGGCGTTATGGGCGCTGGTGAACCTTCGAGGAGCCAAAAACACTTCACAATCGATGCGAGAGATCGGCCGGGGGGGAATTCTTGGTACCGCACGAAAACTCCAGCGAAGGGCAAAGCGGCAAGCAAAGGAATCAAACGGGTGGAAGTAAGGCACTGCGAACCCTAAAAGGGTTTTGTATTGCTACCTCGCCGACGGTGGTCGAACGGACCTTTGGATGGCACCGCTAAGGGCCACACCAAGACAAGGGTGGATTCAGTCGTAAATGCCCTGCAGAAAGGCTGGAATCTTCGCCTTGCGAATCTCTTCGACAATCATCTTCGACGATTTCCAAGGCTCGCCCGGAATGCGCGTGATTAGCTCTCCCCACACTCTGCCAAAAGCGACGACGGCGTCACCGTCGGTGAAACTCACGCCTGCAGGAAGCAAGGGGGCGATGTCCTCGGTAAGGCTTTGATTGAGCTTCTTGAGCATGCGCTCTTCTGCGTTTGCCCGACTGATGGAATGTCCCTCCAAGGCAAGGTAATGCTGGAAGCACGCGATCAGCCGATCACTGTTGAGACCGAGCTGGAGCAAACCTTCATTAATGTCGAACAGATCACGGTTTTTGTGCCGCTGAAGTAGCGCCCGCAACTTGGTGCCAAAAAGTTCCTCTGGCTCGAATGAGACAATCTCGGCTTTCGCCTGATGCCAGTCGTTGATGACCTCGAAGGGGTAGGATTTCAGGCCGTGCAGGTTTTTGTGTTCCCTGGTGTTCATCTCGACCTTGAGTTTGAGCGGGCCTCCCCCACCGGCCTCCGGGTTAAACTTGAATTCCAATCGCACGGAGTGCGCTGCTGCGTTGTAACCGCATTTCCCCAACCATGAAAGGACTCTGCGTATTTCAGCCACAGTTTCCTTGATCGGTTCAGCATTTGTCTGGACGAGGTCGATGTCTTCTGAATACCGAAGCGGCCTGCCAAACAAGAGTTTGTTGATGGCAGTGCCGCCCCGAAACGCGATCTTGCCCTCGAGGTTCTTGCTGTTGAAAAGATCGCATAGCGCGCGGGAGATGATCAGGTCCTGCTCCACCTGCCGCAGGTCAGGCCAGGGTGCGTGCGCGGTCCATTGTTGTATGTGGGCCAAGGGTATCAAAGGTCAATCTCGACCGGCACGTTGACTACAAGCTTCCACTTCGAATTCTTCTCCTCACTCTCCTTTAGGGCCGCAACGATCGGTTTTGCCGCCGGATCAAGGTCTTTGAAGGACTTCGCCTTTTCGGCAAAGGGAAGGAGTCCGTTGGCCTGCCGAGTGTGCCCAAACCGCTCCAAAAGATAGCCAAGGCGTCTGACTGTGGAATTCTCGTAGGCGCTGGCTGCCTTGGAGAGAATGCGGGGATTGGCCTTGCTCCCCAGATCGTGAACAGCCTGGGCGGCACCGTTGATTCCCGCCGCTTGATGAAAATAGCGGCACATGTCAAGCAGCGTCAATTCTACGCCGGCGATTTTGGCGAAGCCGGATTCCGTCTTAAGTTGTCCGAGCCACTCAGAGCGGTTCGATTCGGCAAAGGTGGCGGGGGTCTGGTACAAAAACTCGACTCGATGGCGTCCGATGTCAATTTCTCGAAGCTGGCGTGGCGCAATGACTTGAAAGACCATCGCAGCCTGGTGAGCTGACCCGTGAAAAGCAGCAGCACGCAGCAAGGATACTCGATAATCCAGCCCCAGATGCTTCATCAGTGGACCGATCCAACGTGAGGGATCGGGCGCGCCGTACGATTGATCCTCTGGTCGCAGGATCAAGTAGAATCCCCTTCGGGGCGAAACGAGCCGACCCTTTTTCGTCAAGCGCTCAACGGCCGACTGGAAGGCTACTCGCGTTTGGCCCAATTCGGCCAATGCCGCCCTTTGAGAGAAGATCGCCTTCCCTGCGGCAAGTTGCGAATCGATGAATTCCTGAAGATTGCCCATTCCCCGATCATATGCGAAAACCGGCGAAAATCAACGGATCTTACATATGACTGGGGGAGAACCACGACCGACATCTTAGATCCGAAGCTGTTCTGTTGGCCTGCCCCATCTTTCCGCAATTCGATGGGCGAGTTCCTTTGCAGGAAGCGATTTTGAAACCAGGTAACCAAGAGCAGAGTCCCAAAGATGGCTTCTTCGCCTACCGTGCCTTGGCATCAAGAAATTCGTTCACCATTGGTACAATGACCGTCATGCGCTGCATTAGCGTGACATGTGTGGTGTCGGGCAGAATGGCCAACCTCGATGCGGAGCGCGGCCGTAGGTCGCCGTAAATCTCGTCGCCTTTCAGACGGAACATTTCCGCGATGTGCTCAAGCCGCACGCCGTCGGCATCGCCGTGGATGAAAAACATCGGCGCCTTAGTGGCCTTGAGTTTGTCGGCACCGAAGTCGAACGGTTTCAACGCCAGCGCGATGACGCACTTGACCAGATTGGGAAACCCGTCCGGTGTCGGACTCAGTTTCTTGTATTCGGTCTCGAGGGGCGAGCCCGCGAAGAGTTCGGGCTTGATTCTGGAGATCGCGTCGAGCCCTTCCTTGACAAAGCCGTCGCGCCGAAACCTGGACGATATCACCACGGCCTTGCGTACTTTTTCCGGGTGGCGGATCGCGCACTGCATTGCCACGCCGCCGCCCATGCTGTAGCCGATGAGGTCCGCACTTGGGATTTTCAGATGATCGAGGAGCGCAGCCACATCGTCGGCAAGATTCTCAAAGCTGAATTCGCGCGGGATGTCGGCCGTGCGTCCGTGGCCCTGCATTTCGAGAACAATCACTTTCCGTGTCTTGGAAAGTTCGCCGACCCACCCGGTCCAGTTGTTGGTGATGGTCATGAACGAGCCATGCAGCAACACCACAGGGTCGCCGCTGCCGTGGACTTCGTAGTACATTTTGAGCCCGTTGACCGGCGCGTAGCCCGTCGTTGGCTTCTCCTGCGCCGATACGACAGCCGGCACGAGCATCGTCAAAAGTAATGCTGATGTCTTCATGTTTGATTCCCCGCGTGGGCCGGTGTCCCCTCAAGTAAGTCGCAAGTCAGTCGAATGCTTTTCGCAATCGACAGCGATCGTGTCGGCCGTTCTGTCGATTGCGAGGATAGGTGCCTGAGAAATGCAGCGCGACCTATGCCGCCAGGACGGAGTCGAGTTGCTTGTAGCTCATCTCCATGCCATCGGTCATTCCCGTCGACATCGCCGCATCACGATCGGCCTTCGATGCAAACTTGATCGAAGTCGTCACATTCGTGATCCCGTCGGCCTCCTTGAAGGTGACCGTGATGATCGACGGTTCTCCTCCCATCGATCCGCCCATATCGCCCGGGTCGAAGAGTTGCGTGTGCACGATCTTCGAATGGGGTGCGATCTCGAGCATCTCTCCCGTGAATCCAAACTCCTGGCCGATCTGTTCATTGCGCCAGCGCCAGCGATATTTGCCCCCCACATGGGTCGACATCTCGCACACTGGCATGGTCCATCCGGGCATGGCCGTGAGCCAGCGACGCATCAACGCGGGGTCCGTATACGCCTGCCACACCAGATTGACCGGGGCATCGAAGCTGCGTTTTACGAGCACTTCTCGATCGGACGGCGCGCTCACTTCAGCAGGTTTCATTTCTTTTCTCATTTCTTTATTCACTTCTTTCGCTCCTCTTTCTGTGCTTGTTTCAACTCGGCAAGTAAGTCGTCGAGTTTCTTGTAGTTGCCTTCCCAAATCTCTTGCACTTTCTCCAACCAATCGGTGACCACCTTCAATTGCTCCGTCTTGAGCTTGCAAGGTCGCAACTGCGCCACGCGACTACGCGAAATCAGCCCCGCCGATTCCAGCACCTTCAGGTGCGAGGAGATCGTAGGTTGCGTCAACGAGAAGCGACCCACCAAGTCGGATACCGTTGCCTCCCCTTGAGCCAGGAGCAAGATGATCCCCCGTCGAGTGGGGTCGGCAAGAGCCGCAAAAGCCAGGTCCAGTCCGTTCATGTACATAGGATGGCGTCTATATAGACGGTTGTCAATATAAGAAATTCGGATTCGCGGGAAATTCGAGCACATGGACCCAAGGAGTTCGGGGCAGAGGAGCGCTGCAACGAGCGACCAATGCACCGATGTTTTTCATTCACGGAGATGCTGATGGCGTTCGGCTCAGGCTTGTCGCCGAAAGGTTTCGACAGAAAGGGAGCGATGTCCACGGGTCATTCTGATGGAATCACTTGCACGGCATTGTTGCTGCGAATCAAAAAGCATGGTCTTCGACGACTCGATTCCGGCCCGGTATGATCTGCGGTAGTCTGATGGATCATCACAACTTCGGCAAAACCACCGGCAGAACAGGTGGATCGGTGAGGAACGACCGTTTTGAAAGTCTGTTGGACACACTCAGGAAGTCCGTCCTATTTTCGGCGGACTTTCCGAAGCGCGGGCGGCACTCTCACGCGGAATGGGAAGGCTACACCGAAGAACAACAGGCGCGATCACACGAGCCCGGCCTGATCGCCATCCGCCGGGTGAAGAATGCGGGGGACCTGGAAAGCGCTGTCGATCAACTTGGCAAGGCAAAGTATGCTGCCGCGGTGCCATTGCTCGCCGAACTTTGGGCCGACTGCGCGCTTCAGCCTGTCCGCAACGCGGCCGGTCATGCGCTTCGAGCCATCGGCACCCCGGAGGCGCGCCGGGCGCTGTGGGATCTCATCGAGGATTCCCATCACCTTTCCGTGTTCTTGGCGGTCGCGGGGGTCTTCGACGAGAGTGCAACGGCATTCGACCGCTTCGCCCCCTACTTCGAAACGAGTCGCGTCGCACAGCCGGGTGGGGCCGTGATCCCGAATGCCGTTCTGGCGACTTTCGCACCCGGTTCGATTGCCGCGGGATCTGACGGGAAGCTGATCCCTCAATGGATAGAGCCAAGGGCGCCGTCCTGGCTACGGCAGGACCTGCGGTGGGTCAGATTGTGCGTTGCCCTACGGAAGGACAAGCAGCTCGGTTTTCATGCCCGCTCGGTCTTGCGGCATGCCGACCCGAACCTGATCGGACCGGCGCTGAGTGAGGCTCGGGCCCGCGAAGAGCGACCTACCCTTCGTCCCGCGACCAAGGCTGCCGGAAATCTCTTGGCCCGTTATCTCCGTGGCGAGCATGGCTCCGTCTGGAATGAGTTGCGTTGCCACGAAGCACTCGGGGGAGACCTGTTGCAGGAGGCCCATGCGGTCGCAAAAGAAACCATGACACGCGTGGCGCGCAACGCGGATTTACTGGGCGAGCGGCTTGCCGCCTTGGGATGGCGGCCACTCTATAGCGAGCTGCGAACGAAGCCGGAATCGGAAGATCAGGAGGTGATGCGGCAGATTGAGGAAATCACCGGTGCCCCGCTACCGCTAGGTCTGCGAGCGTTCTGGGAAACCGTCGGCGGCATTAACTTCATCTGGGATTACAATCGCGGCGAAGTTCCTGACTTGGGGGTCGAACTTCCGTTGGACGAACTGGACCCGCTCTGCGTGGATGCTCCCGGAGTCGTAACGCACGTATTCGAAACCTGGGAGGATCAGCGGTCGGAAATCGATCCGGAGTTGATCGACCCTTTTTCCTTGGACCTGGCGCCAGATTACCTGCACAAGGCCAACATCAGCGGTGGCGCGCCTTACGGGATCGAGCTTCCCTTTCTCGGGGCCGACCCCATTTTCGCGAACGAGGCCCATGAACTGCCGTTCGTCGATTACCTGCGTCTTTGCTTCCGCTGGGCAGGCTTCCCGCGGCTCGAACGCTATGCGGATCGGACCGATGTCCGCGAATTTCTGAGGGTGATGGGCAAAGACCTAGAGCCTTTCTAATGCTTCTTATCGAATGAAGATTCGAAGCGATTCATCTTTCAAGAGGAGACGACATTCCGAAACGGTTTCAACTTGGCACGGGGTCGCCTTCGTTACCCTCCTCTTGGCAAGGGCCTTTCTTCAAAGGGTACTTCAAAAGCATTTCAAAGCGCATCACAGGCTCTTAGACTTTCCTTGTACCTTCCGACATGACGCGAGTGGCGGTGATCCGTGCGCGCACGGACAAATCCGCCTGATGGGAATCTTGCCGTGGATTTGATCGTGCCCTGGTCCTCTTGATTTGGTACCTTCTTTCAAGTCATGGAGATAGACTCATGCGAACTCTGTTGGCTCCCCTTGCTCTGATGGTTGGCAGTGTCACCCTGTGGGCCGATGATGAAGAGCCCAGCGCGACGCAGAAGCTCGTCAACGGTGGCTTCGAGCAAGGGGATCTTGGCCAGCCGCCGACGGGCTGGCACTTTCTGAAGTCCAATGAACGAGATGTTTGCCGCTTCGCCCTCACTGAGGACAAGCCCTTCGCAGGCAAACGGAGTGTCGAACTGAGCCGGGCCGCGAACGACAAGGCCGAACCCGAGGGACCAGGCATTGGCAATGTGATGCAAATGATCGATGCCAAACCGTATCGGGGCAAGCGCGTTCGCTTCAAGGCCGCGGTGCGTGCCGACATCACGGGCGAGACCAATCAGGTGCGACTCTGGTTGCGTGTGGATCGCAAAGACGGCGCTCTTGGGTTTTTTGACAACATGGCCAAACGGCCCATTCTCGAGAAAAATTGGCAGCATTATGAAATCGTCGGAGATGTTGCCAAGGATGCCGAACTCATCTCTTTGGGGTTCTTCCTCCTGGGCAACGGCAAAGTCGGCGTCGATGATGCCACGTTCGACATCGTAGACCGTTCCGTGCCCCTGACCGTGATCGAACCGGGTCCAGGCCTGATGGAAGTCCGGATGGCCGAGAAGGTCACCTCGTACGGCAGTAGCGAGGCCACCTTCCTCCATCCGCTCCCCCTGGCGTACCGCGATCAGGTACCGCTGACGTTCGCACTGAAAATCACCCCTCCGGAGTGCGCGAAATCCGCCACCATCGTGCCGGGCTCGGGGTCGAACCGCCTTCTGAGCATCGAGCTTACGAACCTGAAACCCTATCAAGGCGTTACCGTGGAATACTCCGCCGCCATACTTGTGGGCCCGACCAAATACGCCACCCTGCCCAAGTCGGCCGCATTTCCCGACGAATGGCCCGCCGAAGCGAAGCCCTGGCTTGCGACCACCTGGTGCTGCGATGCCGATCATGAGCGCATTCGTAAACTGGCGACCGAAGCGAAGGGGGACTCCAAGGATGTGCTCGCCACGATTCGCAAGGTGCTCAAAGCGAGCAATGCGACTCTGAGCGCGGCCGAGGGCCGAGTCAAAGACCTGACCGCCGTGGAGGCCCTGGACCACCAAGGTTCGTGCACGAGTAACGCCAACCTGCTGGCAGCGCTCTTGCGGGCGGCGGGCGTTCCCGCCCGGGTGCTCGCGGGCTACCCGCTCTGGAGCGGCCCGCTCCAGACACACTACATTGTGGAGGCATATGTCCCCGGCTTCGGCTGGTATGCGCTGGAATCGACTCGTGGCGACGAAGCCTGGCCGAATTATCAGCAGGTGAATGTCAGCATCGTCCCGCCCGAGCACGAATCGAAGGCCAAGGCCGCCTCGCGGGCGAACATTGGGGGAGCCGTACCTTATCAGACGGTGGCGGAACTGGCCGACCCCAAGTCAAAAATCCTCGCGGTGGGTACTTTGAAGCCCATGTGCGATCACGAATGCCGCATGCTGCGACCGCTCACAGCGGACGAAGCGATCTGGGCACAATCCCTCACAGCAGGGAAAACGCGTTGGGATGCCTGGTTGAAATCGCCACTGCAATTGGAAAAGGGCCAAGTGACCTTCGGCCCGGCCGCAACGAAGTTGAATGGTGAGACGCCAGTCGAAGTCCTGAAGGAGTTAAAATAAGGAACCGATCCGCTTGAAGCTAAGCGTTCACTCAAATCCCGTCACCCGTTACGAAAGCGACTGTTGGCGGGATTTGAACTTTCAGGGCTGCCGCTACGATCTCAGACGCAGTTGTCACAGTCCATGGCTTCGCGTGTCCAAGGGGTACATGGCTATGAACGTAGAGTGAGATGTTCTGAAGGAGGAATGCGGCGATGCACAACCCCTTTGCCGAACTCGTCGATGAATCGACCGATGCCGACTTGATCAAGCGGGCCAAGCAGGGCAACTATGAAGCTCTGGAAAAACTAGTTCTTCGGCATCAGGCATGGATTTACAACATCGCCGTGCGCATGGTCTTCCACCCGCACGATGCGGAAGAAGTCACGCAAGAAGTGCTGATCAAGGCGATCACTCGACTGAGCACCTACCAGGGCAAGAGCCTGTTTCGCACCTGGCTTTACCGCATCACGGCCAACCACATCTTGAACATGAAACGCCGCGGTGGCGAGGGAGGGTCTGTGACTTTCTCCAGCTACGCCGATGCGATCAACGAAACACCTGACCTGGACCTCCCGGACCCAAAGACCGTGCCGGTCGAGGTGCCGCTGCTCGTTGAAGAAGCAAAAATATCCTGCACTACCGGGATGCTCCTTTGCCTCGACCGCAAACAACGCCTGATTTTCACGCTCGGCGAAATCCTCGGCGCCAGCGATACCGTAGGCAGTGAAGTCCTCGATATGACTGCTGACAATTTCCGGCAGAGCCTTGCCCGCGCCCGCCGAGACCTCTACCGGTTCATGCACGGCCAGTGCGGCCTGGTCAACGCGAACAACCCCTGCCGCTGCCCGAAGAAGACGAAAGGGTTCATCCAGGCAGGGCATGTCGATCCCAGCCATCTGCTATTTGTCCCGCTGCGCATGCAACGGATCTCGGAAGCAGCAGAAGGCCTCGTGAGGACCATCGAGAACACCTTGGATAAACAATACGCGGCGATCTTCCGCGAGCATCCTTTTCTCGAACCGAAGAATGAAGTCGACTGGTTGCGGCAGTTGCTCGCCAAGGGTGACCTTGGGGCGTCCCTGGAATTCCATTGAAGATTCTCGGTATTGCTTGTCACAGTCTCCTTACCGCGGTGTCGAAGTGAGTAAGGAGGACAGAAAATGTCGAAATTGCAATCCAAAGTGGCTCTCGTAACGGGAGCGTCCAAAGGCATCGGCGCAGGAATCGCGAAAGAACTTGCCGCCGATGGTGCGGCCGTCGTAGTGAACTACGCGAGCGACCGAGGCGGCGCGGAATCTGTCGTTCATGCGATTACCGCTGCCGGCGGCCGTGCCGTCGCGATTCAAGCAGATGTGGCGAAGAACGCCGATGTCGCCCGGCTTTTTGAGCAGGCGAAGGAAGCCTTTGGAGTCCTCGACATTCTGGTGAACAACGCCGGAGTCTATCAGGCTCTGCCTGTCGCGGAATTGACAGAGGATGAGTTCCACCGCGAGATCAACATCAATTTGCTCGGGCCCCTGTTGACCATTCGGGAATCGCTCAAGCACTTTAACCCCGACGGCGGAAGCATCATCAATATCGGCTCCGTTGCCTCCCGTGCGCATACACCCGGATACTCAGTCTACTCCGCCAGCAAAGCAGGCCTCGATGCCGTGACCGGCGTGCTGTCCAAAGAACTCGCCCCGCGTAGGATTCGCGTCAACTCCGTCAATCCGGGCGCCACACTCAGCGAAGGAACGAAGGCAGCGGGGCTGTACGGCGTCGGCGGCGATTTCGAAAAGCAACTCGTGGCCATGACCCCACTGGGGCGAACGGGCAAACCCTCTGACATCGCGAAGGTTGTTGCCTTTCTCGCCTCAGATGATTCCGGTTGGCTGACCGGCGAAGTCATCCTCGCTTCCGGCGGGTTGCGCTGATCTCGACTTACCCTTATTGATCGGAGGAAACGATGCCTGCTTACATGGTATTCATGCGTGAAAAGACACTCGACCGATCGGAATTGGAGGCCTATTGGGAGAAGGTCAAGGGGGCCTTGGATGGCCGCCCGATCAAGGCGCTGGCCGCCTACGGGAAGCATTTGACTCTGGAGGGCGCGGAGGTCGAGGGGGTCGTCATTGCCGAATTCCCGACCTTGGAGGAAGCCCGTGACTGGTACTACAGTCCTGCCTACCAGGAGGCAGCCCAACATCGGCATCGCGGAGCGCTCTACCGCGGTTGGATCGTCGAAGGCTTGTAACAACCTCACACCATCCAGATCGGATCATGGGAAAAACCGCGCATGATGACGAGGAGGCCGGTTTATCACTTCCCCGTCACGGTGAATTCGCGTCGAAACTTCGAGGGCGTCACCCCGGTGAGCTGTAGGAAAACGACCGAAAGTTGTCTTCCGTCCCCCATGCCAGAGCGGTGCGCAACCTCGGACATGGACAGATCGGTGGTGAGGAGCAGGTGCTTGGCCCGTTCGACATGGGAGCGGCGAATCTCTTCCAGGATGCTGCGCTGCAACAATTTGCGAAACCGCCGTTCCAAAGCTCGGCGGGCGATCGGCACCTCTTGCAGGATATCATCCACCTTAAAGGACCGATGCGACTGCTCGTGGATGAAGCGGACCGCGGCGGCCACATAGGGATCGCGCACGGCTTGCAAATGAGACGACTGGCGCACGATCACGCCCGCGGAGGGCAGGACGAGCGTGTGTTTTTTCCGCGAGCGGCCTTGCAGCATTTCATCGAGCAGCCGGGCGGCTTCGAAGCCAATGCGCTCCGCCGGCAAGCGCACGCTGGAAAGTGAGGGCCGCGCCAGTTCGCACAGGAGGTCATCGTCGTCGGCACCCACGACGGCGACCTGGTCGGGCACGTTCAAGCGCAACTGGTGGCAATATTCGACCACCTGCGCCCCCTGGGTGTCGTGACTGGCGAGAATGCCGACAGGCTTTGGCAGACCCTCCAACCAGGCGAGTAGCGGCGCATTCCAGCGCCAGACCCCTGTGGGATCTTCCAGGTGGCGGTTCTGCTCATAGAAGGCATCGACTTCCACGCCGGCTTCCAAGGCAATTTCCCGAAAGCCGCGCTCCCGCCCGAGCGAAAATTCGTGGCTCTTGTAGCCAAAAAACGCAAGACGGCGAAGGCCGCAAGACAGCAGGTGCCGCGCCGCCTGGCGGCCGACCTCGGCATGGTCGGCGATCACCCTGGGAAAAGGCAGATCGGGAAGCACGCCCGAAACATTGACGACCGGCCTCTGCAGCGCCGCCAGCGCTTCCCCCAGCGGGCGATGAAATATGTGCGCGATGTAGCCGTGGCAGTTGAGCGGCTTGACCGATTCCAGGGCGCGACGATTGGAGCCGATCGGGGTGAAAATCCAGTTCGGACGGGCCGTTGCAAACGTTTTCACGCCGCGCAGAATCTGTCGATAAAACGCCAGCGAATGCTCCATCACCAAACCGACCCGGACAAGCGAATCGCGCATGGGGCTCCCCAAGCGGGCAGAGGAATGTGTCGCAAAATGACAAAAGATTTACGCATTATAACAACGCCCTGGCGCGAACTCGAAGGTAGAAATAGTAGACCGGGTTCATTTCGAAGATTTCGCGGGCGCTTCCGAATCGGAGTCCGTGGGCGTGCGTAATTTGCCAATATCGTCGTGTTGTCTGTACTTGGTGACGCTTTTTGTCGTTGCCGAGCGAGCACAGGGTGCGGAAACAGCTCCCGCCAAGTTCTACCGTGGGATCAATCTCAACGGCCCGGCGGTCATCATTGACGGAAACAAGTGGGAACCCGGCGATGCGCCCAACCTGCGTTGCAATGGCGGGGCGTTCGAAAACCAGAAGGTGCCGCTGAAGCCGCCGACCGATGCCGACCGGTCGCGGATGATTCGAAGCTCCCGCTGGGGCCGTCAGATCGACCTGGAACTGCTCAACGTTCCGGCGGGTTCTTACCAGGTCTGCCTTTACGTGTGGGAAGACAATGATTCGGCGACCTATTCCCTCTTGCTGAACGGGCGCAAAGTCCTCAACCAATTTGCCAGCGGCGCCGCCGGCACCTGGAAAAAGCTGGGGCCATGGCGGACGACCGTGTCGGGCCATGTGATCCGCATTTCCGCGCAGGGGGGCGACGCGAACCTTTCCGGCATTGAAGTGTGGGCGGGCGATGGTGAGTTGCCCCATCCGCCGGCGGCAGGGTTCAACTTGCAGCCGACGGCAGACGAGCTCGCCTTCTTCGAGAGCAAGATCCGACCCGTGCTCATCAACCGTTGTTACAAGTGCCACAGTCAGGAGAAGGACAAGCAAGGCGGGAGCCTTCTGCTCGATTCCCGAGCCGGCATTCTTCAAGGGGGCGACACCGGCCCCACAATCGTGCCGGGAGATCCGGAAGCCAGTCTGCTCGTTCGCGCCATCCGCCATGCGGACCCCGACCTAAAAATGCCGCCGGGCAAAAAACTGTCTGATCTCGAGATTGCCGATCTCGAAAAATGGGTGCGGCTGCGTGCGCCCGATCCACGGGCCGAAGACACCGCGGCCGCCCTGAAAGCCAAAACCGCGATCGACTGGAACAAGGCCCGCGATTTCTGGTCGCTCAAGCCGCTGTTAGCGCCCGCGATTCCGAAGGTGCGTGACGAGTCCTGGCCGCGTGGTGACATCGACCGGTTGATCTTGGCCCGGCTCGAATCCGCCGGATTGCGGCCCGCGCCGGATGCAGCGAAATCCGTATTGCTCAGGCGTGTCACCTACGATCTGACCGGCTTGCCGCCGACCCCGGAAGCCCTTGCCGCCTTTGAAGCTGACCAGTCGGCCGATGCCTACGCCAAAGTTGTGGATCGGCTGCTCGCATCGCCGCAGTATGGTGAACGCTGGGGCCGGCACTGGCTCGACGTGGTCCGCTATGCCGACACTGCCGGGGACAATTCGGATTTCCCGATCCCGCAGATGTACCGCTATCGCAACTGGGTCATCGACGCCTTCAATCGCGACTTGCCCTACGATCAATTCGTCCGCGAACAACTCGCGGGAGATCTGCTCGGCGGTTCGTCTACCGAAGAGGCCAGGCAGCGGCTCTTTGCCACGGGGTACCTTGCCAATACCCGGCGCTTCGGGTCGCGCGTCGATGACTATCCCTGGCATCTCACGATCGAAGACACCATCGATAACCTGGGCCGCACGTTCCTGGCCACCACCATCAATTGCGCGCGTTGCCACAATCACAAATTCGATCCGGTGACCAACGAGGACTATTACGGCCTCTACGGCATTTTTCAGAGCACACGCTATCCCTGGCCGGGGATCGAGCTCGAACAACACCAGCGCGACTTGGTCCCCCTCATCCCTACGGCAGAGGCAGAACGCCTTCTTGGTGAACATCGAAAACAGCAAGCTGAACTGGATGCGCGGGTCAAAGAGCTTGAGAAAGAGCGCGGCAAAGCCAAGGATCAAGAACGAAAATCCCTGGACAAGCAGGTCGAGGATGCCAAGAAAAAAGCGCAGAGGCATGCGCGCACGCCTCTGCCTTTCGAGCAAGCCTACGCCGTGGCGGACAAGCCGCTCGCGGAAGACGCCTACCTGCAACAAAAAGGAGATCCGGCGAAACCAGGTCCGCTCGTCGCGCGGCATTTTCTCACCATGCTTAACGGAGCGAGGCTGGCGCAAGAGGACAAATCGAGCGGACGCTTGCAACTAGCCAATTGGATCGTGGATCCCAAAAATCCGCTGACGGCGCGTGTGATGGTCAACCGGCTATGGGTGCATCATTTCGGCAAAGGCATCGTCGCCACGCCGAACGATTTCGGTCGGCAAGGTCAGAAGCCGACTCACCCGGAACTGCTCGATCACCTGGCGACCCAGTTCATGGCATCAGGCTGGTCGATCAAGGCCATGCACCGTCAAATCGTCCTGTCGCGCACTTACCGGCAATCGAGCCAGCGCAGTGACGAGGCGATCCAGCGAGATCCCGCGAACGATCTGCTGGCGGGGTATTCGCGTCGCCGGCTGGATGCCGAATCCCTGAGGGACACGCTCCTGATCCTCGGCGGCCATCTCGATTCCTCTCCGGGCGGGTCGCACCCCTTTCCGCCGCAGACCGAATGGAATTTCACCCAGCACTACCCGTTCAAGGCGATCTATGAGACCAACCGGCGTAGCGTCTACCTGATGACGCAGCGCATCCAGCGGCATCCGTATCTCGCGATCTTCGATGGCCCGGACGCGGCGGCAAGCACGGCGCAGCGGCTGACGAGCACGACCCCCCTGCAAGCGCTGTATCTGCTCAACGATCCTTTCGTCCATGCGCAAGCCACCGGCCTGTCCGAGCGGCTGTTGTCGGCGCGCACGGAGGAAGTCGAGCGCCTGGAAATGGCGTATCTGTTGATGTTCAGCCGCAAACCGAAACCAGAGGAATCTGCCGCCAGCCAGGAGTTTCTTGTCGCCGTCCGCGACCGGCTCCGCCTGGGGAAAGTCGCTGAAGATCAACTTGATTTGCAAAGCTGGCGGGCGCTTTTGCTCGCCATGCTGCGACTGAACGAGTTCGTTTACCTGGACTAAAAACAGACATGCGTCATTCATCACCACTTGTTGGGCGTCGCGGTGTGCTGCGAAGCATGGCGGCGGGGTCGCTGCTTCTCCCGGGCCTGTTGTCCGAGCTCATGGCCGAGACGACGGCTCCCGCGGCCGATCCCCTGGCGCCGAAAAAATCGCATTTTCCCGCGAAGGCCAAGCGGGTCATTTTCATTTTCTCCAATGGCGGCGTGTCCCACATGGACACCTTCGACCATAAGCCCAAGCTGTTCGCGGCAGACGGCAAGACCATGGGTGTGGGTGGCGGGCTTTCCAACCAACAAAGGAAACTGCTGAAGCCTCTCTGGGAATTCCGGCCCGGGGGCAAATGCGGCACGCTTGTCAGCGATCTGTTTCCGCACTTGCGTGAATGCATGGACGACATCTGCCTGATCAAGTCGATGAAGTCCGACGACAACGAGCATTATCAGGCCACATTGGCCATTCACACGGGATCGTTCTTCTTTTCGCGCCCCAGCCTCGGTTCCTGGGTGAGCTACGGCATGGGGACGATGAATCGGAACCTGCCGTCGTTCATGGTGCTCGCCCAGCAACTGCCCTACGCGGGAACTCAGGTCTTTGCGAATGACTTTCTTCCCGCGTATCACCAGGGAGTGCGGGTCGTACCCGGACCGACACCCATCGCCAATCTGGATCGACGCACCGCGCAAGCCGAAGTGCAGGAACTCGAACTCGGGCTGGCCAATCGATTGAATCAAAAGCACCTCGCGGATCGCGGGGGGGACCAGGCGCTGGCAGCGCGGATGCGCACGTTCGAGACAGCGTTCCACATGCAGACGCAAGCGCAGGAAGCCTTCGACATCTCCAAGGAAACCTCTGAGACAACGAGCCTTTACGGCCTCAAGGCGGGCCAGACCGACGGATTCGGCTGGAAGTGCCTGGTGGCGCGGCGGCTGGCCGAACGGGGTGTCCGCTTCATTGAATTGATCGACGGCAGCTCGAGCGACAACTGGGACCAGCACGGCAATATGGCGGAACATGCCGGACATGCCAAAGCAATCGACCAGCCGATCGCCGCTCTGATCAAAGACTTGAAACAACGCGGCATGCTCGACGATACGCTCGTTGTCTGGACCACCGAATTCGGCCGAACCCCCGGCGTCGACGGCGACAAGGGACGCGGCCACCACAGCGCCTGTTTCTCCTCCTGGCTGGCAGGCGCCGGGGTGAAGGGGGGCATGAGCTACGGCAGCACCGACGACATCGGAGCCACGGTCACCGAAAACCGCGTGCATGTGCACGATTTTCATGCGACGATTCTGCATTTGTTAGGTATTGATCACACTCGGCTCACCTTTCGGCATGCTGGCCGTGATTACCGATTGACCGACGTCGCGGGAAATGTCGTCAAGGATATCATCACGTAAAAGAACGTGGGTTGGCCGCAACGGCGAATGCGAAGGCTGTTGGTGACCCTTACTTTCACGACGAAGCATTCCAGTACGACGCCACGCTTTGGCGGATAGGTTCGAAGATGGACCGTGTTCGCCAGAGAGCTGGTGTATTACACGTTAATTCGGGGGCAAAAAAGATGTTGGAAACTTGCCCCCTGCCCATGCCTGTTGAATTGCCGATTTGGGCCCTCGTTGGCTTAAACATTACGCGCCCTGAATTGCATGCCCTTCTCGGCGAGCCGCACTTCGTCGAAACGGACCCGACGCGGACTTGTGGTGGTTTGGAGGAAGTATGGGCGTATCAATTACACTCGGGCCAGCGCTTCTTGATCATCTTCGATGTGACGAAGGGCTGGGCAGAACTGCTCGGTGATCCTCCTGACCCTGCGTCCCTCATTCAGGCTCTTGGGTTATCGCCCGACGATCAACGACTCCGGTATCACGATGCCGTCAAGATGCAGTGAATACTGATCAGCGGCGCCTTGTGGGTGGCCATGGATCTGCTGATTGTTGGCGCATCCTCAAGTAGAGTTCTAAACCAACTACCTTTACCTCTCCAAGATAGAGTCATCCGAACGTCATGCCTTTCGAACGCGGATCGCCTGACCGAATCGAATTTCACGGATCGCTTTCGCCAAAGGAAGTAGACGAGATTGCAACCAACCCTTTGGTTTGCGTTTTACAGGCTTCCTCAACCGTTGACCCCGAAACATGGCGCCTCTTGAACGAAGCCCTTTTCTCGCGGCGTGCGGATATCGCACTGCGACTGTATGGTTTTTATACCTCTATTTGCGATTTGTCGTTCCTGCGGCTTTTACCGAACTTAAGAAGGTTTTGCGCAAGCTGCCTTCAACATGCAAAGCATGTGGAATGCGTTGCGTCGCTTCCAGATTTGCAGGCACTTGAAATTGGAATCTACGATCTGGAGAGCTTTGAATTCTTGAAAGACATTCAACCCGGCGGCATCACAAAACTTTCCCTGTCGGCGACAAAATCAAGGAAGCCAAGCCTCGGATTATTACCTAGATTCTCGAATCTAAGAACTCTCTACCTTGAAGGGCAGTCGAAAGAAATCCAGGTGATTTCGCAACTTGCAGCCCTCGAGGATCTTACGCTACGGTCGATTACGATTCCTGGATTGGAGTTCCTTCGAGGTTTAAAGCACTTGTGGTCGCTGGACATCAAGCTTGGAGGCACCAACAATCTGAAAGCACTCGAAGGTTTGACGGGAATCAAATACCTGGAATTGTGGCAGATCAAGGATCTGCGCGATATTGATGTCTTGACCACCTTGCTTGGCCTTCAATACTTGTTTCTTCAATCGCTTCCGAACATCACGGCGATTCCCGATTGCTCACGGTTGCGTGCGTTACGCCGTGTCTACCTTGAAAATCTGAAGGGTCTGAAGGACCTTGGCGGATTGACGAGAGCACCGGCACTTGAAGAATTCACCCATGTAGCCGCTCAGGGAATGGAGCCGGCGGACTTTCTTGGTCTTTTCCAAAACAGGAGCTTGAAGCGCCTGTCTGTTGGATTCGGTAGTGTAAAGAAAAACAAGATCCTGCGCGAGCTTGCCTCCAAAGCGGGCATCGGTGAAGCCCAAAGCAGCAAGTTTGTCTTTGTCTAATCAAATAGGAATCAAACAACAGAACGGACTGGCACTCACACCTCCAGCTTCACCGTCGGTTTGATGTTCGGCAGAATTTTCTCAATCGCCGGTCCGCCCGGCTGGCCGGGCCGTTTCATGCCGTAGGCGTTGACCGGCTGCGAACGGTTGACCCAGAGCGTGTAGTAGAGGTGATCGGCGCGCGGGTCGTCGGTGTTGGGGTGTAAGAGAATCGTCAGGCCCAGGCTGTTGAGCTGCAGCCACGGCACGATGATCGGCAGCAGGTCGTTGGTGAAGCCGAAATAGAACGACGGCGTGACATGCGGGCCGCGCGGCTCCATGTTCCAGTTGCCCAGTTCAACGGGAAAGCGCTCGGCGGACCACTTGCGCACCAGCGCCGCTTTTTCGTAGGAGTCCTCGTCGAAATAGAAATGCGCGTGGTAGCTCTTGATGTCGGTGTAGGGCCGTGGTTTTTCGGGCAAGCCGTTGGGGTAACCGGGCGCCTTGCCTCCCGTTCTACGCCGTGGCTGCGCCAGAATCCCAAAGAAAAGGGGAAGCCGAGTCCACTTCGAGCGTTTCCGATTCGGCCTGGTCCTCTCCTTCCAGATCGAAACGAAAGCGTCCCGTTGTGGCCTCGGCTTCCCTCGCCCTCTCTCCCGGAGGTTCGCGGTAAGCTTCAGCAGATTTTTGCGATCCCAAGGCAACCCGAGCGGCCACCCTGATCAGGTGCGTCTTTCCAGGAAACCCCCGGCCCGAACGCACCCATGACTGATTTTTCTTATTGGCCCTTTCACTAACAACTGTAAGTGCATCAACTAAGTCAACAATGGAAGTTTACCCTGCGCTCATCGTTCGTGCAAGCCAGCGGGCCCAGCTTGGACGCACTTTGTCATCTCGGGCAGGTTGTGGAGGGGTGGAGTGCTAAAACGAGGAAAGGGAGACCTCGATGTGTCACTTTCCCTGGTGGGAAACGGCAGGAGACCAGGATGCAGACAGCGGAAATGGCCAAGCGCAACCAACCAGACCGGCGCTTCTTTCTGGCCGCGGGCGCGACCGCGCTCGCGGGTTGGCCCTCTTTCGCCCAGGAGGCAGCTCCCCGCCAATTGGTGGCCGGCCAGCCCGAAGGCGCGGCAGCCGGCAACGCGGTTCTGGCGGCAGGCGGCAATGCGATCGATGCCGTGGTTGCCGCGGCGCTGGCCGCGGGCGTGGCGGCCGTGCCGCTGGCCGGGATCGCCGGATACGGCGGCCATCTCGTCATCGCCGGCCTGCCGGGCGGCAAGGTCACCTCGATCGACTTCAACTCCACCGCTCCGGCGTCCCTCACTCCCAATTACTTCCAGGCCAACGAAAAAGGACAGGTGAAGGGGGAGGCAAACACCTTCGGCTGGCTCTCAGCCGGCGTGCCGGGCGTGCTCGCCGGCTTGCAACTGGCGCTTGATCGGTACGGCACCAAAAAGTTCCCCGACCTCGTGCAACCCGCGATCCGGCTCGCAAGAGACGGCTTCAAGGTGAACAAGGGCTTCGCCAATGCGCTACGCGTCTCTCAATCGCGCATGGCCAAAGATCCCGGTTCGGCGAAATTGCTTTTCCCCAAAGGCGAACCCCTCAAAGAGGGCGAGCACTTTCGCAACCCCGATCTCTCCCGGCTGCTTGAATCCCTGGCAATGGCCGGTTCGGTCGCCCCTTTTTACCAGGGGAAGATCGCGGCCGACATCGCCGCCGCGTTCGCGGCGCATGGCGGCCTGGTCACCGCCGCCGACCTGGCCGCCTACCAGGCCATCGAAAGAGTGCCGCTTGCGCTCGACTGGAAAGGCTTCACTCTTTACACGCCACTGCCCACGGCTGGCGGCCTGACCATTTTGCAAACGCTCGCCACGATCAAGGCCCTGGAGGCGGACGGCACGGCGGGACAGGCGTTCGTGGAAGCCTTGCGTGTCGCCTGGACCGATCGTCTCTCGCTGATCGGTGACCCCGAACAGGTCGAGGTACCGATCAAGCGGTTGCTTTCGCCTGAGTATGCAGGGCAAACCGCCGAGCGTGTGAAGGCCGCCATCAAGAGAAACCAACCGATTGCCGGCAAAACCGACGGCCGGCCCGCCAGCGGCACCATTCACCTGAACGCGGTCGATGCGAGCGGCTTGACCGTGGCCCTGACCTTCACGCATGGCGGATATTTCGGAGCGCAGGTATCGGTTGAAAACCTTGGACTGGTGCTTGGCCACGGGGTTTCCCGGTTCGATCCGCGCCCCGGCCGGCCCAACTCGCCCGCCCCGCGCAAGCGGCCTTTGCACAATATGTGCCCGACGGTGGTCACCAGGTCGGGCGCTCCGGTGCTGGCGATCGGCGCGACGGGCGGCAGACGGATCGTCAATGCGGTGGCCAATGTGCTGCTTGGCCGTCTTGGCGCCGAAATGCCGCTTGCGGCCGCGGTCAAAGCGCCGAGAGTCCACACCGAGGGAGACCTGGCGCTGACGGCGGAGGCGGGTTACCCCCAGGCACCGTTGCTGCTGACCGCCGGGTACACGCTGACCGCCGGCGCGGTGGCGTCGCTGCAAGCGACCGAACGGGACCCCAAGAGCGGCGCCGTCTGGTCCGCGGCCCGGTAAGGCTCGGCACAAAAGCCAGGCCATGGTGGTTGAAATCGACCACGCAATTACAATTCCCCATGGATTGGCTCCTCTCCATCCACTGGCCAGTGCGATCATGGTCGAATGCTTGTGGAATTTCGTGGTGCGTTTGCGAGGAGTTTTTCTCGCGATTCTTGTTCTTTGCCTCTTGCCTGATGGCCAGGCCCAGGCAGGATGCGGTGAGCATGCGACCGTCGTCAGACCCGCCGATCAAGACCAAGCCGCGACCAGCCACAAACCGCTGAAGCGTTCGGTTTGCACCGGGCCTTCCTGCATTTCCTGCAGGTCCTTACTCCTGACTTCAGCTTGAGAGCGGATTTCGCGATTCTCGGGGTCGAGTCACCCCGGGGATCGTGAAATCCGCTCTCAACGCGTTCATCCGATTGCAGGGACAATTCATCCCCCTTGCAAGGTCGGCCGGGCCTCTATTTCCAGCCATAAAAACTCCATTCCCGATCAAAAAACGAAAGAATCCCGACTTTTCCCGGAGTAAAAATCATCATTTCACAAGTCCAATCTAAATAAAAACTTAGGATCAATAATGAACCAACCGGATACCCCGGCGGCAACCTTCTAATTGACATTACTGATCAAGTTGATCATAATTCCTTCCGAAGTACTTACTGGGGCGGCCTGGCCCCCCATTCCTCCTCCTCCCAATGCAAAGGTTTGTCATGCGTCGTTTCTCATCACGGAGCGGGTTCACCCTCATCGAACTTCTCGTTGTCATCGCCATCATCGCGGTGCTCATCGGCCTGCTCGTTCCGGCCGTTCAAAAGGTCCGGGAAGCGGCAAACCGCATGACCTGCACCAACAACTTGAAGCAATTCGGCATCGCCTTGCACAACATTCACGACGTCAGCGGCGCCTTGCCCTCCAACCTTCGCCCGCCGCTCAATAGCACCGTGCGCGTCCGCTGGATGACTTACTTGCTTCCCTACGTCGAGCAAGACAATGTCTACAAGAACTACAACCAGAACGTGAACTGGTCCGATCCGCTGAATACCCCTTACACCAGCGTCAAGATTAAGACCTTTGTGTGCCCCTCGTCACCCAGCCCCGAGCGATTTGACGGCGCTCCTGACACCGCGACCCCCTGGAGCGACATCGTCGCCGTCAGCGACTACGCCAGCATCTACGGCGTGCATCCGCAACTGGGGCCTACCGGCCTGAATGTGGTTGATGCCCAGTCGGTTGGCGTCACCAACGGCGGAGTCTCCAAATCCGTCAAACTTCGCTTTGCCGATTTCACCGATGGCTTGACCAACACCCTGCTCGTCACGGAATCGGCCGGCAGGCCGAACATTTGGGTCAAGGGACAACAAATCAAGACCGCTTCCGCCTCGGCCCGCGTCAACGGCGGCGGCTGGTGCCGCCCGGCCAGCGAAATCCCCTTCCTCTACGGCACGAACGCCACCGCAACCGTGTTCCCCGGCGACCAGGTCATCAATGTGACCAACGGCCAGGATTACATCGCGGCGGGCGGCCCGGGTTCGGCGGTTTATGGTACCGACGGCAGCGGCCAGATCTATGCGTTCCACTCTGGCACGGTCAACGGACTTATGGGCGACGGCTCGGTCCGCACCATTACCCAGTCGATCACGGCCCGCAGCCTGGCCCGGATGGTCAGCCGCAACGGTGGCGAAATCAACACCGACTGATAAGCACGGTCCTTCGGGGCGAATGAAGCAGGGGCGGGGAAGGCTGAAAAAGCCATCCCCGCCCCTGCTTCATTTAAGTATTTTTTTCTAATGGAAGATTGCGAGATTACAAACGCGCCAGATATAGAACTCGTTGGCGCAAACAATGCCGGCCAAATAAAACCAAATAAACTAGCAATAGAAATTGATCGATTGCTATTTGTTAAAGTCCAGTTGCCGCTCTAAAAAGACCCAGGCTTTTTCGCGAACGTCGTCGGGGAAATCGTGACCGCAATCGGGATACTCCACCGCCAAGGCCTTGGGCGCGCCAAGCCACCTGTAAAGCGGCGTAAGCTGATCGACGGTTTCGCGCACGCCCACCACCGCGAAGTTGGAATCCTTCTCGGGCGCGTTGATGAACAGCGCTGCAGGAGCGAGGAGAGCAAGAATGCCGGGAAGGTCGAAGGGGACCCGCGCGGGATCCAGTCCATAGCGCTCCTTGATTCGCGGCACATAACGATCGCTTGTCCAGCCACGCAGATCGCCATTGTAATACCGTGCCATCCTGGTGAAGCCGCAGCTTGTCACCAGAGCGCGGATGCGCGGTTCGAAGGCGGCGGTGAACATGGCATTGTGCCCGCCGAGCGAATGTCCGACCGCGCCGATCTTTAATGGGTCGACCTGGGGCAGCGACGCGAGCAAGTCGATCGCGCGGATGTTATTGGTTACCGCCTTGATCGATCCCGATGCATAGGGATTTTTCTTCCAGTCGTAGGCGTATTCCCCAAACGAGGGGTAGTCGGGAACAAGACAAACGAAGCCGCGGCCGGCCAGTTCCTTGGCAAGGTGCAGATGAGGCAGGCCGCCCAGGCCCACCGGTTCGTCCTTGCCCAGTGCGCCATTGGTTTGATGAAGGCAGAGAATTGCTGGACGGCGCTCTCCGGCTTTTAATCCCTTGGGGACAAGCAGCCAGGCAGGAATGCGTTCGACCGTTCCATCGGCTGCTTTTTCAATGGCATAGCTGATTTTGGTGCGCGTGTAAGTTTTTTCGTCGCTTTGGGATTGCTCGCGCAGGTCGAGCGGAGGCCTGAGTCCCGGGTCGCCCGGCCAGCCAAAGGCCAACACCATTCCTTCACGAATGCGACGCCGTTCTTCTTCCCATTGTGGCAGATTGGCGATCGGCGTCGTTCTTCCCGGAACAAAGGAAGAAGTCCAGGTGGCGGCCGCGCCGGCATCGCTGGTCTGTTGAGAAAGGCAAAGCAAACTCACTAAACAGATGACATGCATGGTAAACATCCTGCAGCAATCGATATCCAGCCGGTACTCGTTGGCGAAGTTCTTTCACAAGCCATGCGGAACCTTGGTTCGTCCTCGTAGCTTGATTGACGTTTTTGCGTCTTCCTTTTGATTTACTTGCGCTGTCCTTGCTGCGACATTTGGTTTTTGATTTTGCTGGCGCGCATTCACGGGAGCCAACACCATTCCTGGAAGACCATGAAGACATCCAGACCAAGACATAAAGATGACGCCAATGCGAGGTCAGCCGGTGCAACTGCAATGTGAATCTTTCATCAACCGCAATGGCTTCCCGCGATGGTGGAAAGAAGGAAATCGTATCACTGGCAACACGCAATGGGCACGCACAGTCACAACTGTGAGCAACCGCTCTCTCAATATCGATCTTTGAGAGGCCGAATTCGGAAAGGCGCTTCTTAGAACCCTTGGGCGCTTTTTATCGGCGCAGGCACATTCTCCTTGCCGAAAGCAAAAACATGAGTTAAATGGAGAGATACAAAGCGGGATTGGCCTATCGGCTGGGCACCAGCTTCCCAAGCTGGCCAGAGGAGTTCGACTCTCCTATCCCGCACTCACACTCACTTCTGAAGCAAACCGCTTGAGAAGTTGGCGGGTAGAAAATGACAAAGGCGCCCCTGCGGGCGCCTTTGTCTGTTTTTAACCGCGAAAAAAGGTTTAGCGGGAGTTTTTGAGCGATTCTTTGAGCAGCTTGTTGAGATGGTCAACATCCAGCGCGCGGCGGCCGCGACGGCCATCGGCGAGCTTGGGGAGATCCACGCCCTTGGCGCGAAGGAGGCGCGCGCGGCTGTAAACTTGTTGACGGGCCATGCCCAAGGTTTGCGCAAGTTCGTCGTAGCTATGTTCGCTTTTTACAGCCTTACCCCAGTGTTGGACGAATTCTTCAGCGGGAATACGAACTCTACGACTACGATTAACATTCTGACGAGCCATGTCCATCCTTTCGATTTGCCGCACTCATGCGGACAACGAGAAACCATTTAGCCGCACATCACCTCACATGGACTCGGTACGAGGTTCATTGCGACCGGCCGCATGCGACAATTGCAAACGACCTTCCATGTCGAACTACGGGGCTGATGAACATTCTATGCAATCATCCTTCAGAGTGCCACCAAAAAATGACCAAAAATGCGTCTGAATCGAGAAAATGAATGAAATTGCGATTTCCCCAGTTGGAACGCCATTTGCCTCACACCACTTTTCACGCCGCTGCAAATGCGACCAGCCGATTTTTCGCTCACTCTGGTTCCTGCTGAGAAAGGCAGTGAAGGGTCCCAAGTCCCCACACCAAATCCAAAGCATGAACACCAATTGCTTTCCTTCCAGGAAAACAATCGGCCAGAATTCCAAGTGCCGATCGATCCTTCTCGTCGTTGAAAGTCGGCACGAGCACCGACCCATTCGTCAGTAGATAATTCGCGTAACTTGCCGGTAAAATACGGCCCGCGAAGGCGATGGAGGCCGGCATCGGCAGGTCGATCACTTCAAGCTTTTCGCCCTGGGCGTTTTTTTCTTGCTTAAGTATTCGGATATTCTCTTCAAGCAATTCATAGTTTGGGCTTTGCTGATCGACATCTCGTACTGCTACCACCGTGCGTGGTGAAACGAACCTTGCTAAATCGTCAACATGACCATGGGTATCATCGCCAACAATTCCCCTTTCCAACCATATCACCTTATCTACTCCAAGCCATTGCTCGAAGATCGTTTCGTAGTCCCTTGCGGAAAAGCCAGGATTCCTTTCCTGGACAGAACTCAACAAGCATTCTCGGGTGGTGAGCATCGTGCCGGCCCCGTTGCCCTCAATGGCGCCGCCTTCCAGGACTATTCTTTTTCGTTGCTGCGTCGGTTGCCATACTCTTGAAGCAGGCAATTGACAAATCGCCGCCATGGCGCCGGGAAGCCGATCATCCAATCCCCAGTCGTCATATTTTGCCCAGGCGTTAAACCGCCAATCGAGCAAGCCTTTGCGTCCTTTTTCATCTTGAATGAAAATGCCTCCCGCATCTCGCATCCAGACGCGATTGGTCGGTTGGGGATGGAGGTTCACGGCCGAAAGATCGGCCCCCGCCTTGCGCAAGACGGCCGCGACTTTGCGCTCGGCCCTCTCGGGAACAAACAGTTCGACCTGTTCTTCCAATGAAATCAGCCGGACGATTTCGGCCCACACCCAGGGGATCGGTCCAAATTTGCCGGGCCAGTCCGACTGCTCGTGCGGCCAGGACAGCCAGGTCGCTCGATGGGTTTCCCACTCCGCGGGCCAGCGGCGGCCCCCCGACGAGAGGCGGCGCTCGGGCGAGCGGCGAGAGGGAAGCGACCGGAGTTCCGGGGCCGAATCGGGGCTTATTGCGCTTTTCTTATTTCTGGAGCCATTCGAGTTTTTTGAGTTTTCCGTGTTTTTTGCGTTTTTTGCCTTATCTTCCATCCCAAGCTCCGAACCTTAGTGATCGTGAATTCCCAACGGACCTTCTTGCGTGCTAAACTCTTGGAGAATCTTATCAATCCCTTTTTCATAACCCGATGCCCCATTCGACTCCTTCTCCCCCCTGGTTTTTGCAAGGTCCTCACAAGCAGACCTTTGGCGGCCATTACCTTCCCGGCAAGGGGATTGGGCCGCCCGAGCGGCGCTACTTCGTTCCGCTTGCCGACGGAGATACTTTGGTTTTTCACGAGAACCTCCCGCGCAACTGGGTGCCCGGATCGCCCCTGGCCGTGCTCGTCCATGGATTGACCGGCTCCCATCGTTCCGGAACGATCTGCCGTCTGGGATGGCTTGCCGCCGAGAAGGGACTGGGTGTCATCCGGGTCGATTTGCGCGGCGCCGGCGACGGTTTGGCACTGGCCAGACGACCTTATAATGGGGGAAGCTCCGACGACCTGGGCGCCATGCTCTCCCAAATCGCCAAGATTCATCCAACCTCCCCCTATGCCGTGATGGGGGTTTCGCTGGGAGCCAACATCACGCTGCGGCTGGCCGGGACCCTTGGTTCGGCCATTCACGAAAAACACCCCATGTGGAAAGGGTTGGTGGCGATGAACCCGCCGGTCGACCTGGCGGCATGCTGCGCGCTCCTGGCGCGGCCGAGTAACCGGGTTTATGAAAAAGTCTTCCTGAAGGCGCTTTGGGAAGCCGAGCTGGCTCGCCGTAAAATTCACCCTTTGCCCATTTCGCTTAGCGAGCAGATGCCCAAGACTCTTACCGAATTCGACAATCAGGTCACGGCGCCGATCTGGGGCTTCGCGTCGGGAATGGACTACTATATCTGGGGATCTTCGGTCAAGTATCTCGAAGCGATCGAAATCCCCTCCTGGATTTTGACCGCGAAAGATGATCCGTTCATCGATTACCGCTCGCTTGAACCACTCGTCGGACGCAGCACGCGCATGCAGATCGACATCGTTCCTCATGGCGGACATCTGGGATATATTATCTGGAAAAATGGCCCGCATCGCTGGGCCGAGCCGATCGCCATCAAAAAACTCCATGCCATGGCGGCCTCCTAGTTCTGGAAACGAGATCAGCTATCGGTTGCCAGAGGCATCGATTGACCGCCGCGCCCCGTCGATTGAAACAGCACGACTGCGCAACTTTATCGGTTGCGATATCAGAAGCTTGCCCCGATCCCTAAGAAGTGCGACTTGAATCATGTCCAGGAAATTCTGATACAAAGCGATACCGGACAAAAAGAAGGCAAAAGAAAACACAAATAGAGAATCAATCGAGGACAAATAGAGAATAGAGAAAATGGAGAACGCGGTCAGGCCGATTTTCGGGCGGACCAGGTCCAATGCCGATCGCTTGTTTGGTTGACGGTCGCGGGTGCAAAGCCCAGTTGCTCCACCAACTTGCGAATTTCGGCAAGCGTCAAGGCGGCATGCAGGGAGGCGGCAAAGAGATCGCGCTGTTGGGCATCGGCGCCGGCCGCGTAGAGGGCCACCAGGCGGTTCAACTCCTCAAGAGACTCAGGTCGAAATAGATCGCGAACAAATAGATACCCTCCAGGTTTGCAGACGCGCACCATCTCCTGAAGGCAAGCCGACGGTCCAGGAATGTGGTGAATGATACTATTGGAAATTACCGCAAAAAAAGAAGCATCGGGAAAAGGTAGGTTTTTAGCATCGCAGTGAACCAGCTCGATCCGGTCTGCCAGTCCGGAACGCAGCAAATGTTCCCTGCCGAGCTCGAGCATCGATTCGGCCAGATCGACCCCGGTGAACTTCAGCTTGGGCAACTGCCTGGCCGCTTCGATCGGGATCAATCCGGTGCCGCAACCGACATCCAGCACGGGGGAATCGGGAGGCAGGGCAGGGGCCTTCTCAGACGGGCTACGGCTCAACTGGTCCTTGAACTGTTGAACAAAAAGCCGATTCACCTCGGAATGGTCCATCCGGTCGTAGGCCAGGGCTTCGTCGGGTCCGTCCATGACTTCCGGTTCGAGAATTCGTTCGAGCATTGCTTTCCCTGGCAGGTTCTTCTCAATCAATGGCTATCAATAGTGAAGCACGAACTTCAATCGAACGAAGCCGAGACATCACGCCTCCTCGAGCAACGCGCCTCTTGAGGAAACCGGACGGCGGCACTACCGTTTTAGGATCAAGACTAGGAAGGCGGCCAGAGCATGAGCGGGGAGTCAAGCGGTCAGACGGTGCAGGCGAGTGCCCAAAAACCGGGACAAGTCAAGGGCCGGCTGCGGGTGCTGTCTGGAGTTCAGCCGTCGGGCAAACTTCACCTGGGCAACTATTTCGGCGCGGTGAAGCAGCATATTGAATTGCAGGATGCCGGAGAGGCTTTCTATTTCATCGCCGACTACCATGCCTTGACCACGCTGCAAGACCGCCAAAAGCTGGCCGAAAATGTGCACGATGTCGCACTCGACTACCTGGCACTTGGGCTCGACCCGGCCCGGGCCACTTTCTTTCGCCAAAGCGATGTGCCAGAGGTTTGCGAACTCACCTGGTTTCTCTCCATCGTCGCGCCGATGGGACTGCTCGAAAAAGCAGTGAGCTATAAGGAAAAGGTGCAAAAAGGGATCGACGCCAGCGTCGGCCTATTCTCCTATCCTGTACTGATGGCTGCAGATATCCTTGCTTATCGATCTCATTTGGTACCGGTCGGACGCGACCAGGTGCAGCATTTGGAAATCACTCGTGATCTGGCCGAGAAATTCAATCGCGTATTCGGCGAGGTGTTTCCGTTGCCCGACTATCGGCTGAGCAAGGAGGCGAAGGTTCCGGGCACCGACGGCCAGAAGATGAGTAAGAGTTACGGCAACACGATCGACATCTTCGCGGAGGGGAAAAATCTCAAAAAGGCGGTCATGGGAATTGTGACTGACAGCATTCCCGTCGCCGACCCGAAGGATCCGGCGAATTGCAATCTCTTCGGCCTCTGGAGCTTGTTTTCCTCCGACGAGGGCCGCACCGCGATGGAAGCCCGCTACCGGGCGGGCGGCCTGGGATATGGCGATGTGAAGAAAGAACTGCTGGGAGTCATCGAAGGTTATTTTGCCGCCGCCCGGGAAAAGCGCCGCGAGTTGGCGGCACGCCCCGATTTTGTCGAGGATGTCCTGAAAGCCGGCGCGGCCAAGGCGCGCCAAGAGGCGAGCCAGACTCTTGAGCTTGTCCGTCAGGCAGCCGGCATGAAAGCCAGACCCGTCGCCTGAGTGTTTTCTATTAAGTCGAGGCGAGATGTTGAAGCGACCCACCGGGATATTTATCTAAAAAAGATCCTTAAAGTCTTATATAGAATCTTCACGAAAGTTTTTGAGAGCCGTCCGGCAGGTCAAAGTGAACCGGCTTCGCACCGCCGAGCAGGCCAGATGGCGGTTAACTCACCGCAACCACCCCAATTCACCCAGAGGCTCTGGCACGATTCAAGGCGGTCGAAAAAAACTCCAACGCCCAAGCGCCGATCGCGGTTTTCTTGTAACCATCCCGAAGTCGATTTCTCGAGGGAGATCCGAGCAAAAACCGGATCGCTTCAAATGGTCCTGTAAGCAACACTTACCGACACCAGAAGCGCGATTCCGTGCTGTCGATTGTTGCCATGGCGGTTGGCCGCGAGGCGCCCCAAGCAGGCGCGCCAGGGCAAGAAATCGAAAATCAGGGTTGCTCGAAAGGCGATCGATTTGTAGGAAAAGATTCAGCTGAAGCTCAGCTGCCTATCGTGGTTTTTGGATTCGATTTTGAGTTCCAGGCAGGAGGGTTCATGGACACCATTTTGGACTTCTTCGCGAATGGCTACACCATGCTCGCGTTGATCGCTGTTTTGGTCGTCCTGGGCCTTGTTTTCTTTCTTTCGAAAGGCAAGGGAGACAACTAACTTCACGCGGGCTCGCCAGACCGTGAGATGGGTTTTCGCGCTAGCGCGCCTCGGCAAGCAACCGGGCAAACCAGCGACGCAAATCTCCCTCACCTTGACGGCTCAGCTTCGCGAGGAGTTCCAATTGGGCGCGGGCCTCATCATTTCGGCCCAAGCGAACCAGGCATTCCACCAGCGAGCGCCTCAGGCGCAAACTTGCAGGCTGGTTGCGAACCCCTTCCTCAAGGAGGGGAAGGGCCTCGCGGAATTGGCCAAGGGATTTCAGTATGTCCCCAGCCAACAGGATGTAACCCGAATTGTCGGGGCAAATGCGCAGGAGGCGCTTGGATAATTCCGCGGCGCGGGCTTTTTGTCCCACCCGCAATGCGGCAAGGGAACAACCCAACAGGGTCGTTTCGTCTTCGGGCCGCGCCGTGCGCAATCGCTCCCATATTTTGAGCGATTCCTCGTGACGGCCCTCAAGGGACAGTCTTTCGGCCTGCGTGGCCCAAAGCTCGAAGTCCCCCGGATTGCGGCGAATCAGTTCGTCCAGTCCCGGCCCCACCATGGGCAACAAGACCGCCTTGGCCGCCGGTTGATCGAATGTCAACTGAGTCAGGGCGATCGTCAAATCGCGGTCCGGGGCGGTTACGCTCCGGGCCGGGAACGGAACGAGGGGTAACTCCCCTTGCTGTAGCCCACGCCCCCCGGCAGGGACGTTCGCGGGGTTGCGCAGGATGCGGTGGTCACTCAGGGATGTATGGGCTATGTCCGAACTGGCCCGACGGGGAAGATGGCAGGCGGCACAGTCATTCCGGCGCGCAAGGCGGTGCTCCGGAGGCAGGGAACACGGAGGTGAAATCCCCCCCGTCGGGTCTGTTTTTCGAGGAGGCGTTGGGCTCGCTTGTGAGCCCACTTCGGGCCTCAGAGCGGTTGGTTTTTCTTGTTTTTTTCCCGCCGCCTCCTGGGGACCTGCTTGAGCCAAGTTCGCACCGTTCTTGACGGAGGGAAACTGGCCTGTCGCGGGAGGCGTATCACCCTTATGGCAGTTCAGGCACTTGTTGCGGTAAAACTCAATTCTGACTTCTTCTGTTGGTAACGAATGCGGATCGTGGCAGGAGATACAGCCAAGCTTCTCCCCGCTCTTGATGTAACAGACGCTTGAGGTCATCTGCTCGACCTGGCCGACCGCTTTGTTTTTGTCGCTAATCGACGGTTGGAGCACGAAGATCGCCATGAAGTCACTCAAGGGCAATCCAGGCCGGAATTCCTCCATCTTTCGGCCGGAACGCTCCACCCGCTTTTCGCCCTGAAGATGGCACTGGTTGCACACCGAATCGCGTAGCGCCGGTGCCAGCCGCGCCGGATTGACGATCGAGGTATCGGCCGGTCCCGGGATTCCCTGGAAACCTCCCGACGAAAACGCGGCGACTTTGGTGCGCGTTCTCTCGATCACGGGCGCCGGATCGTTGGCTCTTTCATCGCAGTGGAGCTTGCCCGGACCATGGCAGCGCTCGCAGCCGATCCCCAAATTCTGCACCGAGAAGGGCTCGTATTTATTGACCGTGCCCGCCACCAGTGCCGCCTGATTCGTGTGGCAAATAATGCACAGCCTCTTGATCGGCCGGCCCAGATTTTCGCGCTCCAGTTGGAAGCCCGGAGAGATATCCCAGATGCCGGCTTTCGAAAACCAGCTCATCGTCGTCTGAAACAGCCAGCCATCCTTCTCGAAAATGTAGGAGCGGCCACGATGGCCCGACCCGACCGCGATCGTGTAGTCGAAGTTCCTTTCGACCACCGTCGAGCCGCTCTCATCGAAGTATTCTTCCTTCTGCTTGAATTGGCCTTCGGGGGTCTTCGTCACCGAAAAACGAATCTGGTCTTTTTCAAAGCTTGTGTGGTGAGTGGGCCCAAATCCCTCGATTCCGGTCTGCCCCGCCGCGTCCGGTTTGCCCGCAAGCGAAGACGACCGGGCCATCGTGTGCGACTTGTGGTAAAGATCGCAGATCCCTTCATGGCACACCTGGCAGGCCTTGTCCCCGACATAGGCGACATCGGGCCGCGCATTGCGCCAGATCAAGCTGGGATCAAGCCGGGGGTCCGCCGGCGCGTCGACGACAAACGGTTCGACCTTGGGATCGGCGCCCGACTCCCCGCCTGGGCGCATCGTGTATTGATAAATTCCCCAGCCGCCGATGCCGACTGCCAGGAGAGCCACCAGTCCCAACACAAGCGATCGATAGGTTTTCAAGGCAGGCCACCCCTGGGAAATGGTTTGCGATTTCCAAAAGGAAGGAGAGGAGGAAGGAACCGGCGCGCACGCATTCCACCCACGCCGACTTCATCGGCAAAGGAGCTTGGGAGATTATAGCTTACGATCACATCTTGATCTTCGCCTTGCGCTCCGCCAGGTACGCGCTGACTTCCGCCAAACTCCGTGAATTGAATATGTCCGACGCCTGGCACCAGCCCCGTCTGGCCACTTCGAGGCCATAGCGAATATTCGCCAGCTCGCCGGGAGCGTGCGCATCGGGATTGATCACGAGGAGAATCCCCATGTCCCTGGCCCGGCGGCAATGGACCCAGTCGATATCCAGCCGCCATGGGTTGGCATTGATCTCGATCATCACCTTTTGTTTCGCCGCTTCGCGCAGCACCGCGTCGAGGTCCACTGCGTATCCTTCGCGGCGCAAGAGCAGCCGCCCGGTCGCGTGCCCGAGCATGGTCACATAGGGATTGGACAACGCCTTGCAAATGCGCCGGGTCATCTCGTCGCGGGGTTGATTCATATGGGTGTGGACGCTGGCCACGACATAGTCAAAGCCGGCCAGCAGTTCGTTGTCGAAGTCGAGACTGCCATCGGGCAGGATATCAACCTCACTCCCTTTGAAGATCCTGATCCCCTTGAGCTTCGCATTGAGCCGATCGATCTCGGCCCATTGCTCTCTGACCCGCTGCGGAGTCAGGCCGTTGGCGATCGTCAGCGACTGGCTATGATCGCCGATTCCAAAGTATTCGAGCCCCAGTTCCTTCGCGGCCAGCGCCATTTCCTCGAGGCTGGCGCTGCCGTCGCTGGCCGTGGTGTGATTGTGGAAAACCCCCTTGAGCGCGTTCATGGGGATGAGTTCGGGTAGGCCGGTTCCCTCTTCAAGACGGGCCGCCTCGCATTCATTGGTCCCTTCGCGCAGTTCCGGCGGCACCCAGTTCATGCCCAGGTGCCGGTAAATATCCGCTTCGCTCGCGCAGGGAAGCGGCCCCTTGGGGCTGGCGAGTTCGTACTCATTGAGCTTCCAGCCGCGCTCAATCGCGAGGCCGCGCATTTTCACATTGTGATCCTTGCAGCCGGTGAAGTAGGCCAGCGCACAGGCAAAACTGTCGCGGGGAACCACCCGCAGATCGGCGCCGATGCGCGACTTGCCGTTGAGCGCTCCCGGGTCACTCACCTCAAGAATCACACTCGATTTCGTCTCGCCGCGGCCGCCCAGGTGAATGACCTTGGGGTGCCCCGTGAAGGCGTCCATCGCCGGGCCGACATCGGTCTGACCCGGAGCGAGAGCCGCGAGCAGGTCGATGTCTTTCACCGTCTCGCGACCGCGCCTCAGACTGCCGGCGATTTCCACTCTTTCGACTCCGGGAACTTGGGCCAAAAGAGTCGCCAGTTCCCTGGCAATATCGAGTGCGACGGGGCGATGGACGCGGCCTTCCCCCTCTTTCAAGAAGGAGATCCCAATCAAAATGTTCTCCTGGGTTTTGGCGCCAAAGCCTTTCAGCTTGGCGATCTTCCCCGACTCGCAGGCCGCCTTGAGGGCGGCAAGGCCATCGATTTGCAGTTCCTCGTAAAGCGATTTGACCTTCTTGGGTCCCATTCCGGGGAGCTTGAGCAGGTCGAGCAGGCCAGGGGGAGTCTGGCTTCGGAGGCTATCTAGTTCCTCCAAACGGCCGGTTTTGTGGAGGGTCTCGATTTTGGTTTGCAGCGCCTTACCGATCCCTTCGACCTCGGCCAACGTACCATCCACGAGGTGGCGATCGAGACTATCGGTGAGGGTTTCGAGGCTGCGGGCGGCACGCCGGTGAGCATTAACCTTGAAGACGTTTTCGCCCTTGAGCTCCATCAACGTGGCGATTTCGTTCAAAGCTCCGGCGATCTCGACCGCATCCATGAATTTCCTCCCCCTGCTCCCTCAATCCCGTGGGGCCACCCTGGGACCTTTTCCAGGAGTTTCCGTTACCCCGAGGACCCCGATTTTTGAAATCCTGTCCCCATAACGCTTCACCTTGACCTACCTTAAGGTTAGGATCGATAGAGGGGGCGGACCGGTTTCCTTGCCGGCAACTTACCCACGAAGGGGAGAATTTTGGATCATCCGGCGCGTGTTCTGTTGGTTGACGACTCCCGGCTGTTTCGGGGGGCTTTGGAGAAATCGCTCCAGGGCCTCGAAGGAATCAGCCTGGCCGGGTCGGTCCACAACGGCTACATGGCCATGGACATGGTCCGCAAACACCCACCGGACCTGGTGACGCTCGACTACGAAATGCCGGGCCAAAACGGCCTCGACGTGCTCCAGCAGATCATGGAATTCAACCGCTCCCGGCCTTGCGAAAAGCCGGTGGGGGTGATCATGATCAGCTCCCACACCCGCGCCGGCGCCGAGGTGAGTATGAAAGCGCTCGAACTGGGCGCCTTCGATTTCGTTCCCAAACCCGCCACGACCGACTGCGAATCGTCCCTCAAATACCTGCGCGATCAGCTGCTGCCGCGCTTCCGGGCGTTTCTGCGCCAGCGCGGCGAACTCAACCGCGCCTCCTGCGTGCGCGTATGCATGCCGCGCGGAGTCGATTCTGCGCCCAAGCCGCCCGGTTCCAAGGTGCTTCGGGCCGTGCTCATTGCCGTCTCGACGGGCGGCCCCCGCGCACTGGGCTGCCTGCTCCCCAACCTCAAGGGGCTGGGCGTTCCCATTTTCGTCGTCCAGCATATGCCCCCGGAATTCTCCTCCTCGATGGCCGGTTGCCTGGGGCGGACCACCGGTCTGGAAGTGGTCGAGGCCCAAGACAATGAAGTCGCCCGGCCGGGGGTGGTCCACCTCGCGCCTGGCGGCAAGCACATGGTGCTGCGCCAACCGGCGGGTCAACCGGTGCGCACCGGCCTCTCCGATTTACCCCCTGAAGACGGTTGCCGCCCTTCGGCCAACTACCTCTTTCGCACCGGCGCTTCGGTCTACGGCGGCGACTGCGCCGCGCTCATGCTCACCGGCATGGGCCGCGACGGCGTTGCCGGGCTGGCCAGCCTCAAGCGCCAGGGAGCCTTGGTCATCGCTCAAGACGAAGCTTCCAGCGTGGTTTGGGGAATGCCGGGCAGCGCCGTGCAAGCCGGTCTGGTCGACATGGTCCTGACGCTCGACCAAATTCCCCTGACCTTGAAGGCGATGCGCTCCCCGAGTGAGGCCCGCTCCTCCACCGCGTTGAACAAGGTCATCGCGAGTTGCTGCCACGTGCCCGGGGCCAAGAACCCATGAGCAGCCAGCTCCATCCGCCCATGGAAATCCTTCCCGAGACGCGCAGCCGCCTCGTCAGCCAGGTGCGCCGCCTTTGCGGCATCTTCCTGGGTCCCGACAAGGACTATCTCATCCAGCACCGCGTCGTGCCCATCGCTCGCAAAGCCCGTTGCCAGTCGCTTGAAGAATACTGCGACCGGCTCGATGCCCCCACTGGGGTCGCGATTCGCGGAGCGCTGATCGAAGCGGTGACCACGCACGAGACCTCGTTCTTCCGCGACGGCCACCCCTGGGAAACGATCAAGAACCGCATCCTGCACCCGATGCTTTCGCGCCCTGGACGCCAGGGAAAGATCCGCATCCTGAGCGCCGCCTGCGCCACCGGCCAGGAAGCCTGGAGCCTCGCCATGGCCGCCACCGAGGCCTGCGAGGGGCTCGGCCGCCAGGTGGCCGACGAGGTCGCCATCCTGGCCACCGATATTTCCGAGAAGATTCTGACTGCCTGCCGGCGGGGCATTTACACGAACACCGAGATCAAGCGAGGGATCGACCCGCTGCGTCAGTCTCGGTTCTTTTCCGAAGTGCACGGTGGCTGGGAGGTACAGCCCCGCTTGCGGGCGCTTGTCCGCTGGCAACGCGTCAACCTGCTCGACAGCTTGACCGGGCTGGGCAAGTTCGATCTGATTCTCTGCCGCAACCTGCTCATCTATTTCGACGAGGAAACCCGGCGCCACCTGATCGAAAACCTGGCCGAACGCCTCGACCCAGACGGGTATTTCCTGGTGGGCGCCGCCGAGAGCCTCTTTGGTTTGACCCGATCACTGACTCAAGTGGCCCTGGGACAGACGCTCGTTTATCAACTCGCGCTGCCGGCCTGAAACCCCACCCCATCGAAAGCTCCGCGCCTCGCCAAGGTTGGCGGACGCTTCTTTTCCTCTGCCGGCCCGTTCAGGTCGTTGATCGTAGACGCCAGAATTCCCCCCGGGAACACCCGCGCCATGTTCCTCGTGGAACATAGGTAATTCCCGTAATTCATGCCGGCGCCCTTGTCCTGGCAAGCCAATCCCTTTCAACAAACTCAAGGCGGCGTTCTTTCCCGGTTTCGCGTTCCTTGGGTTCGTGGTTTACTCAACATCCGCCGTGCGGGTAAAAACGGGGCAGGGGTGTTTGCGCCGAAAACGGCCTCCCCCGTTTCCCAAGTCGTGCGGGGATGGACCCGGAGGAATCTCGGCCCCCGTTCGTTCCATGGATCACTCCCGGAGGGGGCGCCGCGGCGAAGCGGCTCCCAGGTAACCCCCGGGTACCTTGTCGCCGAATCAAAGGCCAACCGATGCGATCGATCCATCCTCGCCTTTTCGATTTGATCCAGAAACTCGATGACCTGGGCGCCGATCCGACGCTCGCCGGTATCGCCCGCGCCATGGAGGAGGCCCACCTCAGCGCTGACGACGTGGCGGAGTTCATCCACGAAGATCCGAAGGCCTACCACCGCGCCCGGGTCGTGCGGCGGGATCGCTATGAACTCTTGGTGATGACCTGGCTGCCTGGACAATCGTCGGTTCCCCACGACCACACCGGCTCGGTTTGCGCCGTGAGGGTGATTGAGGGTACCGCGATCGAGTCGTGCTTTCGCGCCGCGCAGGACGGCTTTGTCGACCTCGAATATGAAACCCGGGTCGGCCCCCGAGAGGTCTCCGCCGGGCAGGACGCCGGCATCCACACCTTGCACAACCCCTCGGTGCGAACCGCCCATCATCAGGGCGAACGCCTCGTCACGATCCATGTCTACTCGCCGCCCCTGAGGGATTTTCGCCGCTTCATCCCCCGGCCCAGGCCGCGGCCCCAGGCCACCATCCCCTTCTCGCCTCCCACCGTCGTGGTGGTCGGCGCCGGATTCAGCGGCTCGATGACCGCCGCGCAGATCCTCAAGGGCGCGCGCAAGTCGGGCTCTCGGGTTCGCGTCGTGCTCGCCGAACGGCGCGGCAGCGTGGGCGAAGGGGTGGCCTACAGCACCCGCGAAAAAGAACACCTGCTCAACGTCCCGGCCGGCAGGATGAGCGCCTGGCCCGACCGGCCCGATGATTTTCTCAACTGGGCCCGCGAAAGGGACCGCGACATCAAGCCGACCGATTTCCTGAGA
>Ga0208492_1000234_pt1 | contig 54080 bp, 70 predicted proteins | sample Subbioar_CSW14AB_FD_184820 | JGI IMG/M metagenome (GOLD analysis project Ga0208492, IMG submission 184820) | Serpentinite rock and fluid subsurface biosphere microbial communities from McLaughlin Reserve, California, USA - CR12Mar_CSW14AB (SPAdes) | ecosystem: Environmental > Terrestrial > Deep... | reverse complement strand
GCTCAAACTCGAGGTGGTTGATGGAGGGGCACTCGGGACGGGGACATTCCGGTACGCGCTCGACGCAAGCAACCCAGCGGGGCCGACTTGGTCAGCCACCAGCGTGCTGCCGGAGGTACCCGCGATCGGCGCGGCAATGTTCATCGTGCCGAACACCGGCATCACGCTGGTCTTCGCCGCGGGCACCTACGTTGCCGGGTCCAGCTACACGCTCGCCCCGACGGCGCCCGGCTACACGTCGGACGAGGTGATCGACGGGCTGGCGGTGCTCACAGCCGACCCGCGAGAGTGGAGCGCCGTTCACCTGTGTGGACAGGCCTCCAGCGCGGGCGGCTCGGCGACGATGGCCAGCGTACTCGACACGCAGATGGAGGCTGCGGCAACGAGTAGCTTTCGCTACGCCCACGCCATCATCGAGGCGCCAGACGTCGCCGACAACCTGCTCATCGCCGGCTTCGCGGACTTCGCCAGCAAGCGGGTCAACGTATGCGCCGGGTTCTGCCGCCTGACCTCGTCGGTCACCGGCCGGGCCTACAAGCGCAGCTCGGCGCTGCCCCTCGCCGCTCGCCTCAGCAAGGTGGGCATCGGTGTCGATCTCGGCCGCGTCAGCGATGGTTCGCTCCCCGGGGTCATCTACCTGCATCGTGATGAGCAGGTGACGCAAGGCCTCGACGCCGCACGTTTCTCGACCCTGAGGAGCATCGTCGGCCGTCAGGGCTACTACATCACCAACGGCAAGATCATGGCTGCTGCGGGGAGCGACTTCACGCTCACGCAGTTCCGGAGGGTGATGGACGTCGCGTGCCGCATCGCCCGCGACGCGCTGCTCAACTTCCTCAACGCGGGTGTGCGGGTCAACACTGTCGGCGGCACCATCTACGAGCTCGACGCCAGGCGCATCGAGAAGTTCGTCGCCAGCGCGCTCAACGCGGCCCTCACGCAGCCCGGACACGTCAGCGCGGTCGCCTGCGTCATCGACCGCACGAACAACGTGCAGAGCACGCAGCAGCTCAAGGCCCAGGTCCGCATCACGCCCCTCGGCTACGCCAAGGCAATCACCCTCGACATCGGCTTCACCAGCCCATCGCTTTCGATCTGAGGCACGACCATGGCCGACCCCATCTACCCACAGGTCAACGGCAATCGCTACAGCTGGGCGAGCGTCGAGATTGCGATCGGATCCCTTCGCTTCAAGGGCTTCAAGGGCATCGAGTACAGCAACAACCTCGAGCCCGGCGAGGTGCGCGGCACGGGGCCTCAGAAGCTCGGCCGCACGCGCGGTGACCTCAAGCCCGAGGCCAGCTTCGAGATCTACAAGCAGGAGTACTACCTGCTGATCGCCGCCCTGGCGGTGAATGGCGCCGGCTTCATGGAGACCGAATTCGGCATTGTGGTCAGCTACTCCGATCGCAACCAGCCGATCATCACCGACGAGATCATCGGGTGCCGCATCAAGAAGCCCGCGCACTCGGGCTCGCAGGGGACCGACGCCATGGTGGTGAAGGTCGACCTCGACATCATGATGGTGATCGAGAACGGGCTGAAGCCCATCTTCGATATGCAGGGAGTGTGATCGTGGCTGACCTCACCAAAGAGAAGATCGAAGAGCTGAAGCAGAAACACGGCGACGTCGCCGGCTTCAGCATCCTGGGGCAGGTGTTCGTGCTTCGAACGCCCACCCGTCCCGAGTTCCGCCGGTGCATGGATCGAAGTGACGGGGGCACGGGCAAGAGCAGCGACGCGCTCGAGGAGCTTGCCGCGTCGTGCGTCGTGTTTCCCGACGCGGCCGAGACGGCGGCGCTCTTCACGAAGAAGCCCGGCATCGCGCTGAAGCTCGGGAACAAGGCCCTCGAGATGGCGGGGGTGGTCGAGGTTGAAGAGGTAAAACTCTTACCTCGTCCTTCGAGCGGGCGCAGCGCAACGACATCGAGGCGGCCGACGCGCTGCACGCGCTGTGCAGGGGCGAGGATACCAGACAGGCCCGGGTTGGCGGGTTGCTCGTGGCCGAGTTCTTTTCGCTGGTTCGGCAGTTCATGACCGCAAAGTGATTCCCCATGACGCTCCCCATCGAAAACCTGGACAGTGGCGCCAAGGCCGCCAAGGGCTCACTGTCGGCGCTCGAGGGGGAGATCGAGGCAGTCACGTCGAAGCTCTCGGCGCTCAACCGAATGCAGGCGCTGGCGGGTCTGGACAAGATGGCCGACGGTCCAAAGAAGGCGATGGCCATCCTGAAGATGAAGCAGGAAGACCTGCTCAAGCGCCAGGCCGTCGAGAACAAGGCCGTCGAAGCAGCCAACAAGGTCAAGAAGGAAGCGGCGTCGAAGGCCGAGAAGATCCAGGCCGACGCCACCAAGAAGGCTGAGGAGAACAGCAGGCAGCAGGAGGCGATGTTCACCAGCGTCGCCAGCGCCGCCGTGAGCGCCGGCCTGGCGGTCGCGTCGATGGGCCTGAAGCTAGCCCAAGCAGGTGCCCAGTTCGCGCTCCAATCGGCGCGCTTCAAACAAGACACGACGTTCGCCTGGACGTCGATGCTTGGCTCTGGCGAGGCTGCCAAGAAGACGTTCGGCTATGCACTGAAGATTGCCAACACCTTGGGCGAAAGCGTCGAGGATGTGGCGGCGCAGATGAAGGAGGCCTTCAAGGTCGGAGCCTCGCAGGACCAGGCCGAGAAGATGGTCCAGATGGTCTCCGACATGAAGGCCATGGGCAATGACGGCGCCAACATCGGCCAGCTCACCGACCTGATCAAGTCGATGAAGAAGGGCGAGGGGCTGAGCGCCGCCACCCTCGCCCCTTTGCTCGAGATCAACACGGACAAGACGATCGAGGTCTTGGCCACGAAGCTGCCCGGCATCACCAGCAAAGGCGAGCAGCGGAAGAAGGACGTGCTCGCACGTCTGGGGGAGCTGAAGGGCCAGAAGGGCGTGGAGGCGTTTCAGGACGCCTTCAAGGCTATCGCGGGAAAGAACAAGGCCGGCGACAAGACGGCAGAGTTCAACGACACGACCATCACCGGCAGCCTCAAGAAGATCGGCAACATGGCGAAGAACCTGTTCACCTCGCTCGAGACCAGCGCGGTTGGAACGGCGCTCGTGTCAGCACTTCAGAAGGTGGCGGGGCTGTTCGATGCTTCGACCCCAGCTGGCGCCAAGTTCAAGATGGTTCTGGAGCAGGTCGGAAACATTGCTGCGAGGCTGTTCGGCAAGCTAGACCTCGACCAGGCGGTTGCCGGCTTCAGCACGCTTGTCAGCGTCGTTGGCAACGTCCTGCCATACTTCGAGGCGCTGGGGGGCGGCTTGCTCGACGGTCTCGGCTCCGCGCTTGGTCCGCTCTTCAGCGCGCTTGGTGGTGCCAGTGGCGAGGTGAAGCCCATGCAAATGCTGGTCGATGCGCTGAAGGGCCTCGGCAAGGCCGTCGGCTTCGTCGTCGGCATCGGTCTCCAGGTGGTTGGTGTGTTCGCCGCGCTCGGCGTCGCGATGACGTCGGGCGTCCTGTATGGCGGCGCGATGGCGCTGGTGGCGGTCTTCGATGGCGTCGTTGATGCCATCGGCGGCGTGGTCGACTTCGTTTCGGAGACCGCCGATGAGATCTTCTCTCCGCTCACCGATGCGATCGGAGAGGTGCTCGGCTCGTGGTGGGCCGCAGCGGCAAATTTGCTCGAGCCGTTCTTGGCCCCGCTCGGAGAACTGGCCACGGAGCTCGCCGTTATCGGTAGCGATCTTATGGCTTCTGCGTCGGAGGTCGGGTCGCAACTCGTTGCTGGATTGCTCGAGGGCATTACCAGCAAGTGGCAGGGGCTAAAGGACACTCTGCGCAATCTCGCGAAGGGCCTCGGCGGTGTCGTCAGGGAGGCTCTGATTGTCCGTTCGCCGTCGAAGGTGTTCGCGGAGATCGGCAGCTTCACCGTTCAGGGGTTCACCCAGGGCGTTGAGGGCGAGCAGGACAACGCTCACGAGGCCGTGCTCTCCACAGTCAGCCCCAAGCTCATGGGGCTGGGCGCTGGGGGCCCTGGTGGGGCAGGCAGCGGACGCAGCGCGACCGTCTACAACAGCATCGAGATTAACGGCGCCAGCGATCCCGCAGCCGTCCGTCAGGCGGCCGAGGAAGGGGCCACCGCGGGCACCATGCGCGTCTTCGAACTGCTCGGCCTCGAGAGCGGCGCGCTCGGACCGGCGACATGAACGAGCCGTTCTGGACGTCGGAGACCCCCCTCGCGGGCTTCTCCGAGATTGTCATCGACGTCGGTGAGTCATCCCTGTGGGACACTGCCACGCTCGGTGGGATGAAGATCCCCGGCATCGTCAAGGTTGATGGGGCCGAGGCGGGCCAGAAGTGGGACGTCAAAACGGCACCTGGCAGCGACGGCGCTACCATCACCGACCAAGGGTACGAGCCCGCGAAGCTCACCATCACAGCGACGATCTGGATGCCTCGCCACTGGACGGAGATGCAGGCGTTTATCGAGATCATTCGGCCCAAGCCGGCGAAGGGGAAGAAGAAGGCTTCGCCGATGCCTTTCGCCCACCCGCCGACGAACCTGTTGGGCATCAACAACGTGCTGGTCCTGTCCGTCGCCGCCCCGAAGCCGGGGGGGACACGAGGCACTGTCGAAGTGGCGATCAAGTGCATCCAGTGGCTCAAGCCCAAGACGGCGCAGATCATCAAAGCTGAGTTCACAATCGATACGAAGGGCGTGACCGAAGGCCCAGCAACCCCTGCCGCTACTCCGTCGCCTGGGAGCAGCGGCAACAGCGGGCCGACCTGATGGCCTTTGCCACCATCAACGGCAAGGACGTCCTCACCGCCCTGCTCTCGGTGCCTCTTGGGGGCACGTGGCGCCTGGACGCCACCGTTGACGCCGAGAGCGCCGAGGGCCTCACGGGTGACCTGACCCTCTCGCTCGACGAGGGCCGCTCGACCTGGCGCTGCCGGGCCTACCGCTCGGCCGACGCCTTCGGGCGCGTCGAGCTGCGGGCCGTGGGCGGGGCTGGCGGACTCGCCAAGGTGCTCGAGGGGCAGAGCTACCGGCAGGTCACGGCGCGTGTCGTGGTGGCCGACCTGCTCGAACTGGCCGGCGAGCAGCTCGACCCGACCGCCGAAGAGGCGCTACTCTCGACGCTCCTGCCTCACTGGACCCGCGACGCCGGGCTCTGCTCGCAGCAGCTCGCCCGCGTGGTCGATGCGCTCGGCGCAGGCTGGCGGGTGCTCCCCAACGGCAAGGTGTGGCTCGGCCTCGAGACCTGGCCCAGTGCGCCGGTCTTCGAGTACGACGTGCTTCGCAAGCTCCCCGCAGACGGGCGCCTCGAGCTCGGCGCAGTGCAGGGTTACCGACTTGTGCCTGGGCAGACGTTCGAGGGACAGCGCGTGGGCCGCGTCGAGCATCGGGTGATGCCTGAGGCCATCAGGACAAGCGTGTGGTTCGACCCATGAGCCTCGAGACGGTCAAAGCAGCGCTGGCCGGCTTCATCCAGCAGGTGATGGGGCGCGTTGATTTCTTCGCGCTCTATCCGTGCGTCGTCGTCAGCCAGAACAGCGACGGCTCCCTTGAGCTGAAGCCCGACGCGCCACGCTTCGGCGCTGGTCTCTCGAGGGTGCCCATCCGTCTCGGCCTGCCCGGCGTGACGGTCAAGGTGAAGCCCCAGGCGAGAGTGATGCTTGCCTTCGAGGGCGGGGACCCGCAGCGCCCAGTAGCCACGCTCTGGGAGGCCGCGGGCCTCGATGAGCTGACGGTGACGGCGCAGACCAAGGTGGTTGTGAACTCGCCGAACGTCTGGTTGGGCGAGGAAGAAGGTGACGCACAACCCGTCGCCCGCCTCGGCGATACCGTCGAGCTCCTGTTCCCTGTCGATGTCCCAGGCGTGCCTAACCTGAATGGTGTCATTGGCGTTCCGCCCGCCGCGCAGCCGTTTGCAGGCACCCTGACGATCACAGACTCGCTCGTCGGTATCATCACCACGTCCGGTTCGAAGGTCCGAGCGGCATGAACCCGGAGCTGATCTACGTCGGCAGCCTCAGCGTGGGCGTGGCCATCCCGCTGTTCCTGCAGCTCGCCATTGCTATTGATGTGGCCATCGCTGGGCTCATCCCCGAGCTCTCCGCGAAGATCACCGGCTACCTCGCACTGCAGGGGCGCCTGAGCGTCAAGCCCCCCTCGCTCGCCGCAAACGTCGAGTTGGCTGCCAAGATCAACGCCTCGTTCCTTGCTGCGGCAAGCCTCGGTTTCACGCCCCCCAGCGTGAGCTTCGGCTTCGATCTCGTCGGTGCGCTCATCATCAAGCTGCAGTTGCAGCTCAAAGGCCTCAAGGCGGCGCTGGACCTCGCCCTTCAGATCAAGGACCTGGCTGCCGCAGCCGGCGTGAAGCTCTTCATCTACAAGGGCCGGCTGGTCGATCTCGGGGCCACGCTCGACGCCCAGGTCGGCGTGAAGGCTGGCCTCGACCTGCAGGTGCCGATCTACCTGCCGCTCCTCGTCGTCGATAGCAGCGCCAATCCGGAGACCGTGACGGCGCTGGAAACCATCTTCAAGCAGAGCCCCTGAACGTGGCCGACTTCAACAAGTGGCAGCTGGAAACACTCACGCCCTCGTGGCTCAGGGGGCCTCTGGGCGAAGGGCTGGCCCTCGCGTTGGGCCACATGAAGGACGCCTTCGCCCAGGCAGCCAAGCAGGCGGTCAAGGCGAGGTTTCCGCTCATCTGCCCGGCCGACGCCCTGCCCAGCATCGGCGCCGACCGGATGCTCGAGCGGATGCCGCCAGAGACGGAGCCGAGCTACCGCGCTCGCCTCGTCGCTGCGTGGGAAGCCTGGGCAAAGGGCGGCACGCCCGAGGGCATCACCGACGCGGTTGTGCTCACCGGGGTCTGCACACCTGTCTACGATGGCCCCGACCTGGTCTCGCCTCGCGTCTACGACGTGCTTCACGACGGCTGGGGCGGCGCTGGCTCGTGGGCGAGGTTCTGGCTCGTCCTCGAGCAGCCCCACATCTTCCAGGCCTGCTGGACGATCGGCGATGGCACGCTCGTCGCCGATGACACGGTGCTCGGCTACACGGGCGCGACGCAAGCGCAGGGGCATCTGATCACGCGCCAGGTCTCCAAGTGGAAGGGCGCTCACGCTCGGTGCGAAGGCGTCATCCTCGTGCTGTCTGGCGTCATCATCGGCAGCGGTTGGACGATCGGCGACGGCACACTGATCGGCGGAGAAACGTGCCTGTTGCCAGCAACGTTACCTGAAGGAACCAGATGAAAGACCTTGTCGATGTAACAACCTCATTCCCCGCCCAACGCAGCGTCGAGAACGGCGACGCTGGTAACGGGGCGAATTTTGAAGAGTGCTTCCAGAGCTCAGCGGACCGCACCGGGTATCTCGAGGCGCTGCTCAGCGCGGGCGTCACCACGATCCGCAACGTCTCGAACCTCTCGGCGCTGAAGGCGCTGCTGACCGGCGCGAGCCTCGAAGTCGGTATCGTCCGCAACGACGACGACTTCGGCCTGTGGATATGGCTGGCAGGGAGCGCCACGACCGCCGTGACGGGCTACGTCGAGGAGTCCACCAACGGCAGCAGCTCGGCAGGCCGCTGGTGGAACTCGGCGGCGTTCCTGCTTGGCCTGGGCGGCGTGAGCGGCACCTCGCCCAGGCTGTCGAACGATCGCCTGCCGCCGGTCAATCGGATCGTCAGCATCACGGACAAGTACGAGACCGCTGACAACACGACGGCGATGACGGGGACGAGCAACTGGCTCGATGCCGGCCTCACCAGCAATGCGATCAGCGTCAAGAACGGCGACAAGGTAAAGATCGAGGTGGCCATGGCCGCCGGGTCAGACGATGCCGCAGGTGCGGAGTTCCGGCTCGCCGCTCACGACGGCGCTAGCGCGACGGCCATCGCGGGGAGCAAAGTCACGGCGCTCGTGATCGCCGCCGGTAGCTGCCCCCCCACAGCACTTCTCGGGTTTCACGCGCCGGGCGCCGACGGCACGTTCACGTACCGCGTTCAGGCAGCTGGGCCGAACGCGACGCAAGCCTTTCTGAGCGGAGAGCGACGGATGATCGTCACCGTCATCCGGCCGTAACGGTGCCTTCGGGCAACACCACAGCAGATAGCCCTCCACCTTGCCGTTGGACGTGCAGTGGTCACTTGGGTCCATGTCCACAGGCACCGTCTCTGGACAGTCGATCTGCTGCGGGTACGGGTCCTTGCAGCCGAACCCTTTGGGCGGGAACATGCTGATCTCGCACCCACCCTCGCACGTCGAGACTCCCGACTGGCCCGCCGTGCATTGCTTCCACACCGGGCACGTCTTGCACGCGATCTGATTCCCGCAGCCATCAGACGCGGTGCCGCACTGGTTCGCCGCACAGGCCTGCTCTTTGGTCAGGGGGACGCAAGCCCCGCCGCCCGCGCCGCCCATCCCCCCGCCCTGCTGCCCCGCGGAACCGCTCGCGCCACCGCTCCCCCCAGGCGCCCCGGCCGAGCCGCCCTGCCCCTGGGGCGAGCCGCCCACGCCCCCCTGACCCGACCCAGCCGACCCGCTCGACCCCGAGCTCCCGCCCGAACCCAGATTCACGCAGAGGCCCGAGGCGCAGGTCAGCCCCTCGTTGCAGGTCCCGTTCGGGTAGCAAGGGCCCTTCTCCTCGCCCTGGCTAGCACCCCCTTGGCCGCCCGAGCCGCCACTGCCGGCCGAGATGCCCGAGCCCGAGGCCCCGGCCGAGGTCCCGCCGCTCCCGGCCGAGTTGCCACCCGCGCCAGATCCGGTGCCGCTGAACAGGTCGGATTCATCAGAGCCGCTTGAGCAGGCGGCAAGGGCGACGGCGACGACTAGGGCGGCGAGGGGACGAAGCATGGCCAGCATGCTCCGGGCTACGCCGCCCTCGTCAAGAGGCTCCCCGGTGGACTAGAGGATCTCGCACTGTCGCATGACGACGTTCATCACGACGAAGCCATCGACGCGACCCTTGACAGTCACCTTCGCGCCCTTCGCGAGGGCGCTTGCTTGCGCTGTCTGGGCCTTGCCGACGTAGCAGTTGGCGATCGGGTGCTCGAACTGCGCGCCCGTGACACCTACGCTCACGATGATCGAGTCGGTGAAGTCCTTCTTTATCTCGTTCGCCTTGCCAGTGATCTGGACGAATTTCCCCTTGTACTGCCCGTCGGCTCTCACCTCGTTTTCCTTGTAGTCCTTCAGCATGGTGGCGAGGTCTACGGGCGTGGCCGGGCCGGCTGCGGGCTCCGGCGTGCCGCCGGACGTGCCTTTCCCTCCGTCTGGTTTCACCCCTCCGCAACACGCGGAAACGGCAAGTGAAGACAACACGACGGCAACGACTGCTGCGATTCGCATGAACACCCTCCTGTGGAAGCGGGCATGCGAGCCCAAACGCGTCCCGTCCGCAAGGGCCTGCCCAACAACGGGCAGCGATTGGTCAGATCCGGGCACCCATGACCGACATCATCGACGTTACCCTGACCAGCGCCCCAGGCGGCTGGACGGCCACCGTGCGCTTCCTTGACGCCCTGGCCGCCGTCACGGGCACAGGGGCCACGGCCAGCGCCGCGCTCGATGCCGCCCGCGAGCTCGCCCAGACCGCGACCCTGGCCTACGCCCTCGGACAGGGGCAGGTCATCGGGCCCACGCAGATCGTCGCCATCGAGTCGCACCTGCGGGGGGCTTGCAGCGACGCCCTCTACCGGAGCGAGCACCCAACGTTCGCCCAGCCCACGCCCCCGACCTGGGGTACGGACGTCTCGACCTTCCCTGACCTTGACGCGACGTTCAGCACCCTGGGCACGCAGCGGGTCATCGCCGAGGCTGTCGCCCGTCGGCTGCTCACGCCCCTCGGCGGCCTCTTCTATGACCCCTCGAGCGGTCAGGACGTGCGTGAGCTCCTCGGCCAGGGCTTCACCCCTGCTGCCATCTACAGCCTTCGGTCGCGCATCTCGAGCGAGGCCGAGGCCGACGAGCGGGTCTTGTCGGCCGATGTCGCGTTGAGCTTCAACCCGCAGGCGCAGAGCCTGTCGGTGCGCGTGACCATTCAGCCCGCCAGCGGCCCCTCGTTCGCCCTGGTGCTCGACATCAACAAGCTGTCGGCCGACCTGACCGTCCTCGCGCTTCCCTGAGGAACCATGCCTCTCTCGCTCGCCAGCATCCTCTCGCCTCCGACGGCCGACGAGGTGAAGCAGACGCTCGCCAACCTGCTGGCGTCTGCCGGGTTTCCTGTTTCCTCGTGGCAACCGTACACAGTTGGCCGAGGCCTCCTCGAGAGCGAGAGCACGAGCCTCGCTGACCTTGCGGCGGTCATCGGCCAGATCGCCGCGGGGGGCCTGCTCGACTACGCTACGGGCGCCTGGCTCGACCTGCTCGCCACGAACGCCTATGGGCTGACGCGCAAGACGGGGCTGCCGACCAAGGGCACGCTGAGGCTCACGGACGCGGGGGGCGTCGGCCCTGTGGGGGTCGCTGCGGGGGCGCTACGGGCGCAGAGCGCCGGCCTCTACTACCGCAACGTCGATGGGGGCACGCTCACCCTGAGCGGGACGCTCACCCTCACCTGGCAGGCCGAGCAGATCGGCGCGGTCTACAACGCCAGCAACGGTGCCGACTTCGCCCTCGTCACCACGATACCCGGCGTCACCATCGCCACGCAGTCGGACCCTGGTGAGTCGTGGATCACGCAGCAGGGGCTTGACGTCGAGAGCGACGAGCAGCTGCGCATCAGGTGCCGCACGCGATGGGCGACGCTGGGGGGCGGGGCATCGATCGACGCCTACACCAGCTGGGCGATGACGGCCTCCGAGGAGGTCGCGAAGGTCGCCGTCTTCGGGCACACGCCCGCCCCCGGGCAGGTGAGCATCTACCTCGCCGGGGCGAGCGGCACCGTGAGCTCTGGCGCGGTAGATGCTGTCGAGGCGTACCTGACGCCGGCACGGGTGCCGGTCTGCGTCGAGGTGTTGGTCTCGGCGGCATTCCCCCTCGAGCTGGTGATCGCAGGCACCGCACAGGTCAAGGCCGCTCGCTACTCCGCTGCGAAGGCCGCTATCCAGAAGGCGCTGACGCTGCTCATCGCCGACCTGCCGATGGGCGGCATCCTCTACTCCGCGCAGGTCATCAAGGCCGTGATGGCTGCTGACCCGGGCCTCGTGGACTTCACCCTCACCGGCGGGGACGCCGACGTGGAACTGGCCACCAACGAGGTCGGAGTGCTGAGCCTGACGTTCAGCGACAACCCGGGCGCGGGGCTCTTCGCAGTCGTGAAGGTATGAACTGTTACCCCAAGGAACCACGCGCATGAGCTGGGTCGATCAGGTCTTCAAATGGCTAGGGTATGCCCAGTACAACGCTTCACCGACCACGCGCGCCGAGGGCGAGGTCGGGCCGCTGCAGAGCGACACGGCGGGCAACCTGCTCGTGGCCGGCGCCCTCACGGGACCTGTGCCGGCGAGTCGGTACCGCGTCGCGACGCTCACGTACCAGGGAGTGATCGTTGCTGCTCCGAGGCAGCTCATCGCGATCCACGGCTACAACGCGAGCGGGGCGAACAGCACCCTCATGTTGTTCAACCTGGCGGCCGTCCCCGCCAACGGTACCACGCCGTTCGATCGCATCTTCGTGCCGGACGGACAATCGTTCTCGTACGAACCTGCGTACCCCGACGAGTACTCGACGGGCATCTGCTGGGCAGCTTCGAGCAGCGACGACACGTTGACGATCGACAACACGGCAACCTGGCACGTCGTGGCCACGTACGCGGCGCTGTAACCATGCCAGGCTTCACTGTTTCCCAGGGGCTACACCAGACCGCTCGCCGAGGCCTGCGGGTCTCGAAGCCTACCGTGCAACCCTTCAGCCCGTACGACCTCGATCTGATCCGGGCGTACGATCCAGACGACCTGGCCACCGGCAGCGTCAGCACCTTCCCCGGGCACAACGGGATCGGCCCCACGCTCGGCGGGGGCACCGGCCTGACCGTCGTCGCGGGCGAGCTGAACGGCCACAAGGTCGTCCGCTTCGTGAACCAGTACGTCGAGGCGAACGGCGGCACCTCGATCAACGGCACCACGTCCTGGACGCTGGCCGCTGTTTTCAAAACAACGACGACCAACGGCGGCGTGCTCTTTCACCTCGGCATCGACAGCGCCCGGCTCAGCACGAACGACGAATCGATCCTCGTGGTGCCCGACGACACAGTGTCAGGCGAGCTGCATACGACGCTCGGGGCGGCGCCGATCGACACCTGGCACGTGGCGATCTGGAGGTACGACGGCACAGCCGGATCGAACGCCACGCGCCTCAGGTGTCGGCTCAACGGCTCGGATCTGTCGCTGCTCGGGTCGGGCACGATCCCGGCCTCGATCTCGTGCGCAGACGGCACGAACCTCGGACGGTACGGCGCGAGCGGCCCGTACGAGTTTGCGGGCGATATGGCCTGGCTCGCCCTGTCCGCCGACTGCGAAAGCGACGACACCACGACCGCCTGGGACGACTGGCTTGTGAGCCGCTTCGCCCTCTGACCCTCGCGTAGCGCCCTCGGGCTGCTCCTACGCGCTCACAGACCACAGCAACACGCGCCGTCACTGGCGCGAGGAAACACATATGCCCGATACGCCCGCCGTGGTCCTGTGCTCCGGCTGCCCGCACTGCGTCGCCGAGCTTGATGCGGTTCGCCGCGACATCGCCGATTCCCGCCGCGAACACTCCCGCTGGTCTGCCTTCGGCTCGGCCGCCGGCACCGCCGTGGTGCTGACCCTCTGGCACCTGTTCGCTCACCTCACGAGGATGCAATGAAGGAAGCAATCGCCTGGCTGCGTGGCAACCCCGAGGTGGCTTACCTCTGCTTCCTGCTGGCAACGGGGCTTATCACCGAGGCCTTCCGCAAGCGCCCGCCCGCCGAGGAGGCTGCCCTGCGCGACCGCTTCCCGCGCGCTGTCGCGCTCCGGGAGCTCGCCCGTGGGCTGGGCTTCGATGGCCCGAAGATTCGGATGGCGCTGGGGGTGCTCCTGCTCGGCAGGTTCGAGCAGCTCGAGGCCCCGCCGCAGACGCCTCGCGACCCGGGCCTCTACCCGCCTTCCGACCATGTCGCTCCTCACGACCCGGAGAGGACCCCCCGCCCATGAACCGCGCCCGCATCTTCCTGCGCTCAGCTCTTGCCTCGGCCGCTGCCACCCTCGCCCTGCTCGCCGGCCCCTCGGTCGCGGGCTGTGCTGGCGTCCAGCGTCCCGACCCGCTCGCTGTCGCCTCGACCCTCAACAACGCGCTCGCCGCGTCGATCGACGCTGAAACCCGTCGTCATGAGGACCAGCTCGAGCGGGCCATCATCGCAGGTGTCGCTGCGTGCCCTGACAGCCCGCTGCAGCAGCTCCTGGCCTGCCACCGTCAGGCTGCGGTCGCAGCCCTCGAGCTGGCCGCCCCGGAGCACCGCCAGCTGGTCGAGGTCGCGATGCTGCAGCGTCGCGTTGCCCGGGGGCTCCAGGCTGCCCAGGCCTGCCGGCGTGAAGGGCTCGGCTGCGAGGCCCGCGAGCTCTCCGACGTCGAGAGCACGCTGGCGACGGCAAGGGCGCTACTGACCAAGGTGGGCGGAGCGCCAGCGCCGGATGGCGGTGCGCTGTGAAGGCCTTTTACTTCGGCTGCTGGGGCGGCACTGGCCACTTCCTGTGCGACGAACGGGGACGAATGGCGCGCCGCGACAACGGCTCGCCGTGGACGGAAGAGCAGCTCGACACGGGCTTCTGTCCCGGCATGGTCCGTGAGTACGGACGCCTCGTTGCTCCGAGGGAGCAGCCTGAGGGGGCCGCTCGCTTGGTGCATGAGCGGGGCTGGACGGCGCTAGCCTTCTGGGACCGGTCGGTCGATTCGCGAGGGAGCAGCAACAGTTGCTTCGTGCTCGAGGGTGAGCACGACTTCGAGGCTACTGTTCGCCTAGCCCGCGAGCGCTTCCCGTCGGTGTGGTCGCGCTTTCGCTTCGACGTGAGGCTCGCATGAGCGCTCGCGACATCAGGCCCGAGACCATGGCGCCCATCCTGGCCGCAGCGCTTGCCCTGGGCGGCGCGCCCGCGTCCGTGGTGGCCCTCGCGCCAGCCTTCGCCGCCCTCTTCTGCGAGCTGCTCTGCCGGGCCGAGGAGGGCGAGAACCTTGCCGAGATCGTCGCGGCGAGGCTGCCCGATGACACGGCCGTCGTCGTGCGGGTGCTCGAGCAGCTGCGGGCCAATGAAGAGAGGAAACACCATGAGCCGTGACGCCATCGTGAGCACCGCCCTCGCCCAGGAGGGAAAGAGCTACAGCGCCGACGCTGACGAGTACGAGACCCTGCTGCAGGTGCCCGACGCCGACGCTCGTGCGATGTACTCCTGCGGCCTGACCTGCCGCGCCATCTGCCGTATCGCCGAGGTCTCAGGGCTGATCGACTGGCATGGCCAGCCGCTCGAAGTGCTCCGCGACCCGTACAGCAAATGCGCATCCCGCGGGTGCTACGCCATCACCTGCATCGTCGCCCTCGGAATGGCGCGCGGCCTGTGGGTCTCCACGTCGCGCCATGACGGCCAGGCCGAGCCCATCGCTGGTGACATGGTCGTCATCGGCGGCTCGCCCTCGGGCGCGTGGGGTGGCCCCGAGCACATTCTCACCGTGACCGGCCGCGATGGCGCGATGGTCGAGTCGATCGACGGCGGGCAGACCGACGCCAGGAACGGCTACCACGGCACGGCGATCCGCAAGGTAACCCGTGAGCTGCTCTCGGTGCCCGCGCATCACGAGCTCTGGCTGGTGACTCCAGGCAGCAAGCGCCAGCTCAACGGCAGGCCCGTCGCCGGCGCTGGGCGACGGGTCCAGGGCTGGACGCGAGCGGGGGACCTGCCGTGTCTGCCCTGATCCACGCCTCGACCCGAGCGGCGTTCGTGCCGTTCACCGCGCCGCTCGAGGGGGTGGTGCCCCACCTGTACCTCGACGTTCGGGGGCTGGTGACCGTGGCGATCGGCTGCCTCGTAGACCCGCTGCCGCTCGCCCTCTCGCTGCCGCTGGTGACGCTGTTCGACGGCTCACCTGCAACGCGCACGGAGATCGAGGCCGAGTGGCGCCTCATCAAGAGCCACACCGAGCTTGCCCACAAGGGGGCCGGCGCTGCTCGCAAGCTGTGCTCGCTCCGTCTGACGCCACAAGGCGTCGAGCAGGTCGTTGGTGTCAGGCTCGACGAGATGGTGGCAGCGCTGGTGAAGCGCTTCCCCGAGCTGCCCGCCTGGCCTGCGGCCGCGCAACTCGCGACGCTGTCGATGGCCTGGGCCTGCGGCTGCGCCTTCAGGTTCCCCAAGCTCGACGCGGCGCTCAGGCTACGGCGCTTCGAGGTGGCCGCCGACGAGTGCAAGATGCGCGAGGAGGGCAACCCTGGGCTTGCGCCGCGCAACGTCGCGAACCGGGAACTGTACCTCGAGGCCGGGCGCAACGTGGCCATGGGCCTCAACCCCTCGGTGCTCGAGTACGTCGACCGGCCGTAAGTCCGTCCCGTTCTTCCTCGTGGCAGTGGCTGGTGCCCGGGCGCACTACCCCCGAACCAGGGAAGCGAAAAACTTTTGGCGCCCGTCGATTCTGCCCGAAAGGCTTTCTGTGGGCCGCGAAAGAGCACACTGACCCGCCTCGTACCTGGCGCGAGACTGAACCATCTGGGCGCATCTGAGACATCGGACGCAGTTGCCTAATAGGACCCCTGGTAGGCGACGACGCCGTCCACCAAGGCGCCCAGCCTTGGCTCGGCCCCTTGGGCCGCCTAGGCTCTTGTGATCGCCACGACGCCATGCTGCGAGATGCCCGGCGTGATCCCAGTGCTGGAGCTCGAGGTAGCCTTTGCTGGGCGCCAGAGCATCAGAGGGCTGGACCGAGCGCTTGCCGTCTAAGTGCCGGCGGGGGGAGCGAGCGCTGGCGCTGAACTTCAAATCGGGCTTGGGACGGCAATCAGTCGTGGAGACAGACCTCCCGCGAGTTCTGCCCGCGGCCCCTTCGACAGTATGTAGGCAGAGGTCGCTTGTTGGTGCCGTTGAGAACACGCGGCCCACTGCTTCAGGTCGCTCGCTCCGCGTTGAGCCTCAAATTCCTCGTTCGCGAGAGGTGGGACAGACTGCGTCAGGGCGGTAAATTTGGCGCTCGCATGTCTCGACACCTGAACGCATGACCAGGTAATGAAGACGGCAAATGGTGTCCGTACTTGGCCGACAGCCCGTCGGGGTGCGGCGCTGACAGGTCGGGGTGCGGGTGGTACCCTCCCTGTCATGGAGGCGCTTTTCGACGGTAGCAGCGCGCTCCAGGTCGCGATACGAGGGGCACCCCCGACAATGGTGCCCCTCAGCATTATCCCCGCCGAGCATCTGATCCATCTCGTTAGTGGCATCAAGCTCCCAGCGAAGGCCAAGAACGAACTGATCGAACTTTGCCACCACCGCGACCTTGCCGCTCGACAGAGCGTTCTCGCGGAGTTGGAGAAGCATGAGCCCGATGTGCGGGATCGTTTGCTTCTGCTTTGGGCGTCGGCTGGCCGCCATGCCATGCACATGTGGACACTCCCATGCCTAGATGGAAAATCGGCACAAGATGTGCTCGCTAAGAGCGGCCTGTCGCCGGCTCAGCGCAAGCGGGTGCTCGATGGCGAGGAAGTGAAGATCCCGGTTCCAAACGCCGAGCTTGCCGAGGATCAGGTCGTCCGGATCTCCCTTGGCGCCGATAAAATCTTGGCTCGTGTACGGCTCCGACACGATGTTTCGCTGCGTCGCGATGACGACGTGATCAGAGAGCAAACCACGCACGATGTGACCGCAACGATCGATTTTTCTGCTCAAAACCGACTCGTCTCGGTTTTCGCTGGCTATGGAGACTCGAGGAATGCGCTGTTTACGTTTTTGGAGTGGCTGATGGGGCAGCCCGTATCGCGGCGGAAAAATGCTTCACAAGAGAAAATGCTTCGAGCGGTCAGTTTTACTGAAGCGCAGGTGCATGCCTTTTGCGAGCGGGAAGGGCTCGAGTTGATCAAGATCGACGGACCGGACCCGAAGAGCGTCAACGAAGGACAGGAGGCCCGAGCGAAGCTCGTTCGCAAGGGGGACACGCGTCGCCTTCCTATGGTCTTCTCGGACGAGCGCAACGCCGCGCAGCTCAATGAGTCCAATTACCGCAGATCATACAATCTGGATTTCCTCCACCCAGACGGATTCAAAGAACAGTCGGAGGTGGATTTTTACTTTGAAAGCAAGCAGCCGCACGTGATCTTCCTCAAGCGCACCACGGGGGCGGCTGTTGCGTACGTGGTCAAACTAATCCGACAGGGAGCGGGCGTGTGACCCGAACCCCATCATGAAACCAACGGAAAGGGTTGCGATAAAGATCGAAGAGCAGATGCGCAACTGGTATAGCGATCGTCGCTCTACGGTATTTGCCCCTGCTCAGTTCGTGGCCCAGGGCCTCGGAACGGAACAGGAGGTCATTGGCGCCCTTCGACTGCTCTCCGATCGCGAAAGGGTCGAGCTTTTCGCCACCATCAAGTGCGACAACGATCACATCATCTGGAGCGGCCGTGCCGAAGATATCCGGCCCGAACATTTTCACCGTGAATGCTCCTATTGTGATTCAACCGCGTCTGACGACGACGACGAGATATTTTTTCTGCGCGCTGAAATGAGCGAAGTCTGGCGGTCAACGATCGACCAAGCGGGCGGCCCGACGGGATCAAAAAAAAAAGGGCAGAGCGCGCCTCGACGCTCGAGAAAGGGATCCGGGGGCGTACGGCAGCCCGGTAAACTACTTCGACTTCCGCGGGGCCCAATTCACGAATGTTGATCGTGGTAGCATGATACTCTCCCAGCCCGAGTTTCACGGACCCGCAGATTTTGCAATGGGGCAGCAAGTCGGCCACCAGGAGAACGTTATGGGTAACAAGATCGACAACAAGGGCGCGCAGAATTCGGTTCTTACGGTAGTTTCTGACAATCAGGCCACGTCTGTTGCCGTGCAAGCGCACGACCTCAACGCCAGCCATAACGACGGGCCGATCGTTCTCCGACAGGTCGAGTTCGACGCTGGAATCAAGTCGGCGCAGAAGGCGCTTGTGGAGGATCAAGATAGGCTCGACGCGATCGACAGGAATGTGTTTGAAGCTCTCAACCAGTTTCTTCGCATGGCCAGGCAGATCCAGGTCGAACATCAGGAACTCGTTCAGGTTCAGTCGCGCATCAAGGAGACTGTGGACGAAGTCTGGGCCAATTCTATGGTCGATAAGCTTAAGCCAAACGGGTTGCCGCGAGAGCTCGAGGTCGTCAAGGCGATTGTGTCCAATCCTGTTGCGGCGGCAGCGCTAAAGGCAGCTTTCGGATTGCCGTTAGCGCTTGCGAGGAAGAGCTGGATGGGCAGCCCGGGGCGAGCGGCTTATCTGTATGGTCGCTCGATGGCCGGGCCCGATTCGAGGCGCGAGGTCAGTGCGCCGATCGGGGCGAGGCATCAGGCGCCGCGTTCGGCGGCGCCAAGCCCTCTCGAATGTACGCTGGGCAGCTGCTCGCCCCCCTCTTCGCTCTCGACGACTCAGGGGACGACGCCGCTGCCGCAGGACACGATGAGTTCGAGTATCTCGGCCAGGTGATGGGCACCGGTGCACGCTGTCCTTGTTACCGCTCGACTACCCACCCAACGCCCTGGCGGCCCACGACCCGCCAGCCCTGCGCTACCAGCATGGCGAGGACAGCCCCGGTCCTGCCTTCGGGCACGATCACAGCTCGCTCGACCTCCCGCGCCTCGGAGCGGTACGGATGCCCCGGCGCCTCGACCTCCGGGAGCACTTCGACCTCCGGCAGCCTGCCCAAGTCTACGACCTGCTCGAGGGCACCGTCGCGGAGGATGGCCAAGGCCTCGCTGCCGTCCGCGCGCCCGGTCGAGTAGCGCCGCACCTGCAGCCCGTTAGGGCCCGTCCAGGTCTCGTTTGCGGGCGGTGGGGCTGTGTCGACGCGTGCCACCGGCTGAGCCTACCCGGCCGCTGCGGCGTCGTCAGCTTACCCCTCGCCCGAGCTCCACCCGCCCTTCAGCTCGTCCCCCTCGGCGCCAACCTGCGCCCAACGCCGAAGCTCGCCCCACGTCATCCCGAAGGTCCGCAGCAGGTCGCTCTCGAGCACGAACGACTGCTCGCGCCCGCCCGCGAACCGCGCCACCGCAGGCCCGTCCGTCGATAGCTCGATCTCGACGGGCCAGCCAGGCCGCGGAGGCACGGGGATGCGCCGCTGCACGCCCTACCAGACCACGGGCTTCGCGTAGAACTTGAGCCCGTCGCTGGTGCCCAGCCCCAACTGCCCGAAGGTGTTGTCGCCCCAGCAGTAAACGGCGCTGCCGAAGCGCGCGCAGGTGTGCTGCCCGCCGGCAACGAGCTCGTCAGCCGTCACGTAGAGCTCTTCCTCCCCAGGAGGCTCGTATTGGGCGCGGTACGGCTCGGCAGTTCCGATCGGAAACTGCGTGGTGCCGTTCGCCAGCTGCCCACGCGAATCGTCGCCGGCGCATTCGATGTTCTTGTCGGCCCTCAGGAGGCAGGTGAACTCGGCGCCGGCCACGAACATGGTGCCCTTCACGCTGAACTGCGTCGCTGTTGGCGCCGGGAACTGGATCGGGGTCTTCGCGGCCATCCCGAATTGGTACTTCTCGTTGCTCCCCCAGCAGTACGTGGCAGCGGCGTTCTGCGCGCAGGTATGGCGGGCGCCCGCGACGAGCATCACGGGCGGGCTGCCGGCGGAGCTCGGCGTGACCTGCAGCGGGGTGGGCTTGTCCCCAAGACCATCGCTGTCGCCTACCTGGCCGGAGTCGTCGTCCCCCCAGCAGAAGACGGCGTTGTTCTTCGCGGCAGCGCACGTGTGCTTGCCGCCCAGCGCTGCGCTCGCGACGCCGCCGCCCAGGTCGCCCGGGAACACGATCGGGGCAGGCGCAAGGGCGTCGCCCGACTTGCCTGAGCCGATCTGGCCGTCGCTGTTCGAGCCCCAGCAGAAAAAATTCCCCGCAGTATCGATCGCGCACGTGTGCGAGCCGCCAGCGCTGAGACCCACGACGTTGTTGCTGCCCATGACCTTCACGGCATCGGCGTGCGGCATCGCGTCGCCGCCGCCGAGCTCGCCGTGGGTGTTCGCACCCCAGCACTTTACGGTGCCGTCCTTGAGTCGCGCGCAGCTGTGTGCGCCGCCGAGCGCAAGGCCATTGACGTTCGTGGTGGCCGTTATCGGCACCGGCTTCTTCTCGACGCCACCAGCCTTGCCGAGCCCGAGCTGCCCGCTGCTGTTGTCGCCCCAGCAGCGGGCGGTGCCATCGGAGAGCACCGCGCACGTGTGATGCCCGCCGGCTGCGAGGCCGGTCACTGACACACACGCTCCAGCGCTGCAGATAGGCGCGCTGGCGATGCACGGGTTCCCCGCGTTCCACACGCCCTCGTCGCTGCAGACCTGAGGTTGGTTGCCGTCGCAGCGAGCAGCGCCGGGTTTGCACTCTCCACAGGTGCCCTGGCCGTTACACACGCCCTGAATGTTGTCCCCGAGGTTGCACACCGTGCCTGGCTCGAGCGACACCGAGCTTGGGTTGTTCCCGTCGCAGGTCCCCTTCGAGCAGTCGTTCGGCGCGGGGGGCACATCTTCCGGATCGGCGTCAAACGAGAGCGTGCCGCTGAGGCAAACGTTTTTCTTGCAGTCCCCCGGGGTCTGCGCCCCGACCGACGTGCCGTCCTTGACGGCGATCGTGCCGCAGGTGCCCGAGGTACAGACCGCCTCCTGACACGGGCTCTGCGGCGCCGGGCAGTGCGCTGCCGTGAGGCAAGCAACACACTCGCCCGCGCCGAAGCAGTAGGGGTTGGTGGCGGCGCAGGGCTTCGACGTCTCGTTGACCCCGTCCGAGGCGCAGACCGACTGGTGCTTGTCGTCCGCGCATCCGCTCACCTGCCCGGCCTTGCAGCCGAGGCACATGCCGATGGTCGCGTCGCAGAGCCCGACGTCGCAGTCTTTCTGATCGGTCCAGAGACCGACCGAGCTGCACTTCTGGAGCTTGTCGGAGACGCAACGGAACTCGCCCGCGCCGCACTCGGCGGGCGCCCCGCCGGTGCCTGCAGCGCCCCCTTCACCTGCGGTTCCGCCGCCAGCGCCACCGCCGCCGGTGCCACCCATTCCGCCGGTCGCTGCTCCTGCAGCACCAGCGGTCGCACCGCTGGCCCCGCCGTTGCCCGCGTCGGCGCCGCCGACGCCAGCGCCTGCGCCTGCGCCGGTTCCTGCGGCGCCGCCCGCGCCTGCGGGATCACCGCCGGAGCCTCCCGCGCCGCTCGAGCCGCCAGGGGCACCAGCGCCCGCGCCGCCCGAGCCACCGGCTCCTGCCAGTGCAGAGCCTCCAGAGCCGCTCGAGCCGCCCCCTGCGCCGGCCGCGCCCCCGGCCTCCGCGGCAGCTCCACCTGCTCCGGCTGCGGCATCGGTGAACCCATCCCCGCCGCATCCAGACGCCAGCCCCAGAACTGCCAACCCCATAAAACCAAGGAGAAAGTACATGATGCCTCCCGCGGCGAGCCGTGCCGTACCACGGACCCACCGCGTACCCAACCCCGCGACAGGCGAGACGCAGTAACCTGCTGTACCGTGCCGCCCCAGAAGCCCACCGCAGACCCACGTGCTGGCTCGCCCTACACGGTCGCTGGCTACCCCGAGGTCGCCGCCCAGTGGCACGAGACGCTGAACGGTGAGCTCTCACCTGCCGACATGAGCTACGGCTCGAAGGTTCGGGTGTGGTGGCGGTGCCCGGCTGCGCCCGACCACGTGTGGCAGGCGGCCCCCGGGAACAGGATCGGGCTCGGCACCGGGTGCCCCCATTGCTCCGGTCGCCGCGTGGGCAGAGCAAGATCCCTGCAGGCACAGAGGCCTGAGGTGGCCGCGCAGTGGCACGAGGAGCGCAACCGGCCCTTGACGGCGGCAGACGTCGGGCCGGGCTCGTCGCTGTCGGCCTGGTGGCAGTGTGGCAACGTGCCTGGCCACGTCTGGCAAACCACTGTGAAGGACCGGTGCCGCACGCCGGGGCACGGCTGCCCCTACTGCGCGAGCCAACGGGTCGGAGCCGATAACAACCTCGAAGCCCAAGCTCCGCACGTCGCGCTCGAGTGGCATCCGACGAAGAACGGCGCGCTTGCCCCCCATCTGGTGGCCGCGGGAAGCGGGAAGAAGGCCTGGTGGCGGTGCGCCCGCAAGCACGAATGGGCAGCACGGATCGTGGATCGAGCTCGAGGGGCCACGGCCTGTCCGTTCTGCGCCGGCAAGCGCATCCCCCCCGACAGCAAGAACCTGGCGGCACGCTCACCGCGCCTCGCACGGGAGTGGCACCCGACGTACAACGGTCAGCTCACGCCTCGGCTGGTGGCCGCGGGAAGCGGCAAGAAGGTCTGGTGGCGGTGCGCCCGCAAGCACGAATGGGAAACCCGTGTGGTTGATCGGTTTCGACGCGGCGCGCCGTGTCCCTATTGCGCCGGGAAACGTCAGCTCTGAGGTCGCCTCCTTTACCATCGACCGACCCGCCAACGGGCCTGCTTCGCCGCAGCTGAAGCGTTCGGCGGTGGCTGCTGCCCGGCGACGTGGCGCCCGTGCCCCCGCCAGGTGAGGTACCTTGCCAGGGTAGGAGAGACGCCGCTGGCGAGGAGCTCGCGACGTCCACGGGAGACCCGGCTGTACGCGGCGGCCTCGCTGGTCCCGAGCTCGGCGGCGAGCTCGTGCCGCTCGAGGCCTTGCACGTACCTCGCGATGAGTGCATCGGCGTAGAGTTCCCTGAGGCCGTGGCGGTCGATCGCCCGAAGCAGCTCGGCCTGGCGCTGGCGCAGATGGCCCTCGACGTCGCTCCGGAGGGTCTCGCCCGTCGCCCTCTGCTGCGCGCGGGAAACACCTCGGGCCTCCCGGACAGCATCGCGGAGCAACCTCTTGGCGGTGCGCCAAACCTGCAGGCGTACCGCCTTGAGCACGCCCGCCACCGGCTCGCCCTGCGCCGCGAACCGCACCGTCAAGTCGCGCGCCCTGGCGTAGATCCAGCGGGGCAGCGGCGAGGGGATCTGCTCAGCCCAGGCCTCGCGGGCTGCAGCCTGCACAGCGCCACGTAGGGACGTTGTCATCGGCCTGGTCGCTCACCTGCGCGCTCGTCTGCGCGCCCTCCTGGCCAGCCGGTGCCTGCCGCCTCGCCTGGGTCGACGACGCGCAGCGCCCTGCGACCCCCACGATAGGGACGGCGCTGTGCCCACCCGCCAGGCTCCGCAGGCCAGAACACGAGCTCGCCCTCATGCACCGTGAGGAGACAGCCAGGCACGTTGCGGCTGCGGTAGAGGGGTCCGGCGGTGTGTTCGGCCATGGGTCCCGCGACGCGCCCTGTGCGCCCCGCGGAAAACGTACCCGTGCGAAGGTCAGGCCAGGCAGCCCGATCGTGCTAGCCTCCCTCTCCAGCTCGCCGCCTCGGGGTCACCCTCCGACGACGAGCGAGAGCGCCCGGGGGCCCGCCCGCTGCCCGGGCGTTCGCTTGTCGGGGGCAGGGGAGGGCGGTCAGGCCACTTCGGCCAGGGGCACGACCATGCGCCCCTCAGATTCCCCGGGGGTTTTGGCTGTCCCCTGCTGTTCAGACCCCGCTGAGGACGCAAACAGTGGGGGAGTGCCGCCCTCGACCCCCAACAGGGGCGCGAGCATGGCGGCTCCCTCGAGCAGGTAGCGGGGCCCGTCCGTCGTCTCAACGGCGCTCACCTTGATCTTGCCGTCGAGCAGCTGCTCGAGCACCTGGCGCCCCTCGCGGGGGTGACGGCCGAGCAGGCCACGCAGATCGCCGAGCCGCGTTCGAGCAGCCGCCTCGATGCCGTCGAGCTGGCGCGTGATGGACGCAGGCCCCGCTCGCAGCACGGCCAGGCGCTGGTCGATCGCCCGGAGCTGCCCTTCCTTCTCGCCGATGAGCGACACGATTGCCGCCGGCGGCGTGTCGCTGACGGCCAGCGCGGCGGCGAGCCTCCCCACCTCGGCCCGCAGCCGCTTCGCGTTCGCCTCGAGGCCGGGCACCTCGCTCGTCTCGTCCGAGCTCTGCGCCCGCAGGCGCGCCTTCACCTCGGCGACGACATCGACGATCAGCCGCTCGCTGAGCACGCTCTCCTGTAGCCACCGGATCACGACCGCATCGACGCTGGCGGCAGGCCGGCGGGTCTTGTTGCTGCAGACCTTGTTGCCTCGGTCGTGGTGGTACTTGCAGTGGTAGTACTTGACGGTTCCCTGCCCGAGCTTGCCGTTTCGGGAGGAGATGGGACCGCCGCATTCCGCACACCGGGCCAGTCCCGTGAGGAGGTTATCCGGTATCCTCGACGCTCGCGGACCCCGGGGCCCTTGCAGGTGTTGGCGCTGTGCGAGGAGCGTTGCCACCGCGTCCCAGAGGTCCTGACTCACGATGCGCAGCTGAGGCGCGTCGACGTGCGTGTGCTCGGACTCGGCGCGCGCGATCCTGACCTTGGTCCCCTTGCGGTAGGTCTTCTCTCGCCTGCCCCACGTGAGCCGCCCGATGTACCGCTCGTTCCGGAGCATTCCCCAGATTGACCCCACCGACCACGAGCCCGTTCCGCGCTTGCCCGCGCGCGGCGAGGGCAAGCCTCGATCATTCAGCTCGCGGGCGATCATGCGCAGCCCCATCCCATCGGCGGTGAGTCGGAAGATTGTCCGCACCACCTCGGCCTCGCGCTCGTTGATGCGGTACTCGACGTGCGGCACGCCGCCCGACACCACGCGCTCATGGTCGTAGCCGAAGACGCGGCTGCCTGCGACGAACCCGGACCGCGCCTTGCTTTTCAGGTGCTCGTGGGTGCGCTGACTGATCTTCTCGCGTTCGAGCTCGGACGCGAAGTTGCGCGCGGTGACGAGGAACTTGGCGACCGCGTTGTCGAGGCGGACCTCCTCGTCGGAGTAGTAGTAGAAGAGCCGCACGTCAGCATCGAGCAGGTCCTGGATGAGCAGGCATGTTCTGTTGGTGTCGCCCCCCAGGCGCGTCTCGTCGCGGACCACGACGACGTCGAAGGCCTGCGCCTCGGCCGCGACGAGCATGGCGATGAGCGCCGGGCGTTTCTTGAACTCGGCCCGCGAGATCGCGTCATCGACGAACACGTGCTCGGGGTCCTGTGTCCAGCCCTTGCGGGCGATGTACCTGCGGGCCTCGTCGAGCTGCACGTCGAGGCTGGCGGCCTGGTGCTCATCGGTCGAGCGGCGGGCGTAGATGGCGGCGCGCATGAGGGAGGGCCTTGAAGCTACACGTCCTTGGGGTCGGTGAGATCGGCCACCACGAGAGCGGCCAGGGACCGCACGAGAGCGCGGTACCTGTGCGGCGCCTGCGGCGCCTGCGGCGCCTGCGGGCCGGTCGGCTCAACCTGCTCAAGCGGGAAGGGGAGGCGGATGAGCGGGTGTGGAGCGGGGCTCCCCGCGTGCTCCGTCTGCAGCACCTTCGCTTTGCGTGGTGCCGTCACGACCCTCGCCTTTCTTCAGCCACATCCCCTGCTTTCTCGTCGCGCCATCGGTCAGCCACGGCGCACCACCTTGCAGGGCTTGAACATGAGCACCCAGACCCACGGGTCGCTCGACCAGGGCGTCAGCTCCCCGTGCCTCTCGTCCCACCAGGCCGCGAACGCCCGCCGGACCTCCCTGTCACCTGCGGCCCAAAGGTCTCCGTCGATGGTGACGTCGACGCCGGCCGTGAGCCGCACCTCGAGCCCCTCCGCTTCAGCGTCGGCCGGCGTCACCGCCAGTAGTCGCTCGACCCTGACCCCGACGACTTCGATCGCAAGCCGGGCAGCCCATGGCGGCATCCGCTCAGGCGGCAAGCGCTCGAAATACTCGGCAGGGAAGTCCTCGGCCGAGCGACGGTGCAGCGGCGCCGTCCTCGGGCCGCTCTTCTGATGCACCATCACACCATCGTCGAAGTAAGCTCGGTGCCCGCCAGCAGGGGCCTTCCGATCGACCCAACACGGCTCACGGATGTAGAGTTCGTTCCCGACGTTGGCATAGGGGCAGAGCTTGGCCAGCTCCCGAGCACTGCCCACCTCGACGACGATGTCACCCCACCGCAAGTGAGCGCCGTCGTCGCTCACCGAGGGCTGCGTCCACATGGGAAGCCGGTGTTGGGTCTTGTTTCCCCCGCGCAACGCCCTGACGTCGTCGGCCGAGAAGATGGGCTTCCGCTGGGCCATCGCTGCAGCTGCCTCGCGAACCTGCTGGGCGATGCGCATCGTCCAGGCCCGATCCCGCTCGCTGAACGCCGGTGCGCTGTCCGCAAAGGCGGCGAGCTCGCGCTCGAGCTCCGGGTCCGGCGTCGGCGGCTCCCACAGCAGATCGAGGTAGGAGCGCACCGGCGCGTTGTAGAGGCGGACCATCAAGTCGATCGTCGCGTCGTGGGGGCGTACCTCGCCGCGCTCGAAGGACTCGAGCTCGACGCGACGGAGACCAAGGCGGTTGGCGGCCTGGCCGACGGAGAGGCCGCTGAAGTCGCGAGCGTCGGCGAGGCGAGCGCCAGCGACCTGGGCGGGGGTGAGATCGTCGAGCATCATTCGGCAGCCTCCCAAAGCAGCCCCAGCTGCGCCGGCTTGACCGTCGCGGGGATCGGCTTCCTCGCCTCTGCCGCGACCACCGGGGGCGATGGCTTGACCTCGCCCGCGAGCAGGGAGTCAGCGGCGACCACATGAATCGGCAGCGCAAACACACTCTCTGCGTTCCGCACCTGGGCCGCGTCGCAGTACGCCAGAAACAGGCGGTACCGGGCCAGCTCGACGATCTCCGCGTTGAGGTCTGCGCCCAGCACTGAGTCGAGAGCGCGCCTGGCTGCCTCGACGTACGTGCACTCCGGCGGCCCATCGGGCGGGTCGGCCCAGCGCTGGTAGAGGCGCCAGAACGTGTCCATCAGGAAATGCCCCGAGCCGCACGTGGGATCGAGCACGCGGAGTCTTTCGAGGCCGAACGCCTCGATCGCGGGCTCGAGGGTGCGGTCGAGCATGAATTCACGTACCGGGGGCAGCGTCTGCGCGAGCGCGAGACCATCGACGGCCCAGGCGTTGAGCGCCTGGTAGACGTCGCCGATGAAGTCGGTATCAGTTGTCGCCCACCCCGAGCGCCCCAATGGGTCAGGGAAACCTGGCGCAGGCAGCGCGTCGATGGTCGCGCGCAGTGCGTCGCTAGCCGCGCGCGACGGTGTTGCCTTCGGCCACCAGGCGTCACAGTCGTCGGCGTACCAGCCGGCCTCGTCGATCGTGCTCCACACCCGCGCGAACGTGTCGCGCAGGTGCTCAGCCTTCCGATCGACCCCGATTCGCCTTGCCTCGAGCGCCTGCACAGCAACCGCGCCAACGATCCAGGCAGCGGCCGTGCGCGCCAACGCCGACTTGGGGAGCGCCGGCGCCTCGCGCTGCAGGTCGGCCGAGAGCGCCTTTGCCGCGCGCTCCAGTGGCTTGAAGAGCGGGTCGCCCTGGGGGCGCATCAGCGCATTCTTGCTTGGCTCGCCTCGTTTCCCTGAGACAACGCGGACGGTGTCGAGGACCGGCGGCTGGTTGCGCGCCAGGAGAAGGCACGTCGGCGTGCCGTGACCGACCATTGGCACCCCCGACGTGTCGATCACGTGCGTCATGTCGAAGCAGGGCAGCACCTTTTCGATCAAGCCCCTGCCGTGCTCGCGCTTCTGGAACGCATTGGCCACCAGGGCCGCGATGTATCCGCCAGGAACCGCCAGCTGAAAGAACCGTTCGGTGAACGGCTCACTCAAAAGGAACTGCCGCGAGGCCGACGCGTAGCGCTTGCGGTACGCAGCCTTCAACGCCTTGTCCTTGACAACCTTGTACGGCGGGTTGGCGACGACGACGTGCGCGCCCCCAAACACGATCGCCTCCTCGCCCACGAGCGGCGAGGACTCGGGTTCCTCACGACGCTTCATAGCGCGACTCCAACCATCGCCCGCACGACTCCCCACGCCCGCCCGATCGCCTCGGGAGAGAGGTCCCCTTGCCGCACCATCAGCATTCCGTCGTCGGGGTCGGGCTTGGCGAGCGCGAGCCACAACAACCCCCCGTCGCGAGCGACGAATGGGTACCCCGCCCCGTCCCACGCGAGGCCGTCTTCATTGTCGGGTGGTGGTGCTGTGGGCCTGCGCTCCGACCACGCGGCCTTGAGCTCGTCCAGCGTCACCTCAGTCACGACCCAACGGATCTCGCGGTCGCGCTTCTTCCACCCAGACTCCCAGTGCAGGCGATCGGTCCCGTGCTCGATGTCGTCCGGATAGGGGCTGTTTTCCAGGGCCGTGCCTACTTCTCTGGCGGCATACCCTTCCGCTCGGACACGCACCCGCTTCGCGCCCCAGCCCGCCACCTTCTGTGCCCAGGAGGCAACGGTCTCCTCCTCGGGCAGCTCGGGCACGATCTTCTCGACGTCGTCGGCGATCCGTTCGTAGAGCGGCGCTTGATGCGCGATCGACTCCGTCTCTCGACAGTTGGCCGCTCGGTTGCGGAAGGTCCACGCCACGAAGGCGATCGTTTCCGGCCCGCTGAGTCGTCGCATTCCGGTCCTGCCGGGCCTGCTTTTTCGTGCTGCCATCTGGAAACACCTCCAACGGCGCTGCCCCCGCCCCGTCGGTTTGCCGACGAGCACGGGGCGAGGGCGGTCCTCATCGCTGCTACAGGTCGGGCGGTCCTTCAGCGGCCCCGCGCGAGGCCTGCTCGTGGCGCCACTCTGCCGCAGGCCTGGTCCGGTGTTTCCCTTTGGCACGAGCCCTCGCGGCCCAGCCCCGTGCGCGGCTCGCGTCCAGGCGCTTGAACCTCGCCCGCTGGTCGCCCTTCTCCTCGTCCTTGCCGGCCTGCCAGTCGAACAGCGAGGCGAGCTCGTCGAGGTAGTCAGCCGGGCAGTCTGAGAACGTGCGCCCGACCATGCTCTCGCCGGTCCAGCGCTTCGGGTCCGTGCGGACGGTGGGGTTCCCGTGGGCGCCGTCGAGGTCAGCGTCCGCCGCAATCGTCCCCTGGGGCGGGCCGCCCTGGCTCGGCGCCGAGGGGGTCTGCGCAGCAGCGTCGGGGGCAGGTGCGGCGAGCAGCTGCTCGAGCAAGCCGAGCACGCGGTCGAGCTTCCCGTCGAGCTCGAGCTGCTTCAGCCCGATCTTCTCGACCATCACCTCGAGCCGGGGCTTGGTATCAGCCATGGGCCCACCCCCTGACCAGTTCGGCCCCGCGGGCGACGACGATGGGGAGCGCGCCCAGGGCGAGCACGGCGAGGAACAGGAGGGCGCCGATGACAGCGACGACCATCACCGTGCCCTCCGGTTGTGGGCCAGCCAGAGGCGGTAGGTCCGGGCCTGAGCGGCGAGCTCGATCGGCGCCGTCAGCCTGCGAGGGCTGCGCAGGTGTTCCGGGCAGGAGGCCGGCGTCGGCGGGAGGGGGTGCGCAGGCGGCAGCTCGTCCTGAGGGGCGCCGAGGTAGCGGATGGCGCGAGGGGGGAACAGGCCTGTCACGGAGCCCCGCCTTCCTCATCGCCCGCCGGCGGGGGCGGCGTGGTGTCGCTCCGGTCGTGCTCCGCCAGGGCGATCTTTCCCTTCACCTTGTCGAGCAGCTGGGCGAGGCGGGCAGGGTTCTCGCCGGCCCATTCGCGCATCGCCTTCTCTGCCTTTTCCGGCTCGGCGAGCTGAGGGATGAGCTCGAGCAGGTCAGCCTTGAGCTTCTCGGCACTCGCCGGGACATGCGCCCTGATGGCCTCCTCGAGCTCCTGCCAGTCGAGAGGCAGTTCGGCGGGCAGGTCGAAGCGGTTCTTGGCGAAGTGAGAGCCGGCGAGCTGCGTGTGCAGGATGCGCATGCCGCTCATCACGGCCCGCCCTCGACCCTTGCGCTCGGCCACCACGGTCTCGTGGCGAGCGAACAGCACGGCGTCAGACCATTCGGTGAAGGCCTCGACCGCGCGCTTGTGGAGCTTGAGCCCGAAGCGATCGTACGTGCCGCTGTTCAGGTCCTCTACCCGCGTCATGCTCGAATGGCAGATGATGACGATCGTCATCTTCCGAAAGCGCACGAGCAGGTCGAGCTTCGCCAGGAACGACCGCCAGCGGTCACCCGCGAAGATGTGGCCTTTCCCGTAGCCGATATCCTCGAGGTGAGGCTTGCCATGCGCGCGGGCGACGGCCGCCCAGTTCATCGGCTCGAGCCCGTCGGCCGTGTCGATGACCAACGTCTCGAAGCCGTGCTCTTCCTGCTGCAGCGTGGCGATTGCCTGCTCGGCCTCGTCCCAGTGTTGGACGAGGGGGAAGCGCGCGACGTCGAGCTGCGAGGTCCCGTCCTCGGTAGCGAGGAAGATTGGCTTGCGGGCGTTCGCGGCGAGGCTCGTCTTCCCGACGCCGGGTTCTCCGTAGACGACCAGCTTGGCGGGGCGATCTTGCTTCCCGCGGGAAATGTTCTTGAGCGACATGCGCCCGCCGGTGGCGGGGGGCGGTTTGGCGACTAGTTGCACTTGAAACTCCTGTTCCTCGGGTGATCGAATGGGCTTGGCTGGCGCCCACGAAGGACGCCGAAGACGGGGCCGATAGTGCGAAGGGGAACCACCGCGGCCGGCGGGGTCGTCGCATCGACCTGCTCGCGGCTCTGGGCGTGGGCGTACTGCTCGGCGTAGTAGGCGAGCCTGCGCCGAATCGAGGCTTCCTCGATCGCGTGGTTCTCGAGCTCGACGCGGTCGCTGGTCCTGCGGATCTTCGCGCGAACGACCTGCAGCTCAAGCTGGGCGTCCTGGTACTTCTCGTGCCAGTCGTGAGGGGGCTTCATGGCTCCACCGCCGGCAGCACGCCCGCCCGGCGCAGCAGCTCGAGGGCCGGCTTATCCTCGTTGCCCGCCCTCGCTCTCACCAGCGCCGAGTGAGCGAGCTGCCCGCCGGCGTTGGTGACGACCACGCGCCAGGCGGAAGGCCGATCGGCGGGGGGCGAGATGCGCCGGGCGATGCCTCGATCGACCAGTTGCTCGAGGGTGGCCCTCGAGACGAGGGCTCCCTGGCCCAACCCCTCGACGTCGGCACTTGCGAGCAGGATGAGGCCGGCCCGCTGGAGCGGCGTCATTCCGTCGAGGGCGAGGTGGATGATGACGCGGGTGGTCCGTAGGGGCGCCGCTGGTGATGCCTGTTGCATAGAAGTATCCTTGCTTCCCGGTGGAATCACTTGGCCCGCTTGCTGCGTTTGGGCTTCGCTGCTCGCCTCTCGGCCCACACGAGGAGCAGCCGACGAGCCCCGAAGGCGAGACGCCAGAACCGCGCCCGCTCGTCCTCGGCAGCAACCTCGCGCCAGTCGCCACGGAGAAGGGCGCGCTCGGCGAGGAGCACGCTCTCAGCAGCGAGGCCGCGCCAACCGCCCAAGCGCTCGCTCGGCCAGCCGCCCAGGTCGTGCGGGTGGCCCCGTCGCCGCTCGCAGCTCGGGCTGTCGCAGAGGTAAACGATCCGGTGCGGATCGTACGAGCCAACACCGTCGCTGGTACGGGACCAGCCGTAGGCTGCTGCCTCTTGGCAATACCGGCAGCACGGCACAGGCCCCGGGGTCGGCGGCTCGGTGAGCAGCCGCTTGATTCGTCGCCTCATCCACGCGACGAGGTGCCCAGCAGGGGCGCAGAGCCCGAGCCATCGACGTCGCTCACTGATGACGTGGCACGCAGGCGCCGGGCCCCTGCGACGCGAGCGCCAGGGCACAGCAGCGCCGGTGCAGAGCGCGTCGGTCTGCGGCTGGTACACCTCGAGCCGGCCCGCCTCCGTGTTCAGCTTCGCCGCAAGTGCGTCTGCCCACCACTGCGCGAGCCTGTATTCCCTATCCTTCACGGTCAGCAGCGGCACGAGCCCGACGGCTTTCTCGTCCTCGGTGTCGGCGTCCTTTACGACCCACAGGCTGACGAACCAGGAGATCTCGGACCCCTCGGGAGCCATGTAGTCGCCGGATAGGTCGCCGTAGACGGTGAGCCCCTGGGGCGACACAAGCAGGTGTCTGACCAGCTCCTGCAGCGACAGGTCCCCGTGGTCGCCGAGCTCGTCGGGGTCCTGCGGCAGGTTGGTCGAGACCGTGCAGCCGCTGGCGTCGCAGGCGACGGCGAAGTAGGGGGCGGTCATGGCGCGCACCATCTCCTGGCGTGCTCCTTGAACAGCCGCAGTTGCCCCTCGAGCGCGTCAGCGGCAGCGACGCAGATGCTTCGCCCTTGCTCCTTCGCCAGGTGCTGCAGGGCGAGGCAGGCGTCCTGTGGCGTGTCCGCCAACCCGCCCGCCGAACGGCCCTTCACGCCGTAGCCCAGCAACTTGAACACCGCCTCACCGGCGAAGTTCGCGCTCTCGACTGCGACCCATCGCAGCGTCTTGTCGATGATCTTCAGGTGCTGATCGACGGGGCCGCGTGGCCCGCCAGCGAGGAAAGCTCCGTAAAGATCGAACCCCCTGGTGAGCAGATCACGGTGATCGTCGTGCAGAAGCGGCAGAACCTGCTCGGCGCACCCGGTGGCCCATCGGAGCGTGGCGCGCGACGCCCGGCGACCACCCGGGCCCTTGGGGGCGTTCCAGACAAGGCGGTTCAGCTCGTTGAAGGCGAGCTGCGCTCGAACCAGTCCGTTGATGTCCCGCCAGAGCCCCAGCTCCGACAGCGCCAGCACGGGGAGGGCGGCGTTGCTCGCCACCACCTCGGGCCAGAGCGGCGCGAGTTCGAGCAGCCTGCTCGCCGCCGTCGCCGGATCGCCCGCCTCGATGCGAGCGCTCTCCTGGCGTTGCTCGTGCGACCCGCGACCCGCGCCGCAGCGGCGCACGATGCCATCGATGATCCGAAGCGGCGCATCGAGGGCGTAGTCATTCGGCCCGAAGGGATAGGACGTCGGGGGCTGCCCGCCGCTTGTGTCGATCGCGGTCATCGTCCGCTTCCCTCAGGCAACGACCCCGCACCCAGCGCCATCAGCCCGCGCTGCCAGAGCCGGTGACGCGACCCTCTCGGCGTCCTCGAGATGCGCGCAGCATCGTCGAGGGCCTGCGCTCCCAGTGCCCGCCGCTCGGTGATCGTCGCCTGGTCCTCGGGGGACGGAGCGACGCGATCGAACAGGTAGGGAGTCTCGATGTAGCTCGCCTCGATCTCGCAGAGACGAGCGAGCCAGAGCCTGAACAGCACCGCAGGAGGGAGCGCGCTCACGCTGCCTCCAGGCGCGCGATGGCGCGGTCGAAGAGGGCGACGACCATCGCGTGGGTCGTCGCGCCATCGTCGTTGAAGCACTCGATGCCCCGGCAGTCGGCGGGCAGTTCTCCCGCGAGCGCCAACTTTGCTTCCAACTCAGCAGGAGGCGTTGGTGTTGGTGCCAGCCTGCTCGCTTCGAGCGCGCCAAGCGCGCACCAGCAACACGCATCGTTGCTCCAAGGCCTGACGGAGCGGCCGAGGGCGTTGAGCGCAAAGATCCGCTGCGCCCACCGCGACGGATCTGCGATCCGCTCACGCGCTGCCTTGAGCAATTCCAGCGCGCTCACGCCGTCTCTCCGTCCAGCACGGCCTCTGCCTGCCGCTCGGCGTGGGTCCGCGCCCAGCCGACTCGGCGCTCGATGGCTCGCACCAGCCGGCCGGCCTCGACCAGCTCGCTCGCGTCGGCGGTCGGGTCGGTCTCGAGCGCAGCCCGGTAGGCCCACGCGTCAGAGAGGCGCCTGGGCAGGGGCGCGAGGACGTCCTCGGCCGAGGCCTTCAGCGTGTGGACAGCCTCGGTCCGGAGGGCGCGGTCCTCGGCGCTGGTCAGAGGTTGGCCCGCGAGTGCGGCGAGCACCTGGTGGGCGTCGGCGCGGTTCATCGGGCACCGCCCTGGGCGACGCCGCCCCACTCCTGGTCCTCGATCGCCCGCCGCTCCTCGTTGTAAGCGTCCTGGTCGTACTCCACGACGTACCTGCTCGACGCCGTCGGCAGTGCGGCGGCCGCCCGTTGGCACGCTGGGCAGCCCTGCGTCGGGTGCCAGCCGTGCGCGAACACCGGCTGCTCGTTCGCCTGCTGCTGCGTCCAGCCCTGCCGGCCGGACAGGAGCGACTTGCACCCGTGGCAGCGAGCAAGGAACTCACCGCGCATGATGGCGCAGGGAATCACCTCGAAGCCTGGTGCTTCCGGGGCCTCGGGGGGCAGGGGGAGCAGGTCTTTCAGGTGACCGTGGCTCCGCTGGGCCCTCAGCTCGGCGAGGCCCGAGGGGGTGAGCTTGTGCAGTAGCTCGCCGTCCGCGGTGCGCGTTACCTCGAGGAAATTGCGCGCCCCGATTGCGAAGAGGCTGAAGACCTCACTCGACACGACGTCCCCGGACAGCTCGACCGGGATGCTGCCCTCGTCGATGAGGACCTCGCTGTACGGATGCCTCTCGTCGTGAACGAGGCCAGCCATCCAGGCGAGACACAGTGCTTCGTGAGCGAAGAGAGGGCGAACCGCCCTGGGCTTGCGGGCCTTTGCCAGGCCCTTGCCACCAGGAATCGCCCGCAGGGGGGCGCTCGGGTTGCTCAGCACCAATGCCGCGGCGCTCACGCTGCACCAACCTTCCGGGCAGCCCGGCGCGTCTGCACCGTCGTCGCAAGCAGGGCTACGTCACCGAACGCCCGCTGCAGGTCGAGCAACGCGAGCGTCGCCCGCGTGCCCTCCCTGGCGATGACGCCCGGGTCATCGCAGGCACGGCGCAGCGCCTCCAACGCCATCAACGCTGTGTCCCGGTCGAAGCACTCCGCGACGTCCGCCGTCTGGACCGCGTCGGCGTTTGCCTCGATCGCCTCGGGGTCCAGGTCCAGCCTGCAGGCCAGCACGAGCAGGCGGGCTTCGACGATCTGGGCGAGCAGCTGGGCCGCGTTCAGGCCCGTCACCCGCCAGCAGAGCAGCGCGCAGCCGGCCAGGAGGCGCAGGGCCTCGAGCGCCGACGGACCGCGGTGGGGGCGCTCGTTGCGGTCGCTCGCTCGCTCGGCCGAACCGAAGGCGGCGTCAGCGTCGGCGCGCAGAACGTGGTGGGAATGGGCTCCGAGGGGGATCGAGGAGGGCGTTGAGCGACGCGACATGCATAGGTTTCTAAACCTGCATGGCAGCTTGTGCAAACAAAAAGTTTAGAAACCTATGCAGCTCTCTACTTGCGCACCCAAAGCGTCCGAGGCACGGCCACGGCCAGGGCTTGCTCAAATGCCGGGGCAACCCACGGCGGGGCATGGCGCTGGCGGCGGGCCACCTCGGTGCTGCCCAGAGTCAGCAGCTGCTCGGCGGGGGCGACCAGGGCGCACGTCAGCAGCACGGCGTCGGTCTCGTTCCCGCGGTTGCCCTGGACTATGTGGGCAAAACCGTGAGCGACGTCGAACCCCCAAACGCGCCTATCTGGTCCCCAGCGATAGAACACCACGCGCTGTTTACCGAACGCTCCCGAGTATTCCGCAGGCGGCAAGGCCATGACCAAGTCGCGCCCCACGCTCGGGGGTGGAGCCAAGGCGCAGATGCAGTGCCCAGACCCGACGACCCACTCCCGAGGGTCAGGGTAAAGCGACGGGTTGTCTGCCTCTAGTCGCGCGATCCACGAGGCGTAGACCACTTCGTCCAGCGTCATGGTGGATTGAGGCAGCTGCGCCCCCGAGGCATTGCCAGCCAGCACCAGCTCGACCCGTTTCCGGTCGAGAACGTGTTTTGACACAGCACGGAAGGGTATCGAGCGTGAGCGACACCTCGCCAGTAAGGCGATCAATTCCCCGTGGCCTTGCGGGCCGTCAGCGGTTTGGCCCGACCCGATGATGGCGGTGGTGGTGTTTTTCCCTCCTCCCTCAGCTTGCGGCTCTTGTCTAGGTTCGCCTGCACTTCGGCCGTCTCGGCCCGTATGCGATCCTGATAGCTGCCGGTCGCGTGCCAGGCCCACATCGCCAATTCCCCGACGGTACGGGCGGTGATGAGCGTGGGCAGCGCACCACCACGCATGTCTGCTGCAAGTCGGAACCCGACATCCGGCACCTCCGCGAAGAGGGCTCGAGCCTCGCTTTCTGCCTCGCGCCAGCCGGGAAGATCTCCGTACCGTGCGCCGTTCTCGCCGGGCTCGATCTCGGTGATCAGGTTTTTGGGCTCGATCTCGTGGCCGCCCTCCTTGGTCCAGCGGTGTTCTGCTGCGTAGAGCTGCCAGGTCTCAACACCAAAGGCACGAGCGAAGCCGTCAACGGTCTTGCGTCCGGCCCCTTCGGCCTTGTTCTTGATGTTGTTGATGGCGCCGCGAGACAGGCCGGAGATGCGGTGAAATTCAGCGTCTGTGCGTTCAGGGTCGTACGCCAGCCAAGCCTTCATGACGGCCTGAAGAAATCGTGCCATCGCGAGATCGCCTGTTTTCGCAGCGCCCATCAGACCTTGGGTATCATCCGCGTTGTTTAGGTTGCTAAACGTAAGCATCTTCTTTCTTGACGAGAGCTGCATAGGTTCCTAAACCTATGCAATGTCGACCGAAGGACATGAGCTTTGGGCTGCCTTTCTGGCCGCCCACGACTTCACCGACGCCCAGGCCGCGGAGGCGATCCGGGTCACGCCGGGCCTGCTCTCTCAGTGGAAGAGCGGTGCGCGACCGGGCGGCGCTGTCCGCGACCGCATCGCTCGTTGGACGCGCAATGCCGTCCCCGCGGCCTCCTGGCGCACGCAAGCTGAGAGCGCGCGCTTCGAAAGCGTCGTGCCAGTTCGTCGCATGCGTCGTGCCCGAATCGGAGCAGCGGCCTGACCCATGCCCCGCCTCGCCCCCCACCGCCTGACCCTCGGCCCGGTCTTCAGCGAAGCCTCGCGCCGACTGTGGCTCGAGATACAGCGTCGCGGCTGGAGTCAGACCCGACTGAAGAAGGAGCTCGGCGCCCACGACGGCGCCGTGACCCGCTGGCTCTACGGCGACAGGAAGCCCGGGTTGCAGAAGGCCCTCCGGGTGCAGGAGGTTCTGGACATCGATCCGGCGCTCTGGGGACAGAAGCCGGCCCAGCCCTTCACGCCCCCCGCCCTCGAGCACGACGGCCCCTCGCAGGCCGGCTGCAACAGTGGCTGCCTGGCGTGCCGGCTCATGCTCGGCGCCCCGGCGTCGGTCGGGGGGCCCTGACCCATGGGCCAGCGGGAAGACTTTGCAGAGCGCGGCGGGGGGCATGGCTCGGAGGATGAGCCTGCCCCCGGACTTTCGTCAGTCGGCGACAGACAGAAAGATCCGACTACGAGCCCACCGGCGAGCGGCCCACGCCTCTCACCGGCGCGGCTGCAGGCAGGCGAGTCGACGTCGACCGCAGTAGGCTCGGCCGTCTCGACGTGCGGCGGGCCGACGGCGATAGGGCGCAAGCTCTCGCTCTCCGGTCCCGATCAGGTCGAGCGCTGGGCGGACCCTGAGCACCAGGCAGCGATGACGCTGCGGGATGTGGTGGCTGTGGGAGGCACCTTCGCGAAGGTCGTCTTCAATTCCTGCCTGATGCTGGTCGGCAATTCCGTCGCCGACAGCGCGTTGCCCCTCGAGCGCCAGATCGCGCAGCTCTCGGCCAAGGTTGGGGCGCTCGTCGGCCACGATGACGAAGCGCGGGCAGACGGGGTGCTCACGATCAAGGAGCTTCAGGAGTACGTGCTGCTCGCCCGTGACCTGGGGCGACGCTGCCAGGAACTCGAGAAGTTCTTGCTTCGCATGCTGACGCGGGCTGGCGGGCACATGCCGGCGTTCAGCGAGAACAACAAGACGCGATGAGCGGGCAGCCGGTGCTGCCACTAGGCAGCGTTGGCATGAGGCAACAGTTGCGGTCGGAGGGTGAGCGACGATGACCGAACGGACAGAAGCCAGCGCGAAACAAGGTGAGGAGCGAGGGGGGCGTGAGCCCCAGGCCCGGAGCCGTCGGCCGCCTCGAGCGCGGGAGAACAAGGCCCCAGCGCCCACAGCTCCACCGGAGGACCCGAGGGTCACCTACCTGCACATCTGGCTGAGCAGCCCCGCCGGCCGTACCGCCGTTCCCCACCGCCTCGCCTACAGGTCGGCCGTCAACGTGCTGCCTCTGCTCTCTGGCGAGCAGCGCACCCTGGCCTGGATGGCGGCGAACGGCCCCGCGATGAAGCGGCTGTTGCTCGAGGTGAAGGACCCCAAGACGGGCGAGTCGCGGTTCGCCGAGGGGACGGCGAAGACGTACGCGAGCAACGTGGCCAAGGGTGCGCGTTGCCGCCTGGCAACGCCTGACGTGACGAGCGAGGACGGACGATGAGCGCGCCACCCTACGCCCGTGAGGCCTTCCTGCACATCGCCAGGGCCGACCGCACCGCTCCGAGCCTCGAGGCTTGGGGCAGCCGCCAGGGCTGGGCCGTGGCCGACACGCAGCACGCGGTGGCCTGGCTCGTCGGCGAGGGGATGGTGATGCGCTCGGGAAACGGTAACGAGGAACGCCTGAGTGCCAAGCCGGGGGCCGTGTGGCCGCCCAGGGGGGAGGGGCCGCCGAGGCACATCGACGAGGTCGATGAGGACGAGCCCGACGAGTCGGAGGACGAGCCCGCGTGGCTCCCGAAGCTCGAGGCCTACCTCAAGCGACAGATGCGGACCCGGCCCGAGCTGACGGTGTGGCAGCAAGAGAAGTGCGTACCGCGGGCGGCGTTCGAAGCTCAGCTCGACGCCTGGGTGGCGGCAAAGCGGCTGGTCATCACCGGCAAGGCCCCGCGCCGGCAGTACCATCTCGACAACGCTCCGACGGGGCGAAACGCGCCGAGGCTGGTCGACGAAGGATCGAAGGGCGAGGAAGCGCCAAGGACGGCAGCACGGAAGGCGAGCGAGCCTCGCGCCCCCAAGGGCAAGGCACCTCGGACCAAGACACCCAAGGTCGCCCAGGCCGAGGAGGCAGCCCCCCCGACGGCGGCTCCAGCTCTCGCCCGGGTACTCTCAGCGGCTGACCTGCTCGCCCAGGTGCTTGAGCTGCCGGTCCTCGAGCAAGCCGCGTTCGCTGCAGGGTGGGAACTGGTCAAGCCGCTGGTCGCAGAGAAGCGCCGGTTGAGCGAGGCGCTCGGTGCTGTCGAGTCAAAGATCGAACAGGCGCGGAAAGTGTCGATCGAGGCGAGCATGCCGGCCCCGGTGCAGGCCCCCACGGTGAGCACCCCGACTGTGGCGCCTGTCGCCCCGACAGCTTCCCCCGGAGCGACGCTCGTCGATCAGGTCTGGTCCGCCATCGCTGAAGGCGAGGTCGTCTACGCCCGCACCGTGGCCGAGCGGACGAACCTCACGCCCGCACAGGTCGCCCCGTGCCTCGCTCGGCTGGCGGTGCAGCAGAAGCTCAAGCGCCTCGAGCGGGGGCAGTACCAGCGGCCGGTTGCTTCCAAGCGGAAAGGGGGCGGTTGATGGGCGAGCCTGGCATCGTCGTCCTTGGCATCGACCCTGGACCGTCCGCCCACGGGTGGGCCCTGCTGCGTGTCCTCGACCTGCAGACGGCCGAATGGCTCGCCTTGGGCGTGGACAAGCCCGATTGGTATGACGCGCTCACCCTCGCGTCGTTCGCCGTGCGCCCCGAGCTCGTCGCGATCGAGCGCCCCGCCGGTGGGGGCTACTCGCCTGCCACGGTGCCGCCGCTCCTCGAGACGGCCTACCAGGCCGGCATCCTCGCTGGCCGGGCGCTCGCGGCGGGACTGGATGTCTCGCCCCTCTGCGCTGCCGACTGGCGCCGAGAGGTGGTGGGCCGAGGGAACGCCGAGGATGCTGCGATCAAGGACGCGGTGCTGAGGCTCGTCACGGGCTGGCCGAAGAAGTCGAACGCCCACCACAGAGACGCCGCCGGCGTGGCGCTGGCGGCTGGGTGGGCGTGGCTCCGACTGCGGAGGGCTGGACTGTGAGCGGGGCTGCCCAGGGCTACTCAGGCGCGCGTGCGCGCGAGACTGCGTTCGATCCCGCATCGAGCTGCTTCGTCGCCATCGACTTCGAGACCGCCGACAACGAGCGCGACAGCGCCTGCGCCGTTGCCCTGGTGCGCGTCGAGGCCGGCCAGGTCGTCAGGGCCGAGGCTCGCTTGATCAGGCCGCCCCGCTGCGTGCTCCCGTCGTTCACGGAGATCCACGGCATCACCGACAAGCAGCTGCGGAGCGAGCGACCGTTCCGGTTGGTCTGGCCCGAGCTCGCGCCGATGCTCGAGGGGGCCAGCTTCCTGGTCGCTCACAACGCGAGCTTCGACCAAGAGGTGCTCGACGCCTGCTGCGAGCGCACACGCTTGCCGAAGCCCGCGCTGCAGTGGGCCTGCACCGTTCAGATCGCGCGCAGGAGGTGGCCTCACTGGAGCAGCCACAAGCTCAACCTTTGCTGCGATCGCCTGGGCATCCCCCTCAAGCACCACGACCCCATGAGCGACGCGCTGGCGTGTGCGGAGATCTACCTCCGTGCCCAAGACCTCCAGCTGGTCCGCACTCCCCCTCGGCGCCCCGCGCCCGCGGCGACGGCGCCCAGCGGCAAGGCAGCCCTGCCCGCCGAGATGCGCCCGCACCCGCCGCAGGTCTGGACGCCAGCGGAAGCGGTGACCTGGGGACGGCGAATGGCCGAGGGCACGGCGCCCGCCCTCGATACCCCGGATTCCTGGCTCGAGCTGGGGCTGTTCGCCGGGTACCGAGAGGTCGAACATGAGCGGGACCTGCTCAAGGTGCGTCAGCACTTCCGCCTCTCGGCCCAGGAGCTCGCCGCCATTCTTGCGCCCGCACCGGCCGAGCAAGCCGCGTCCGCCGGCGGGGCAGCGGCAACGCCGCCTGCGAAGGAGACTGCAGCTTGAACGCCGTCCCTGGCAATTCCCGAATCGGCCTCCACGAGCGGCTGCTGGCCGCTGCTGCCGAGGGACTCGAGCCGAACCTGCGCCGCTGGCTCACGTTCCTCGGCGAGGGGTGGGGTGAGCTCCAGTTCCTCGAGGGACCCAAGCGCTGGGAGGAAAACCAGTTCGCGCACTTCGACTCGTTCGAGGTGGCGCTGCGTCTCTGCGAGCAGGCCGAGCAGGCGCGGCCCATGGGGGCCTACATCATCGGCAACGAGATCGATCCTGCTGTCGTCACCAGGGCCGAGCCTGGTCGGTGGCACGTCGTAAAGGGCAAGAAGGGGGGCACGAGCGACAACGACATCCGCCGCCGGCGGGTGCTGTACTTCGACGGCGACGTGGTCCGCCCCCGCGGTACCAGCTCCACCGACGCAGACCTGCGCGTCGCCCACGACGCGATCGACGCGCTGCTGCAGCGGCTCGAGGGCTTGCTCGGCGGGAGAAGCGCGCTCGGCGTCGGACACTCCGGCAACGGTGGCTGCGTGATGGTCGCCCTCGACCACCTTCCCGAGACCGACGAGCTGCAGGCCCTCATCAAGGGGATCCTCGCCGCCGTCTCGCTCCTGCACTCGACCTCGAGGGTGAAGATCGACATGGCGGTGTCGGAGCCCAAGCGGCTGATGCCAGCGTTCGGCACGACGAAGCGCAAGGGCGCTGCTGGCGTCGCCGAGCGGCCGCACCGCCGGACCTCGTTCCTGTGCGCGCCCAAGGTCGAGCGCCTCGACCAGGCCGCGCTCGAGCAGCTGCTCCACGCCCTGCGCGCCGAGCTGGCCGACGAGGAGCAGCTCGCCATGGTCGACAAGGCGATGGGGAAGAAGGCGCCTGCGGCGGTCAAGCCGGCGCCCAGGCCGGGGCGTCCTGCGCCTCGAGCCGAGAACGCCGACAGCCCCTTCAACCTCGGCAACCACGTGCCCGTCGCCGACGTTATGACCTGGCTCGGGCTGTGGGAAGGCGACCGCCCGAAGTGCCCGGGGTGCGGCGAGAGCGACGCCGGCGTGGCGCTGCTCGACAACAACGGCCTCAAGTGCTCGCACAACCGCTGCGCGACCAAGGGCGTACGGAACGGCTTCCGGACGCCCGTGGACCTCGTGTGCGAGGTGAAGGGCTGCACGCCCCGCGAGGCCGTGGAGGCAATGGCCGCGCAGTTCGGCTTCGAGGACCAGGTCAGGGCGTACTGGTCGAAGGCCCCCGAGGCGCCGGCGCCCGAGTCGGAGCGACGCTCGAAGGCAAAGGCGCAGCCTGCGGCGACCAAGGCCGCACCGGTCGAGCTCGAGCTGCTGCTGCCCTTCCGCACGCCAGCCGACCTGCCGACGTTCCCCATCGACGCCCTGCCACCCGTCATCGGCCGCTTCGTGCGCGCGCTGGCCGACGAGCTCGAGGTGCCAGCGGACCTGCCTGCGGTGTTGTCGCTGTCGGTCCTCGCGTCGGCACTCACCGGGAAGTTCAAGGTGAAGGTCCGGCGCGGCTGGCACGAGCCGCTCAACCTGTACACCGTCGTCGCCCTCGAGCCGGGGGAGCTGAAGAGCCCGACCTTCCGCCGCATCTTCGCGCCGCTCTACCAGCACGATCGCGAGCTGCGCGAGGCCTGGAACGAGCTGAAGGAGCAGATCGAGTCCGGCAACGCTGCGCTCCCCAAGGGCGAAGCAGGCGAGGAGGTGCCGGCCTTCCCTCGTCTCTTCGCCGACGACGCCACGCCCGAGGCCCTCGCCCGCGTGCTCCACGAGCAGCGCGAGAAGATCATCATCGCCTCCGACGAGGGGACGATCTTCGGCCACATGTGCGGCCTCTATACGAAGACGCCGAACAACGGGATCTTCCTCAAGGGTCACGACGGTGGGCGGTTCATGGTCGACCGCCGCATCGGTGCGCCGCTGGTCCTCGAGGAGCCCAAGATCAACTTCGCTCTGGCCGTCCAGCCCGAGGTCATTCGGTCGCTGGCCCTGCGCCCAGACCTGCGCGGCCTGGGGCTCTGGGCGCGCTTCTTCTACAGCTTCCCGAGCTCGAGAATAGGCAGCCGCACCTTCGCGACACCGCCGGCCGATCGCTTCCTCGAGGACGCCTACCGGGACGCGGTGCTCGACCTGGCGCGGCGAACGCCCCCCGACGGGAAAGAGCCCTTTCTCTCGCTGTCAGGCGAGGCCTGGGAGCTCCTGCGCGAGGTGCTGGTCAGCATCGACAAGAGCAGCGGCTTCGGCGGCAAGCTCCGGGGGATCCGCGACTGGGCCTCGAAGCTGCGGGGGCTCATCGTCCGCGTCGCCGGCCTGCTGCACGTGGCCGAGCACGATCAGCCCCTGGGAGCCCCCGTCTCGGCGGCCACCGTCGATCGGGCGGTCACGATCGGGCGGTACGCCCTGCGCCACGCCAGGCACGCCTTCGAGCAGGAGATGACCCTGGACTCGACCGAGTCGTCCGCGATGCTCCTCCTCGAGGCGATACAGAAGCGCGAGCTGCGTTGCTTCCAGGCGCCGAGCTTCAGCCAGCGCGACGTGCAGCAGGCCGTCTGGTCGCTCCGCAAAGCCGACTTGGCGGGCGGGGCCCTCCGGCAGCTGGTCGACCGCGGCTACCTCCGGCTCGAGCAGGACGGACGGAAGGTGCGCTACCTGCCGATCGAGCGTCCACCGCCCACGGCCAGGGCGCAGGCCCCGGCAGCGGAGGACGTCGCGTGTTGAGGATAGTTGCGGCCTGTAGAGGCGTTGTAGAGGCATTCCTCTACGCTCGAAACGTGGGCAAAAAGGCTCTCGTTTGCTCGCTCCGTCCCTGTGTAGAGGTTTCTGTCACCCGAGCGCGGACAGTCAGGGTGGGGCAGGGGTCCAAGGTGGCGGACCTGTCAGAACCTCTACAGAACGGGCATGTGTGCTCTGGAGAGAGGGGAATACAGCTACAGAATGTAGATAGGTATCTCTCTACAGTACCTCTACACATCATCAACAACCCATCTACTGACCACCAACAGAGTCTCTACAGTCCTCTACAGAACCCCGACGCAGCCGACTCACGCCCGTCCGATCGGCGGTCCCCTCCAGGATGCTCCAGGAGGCCCGCTTGATTCTCGGCCCCGGCCAGCTCCTCTGCCTCGTCGCCCTCCGCGGCCTGGGGGCCACCGAGGAGCGTCCAGCGACGGTCGCCGACGTCGCCTGGGCTCGAGGGATGCGCACGCGCAGCGCGGCCAGCTGCCTCGATGCCCTGCACATCGGCCGACGGGTTGGCCGGCGACAGGCGCTTCAGGCGCGAGGCTGCGGGCGGCGCTGGCTCTTCTGGCTCACCGAGAAAGGCGCCGGCGAGCTCGAGATACGGAGGGAGCGTGGATGGCCCACCCCGAGTTCGTGACAGCGACCCCTGACCCGTCTCGTCCCCGGCCGTCCCAGCCCCGAAAAACGGCTCCGTTCGCGTTCATATTTATCCGATTGGCGCGCTCGTTTAGCTCGTGAGATAGTTCTGGCACTGTGACGAGCGGGAACCGTGTGGAGAGCAAGGAGCGGTTCGGGGCCAAGCCAGGTAGTCCAGCTGCCCGACGCCCACCAATGGCGCTCGAGGCCCCCGACCTCGCCAGCCTGCGGCTGAAGCCCGTCGACGAGGTCGACCTGCGCTGGCTGTGGTGCGAGGCCGAGGGGGCGATGGGGCTGCGTTCCGGCCTCGGGCCGATGATCGAACGGGCACGCCTTGGCAGCTCGCGCCATCGGGCTTCCGTGCCCATGGGCAGCGTCGAAGGGGCCGAGGGGCCGGGAGAGCATCAGATCGAGGCCGTCGAGCGGTGGCGTAGGGTCACAGCTCGCCTGGCTCGGGTGTCCCGTGCTCACCAGCGCACGCTCGAGGCCCACTACGGCGTTGGCCTGCCCAGGGGGCAGCTGGCAGGGCTGCGGGACCTGCGCGAATGGACGGGATTGCTGGTGCTCACGGCCGAGCGGGCGGGACTCGGGCGGCGAGGGCTCGAGGACCTCTGCGTCGGGGTGCTGCACACGGACGACAAGGGCGAGAAGCCCAAGGCGCAGTTGGCGAGTCTTCGACGCAGCGCTGAGGCAGCGTTGGTCAAGGCGAGCCGGGCGTACACAGCAACGGGGGCGCCATGACGGCGAAGCTAAAGGCGGTCTACTCGGTGAGCGAGCTGGCGGTGATGGCGGGCCTGAGTCGCCAGCAGATGAGGCGTCGCCTCAAGCAGCAAGCGGGCATCCAAAGTCGGGGGCCGCGAAGGAAGATCGACGTGCCCCTCGATGCGTTCAAAACAGCTTTTCCAGACCTCTGGGAGAGCATCCTGACCCGCTTGGCCCTCGCGTCCTAACTGGCCGATCTGGATCAATCTGGCCCACACAGGCAGGTTCCTATTAGGACCCCTCGCTCGAGGCGGCGCGCTCCCCCAGACGCAGCCGTCATCCCCGCCGCCACAATCCCTCCGGCTGGTCGGGCAAGGCGAGCGGGTCCGCATTCTATGGCCGATGGCAGCATCCGAGGCATCCCTTCCGCGCTCGAGGGCGAAGTTCTCTCACAGCATCTGGCCGGCAAAACGACCCGGGAGATCGCTGCCTGGCTCAAGGCCGAGCACAAGGTAGATGTCAGCTACCGTACCGTCGCTCGCTTCCTCAAGGAAACGCGCAAGGACAACGCGGCCGGCCACAAGGCAGCCCTCAACGCCGCCGCAGCTGGTGGCGCTCTCGACGACCTCGCGCGCCTCGATGTCCACGCCCGGATGCTTCACGAGCAGGCGCTCATGCACGCCGCTGCAGGTGACCTGAAAGCCTTCCGCATGACCGTCGAGGCACACCGGAAGATCGCTCACACCCGCCTGCACTTTGCTGGCGCAGACAGCCCCGATGCCGCTCTCACCGATCTTGCCGATGCAGCCCAGCGTGTCACAAGCCGCCTGGCTCGCCTCGCTTCCGCCGACGCAGCGCGCAGCGGTGATGGCGCAGCTGGCGCCGACGGTGCAGGAGCAGGCCGCCCTTGAATACAACTGGCCCTTCTGGGCTCGCCCCGAGCAACAGGCCCCGCCGGGCGACTGGTTCGCCTGGCTGATACTTTCCGGCCGAGGGTGGGGCAAAAGTAGAACCGGGGCCGAGTGGGTCCGCGAGCAGGTCGAGCAACACGGGGTCAAACGTATCGCGCTCGTGGGCCGCACGGCGTCTGATGTCAGGGACGTCATGGTCGAGGGGGAGAGCGGGCTGCTTGCCATCTCGCCACCCTGGAACCGTCCCAGGTACTTCCCCAGCAAGCGCCGCGTGGTCTGGCCCAGCGGGGCGATCGCCACGATGTACACCGCCGACGAGCCTGACCTTCTCCGAGGCCCCCAGCACGAGCGCGCCTGGTGCGACGAGACCGCAAGCTGGCGGTACGTCCAGGACACCTGGGCGAACCTTACGATGGGCCTGCGCCTCGGCGCCCGCCCGCAGGTTGTGATCACCACAACGCCTCGGCCCATTCCGATCATCAAGGAGCTGCGGAACGCGCCCACCACGGTCGTCACCCGAGGGCGCACCGCCGACAACACCGCCAACCTCGCGCCGACCTTCCTCACCCAGGTCGTCGCGAAGTACCAGGGCACCCGCCTCGGCCGCCAAGAGCTTGACGGCGAAGTGCTCGAGGACACACCCGGCGCACTGTGGACGCGAGCGATGCTCGACGGCGTGCACGTCCGCCAGGCCCCCGAGCTCCGGCGCATCGTCATCTCGATCGACCCGGCCGTCACCTCGAACACCAGCAGCGACGAGACCGGAATCGGGGTCGCAGGCCTCGGGGCCGACGGACGGGGTTACTTGCTCGAGGACCTTACCGGCAAGTACACCCCATCGCAGTGGGCACGGGTGGCCCTCGCCGCCTACAAGCGCTGGAACGCTGACCGCATCATCGCCGAGGTCAACAACGGCGGGGACCTGGTCGAGGCGAACCTGCGCTCGTTCAAGGACGCCGCCGCAGGCCTCGACGGCAAGCTCGTTCCCTACACCTCGATTCATGCTTCCCGTGGGAAATCCATCCGGGCCGAGCCTGTCGCCGCCCTGTACGAGCAGCGACGCGTGAGCCATGTCGGCGCGCTGCCCGAGCTCGAGGATGAGCTGTGTGGGTGGGATGCCACGGCGGACGCCAAGAGCCCCAACCGCCTCGACTGGTCGGTCTGGGCGCTGACGCACCTGATGCTCGACGGCGGCCAGCCTGCCGGCTTCTCGCCCTTCGCCGGTAGCGCCGGCCGCCTCCCCCACCGCCGCACCTGATGCCCCCCGCCAACACCTCTCGCTTCCCGAACCAGCGTGTCTTCAAGGACATGCCGGTCACCAGCTGGACCGGCGCGTGGAGCACAGCGACGATCGACGGCGCGCTGAACGCCCACGACCAAGGGCAGTTCATGATGAGCGCCCAGCTGGCCGAAGCGGTCCAGCGCGACGCTCGCGTGTCCTCGGCGCTCAACACCCGCGCCAAGGGTGTGGTCGGACTGCCTGTCACCATCACGGCCTCGACGGCGGGTGACCCCGAGCAGGCCGAGCAGGCGGCCGAGGCCATCCGGAAGCGCTGGCGCGAGAGCAACTGGGCCGCTGACCTCGTGCAGGTCCTGCGCTGGCAAATTCTGATGGGCTTCGGCCTGGCCGAGCTGGTGTGGTCGGGGGACGCCGAACGGTGGGACTTTGATCTCGACCTCTGGCATCCCCAGTTCCTCTGGTTCAACTGGGCCGATCGCAACTACACGTTGAACACGGCCGAGGGGCCCGTGGCGGTCACCCCCGGCGACGGGAAGTGGCTGCTCTACACGCCGGAAGGTCCCTACCGTGCCTGGATCAACGGCGGGGTGCGATCGATCGCTCAGCCCTGGCTCGGCAGGCAGCACGAGAAGCGCGACTGGATGCGCTTCTGCGAGCTGTACGGCCTGGGCATCCTCAAGGCCAAGGTCCCCAGCGGCACCATCGAGGGCGACAAGGATACGTTCTTCGACTCGCTGACGGTGGGCCGGGGGAGCGAGCTCGTGGTGCTCTGCCCCCAGGGCTCGACGCCGCAGGAGAGCTACGACGTCGAGCTGCTCGAGGCGACGGCCACCGGCTGGCAGACCTTCGAAGCTGCCATCGGGCAGGACAACAAAGAAATCGCGATCGCGCTGCTCGGACAGAACCTGACGAGCGATGTCGATGGCGGCTCGTTCGCCGCAGCCACCGTCCACGCAGCCGTCAAGCAGGACTACATCGAGGCTGATGCTCGAGGCCTGGCGCTGGCGTTCCTGACGCAGGCGCTCCGGCTCTGGGCGCAGTTCAACTACGGCGACGCCGGCCTTGCGCCGACGCTGGCGTGGGACACCAAGCCGCCTGAGGATAGGGCCGCCGAGGCTGACACGCTGGGCAAGGTCTCGGGGGCCGCCGTGGACCTCGGGCAGGTCGCCCCTGAAGTGGACAGGCGCGCACTGCTCAAGCGCTTTGGTATTCCGCTGCTGCCCGAGGAGAAGGGCGATGCGGATACCGCTGGGTCGCAGATCTTCGCCTACCACATTCAAAATGGAATCGTCACAATCAACGAGGTACGCGCGAACCTCGGACTGCCGCCGATCGAAGGTGGCAATGTGCTCGCAAAGCCCGCAGGCGCTGACGATGGGGGCGACGCCGAGCCGACCGAAGAGGAGGGCGGCGAGCCCTCCGAGGATACCGGAGAGAGTAAGCAAGCCACGGCGCGGAGCAAGCTGACTCGACAGCTCCGTTCGCTCGCTGATGCCTTCGACAAGCTGCGAAGACTTTGGCCCGGTCGCTGAAAGATCATCATGTCGAACCCTGAACGTCTCGCAAGCAGCGGCTTCTTCAAGAGCTACGCGACCGTCGCCTCCGACGCCGATCTGAGCGCCGTCGGCGGGGGCCCCACCCGCTGGTTCACCGTCGGCGTCGCTGGGGACGTGAAGGTCGACGGTGCGAGCGGTGCCGAGGGCGAGATCATCACCTGCGCCGTCGGTCACCGCTACTGGGTGCAGGCGACCAAGGTCTACACGACCGGGACGACCGCGACCAAGATCACTTTCTACTGGTGACGCTGAGCCTGGTTCCAGGCGGAACCAGCACCACCATGCAACGCCAACGCGGCAAGCCCACGGTCATCCGGCTCTCTGCTGGCAAGGACCCGCCCACGGAGTTTCGCCTGTTCCCACTTGGAAACGTCGAGACGACCAAGGGCCGGTTCGTGCTCGACAAGGGCGACGCCCAGGCCTGCCTCGACGCCCAAGCCGAGTACGGCAATGACTTGTCGATCGACTGGGGCCATGGCGCCTTCGAGGAAGCCAACGGCGGCGAGCCTCAGAAGGCGGCTGGTTGGATCGGGGGGCTCGAGCTGCGCAGCGATGGCCTGTGGGCTGTCAGGGTGAGCTGGACGGCCACGGCTGCGGCGATGATCAGCCGCCGAGAGCAGCGCTACTTCTCGCCGGCGTTCGAGACCCGCAAGGGGCACATCCGCAAGGTCATCAACTGCGCGCTGACGCTCATCCCAGCGACGCACAACCTCACCCCGCTCGTCGCGTCTCGACGTGGCGGACGTCCTGTTACCACAAGGAAACTTTCTATGAAGCTCAAGTACTGCAAGGCGTCCGCCCTCACTGCGCTCGCTGACGATTGCGACAAGATGGCCGAGGGCGAAGGCTCTGACGCTGAGAAGGCGCTGGCCAAGTCGATGTCCGCCAAGCTGCGGAAGCTCGCCGAGGAGGCCGAGGAGATGGCCTCGGAGGACGAGGAGACCACGTCGGACGACGCGGAGACGACCTCCGACGACGAGGATGGCGGCGACGACGAGGATGGCGGCGACGACAAGGACGAGGACGACGAGGACAAGGAGAAGGTCGAAGCGAAGGCCGCCTCGAGAATCGCTCGCCTTGCCCGCGAGATCACCGGCGAGACTGACCCATCGAAGATCGAGGGGGCGCTGCGTGCCTTCAAGGCTGATGCAGCCGGGGCCGATGGCGTAGCCGCTCTCTCGGCGCGCCTGGCCAAGCTCGAGACCGACAAGAAGCGTTCGGCGATCGAGTCCTTCGTCAAGCTGCACGCTGTGCCCGGCCCCAAGTGCAAGGTGACACCTGCCGAGGTCGCCGACCTCGTTGCCTGGGGCGTGAAAGATGAGGCAGCGCTGCGCTCCTACCTCAACAAGAAGTCCGTCATCGTCGCCGCTTCGGTGAACCACGGCGCAGGCGCTGGCGGCGCGTCGGGCGAGCTGACCGCCGACGAGAAAAAGGTCTGCAAGCTCTCGGGCATCTCCGAGGACGACTTCAAGAAGAGCAAGGCCTCGCAGGCCTGATTCCCCAAGGAACCAACAAGCCATGACCGCACTCTCGACGGGGCGCCTGACGCCCCAAATGGTCGGCTCCTCGGGCCCGATGCCCGCGAAGCTCTGCCTGCCCGTCAAGGCAAGCACCTATATCTACGCCGGCAGCCTCGTGGCGCTGCAGGCCGGCTACGCCCGCCCAGGCACGGCGGCACTCGGTCTGTTCTGCGTCGGCAAAGCCGAGGCGGACGCGGACAACAGCACAGGCAGCAACGGCGACGTCAACGTCACCGTGCTCACCGGGGCCTTCCGCTTCGAGAACAGCGCCTCGTCGGACCTCATCGCCCAGGCCAACGTCGGGCAGCTCGCCTACTTGGTCGATGACCAGACCGTCGCGCTGACCTCGGGCGGTGGCACCCGGAGCGCCGCAGGCATCATCCTCGGGGTGGACTCCTCGGGCGTGTGGGTCCTCATGGGCCTCGACGCCACGGCGGCCCTTGCCGCTGCGCAGACAAGCGAGCTGACCTACCTGAAGATCGCAGCCGATGCCGCGGCCTCGACGGCGACGGCCGAGACGGCGTTCGCCAGGCTGACCGCCGCGGGCACCATCGTCGGCGCCTACTACTCCCCCAGCGCGGCCCTGACGGCGAGCGACACCGACTACGCCACACTGACACTGAAGATCCGCGACGGCGAGGGTGGTGCAGCCGCCACGGTCGCCACGCTCGTCACCAACGTTGCCGGGGGCAGCTGGGTAGCCTTCACGCCGAAGAGTCTCGGCACCCTCACCAACGCAGCGGGAGCCGCCAACAGCGTGCTGACGCTCACCATCACCAAGGCTGGCAGCGGCGTCGCCGTGCCCGCTGGCGTGCTCACCGTCATCTACGCCCCGGCCTGAGCCCAAGGACTTCGAGCAATGATCATCAACGGACCGAACCTGGCGCTCATCAACCAGGCTGTGAACCTGGCCTTCATGAAGGCCTACGAGGCAGCGCCCAGCGACTACCTCGAGAAGATCGCCACCGTCGTGCAGTCGGAGACCACCGAGGAGGTGTACCCGATGGTCGCGGAGATCCCCCAGTTCCGGGAGTGGCTCGGCGATCGTATCGCGCACGACATCGCGACCTACGACTACAAGCTCACCAACCGGGACTTCGAGCTCACGCTCAAGCTCCCGAGGAACAAGGTGCGCGACGACAGGTACGGCATCTGGATGCAGACGACCGTGCCGATGATCGCCCAGAACGGCAAGCGCAAGCCGGCTCTCCTGGTGCGCGACCAGCTGCGCGCCGGCCACACCACCCGCTGCTACGACGGGCAGTACTTCTTCGATGCATCGCACCCCGTGTCGAAGTTCCCCGGCGGGGGCTTCACGGGCGTCACGCAGCAGAACTACTGGTCGGGCTCCAAGGCGCTCAACTACGCCAACTACCAGAGCGTGCGGGCCACCATGATGGCCTACAAGGGCGAGTCCGGTGAGGCCCTGGGCATCACGCCCAACCTGCTCATCGTCCCTCCGCAGCTCGAGGACCTCGGCAAGGCGATCGTCCAGTCCGACACCATCGCGCCCAATGTGCTCGGTGCGGCAGCGGCAACGCAGGTCGGCGGGCAGACGAACATCTACAAGGGCTCGGCCGAGCTCCTGGTGCTCCCCGACCTCGCGGCCGATGCGACGACCTGGTACCTGCTCGACACCTCGAAGCCGATCAAGCCGCTGATCTACCAGCGGCGCACCGATGTGGTTCTCGTCGCGCAGTTCAACCCGAACGACGAGAGCGTGTATCGGCGCAAGGAGTTCGAGTGGGGCGCCGACTTCAGCGGCGCCGCTGGTGTCGCCCTGTGGTTCCTCGCGGCGAAGGCGGTGGGCTGATGGCTGCCGAGAAGCTCTATCTCGTCCGAGGGAGCGCTGCTGGACTGCTCGACGATCGGCCCATCGAGGAGCAGGTCAAGGCGCCCCGCGGGCGCTACCGTGGCCTGCTCGAGCCAGGCACCGACGGGGGGCCTGGCAAGACCGTCTACTGGACGAAGAAGCAGCAGGAGCTCGTGCTACCCGAGTCTGCGCTCAAGGAGTGCCAGCAAGACCCCGAGATCCTCGTGGTCGTGCTGCGCGAGGTCTCCCCCGAGGAGGCCGCGCAGATTGCCGCTGGTGCCGTCCAGGCCGCCGAGAGCGAGCAGCTCGCCGGCGTCTCGGTCGAGGCCCTGCAGGCGGAGCTCCTGCGGCGCAAGGGGCGCAAGCCCGAGTCCCGCGCCGGGGCCTGACCCGTGGCCAGCTACGCCACGCCGACGGACCTGCTCCGGTACATCACGGCGGCGCAGCTCACGGGCATAAGCGCCGAGAAGCAGCAGGAGGCGCTCGACGAGGCGAGCGGCGAGGCGAACGGCTCGCTCAAGTGCCAGTTCACTCTGCCGCTCTCGGCGCCCTATCCGATCGACCTGGTGCGGCACGTCTGCGCCATCGCGATCTGGAACCTGCTCTGCTTCAAGGGCTTCAACCCCGAGCAGGGCAGCAACGCGACGATCGCCACCAACTACGAGAAGGCCCTCGCCTGGCTTCGTGCGGTCGCTCGGCGCGAGATCGAGCCTGACGGCATCATCGACGCGAGCCCCCTCCTCGCGAAGGGCGGGCCCCGCGTCTGGTCGAGAACGCCTCGCTGCTGACCCCAGATGGCCCTTGCTGACATCATCACCTCCATCGCTGCCGACATGGCGGTCGAGCACCCGACGCTGACTTCTCGGGTCGGTGCGCGGTGGATAGCGGACAACCAGGACCCCCCACCACGCATCGTCTGGGTGCCAGGTAAGGACGGCTTCGAGGGGCCCTGGAACAACAGCCAGGAACCCCGGCAGCTGCTCACCTGCAACACCCGCATGGTCGCGCACGTCTGGGGGGCCGGTGAGGCTGGCGACAGCTTCGCCAGCACCGAAGCGCTGAAGAACAATCTGCTCGCGTCCCTGTACCGCGTTGCCCACGGGTACTACCAGCTGGGCGCTGGCACCTGGACGAGCGAGGACGGGCGGATTGCCGATGCGGGCGGGCTCTACCTGCTCGAGGTTGCGTTCGCGATTCCGATCACCGACCGCGCGCTCACACAGGTCACCATCACGAGCACGCAGCAGACCAACGTCGGGGCCTTCCCCGATGGCGACGAGACTGACTCCGTCGTCGATACCCCACCCTGACGAGGCACCATGCCCGACACGCTGCCGCCTCCGCCCCCAGTGGCGCCCGAGGCGAAGGCCCCCGTGCGCTCTGTCGAGCGGTGGGCTGCCATCAAGAAGACGTCCGCTGTCTGGTATCGCGCTGCGTGCGTCGGCCAGCGCTGGAAGAACCCCCGCCTTGTCGTGATCGATGAGGCCACCTACGACGCTGCGATTCGAGCAGCGCAGACCGTGGAGTGCCGCTGATGACCACGCTGCCCGACGTTTCAGTCACCATCCAGGACGGCGCCCAAGGGCTCGTCAGCGCCACCCCCGAGCAGGCCCACGCCATCCTCGGCACCTGTGCCGCTGGCACGGCCAACACCCTCTACTCCTATTCTGACATCCCCGCCCTCGTCGCGGCGCACGTTGCCGGCCCTGCGGTCGAGGCTGCGGCGCACACGCTGGCGGTCAGCGGCGGGCCCGTCTACCTCGTCCGCCTGGCCGAGACGGCTCCGGGGGTACCTGGCTCTGTGACGCAGACCGGGGCCGGTCCGGCGATCACTTCGCCGAAACTGGGAGGCACCGTCGTGGCTGCGGGGACGGCCCCTCCGGTGGTCTCGCTGAGCGGCTCGACGCCGATTGCCTTCTACGAGATCGTCGTCGAGATCACCACGGGAGGCGCGAGGGGGACGGCGGTGTTCCGCTACTCCCTTGATGGTGGCGACACATGGACGGAGAGCGGTGTCACCACGGCCGCGACGTACCTGATGCCGGGTACCGGCGTGACGCTCAACTTCGCCACCGGCACCGACTACAGCACCGACAACGTCTACACCGCATCGACGAGCGTTCCCTTCGATGCTTACGAGCTCAAACTCGAGGTGGTTGATGGAGGGGCACTCGGGACGGGGACATTCCGGTACGCGCTCGACGCAAGCAACCCAGCGGGGCCGACTTGGTCAGCCACCAGCGTGCTGCCGGAGGTACCCGCGATAGG
>Ga0208492_1000233_pt1 | contig 54335 bp, 44 predicted proteins | sample Subbioar_CSW14AB_FD_184820 | JGI IMG/M metagenome (GOLD analysis project Ga0208492, IMG submission 184820) | Serpentinite rock and fluid subsurface biosphere microbial communities from McLaughlin Reserve, California, USA - CR12Mar_CSW14AB (SPAdes) | ecosystem: Environmental > Terrestrial > Deep... | reverse complement strand
TACATTCACCACATATTACAGGTATAGAACCTCCACCACTAACGGGTCCTGAATAACAATATTCACAACCACAATTCACACAACCAGATTTCTGAAAATCGGACCAATTAACAGCTATTATCGTAGTCATAATTTTTTCTTCACCATCCTTTTTATTACTAATTATATAATATATAATTACATAACTTAAAAATTACGAATAAAAAAAGAGTAGGTATAATAATATACACCTACTCTTTTTTATTTTAATTAATCATCGATATCTTTGTGGAGATTTTTGTAAACACACAGCGCCAGTCTTATGGCTTTTTCTTTGGACCACCTCGAAGATTTCCTGGAGATATCCAATTCTTTTATTGCCGATTTCACCAATTTGGCGGCTTTTTTGTCGGTTTCAGCGAACATCTCGATGGATTTTATAATCGACTTCTTGGATACTTCTTCCATCGGGTCATTGGATTGATTGATGAGAATTGCAATCCGATCGATAGCAAATTTTCTTTCTAACCGCTCCAGTAGTTCCAGTCCTTCTATGGACAACTGTGTCGCATCCTTGATGTAGTCAACCAGCAGCTTACGGAATGCTTTATTTCTCCTTTTATCTTTACCTTTAGCTTTCTTGGATTTTTTCCACAACCCTTTCACGATTTTGTTATATTTCTTAGCTTTCAACAACGAAAGGCCAAAATTCTTATTTATATATTTGGTAAGTATCTTCAAATATCCGGTTTCCCATTCTTCATCTGAACATACGAAGATAGGAAGGAATTGTTTTTCATTAAATGCACGAATAATCGTGTATATGAGAAATTTATTCTCATAAGTCTTCAGTTGTTTGATATAACTTCTCTTAAAGGATTTTTTATTGATAGCGCCCGATTTGAATTGCTTATAAAGTTCTTCTGACGGGCAGAGTGATCTAAGACCGTCATTATTGACGACTGAAGTGTTTTCATCAGTATCAATTTTTAGATCCCTTGAAATGAGATAGACATAGCTATTTTCCAGTACTTTGTCATTGACGTTGAATTCTTCGAATTGAGATTTAGCAAGACTAATCATTTAAATATTTCCCCCTTAATTAATTTTATTGGGCATAGTTTGATACTTTGTTATAGGTATAATATATAACTATTTTATTATTCAACTAATGTATTATATATAATCAATCTCCATAATTTCTATCATCAAAAGCTTCTTCATTTTCATCATCTTTTTTATCATTCTCAAAATATGCAGCATCATAATCACCATTAAATTCTCTATATTGCTCTGCATACATCGATGTAATGATCATATCTTCAGGTTGCCCTGTTATATCTACAGTTTCATTAAGTCTTTCAACATGTTCTTTAATGTCTATGTAATATGCTATATTATCTTTCTGAAAGCATATTACTGGTTTCTTAACAACATCTTCCAATGTAATATAAATTTGAAGTTCATCTTCTTTACCGTCTGGTATAATAAGTTGAATACCAGGGTGGTTTGTATTTGAAAATACAAATTCATTTTCACTCTTTATCTCTACTGTAGGTGTTAATGCAAAATCTTCTTCTGTAGCTGTAAGAACTGCAGACACACCCATAACATTTTCTCTGATACTTGGATGATTGTTAAATAATTTTTCAATAAATCCAATTACATCTTTTTCTGATTCAAATTTATCTATAAAAGATTCAGTTGTAATTATAGAATGTACTGAATCTTTATGTCCGGGTTGGATAACAATTGCTTTATGGTTATCTGTCAAATCTGAAACTTGTGGAATATGCCGGATAATTTCAGGCATATTTGCTCTTTCTGAATTTTTACATATTACATCTATACCTTCATCTATAGTTTGATATGGTTTAACATTAATTCCATTCTTATTTTCTTCTGATTCATCAGTTCCCCTGATTTTACTCAAAAACCTATCCTTGAATGTCTGATCCATATCCCTATCGTCTCCTTTGTTATTTTTATTTAATTTATGTGATATTTCCACATATTTGGTTAAAGTGGAACGATCTCTCGTTTTACTGAATTGCTTATAAAAATCATGTAAATCATCTGATGGTTTAAAATAGTTTTTCTTTTTAGGAGGATCTGCATACCTATATTCAGTATATCCTTCTAAAACCACGTTTGGATCAAATTTACTACCACATTCTGTACATTTTAACATTGTAAAGTCTTTGGTATATTCCAATTTACCTTTACAATATTTAATTTTGTCATTTTCTTTATATCGTTTATGTGGACAATTAAAATTAGCAAGAGACTTATATTCTACATAACCAAAATCGATTATGTATAATTCTCCTTTTTTATCTAATGCAAAATTCTTAGGTTTATCTAATCCTAAATCTATTAAGATGAAACCTTCTTCATCTAATTCTCTGAGCATTTTTCTAATCATTTTCTGCATCTTAGGTTCTGCTAAGTCTTTTGATGTCAGATTCTGTTTTATTCTCTGCTGGACCAAAATACATCCTTTTGTGTCAATATCATATGACTCAGGAAATCTTGGACTTTTATCAGATTTTTCATATTCATTTAAATTATCAAGCACTCCTTGCTCATCTAGAGCAACAAGGAATACCACATTCGGATATCTTTTATGTGTAAACACTTGTCTATTGGTTCCCATATCGAATATTCTCAAATCAGAATCTTTTAATATTTTTTCATACTTTCTTGCCTTATCAATTTGGTTAATAGGTCTTTCAACTATTTCACCTATTTTTTCAATAGTCTTTTCAGATAAAACTTTATCCAATATAGACATTTGCTTAATCACATCTCCTTACAAGTTTATTTATATCTTATATATAATATATATTTATTTTAAATTATATTCATTATATTATATAGTGGATTATGATCTCGTAAATATAAAGGAAGGTGAATCTTACTCCTATGGCGTAATATTATACCAGACTTTTCTATGCAACAATCAACCAAGCCTGATATTTCAAATTGAGTCGGTAGAATTATCTGTGGTGTTAATATTATCATTCTATTATCATTATGACAATATCTATCAGGCATTCCATAAAATGCATACATGTCATTTGTCTGGGCATGTATAAGTGTTCGTTTATCTGAATCGTGAATAAATGATTCCTCAATTTCTAATATCACATATTGATCATCCAAAATCGTTACTTCAGAACCGAGCTTAGATGGTCTATATAATATCATTTCACGAAAATCATCATCACTATTGATAATTTTTACATTTCTTGGTTCACCCCATATTTCATAGAACAAATGATCATTCATATGCTTTATATTATCTACACCCGATTTCCAAGTATATATGCATTTATCTTTATAATTAGGAATAAATTTTTTAAAATATTTATCGTGATGGTCCAATAATGGTTTTTGAGGTAAAAGACCATTCATGAGTATGGAATCTAAATTTCTTAGATTTGTAAGATGAATCAATGGATAATCCATATATAATACACCGCCTATTGATTTACTTATTAGAATTATATTCAATTGCAAATATATTTATTAATACAGTTACAATTAATGATATACCACATATTAATAGAATATATGACATTTTTATATCACCACCCTAACTCTTATAATGATAATAATATCCGAATTTATTATAGAAGCTATCCATTACTATCTGATTTACATTATCATTTTTTAATAATTCTTTTCTGAAATTTTTTAGAGTACAATCTAACTCTATCGGTACATTTTCTTTTTCTTTTTCTGCTACCTTCTTTAGATATTTTCTATATTTCTTCTTACCTAAAAGAGTATGATCATATGCCTCAGGATTTAATATGATTAATAATCCCTCTTTAGTCTGTAGCACATTACGATTGTTTTTCCTTTTCTTCTCTTTCTTAATCTGATCTATCAATTGAGATACTGACTTACACTTCTTTGAACATAAAGCGTCTTTATTAGGTGATTTATTTATCTTCTCTAGTCTATTTAGATTTTCAAAATCATTCTGTTTAATGATATATGCAATAAAAGCTTTCTGCCTATCTTCCGATATATTATCATAATACATCTTAATTCTCTTAGAGAGTTTATGAATTAGAAATTCTTCTCTGGTAATGTGCTTATTGTTATCATATAACTTCCTATTTAGTTTTTCGAGTTTCTTTTTTAATTTTTTTGATTTATCCATATCGATCAACCTTTTCTATTATTTTTATGTACTTTGACTTTTTTAATTTGGCTTTGAGAGTTTCTGCCGCTAAACAATCTACATCGTGATTATGCATCAATAGACGTAATAATTCCATATCTGAAATTTTAAATTTATTCTTTTCTATAAATGATTTTCTAGCCTTCTTAAATTTTGAAGTTTTAAATAGTTGATCTGGAATGTCATTTACATTCTCTTTATCGTATAATTTCTTTATCTTATCCAGATTAGTATTGTAATCGGTTAAACTAAGTATATGGCTATTTATATGTATAAAATGTATATTGAATAATTTATTTTTAATAAAGTTTGAATATATCTCTTTAAATATCTCTTGATTTGCCACGACTTTACCATTGGCTGTTCTGAGAATACCACTGTTTGATTTCTCAATCCATTGATGTATCCAATCTTTACAGCCTTTGCAGGTTATAAGAGAATCTGTATATATATTAACCTTTATCGGATATTTAAGTAATCCATCTTCGACCTTATCTAATAAATTTTTAAATGTTTTAAGTCCTAGGAGAATTGCATAGACCTCTCCAAAATTATTTGTCCCATTCTTGAAAAATTTACTGCCCTTGAAGATTAATTTATCTTTATGATAAATATAAAAAGCAGATGCACAAGAATGAGTCTTATTATCTATATATGATGAACTGTCAGTAAAAATTTCGAATAACAAAAATTTCACCACCTTGTATATTTGAGTTTCCTTCTATATTAAAAATAAAATCAGGAAGAGAATAAATCTCTTCCTGAATATTATTATGCAGATATTTTATCTAATACTTCTTTAAAAGTATCCATTTTAATAAATCCCTCATAGTAGAGTTTTTTTATTTGCATATATTGAGGTATAACATCTTTTAGCCTGTCATATTTCATAGACAGATCTTGTAGGTAATTATATGCGGTCTTTATATTTTCAGGCATATATGATTTGTACATGGAATAGAATTTATGAAAATCTCCAAATGGTATAAACTGTATTGGTAAGAATACCTCTGGAGCAGCTTCACTATGAATTAATGCATGTGTAGTTTTATCTAAAGGCACTAATCCAATTAATCCTGAATAATGTAAATACATAATTTCGTCAGCAATATCTGTAAATGATAGAGATTCACCATTGGTTATTCTCTTAAAGATTACGGTCACAACTATATCTTCAAGCACAAACGGTGAATGATGGATCTCTATCGAGAATTTTCTTTCTTGAGATTTTTTTATTCCTTTATATATAAAGGAACGATTCATATCCATGTGACTTTTTAAAAAATTAACTAATGATTTATATTCAAAAGATGATCTACATGAGTTCTTTATAGCTTTTATGATTTTTGGAAATTTTTTAGTATCTTCAGGGTCTATATTTTGTTGGAAATTCACTCTTTCCAATAATTCTATATCTATTTTCTCGGTGATAATATCATCGTTATAGGTTGTATGTAAATTTTTATTTATCTTTGGGATTCTCATGATTTTGAACCTCCTATTAATATAATATATAATGCTTTAATTAAGTGTTACATAAAAGAAGGTTTATCGTCCAAAGTTTTTGTCAAAAAGAATTCCAGAATATAAAGCATTAGATAACGATGATTCTGGTGAATACATATGATCATCTATTTGATACTTATCTAGTGCAGATTTAATATCTGAATTATAAGTGAATATTTGTTTAAAGTGAATTGGTTCTAAATAATCATTTCTCTCAACCACATGTGTGCATAATTGATTAAAAAAATCACTTATATCAATATTTTCATTATATATTATATATTCAATATCATCTTCAATCTTTTTATGAAATTTTTCCAACGATTCATATATTACTTCCATGAATGCATAATTATCTGATATATTTTTTATTTTTATTTTTGTATCTTCATCAACCATTCTTGAATCTGTCTCTTCATTTATTATAGATTCTTTCAAATTCTCATCATTTTCATCTATATTCTTTCCAAAAATATTGGCACGCAATACTCTTATTCCTTGCATCAATAAAACTATAACCTCTTCTATATCATATTCATCAAATTTTACATATATACTGGCTTTTATTGAGGTAGAACTAAAGGGTAATGACATGTTTTTTAACTCCTTTTACAGTCTATTCTTATTCAAGAGTATATATTCCATATTGTAAGTTTGTAATAGTAAATCGACTACTGGTTTTATATATTTATAAAATGGTTTATTTATATAAATACTATTTTTATTAATGAATTGTATTAATTCATTTATGTTGAGATTTAATATAACATCTGTTATTGTTGATAATGGTAATGATCTGTCATAAATTGTCTTATCTAAAAATGAATCGTATATATTATATACCATACCAATTAATTTATCTTGACTGGTATTTATATAAACGCCATTCGGATTAATATTAGTTTGATCTTTGTCTAGTAAATATGAAAGTCTAAAAGTTAGATTTGAATTATTATGAAGTAATCTCTCAAATTCAATAATATATGATGAATAGTTACAATCCGATATTATACTAAAAACTCTATATAATTCCCTAGCAATATAAATTGGTACTTTCAAATGTATTGTAATATTAAATAACTCATTTAGTTCCATTTTTGATATATCATCATTATCAGATAGTATATGAAGATACATATTGGATATATATTTAATATCACTTATTATATTGAATTTGAACTTATGTCTATAAATTATCGGATAACATGGATATTGATCGACATCAATATTCCCGGATAATAAATACGAGAGTTTATTATCCACTAATTGGCGTAATTCATTAACAAATATGTTATTATAATCAGAATAGTATATATCAAGTATAGTTGATACCTGGATAGATAGATAGTAAGAATATTGGGTTTCTATCAATTTGGTAATACCATTTTTATTGAACGATAGTATGGTCTTCAGCATATTATTTTCTAAGCATATATCTTCTTTAGTTATTTTCAATAGCATGAAACAATGTTTATATGCCAATTTATCTATCATAATACCATCAGCATTATAGTTATTATTTAGTATATCGGATATATAATTAGCAACATTAATCATATTAGGTGTCATACAAATTAATTTCATCTATGTTCCTGCCTTTCGATATTATTAATTAAATGGTGTTTCATCCGTAATATTTTAGAATTCTAATTATATATTATATATGTAGAAATATAAGATTGAAAGGGGATTTTAAACTAATGAGTTTTATTCGTATTGTGGAGAAAAACACGACGTCGATAGAAATGTTGGCTTCAAAAATTTATGACGGAATCCTTGTAAAAAATTATAAGGATGGAAAAGGTGCAAAAAAGACGGCAAAGAGAATCATGGAGTTATTCGAAGGTAATGCAGCAATGAATCCAATAGTTTTTGAACACGTTGACAAAATGTTGGAAGCCGAATTCATCTCAAATCATGTAGGTGATGACTTCCAGGAATTTGCAAGTGCTGTTATTGAGCGCATACCCCAGTGGAATGCAAGAAAGAAATCTAAAGAAGAATCGGAAGATGAGCCGGAGACAAAGAAAAAGAAATCCCGCCTGTCATTTATCGATATCAGAAAAAAGCCTGATGCACCCATCATCGATAAAAAAGCAAAGGTGTTCACCAACACCTTTGCTTATAAGCGCCAGAACTTTATGGCTGAATTAAAGACAGCCAAAGATATGGCAATGATTAAAACTAAGTTAGCTTTTGGAAGAGTATAATAAAAAGCGATGGGATAAACCCATCGCTTTTATTTTTTTATAGTTTTTCATTATAAATATCTTCATACATCTTTCTTACGTTTTTCTTCGTCCCTATGATGATATTATTTATTAACATAGTTTTTATAACTGAAAAAGTCAATCTAGCCCCAACACCGATGGCTCCAAGATAAGCGTCGATTTTATCATCTTTATCGCTTAATAGATATGGTTCTTTACCTTCTTCAAATACATCAGCGATAACAGATTTGAGAGCTACAAATGTAGCTAATTTATCGCCTACTGACATTGTATCTTTATATTTAATATAAAATTCAATTAATATACCATTACCTACAGTAACACCCTTTACTTTACCGGAAGCATCTATATTGACTCTAGATATTTCAGTCAGTGATATATTAAGATTGGCTTTATTTAAACCTGTTGATTTGGAAACCTCTTTGATTGCTTTACTATTAGCTTCCTCATACTCCATAATAATCTTTCTTGCTGACTCTGAAAGTTCTTCTTTAGGTACAGTATAATATATCTTTATATCCTCTATTACCCCATTATGTTTGGAAATAACAGGCGTCTTAGATGCCTCAACCAAATCATGTATAGATTCGTCACTCAATTTTGCTAGTATTTTATTCGTTAATTCATCAGTATGTGACGTATCGAATATTATCAAAGGTTCATTAACTTTGATTTCTTGTCCTTTTTTGACCATAGAATATATATTCGAATTGTGGCCTAAGACTACATCTTTTTTGATCACAATATGACTTGACATTTTTTCTGATAATCTTTTAGATATAATATTTGAATCTTCGAATACTTTAGATGAATATCTTATAGCGACCCTCGCTAAAGGACCGTGCATAAATACACTATCACCAGATCTCTTATCCACTGTGAAAAATTCTGAATTATGCGCTAGAATCTTTCCAGCACTAAATAAATCTCCCTCTTTCAGCAATGGTGACAATTTGTTAGAGATATAAAATCCGGAACCACTGTTTTTACCTATCTGAGGATTTAAACTAACAGTGTCTATTGTAGAATCGTCGTATTTGACTATCATTACATTACTATTTTTATCTATTTTTATTACTTTACCATTCTTTTTAGCTTTAAACACAAAAGTATCCCCTATTAGATGTGGTAGGACTTTCTCGAATCCTGTACCCACTGGTGTTCTATCACTACCAACACAGGCAAGAGTATGTTTACTTTGTGCCGATGCCATGGCAACGCGTTCAGGATCGTCTGATGTGACCATAAATGGTAATGCCAATTCAGAGCCGCTTAATAACTTTTTAGAAGGAAGAGAATTTACTTTTTCCTTTGTATCTGCAACTTCTGTATATCCTCTTGCAGATGTAATATTGGCATCTACTGTAAGCGTTCTTGCAATTCCAATAGCTCCAGATATAGGAGATGCCTGACTTAATATTCCAAGCATAGATGGATGAAACGATCTTTTGGATAAAGTATATGCTTTATCTTGGTTCATACCTGCCGGGCCTTTAAACGTTGTACTTCTCATCAGATCTAAAGTATATAGCGGATTTAAGTCACTATAATCTTTCGTGACCTGAGAGGTTAATATGTCTAATATTACAGAATTCTTTTTTGTTGACATTTTTACAGGATTCGGATTATTTGCAGTAAGTCTATATTGTTCATATGCTTTAGCTAATGTTTGATATAGAAATGCAGAAATCATCTCATTAGATCGGGTACGATGAATTGTCTGATCCCCATTATGGTTATATGCGTTATCTTCAAGCAATGAATTCGCATATAAGAATACATCTGTAAATTCTGTGGGAAGGTTGTGATCGCGTAACACATCTTCTGTTAATGAATCGATTAATATTTGTTGAAAGTTTTCAAATGCATAACCAATATTACTTCGTCCAAATAGCGTATCAAATATTTCATGATACACATCTTTGGTTAAAAACTGTTCTATTTTATATATCTTAGTTGGGATATCAACAAAGCCATTCAACAGAAGAGAATTTCGTAAAGGATATATATCATATACCAACCAAGCATTACTAAATTCAATAACATCCTCTTTACCTTTACTATATTTAGGAGGTTTTTGTGATTCTGCTTTAGATATTATTCTATATTTAATATCTGCTTTCTTTAGTAATATTAGTAAGCCTTCTAGATATGCTAATAATATGACTAAAGGAACTTTCTTAGCCATAATATTAGCTCTTGAATATACCAACTTCTTTCCCGATTTAATATTTTTGAACCAATTTTCGGCTGATGGCTCATATTCTTTTAATTCATCAATTATAAAATCTGTAAAGAGTTTATCAGTTTTATCAATTGTATTACTATCTGTATTTAGATAGATAATTTCTTTCTTTTTACGTATTCCTATAGGTAATTTATTATCTTCTTTAATAGTGTTTAGTTTTAATTTTTCTATATAATTTTTAAGCACATTTTGATCAAAGAAAATCTCAATATTTGGAGTTGATAACTTACGATATTTAGCCGCTAATTCATCGTATTCAATAGCGGTCACACTATCTCTATTTACATTAATTGCGCTTCCCAATTCTATCTTGATGTCCTTATTAATGATAGTTGATAACCCTTTTATTATTTCTGAAATTTTAGGCGATATAGATTGGCCGAATCTGTGAATAAACACTTTTTGTTTATAATTCGTAGCAATCTGAACTATATCAGGAGATGTTTTGGTTATAGGTATAGGAATAATTTGATTAACCATAATCTTTTTATTCCCAGCTATTTTCATAAATCTATTATTAGTCATTTTTGGAAGATCTACAACTACGACATGTCGTCTGCCGTTTTCATCTTCAAATTTAAACGTATATTCTTCTAGATCATTTAGATTATCGCTCACATCTCTTACAGATGTGTCGATTAGATATAGTGGATGATCCTTGTATTGAAAACTTGTTACCATTTTTACAATATCGGCTTTATATAAGTTCTTTAAATATGCTTCATCAAAATTGGGAAACTTCATTTCTTTCAGAGAAGGATTTATGACATCTACAGGAATATTCATAACTTCTATCTTATTGGAATCCATTCTTGCTTGTATTTCATCTATCGTAATATCATCCAATTTTATATTCTTCATATTTTGTATCATTTGCAACTCTCTGCCAATTCTTGCCTTCGATTTATGATTTGGTATATTATTCTGTATTTCATTTTGAATTTTCTCTAATTCTATCTCTTTAATTGATGGAATATCATCGATATTTATACTTGATATCACATCAGATCTAATATCCTTATTGATCTTTTCAATAGTTTTATTTACTAAAGAATCTATTAATTCTTTATTAGGCTGAATATCAGATTGATCAAGTTTGTCGTGTATTATATCTTGAATACTGGTTTTATTTTTAACTTCATTAATTTCTTCATATATATTATTATCACTAGAGTTATTTACGTCTTTAGTTAAGTTTAGTTTAAACATGATCCTTTTAAATAGATCAGGCGTATCCTTATCAAACGTGGAAGGTTCCATATAGAATACCTGAGTTCCAAATATAAAGTAAAATTTCCAGTCTAAAAAATTATTTTTAAAATAATCTACATCATTAACCAGTTTGTGATAGAATAGCGAAATAAAATTGTCAGCAGTTCGTAACTGATATAATGATGCGTCTTTAGGATTACTAATCCACTCATCTATTGGTATAAATAAGACCTTATTTGTATATATTTCTTTATTTATTTTATCCATAGTAAAGTTCTTAAATAATCTAAAATATTCATTAACCCTTTTCATTCCAATTCTACTATCATTAATGGAGAAGAATTTTTCATTTAGATATGCCAATTCGTGTATATAGTTCTTTTTATTTAACGAAGCTAAAGTGTATTTAATATCAATAAATGGCAACATCGGTTTTATTATCTCGTCGAATAATTTCTTTAGATCAGTAGAAGCTAATCTATATTTTACAAGTGAATTATATATCTTATAATCGAATAAATTCTGATGATAATACATAGTCAAAAATCTTGGCTCAAATAAAGTTCTACCAAAAAAACTTGCGGTATTTTGTATAGATTTAGTTATTGTCATATATACCGAACCTTGTTGCCGGGATTCTGGGATTACAGGTAAACGGTACTTCGTTTTAGCTCTATAGATCAAATTTGGTTTTATCAGACGTAGATCTATCATTTTGTAATAACTCCCTTCAAATATATTACTATTAATAGATTGTTTTTTTCATTAATTATAACTGAAATAGTTATTTTTTAGATATAATTTATTATATAGCCCATAACTAAGCTATAATTATATAAAATTAATTTGAAAGGAAGATTATATGCCTACAAAAGATATTAATAAAGATACTATAATGAGCATGCTTAGAACAGATGTTTTTGGTTTCAAGCATAGTGATATTGAGAGGAAAGCAGAGCAAATATACCATCTTGTTGGTGGACAAAAAGGAGGTACTGGAGGGTATAAGAGAAATAGAAATGGTTTTATAAATATCGTTTCTATTACACCCAATATTGCTATATAAAAAAATATACCAATAACTTATAGTTAAATAACTATTTTGGAAAAAATCCAAGGAGGTTCAATAAACATGAGTGTTAAAATTACCGTAAAAGAAGCTGTGCAAAAACTCAAAGAGAAAAATGCAAATCCCCGTAAAATCTACAACAAATCCGAGCTAACATTCCTTGTCCAGGCCATCATGAACGATGAAACCTACGTTACCAAAAACACAAAAATCAAACAAGGCCAATTCATCAATGAAGACCATTCGCTGACCGACGCATTTAAGAAAGCGCTTGCGGACATTCTGAAGCAGTTCAGCCTTAACTCCAAGGAATCTGCCGATGTCATTGAAAATTACCGCATCCCAAAGAGCTTTGCGAGCTCTGTTATCGATATCGTGCACCACGCCGACCATATATACATGGATCAAATCGGCAAAGGAATCAGGTTCATCGGCCCCAGCGATGTCATCCAAACTGTTTTTGTTCGGAAAGTCGATGATCGAGAACACCGGATACCGGATACCAATCAAAATAAGACCTCGGGCCACAGCAAAGTCAAAATCAAGAGCCATAAGCGGATTGCAATCAAAACCAAAGTCAATCCGTCGCTTAAGACTCTGCTGGCATAAATCAAAATGAAACAGGAATGAGCATAGCGCTCATTCCTGTTTTTTTGTCTGTAAAACATTAAAGAAATGGGAAAATTATAATTTCCGAGGAGGTGTTTATTATAAATGGCAACAGTACCAGCTAAAACGTATATGAAAAATCTTGGAAAATCTATATTATTTTCTGCTAAAGCTGTAGTATCCCAACAGATGCCGACACTATCAGATACTTATGACAGAAACAAACCAGTATTCCAATCGGGTGTTAGTTATACCAAAGACTTTTTATTAAAAAAGGGCAAACTTGGTGATACTACACTGAAAACACCATTAAATAATCTTCTTAAAGATATAGAAGAACTCAAAAAGAATGCGTTTGATGATTTAAAAACAGGAAAAATTGTAAATTTCGATAGAGGAATGGAAAAATTCGCACAAGAGATGGGTTTTAGTGAAATCGGTATTAATTGGGATGACGATAGTGTAGATTTAGATATCGACGTCCAAGAAAGTGATTCATTTAAAATCATAAATTCAGTTAAGGCATCTACCAAAATATCTGAAGCCGGTTCTAATATTAGGACTAAAGCTCTTATGGAAGTAATATCAACATCTTCTGAAAAATCTACAGAATATATAACTAAACACAATACCAGACTTCAGACTATTAGCATGAATATGTTTGCTCAGATGCACACTGATAATATTAAATTAATGACAGACACCAATACACTACTTGGCGGTATTCTAGAATTTCAAAATAAAGAAGTAGTGGATCATATGAATAAACAATTAAGTTTTTATGATAATGTATTACAAGAGTTAAGAGAGATCAAAGAATTCAATTCAAAGTCACATAAAAGACAAGAACAAAATGCATATAATACCGAACAAGTATTTGGTATAGGTGGGAGTATAGATTTAGCTGCTTATGGTAAACAAATTAAGAAAAATTTTCAGAATTGGGCATCCACAACCCCAATCGGAATGGTCACAATGTTAGGGGGAATGGTTCCTGGTGGTTTGATGGGAGCCGTAAAAGAGAGTCCAATGAGTTTTGTAATGGATCTTATGATGTCAGGCTTAATGCCAAAGTCATTTAAAGATGGATTATCTAAACTAGATACATCCATATCTGGATTATTTTCAGCATTGGCATTAAAAATTAATTCTTCTAAGAATAAATTTGATAAACCATTACAATCAGCTTTGGCGCAGATATTTGGTGTAGATATAAAATCGAAGTCGAAAATTGACGTATCAGGATTTCATAAAGATGCTATGCAATATAATGGTAGAGCCGATAAAGCACTTACAGAAGTTATTCCGACATTATTATCTAATATATTATCAGCATTAGTAGGATCTAAGAAAGTTGCTTTATATGATTACAGTAGAGGTAAATTTACTCATTCAAGTGAAGTATTCAAAGATTATGAGGGACGAATTTCTAGATCTCAGATGGGTGAAATGGATACCATAAGAACCGCTATGAAACGATCTCTAGGTGGTGTTCGTGGTGGACATAGCCAAACTATGACTGGTGAATTAGACGCATTTATGAATTTTTTAATATCTAGTGATCATTTTTATAATCCAATGAAAGATGCAGATGTACATGCTCTTTCTAGAAAAGGTCTTAATCTAAAAGATTCAAGATCGTATAACGTATTAAGGGCAGCATTCTTATCTATGCCCAAGCATCTGCAGAATAAACTTTCAAGAGATATAATTAATGCTAGAACGGCAGGTACAAGAACTACAAGAAATGTTGAAGAAGAATTATTTTCAACTGGCTTATCTGCCGCATATAGTGATTTAGGTGGAGTTGTTGCACCTAAAGCAAATAATAAAAATATATCACCAATATCTCTTCTCAGAGATATCAAAAATATCCTCATAGATGGAATAGTCGTCTATGGGGGAGGAAATGTTGAACTAACTTCTACACATCTAAGCAATATAATGGGTAGAAAATCTAAAAATAGAAATATAATAAGAGGTTTAGGTAGAATAAATAAAGTTATCCGTCGGAATGAAGACAATACCGATCTGAATGATTTATATAATATGTCTTTTGATGATATGAAGTCTAACATGTCTGACGCCAATATTAATATTCCTGGACCCCCAGGAAGAAGATCATTCCTTCAAGATGTGATAAAAGAGAAGAGTTTAGTTAGAAAAATACAGATGATTAAGAATAAGATTAGTTCACCATCCGGATTCTTGTCTGGTGCATTAGATAAAATGGATTCTTTGATTTATCGTATTATATATGGAAGAGAAGATATGGGTAAAGACGAAACTGGTGATCCTAATAAAACATCTAAGAAGAGTCTCATAGGAAGATTATCTCTTGGAATTACAAAGGCAGTCGATACTTCACTAAACTGGATTGACACAAAAATTGTGACTCCAATGTATGAGAAATTCTTTGGTGAGAATGGTCTATTCTCGAAATTTAGTAAGACATTTGAACCATTCCTGACCAGAATGAAAGAAATGTCTGGCAGAGGGTTTGCTAAATTATCTAAGTTCTTAGTCGGTGAGAAAAATGCATTTGGATTTTATACTGGTGGTATATTGGCCGATGTTGGAAATTCATTTACTGATTTTAGTAATTCAATAAGACATTTCTTTACTGGTAGCTCATATATGAGAGCTGATGGTTCACAGGTCAAAACGAATGAAGAATCAAGTGTATTCTCATATGTGAAGAAATATTCCAAGAATATGTTTGAATCTATAAAAGTAGGATTATTTGGAGAGAAAGTTGATATTGTTGACAATGACGGGAATATTATACAGAAACATAAAGGCGATGGAATATTAAGTGGAGTTATAAACCAACTTAAAAACGCTTTTAAAGTTTTTGATAGTTTATTTAAAACTAAACAGGGAGAAACTCCTGAAGATGTAGATAGAACTATTAATCAATGGAAAAAAGAACTAAAAGGATTTTTACCTAAAGGCATAGCTGGTGGACTAATAGGCATGGGTGCTAGTTTAATACTGCCTGGTGGACCATTACTTGGTGCTTTTATGGGTTCAACTATAGCATTTGCATCTCATTCCAAAAAATTTAGAGATTTCTTATTCGGAAATGATGAAGAAGGAAGAGAAGGTATATTACCTAAGGCTTATATCAATATAGCTAAATCGATAAAGCAGCATCTTCCATCTATAACTGCTGGTGGTATATTAGGTTTAGGTGCCAGTTTCATATTACCTGGTGGACCATTACTTGGTTTAACTTTGGGTTCTGCTATGGGATTCGCTTCTAAATCTCAAAAAGTTCAAGAAATTCTATTTGGAAAAACCGATGAGAAAGGTAATCTTATTTCTGAAGGCTTATTAGGTCATGGATTCAAGAAAGATCTTCAAAAATTTTTCCCATCTATGGCAGCTGGTGGTCTATTAGGCATAGGAGCCAGTTTCATATTACCTGGTGGACCATTACTTGGTTTAACTTTGGGTTCTGCTATGGGATTCGCTTCTAAATCAGAAAAACTCCAAGAAATTTTATTTGGAAAAACTGATGAAAAAGGTAATTTGATATCTAAAGGATTGATTGATCCTAAAACTAAAGAAAAAATTAGTAAATATCTTCCTAAAGGCATAGCCGGTGGTATAGCTGGAGCTATATCTGGAGGATTTGGAATATTAATGCCTGGTGGTCCATTAGTGGGTGCTATCATTGGCTCTACTTTATCTGTAATATCGTCTACTGATAGTTTTAAGAACTTCTTATTTGGTAAAATAGATCCTGAAACATTGAAACGTAAAGGTGGAGCGCTCGGACAAATAAGAGATTTTATGAATGCCGAATTGTTTGAACCATTTAGAAAATGGCGTGCGGCGAAAAAGATTGCTATAAATGAATGGTTTGAGAATGCCTTCAAGAAACCATTTTTAGTGGCATTAGAACCATTTAAAAAATCTATGGGAATTATAGGTGAAAGATTTAAAGATTCTTGGAAGGAATTGAAAGAAAGCTTTAAGAGCGCATTTAATCAAGTATTTGAGAAAACTGTTGGTATGCCATTAGGTGAATTAGTTAAAAAGCACATAACCGATCCCATGAAAAATATGTTAAATAGATTATTCAATGCCATTGGAAAAGGATTATCTGTTATACTAACTTCTCCTATTAAATTTATGACAGCCTTTGCAGATACTATTATAGATAAAGATTTGAAAGAAAGAAAAAGAGCCGATAAAATTAATACAGACACCGATATTAAAGATGACACAAAAACGTCAAAGACGTCTGATAATTCATTATTGGGTCGATTTAAAAGTTTCTTCAGTTCAACAATAGCAAGTTTCAAATCATCCGTTAGAGGTTTTTCGACAAATCCTGAGAAATCATCAATTCCTTATATAAATATTCCTACAACATCTCAGGATAATAATACACTCACTTCATCTGTGAAAAATATAGTTGATAATACATCCACGGATAATTCAACACCTCCATCAGAGAAGATAAAACTATCTGGAGATAGTAAGAAAAGATACGGTCCATTTATAGGACATATTGATTTACCAAAATTCTATTCAAAAATTAATAATATGGAACATTATTTAAGAAAAATTAAAGATGAAGTTGTAGGCCAACTGGATGGTGTTGGCTGGAATCTAGATTATATATCAGGTGTATTAGGAGATGTATTCGGTAAACCTTCTATTATGCCTTCTGAATATGGACGTAGGGGTAATAAAAGGCGTAGAGGATTATTTGGAAGAATATTAGATATTGTTAAAAGTCCATTTAGATTTGTTGGAGATTTAACTAAGAATTTAATCGTAAAACCTATAAAATCAGCTCTTAATCAATTTACATTTGTTCTTAAAAGTATAGCAAGAGGTATTGGTGGCACTGTATGGAAAATTGCAAAAATCCCATTCCAATTGCTAAATAAAGTTCTAAAAACAATTAGTTTTGTTGCTGATAGCATATTAACTACATTTAAAACAATAGGTCCAGCAATTGGTTCTTTAGTAAGAAATGCGATCGAAGTTGTTGGAGCAACATTCAAAGCTGGAATTGGAACTCTTGGTCAGATATTTAGAGGTATTGGAGATATATTTTTAGGATTAACTTCTGCTGTAAAAGACACCATAATAGGACTTGGCCAGATAACAAGAAGAGTAATTCCTAGTTTAATCAAAGGAATCATGACTTTAACAGAAACTATGGCTAAAGCTACATTAAATGTCGGTAAATTTATTGTAGGTCTAGTAAGCGGAGGAGTAAAAGGAATATTCTCTATACTAAAAATACCCGTTCCTAAATTCTTAAAAAATAGCGTACAGAAAGTATATGTAACAGGTGGAACTTTAGATGTTATAAGAACAATTGAAAGATTTGGACCTGCTCCGCCAAATATGCAATCCTCTTCTGATAGTGGATCATCTGATACACCACAGGGTCAATCATCGTCTTCGGGGAGCGGTGCAAGTAAATCTGGAGTAATAAATTCACTAAAGAATAAAGTAAATAATATCAATAATATGCTGAGAAGTGTTACATCTAATTTTAAAAAATCAGCAACGCAGAGATTAGGATTTTTATCGTCTATTGTGAAAAGAAGTAAGAATAGTGCAGATCATGAAGCAATATCTCGTGGTCTACAATTTGAACAAACTGCAGCTGCTGTTCAATCTGCCGATGCTGTAGTGGAGATGAATAAAAGAAGTTCCATATTGATGAAAGTATGGGAGCTCTTTAAGCTGAGTCTTGTACCTGCTATAGCTACAATTGCAAAATTTATTAAAAACTTTAAATTACCAACCATTACAAATGTCGTTGAGGGTCTTGGATTTACTGGGGCTAAAGAGTCTGTTGTCAGAGGAATAAAATCTGTTGGAGCAAAATTGGGTAAGACTTCTCTAGTTGCCGGTGCTGTTGTTGCAGGCAAGATGGCGTATTCTAAATTATCATCTAAAATTAGTAGTATATTAACTCATCCGAAAATCGTTGCTATACTAGGAAATAATAGAATAATATCAACTATTTCTAATAAAGTTTCAAATATGACAGCTAAAATGATAACGCAGTCTGCTGGACATATGCTGGGTAAAATTGTTGCTAGACTTAATCCGTTCTCAGCTATGGGATTCATGATATATGGAATAACTTCCGGTATGGCTGAAGTACGGAATATTTTTAGAATTCCTCCAGATTCCGAACCTACCTGGACAATGAGATTTGCCGCCGGTGTAGGTAAAATGTTAAGCCTGATAGTATTTGGTATAATTTCTGAAACTACATTTGCAGAAGCTATATATAGTATCATAGGATCAGATGTGGATAACAACAAACTCAAAGATGAACAACAAAATTTACAGACAGAATTAGAGGTATATAATAAAGAAAATGGTACAAATTTGACAATAGAGCAATATAGCGAGCAAAAGAATTTTACAGTTTGGAATAAAGTAAAGAAAGGTTGGAATAAAACAAAAGAATTTGCATCATCTGTGGGAAGTAGTATCAAAACTGGATATAACTGGACTAAAGATAATGTAATTTCACCGGCGATCCAGGGTGGGAAATGGTTATTTAATGAAATAGTTTCCCCAATGTTCAAAGGTCTTTATGGAATAGCAAAATGGGGATTCAATGATGTATTGATCCCTATTGGTAAAGGAATATGGAACGCACTAAGTTGGGGATATACTAATATAGTTAAACCTTTTGGAAAAATAACTATGTCAATTCTGGATGGTATAGGAAGTGTTCTTAAATGGGGTTTTACTGATATAGTAATCCCAGTTGGCGAAGCAATATTTGATGTTTTAAAATGGGGCTTTACTGAAGTGGTAATTCCTGTTGGTGACGCCGTGTTTAAAGTAGGAGAATTTATATATGATAATGGTATTAGCCCATTAGTTAATATCGTATCTAGCGGCTTTGGATGGGCTAAAGATTTCTTTGTAGGTGCATTTAAAACTGTGAGTAATATTCTAAAATCTATTGCAAATTTCTTCGGAGGCAATGACGATCCAACAGATATACCACAACCTGCGGATCAAAAAGGATTTGCAACTAAAGCATGGGAATTTATCAAATCTATATTTAATAAGATAGTCGAGTCAGCCAAAGGATTTGGAACTAACCTGGCTAAAAATGCAAAAGCATTCGGTGAACGTTTTGGTAATCTAGGGAATATAGATGGAAGTACAGACGTTGGGGCATCATTACCTGGACTTACTATAAACAGCCAACCACCACCGATGCCATCAGAATTTGGTAAGGGTAAAGGTTCCATATCAGTACCCCATATATCTCAGCAAGATCCGAATGTTTCTAATTTAAAATTTGGTAAAACTTTAGATACGATAGGAGATTCAGGATGTGCACCCGCTGTGGCGGCTATGGCTGTAACAGCAGTCACTGGTAAATATGTGACAATTACAGAGATGGCTAAACTAGCATCAGAAAAAGGATTTAAGAATGGATATAATGGAACTAACCCAGCATTCTTTAAATACTTAGAAAGTGTATACAATATAAGAGTATCAGAAATATCTGGAAGGGATAAAAATAAGAGTATTATAAAAGCTCTTAAAAATAATAAATTAGTAATATTGTTAGGTGGAGGACCGAATCAAACAATTGGAAAAGGAACTCCATTTGGTTCAATTCCACACTATGTATTAGCAACTGGATATAATTATCAAAGAAATCAGATATACATTAATGATCCATTGTCAAATCTAGGAAATCAGATATTTGAATTATTTGCAACCATTTCAAATACTAACAATGCATTTGTAGTGGAATCTAAATCAAATATCGGAATACAATCATTTAAATTAGATACGTCAGGAAAAGGCAAATCGTTCTTTGGTCGAGGCGGAAGTTCCGATGATGATCTGAGAAGAGAATATGGATATGCATTATCATTCGGTCAATCGGATATGACTGTAAATGATCTTAGAATGATTGAAAAATATTCAAACCAGTATGGTGTAAACCCCCATTTATGGCTAAACCTAGTTCAACTTGAAAGTGCATATAAATCTAAAGCCACAACTTCAGGTTCAGATGCTAGGGGATGGGGTCAAATTATAAGTTCTACTGGCAAAGAAATATATGAGAAAAAATTAGGATTAGGTAAATATAATCATGACATGGCATTCAATAAAGAACTCAATGCTCAAATGTCGATATATTATTTATCTCAACACCTGAAAAATTATGGAAGTGTCGAGAAGGCATTAACTAGATACAATGGTGGTGAAATAGGAGACGAATATCAAAGATTAATCTCAGAAAACTTAAAAAATAATACTGGTCTTACATTCTCAGATGTCTTAAATGCTTCAACAAATTCTAAAGGTTCTGGAAATGCTGACAGGAACGTAACTGGGCAAAGTATAGCAGCATTAGTCAATATATTAGGAACTGCAGCCACTAAAGAAGCATCTGCAGCTTACAATATTGATCTTGATGATATTGTAGGTGCAGTAGGTAAACTCTCCGAAATATTAGATCCATTTTACGTACCTGATTCTAAAAATGCTAAGGATGTAAAACTAAATCCAAAATTTGCACAGATAATGAATAATAATAATTACACAGAAGGCCAAAAAATAGCTAAGTTAACTAAATTGATTGATGATGAATATCCATATTTTGACGGTGAAGTATTAGTCCATGATTTTATTGCTAAGAGAATGAATGCTTTAGGTATGGCATATGGAAAACCGGTAATATCATCGTCCGGTTATAGAACACGTGCCGAAGAATTGCAATTAGTGAAAGATTGGGAACGAAATCATCCTGGAGCATCTGTTGCAGAAAGAAGAAAGTATGTATCCGATCCTGGTAAAGGTACACACAGTCTTGGATTAGCTGTAGATGCCCAAGGATGGGTTAAGAGTTTAAATAATGAACAATTGGCTAAATTCAAACTATATAAACCACTGGATTATGAAGATTGGCACATAGAGCCGATTGAAACTAAATCAATGATAAGAAATTCTGAAATGACAGATAAATTAGCTAGTCGATATGGAACACCTTTTAGTCCGAAATCGGATATCGGAGGTGCCAATGCTGATCTATATCTTGGAACAGATAAAACTAATTCATTTATTCAAGGCGCGCCTAGTGCTACTGTTTATGCAAATAGAGCAATTGAAGCTAATGCTGCTCTACGGGGTGGTTCATCGTCATCGCATAGTATAGAAATGATACGATTACTTACAATTATAGCAAAAGGTATAGAAAATCTAGTTGGAATTTCTGCTGAAACAAAAGAATCATTAGATATTTATATCAGATCATTACTAAAAGTTGCTTCAAATAAGGGTGGAACAACTGCCATTATTACACAAAAAGAGACTTCCATCCCTGGTAGAAGCGTAAATCCACTTGTGGACGCGGGTGTTAAAAAACGAGATAAATCAAAACAAATAACTGCGATTGCCGCTGGGATCTACTGATATTTCATTAAAGAGTATATGGGTATGAGCCATATACTCTTTTTATTTAAAGAACTTATAGATAATATGACGACTAAAGTGAGGTGTTTATATAAATGGCAGGAAAATATAGAGTAACCCCCGATGTTGGATTATGGATACGAGAAGGTCCAAGTATATCTGAACAAGGCATAGAGATAATGCCAGTTGATACTGAAATTATAGAGCTCGAAAGTGCAAAAGATGAGAACGATAATACATGGATTAAACACGCAGCTGGTTGGTCTGCTTTCGTTTACTTCGGTGAAATTTACTTAGAAAAGATTGAAGATATAAACCAACCACAAACTACAATAACACCAGCTCCTACACTAGATGATCAATCAATACAAGACGCATTAGATGTTTCAGCTCAAATTCGTAGTATAACTGAATATACATTAAATGCAGATACTACGTTTAAACTTAAGTCTGCAAGATCTATAATGGGTCTTCCTCATCAATTTTTACCATCAACAGATGAAAGGGTTCCAAATTCGAACTTTGGAAGAATGTTCACAGAGTCGATATTGATGGATATGCCTATTTGTACTATTATTCCAGGAGGGCCAAGATTTCTTTCTGGAAAAGGAATAACACAAGAGCAAAAAAATTCAATGACTTCTGTATTAGCGGATGCCGCTAGTAAACCTGCAACTGAAGTTGCAAGTTTGGTTGAAGATATACTAGGTGGAAAAAATGCTAAATATTATAGTTTCCAAACTCAATTTAGTGAATATATGCAATACGTAAATACATTAAATCGTACAGCGGCAGTGTATTTAGGAATTCATAAAAAATCATTAAATCCGGAATCGGCAACATATGACGATTTCAACTGGACTAGCCAAAATATCGAAACAGATATGGGATTATCAGTTTTAGATTTCATTGGTTCTCATGGTACTATAAATTTTTACTTCGATAAAGCTGGTACTGGTATGACAGAATATTCCTCAAACAGCACAGATAGATCTATGTTAGAAGGTGCTATGAATTCAGCATCTGGAACAGTAAAAGAAGCCCAATTTTTATTGGGTGTAGGTGCAGGAATGAAGATAGAATCTATGAGCGGTGAAAATGCTGAGCAACGAATAAATGCATTAACAGAAGATATAGCAGATCAAAATAAAGGTGTCTTTAAAGGTATAATGGATAATTTAAAAGCCGGAGTGACTACTGTTGTTTCAGGTTCAAATATGTTATTGCCCGAGATATGGAGAGACAGCACAACAGGGGCTTCGTTCTCAATGGATATTCATCTTGCAACTCCATATGGGACTCCAGAAGCATATTATTTAAATGTAGTAGTCCCATTGAATTTCTTGTTAGCATTAGCACTACCAAGACAGTTTGGTGCTAATGGTTATTATTCTCCGATGTTAATTCAGGCATATTCTAAAGGCGTCTTTAATGTAGATATGGGCATAATAGATTCTATAAATATAGCTCGTTTCGGAACAGGCGATTCTATATCCAGATTGGGACTGCCGTTAGAAATAAGGGTTTCTTTAACGTTCAAAAGACTTTATAATGCATTAGCACTCTCAAAGGATAATAATTATGCAGTATTTGTAAATAATATTGCACTTCTTGATTTTCTAGCTAATCTCAGTGGTGTATCATTAAATGAGGCAGAGTTAACACGGAAATTGAATATCTGGTTAAACGCCGGAATCAATAGATATCGTGATATTCCAGTTAATGCTTTAAATAAAATATTTGATAATCTGAGAGATTCACTTATTAATAAACTTAAATACTAAAATATAAAGAAGATGGTTATTTTAATACCATCTTCTTTTAACGTAAATTTTAATATAATTAAGCATATATTATATATACAATAATAAAAAGGAGGAATTCTTATATAGACAGACCTGATGCAAGATTTATTAAAAACAATCATATTCAAACCATTGATGGTGCTCTAAATGAATTATTTGAAACTCCGGGCTTAACTGCAATTGGTAGATATGTTTTGATTAATAACAAATTATGTTATGTAAATGCTCGTCCTAATGATAATAAATCAGATGTTCAATGCACAATAATGCGTATATAAATATAAAAAAGATAGCCTAAAAGCTATCTTTTTTTGTATTTAAATTCTAACTAATTGATAATCTAGTATATATCATATTTATTTAGGGCGAGTTAAATTAGGAGGTTGAGATTTGTGGAATCATTAACTCAATTATCAGAGATTTTAAAAGAAAATCAATTACTGTCTGCTGGTTTAGGATTAAGTAGTGCGACAATAATAGGGTTTTGGTTGAAAGATTTTCCAAGAATGATTTATAATTTTATAAAAAGAGAATTTACAACACAACTAACTATTACGAGTCACAATATTGCTTTCCATAATTTATTAAGATGGATAGAAAATAATTATAAAAATAAAAAATTTAGAAAGTTAAAACTTACAAATGGTAAATGGGGTGAAGGTGAAAGTATAACATCAATAGGATATGGATTTCATACTATATTATATAAACGACAATTATTATTCATAGAATTAACAAAAGATGCCGCGAATCAAACAGAAAGAGATAAAGAAACTGTAACTATAATGAAAATAGGGCGAGGAAGACAAATATTTGATGATTTAATTGATGATATTAAAGAGGTAAAAGATGAAAGTAAAATGAGTGTATATAAGATGGATTCAGGTGGTTACTGGACTGAGGCAAAACAAATTAAGAAAAGAACTTTAGATAGTATTTTTATTGAAAAATATAAAAAGGAATTATTTATTAATACAGTAAATAATTTTATAAATAATGAAAAATGGTATATAGACAATGGAATTCCCTATCAATTAGGAATATTATTATATGGTTCCCCTGGTACTGGAAAGACCAGTATAATAAAAGCTATCTCTAGTTATTTAAATTATCCTATATATTATATACCAGCATCGATTATATATGCTATTGAAAAAGGATTATTAAATATACCTGAAAGATGTATAATGGTAATAGAAGATATAGATACAAGTGTGATAACTCATAAAAGAAGATCTAAAGTGAATAAACTTGATGAAGAACAACCAGGTATAAGTACAGTAGAAAACGTAATGGATGATTTTGCTCTTACTACATTATCAGATATACTAAATAGTTTAGATGGGTTATTTTCTATACATGGAAGGATATTAATAGCAACTACAAATCATATAGAAAATTTAGACCCAGCATTAATACGACCAGGAAGAATAGACTTACAAATAGAGGTTGGTTTTATAAATATAGAAATTTTATCTTTATTTATAAATAGGTTCTTTCCTGATAATAAGATAGACTACACTAATATAGAAATTAAAAATGAGATTACTGTAGCAGTATTACAAAATATGGTATTAAGTAATTATTCACTTGAAAAAATTTTAACAACGATTATTAATAATGAATAAAAAGGTAGCCTTTAGGCTATCTTTTTTATTTATTTATATACAATTTTTAACTAATTAATAAGTTAAATATTAATGAATAAAGAAAAGGATGTGACTGAATGTTATCGGTGTTAGCTAAAAGAGAAGATATTGATTTTATTGATTTTTTATCAGACGAATTTTTATCAAAATATCCTGAATTTCCTAAACATATGAGTCCAATAGGATATTTTATTTTTTATCGTACTTATTCAAGATTTCTGGTTGACAAAAGGAGAAGGGAAACTTGGAAAGAGACCTGTAAACGATCTGTAAATTATAATATATCATTAGCATATCGTCATTTAATTAATATCGGTTATGGTGTTGATATTAATAAACTGAAAGATGAAGCTCAAAAATTATTTCATAGTATGTTTAATCTAGACCAATTTATATCAGGCAGAACCTTATGGATAGGTGGAGCCGAAAATGGTGTAGCTCAAAAATATACTATAGCTAATTTTAATTGTAGTTTTACAAATATAACAACTTGGGATGACTTGGTTGATGTATTTTACTTATTACTGGTAGGGACCGGGGTTGGGCTCAAATGCACCAGAGAAATGGCAAGGAAAATTCCGAAGATAAGAACAAATACAAAATTATTATCTTCTGAGTATAAACCATTACCACCAAAAGAAAGACTAGAAGATACCAAATTAGTCAAATTAGTCAATGGTTATATTAAAATATATGTCGGAGATTCAAGAAAAGGCTGGACCGACGCATTAAAATATTACTTTATGGTTCTCACTAATAAGGAATATGAAGATATTCATACTATAAAAATATCATATAATAGTGTACGACCAAGGGGTGAACGATTAAAAACATTCGGTGGTGTTGCAAGCGGTCACGAACCATTGAAAGAGATGTTTGAAGGAATAGATAGAGTGTTAAAGAACCAAATAGATCCATACCTTGCACCGCTTCAAGTTGTTGGGCGAAATTATTGTAAAGTACGTCCAATACATATTCTTGATATAGCTAATCTAATCGGAGCTAATGTTGTGTGTGGAGGAGTTCGAAGAACTTCCGAAATATTTCTATTTGACGAAGATGATATAGAATGTATGTTAGCTAAATATGCCATAAATGGGTTTAAAACAGAAGAACAATTAGCTCACCATAGAAAAGTTGGCAGATTGTTGGGTAACAGGAAACCGGCATGGTTTGATGAAATAAAGGCAATTGATGATGGAAGATTTAATCTCAACCATCGACGGATGTCTAATAATACTGCTGTATTCGAAAGAAAACCAAAGAAAGCTAAATTAAAACTTATAATGAATCTTCTTCAATTAGAGGGAGAGCCGGGATTTTTTAACATCGAAGCCGCCAGACGAAGACGGCCTAATGTCGAAGGAATGAACCCCTGCTTTGCAGGAAATATGCGACTATTAACTAAAGATGGTTATAAGACCTTTGAAAAATTAGAAGGAAAGCAAATACAAATTATAAGTATTAATGGAGAAGTAACTAATGGTAAAGTATGGTGTAGTGGTAAAAAAGAAACAATTAAACTTACACTATCTAATAAGCAACAACTTATTTGCACACCAGACCATATTTTTATGAGTATAGGTAAAAAAGAGATACAAGCAAAAGATTTAAAAAATGTTAAGATTATGCCATATATGAAGACATATAACACATATAATGAAGAATATATAAAATACGGATTTATACAAGGTGATGGGAATTTAGGAAGATTAGATTCAGATATACATAAAGGACTAGAAGTTAATATAGGATATAAAGACGCAGATATTTTATTTTTATTTAAAAATGACCAATATACAACCGGTAGAAGAAAGATATATTTACAAGGATATAATAATAAACTCAGACGACTTGGATTTGATTCAAGTAGTTTACCAGAAAGAGTATTTCCAACATCGTACTCGAAATGGAGTAATAGTGAAAAAGCAAGTTTTATACAGGGATGTTATTCAGCTAATGGAAGTGTTATAAAAACCAAAAGAATTTCATATAGAACAACATGTAGTACATTCGCCAAACAATTAATGGAAACTTTAGAAAAAGACTTCAATATAGATAGTTATCTTACAACGAATAAACCTAAAAAAGTTAAATTTGAGAATGGTGAATATATTTGTAAAGAAAGTTATGATATCAATATCGGTAAATATGAAAATATTCAAAAATTTAATCTTCAGATAGGTTTTTATCAACGAGATAAAAAGATTGATTTAAGAAATCTCTTATTGTATAGAGCCCCATATGTAATAAATATTAAACCTGCTGGAGTTAGAAAAGTATATGATTTTATGGAACCTAAGACACATTGGGGAGTAGTTGAAAATTGTATAGTACATAACTGTGCTGAGACATTACAAGATTCGAAAGGTCTCTGTAATGTAACAACTAATAACATAAAACGGGCAATCAAAGTGACTGCGAAGGGTGAGGCGTATTTACATAAAGGCCAACTATTTTCTGCACAAAGATTATCTGTGCGAGCGGCATTAAGGATGTCACTTGTCGATCTTGAACTTCCTGATTGGCACATGGTTCAACAACGAGACAGATTGTTGGGAGCATCGCTTACAGGAATTAAAGATGCTATGGGTCAATTAAATTACACTGATGAGCAAGAAGATAAACTTGTCAGACAATTGAGAAAAATAGCTAATGAAGAGGCTGTTGCATATGCACGTGAACTCAGAGTCTCTACTCCGCTATTAGTTACAACATTGAAACCTGAAGGAACACAATCACAATTAGCTGGAAGCGTTTCCAGTGGAGTTCATTATACGGAAGCCCCATTCTATATTCGGCGAATAAGGATTAACGCTTTTGATCCTATAGTTAAAACAATTATTCACTTGGGATGGCCTGTATATCCAGAAGCTAAAACACCAGGAGACACATATGAAGAACAAATGAAAAATGCTAGAACTGTTGTTACTGAATTTCCAATAGCCAGTGGTTCTAAAGTCACTAAAAAAGATATATCAGCAAGAAAACAACTAGAGAATTATTTTAGATATCAGAAAAATTATGTCGATCAAAATACTTCGGTTACTATTACAGTAAGAAAAGAAGAATGGAAGGAAGTCGAACAGATTGTGTGGGATAGATGGGATGAACTTATAGCTGCATCCTTCATACAATTTGATTATGGGACATATGAACTTCTTCCTTTTGAAGCAATTACTGAAGAGAAATATTGGGAAATGAAAAATAATATGAAACCATTCGATCCAACTATCTTACAATTATATGATACGGGTGAGGATCAAGAATTGACTGGTATAGAGTCGTGCGAGGGTGGCAGTTGCCCTGTTAGGTAATCTAAACTATTTAAGGAGAAATGAATGAAAATATATACACCCGATGATTGCGAAAAGTGGGTCAAATATTCTAAATTCTATAATTTTCCGACTAAAATATATTTATTTAGTCCGGTAGATGAAAATAATAATAAACTACATATACATAGAGAGTTAGTTGACTTAATTGGAAAATGTTATAATCACAATCAACAGAGAATCGAAAATAATATAGAACAACTACTTATTAACTTTCCACAATTAAAACCCATAATCGATCAATTAACGATATATCTTTGCCCAAGACCGTCACTTCATATCGAAAATGCAACTACTTGGTCTGGCAAACATATTGTCTATTGGGCAAGAGGAACTCAAATTCCATTTTGTATGACTGATTATATAACAGGCCATGAAATAGGACATTGTGTACAAGATTATTTTTGTCCAGATAGAAAAGAAAATAGATTATGGAGAGAATATTTATCATTAAGAAATGCACCAAGGGGTATTTGTAAAGTTTACGATCATTATGATGATGAAAATGAAATTACTGTGTACAGTGATTCTGAAGATTTTTATTGTATAAATGGTTCGCATGAACAGAAACCAAAGCATTGGCATGATGATCCGGTTGAATGGTTTGCTGAAGATTTTAGATATTTATTTGGTGTAGATACTGGTGAACCTTATTGGGGTTTCGAAATACCTTTACCTGATGAAAGTATAAAAAATTTCTTTTTAAAATTATAATACATTATTTTATCGAATGATATATTATATAAATAGAGATAATCTCAAAATGAGATTATCTCTATTTTACTGCATATAAAATCGAAAGGATTGATGAAGTTAAAAATGGAAATCCCAGTTGATGGATATCAAAGAGTAAAGAAAGTTAAACTAACTGAACACGAGAAATCTATTTTTAATGATGGTTATACTGCAATCACTCCCATTAAAGAATATGAAGAGATAATGGGATTCGAATTAACCGAAAGAGAAAGACAACTTTTTCTTGCTGGACACACATTTGGCATTTTAGACAGCAATGTATGTGCGGCCAAAGAAATCATTAGAGACTTAATGGATATAATCAGACGTACAAGCATAATAGATTTAAATCGATTAAATGCATATAGAAAAGCAGAAAAATACATCAAAGGAAAAATTAAAGGGGAACAAATATGACCCAGATTATAGAATTATATGAATTCACTTGGCAAAATCACACGATAAATTATCGTTCAGATAAAGTTAATATAGACATATCAATAGTTGCAAGTAGTCTAGCTCAAATATATATGTACATTAAAGATAAATTACCCGAATACCCATATCGTGATATATTCAATATTGTACTTTTAACTAAACACACTAGAGAAGTTACAGTTGAGAATGATAGTCTATTCAGAATTAGTATTCTAACTGATAATATCGTATTCTATAATGAATTTAAGGATTATATGCCTGAATTACAGCTAAAATCAGGAACTAAAAAAATGATATACAATGAACTAAGTGATGTAATATATAATAATATGAATGGTTCAAAGAATTTGTTTGAAAAAATTATGTATCAAGATGAAACATTCCTTATATCATTTAAAACTGAAGAATTAAAATCTGAAAATAAATTTACTCATACTATCAGGATTAAATATAAAAATAGTGAATATATGAGAAAAACTATTACATCGGAACCATATATTAATGATTTTAACTTATTTATTATCAGTATTTTTAATGAACTGGATGAAATTAACTTGATATTGAAAATTATGTCAAAAACTTATAATGATAAGAATAATATATTAACTGAAGAAAAATTTAAGAATTGGATGGTGTCATTAAATGAAAAATACAATAAGTAAAAAAGTTCTTCAATGTGATCGATTAGGAGACCTCAAATATAGTGCTCTTTATGCGAGGCTCAAATTTTTAGGCAAAGAAGAAACTATTGAAGAGATATATCAATTATCCAAAAGGTTTGATGATAATAAACCACCAAAATCAACATATGATGCAAAAGGAAGAAAACCAACTCATTTCAATATAAGAGGCGTTATGCTTAAGCCCGATTGCCAATATATATTTTACCATAGTTTATGGGTTTTATATTTTATATGCAATTCTGACCTATATAAATATGCTTGTGAATTCGATGAATTTTATGATACGTTCAAAGGAAAATCTAAAGTCTGCCAAGCAGATAGTATAAGACGAATAGTTAAAATTGGTTTAGAAGCATCAATAAAAGAATGCTCATCTTTTCTAATAAATTTATTTCTTAGATATAAAAATAAAAGAAAAACTGAACAACGTGTATTAACGACAGTGGTTAATATGAAAGATGAAATATGGGATACAATAATAGATAGACCAACAATGTGGGGTAATCCATTTCATATGAAAGAAGATACAACTGAGGAACGAAAAAGAGTATACAAATTATATATGAGTCATTTCTGGAAAACAGATCTTCCTGAAAAGATCTATATCCTAATAGGAGATAAATTAGGATGTTGGTGTAAACCAAAACTTTGTCATGGAATGTATCTAGCAAAGATTGCTAATCAATTATGTATGATGAGTATTCTCAAACCAGGAATATCAAATAATAATATAATAAACTTACTTAATAAAAGAGTAAAGCTATTCTACCTAGATAAGAAAACTCCTGTGGTCAGATTAGGTAAGATAATTGATTTATTATATTTGAGAGAAGATAATATATCTATCAAATTCGAATATGATTCTCTAATTGGCTATGTGATAATAAATATTGAAGATAAAAATATTTTAGGAATACTGGAAATAAATAAAAACGGGGGTATTACAACATGAAATGTTTCTATCATGATGACAGGGATGGTCAATGTTGCTCATTTTGGGTTAGTCGATTTTATCATTATCATCCCGCTTTAGAACTAATAAGTTTATCTACTAAAGATAAATTTCCTATTGACACAATTAAATCAGGTGAAACAGTATATATTGTAGATTATTCTATTGCACCTGATATGATGAAAGAATTACTCAAGAAAGCTTTTGTTGTATGGATCGATCACCACATAGGTGCAATCGATGATTATAAAAATTTTCCTCATGATATTGAAGGTATTAGATATAATGGTATATCCGGATGTGAACTCACGTGGATATATTTATATAAATTAATGGATAAAAGTAAAGAACAAATATCGCTTATGGATATGGAAAAACTTCGTAACCAAGTCCCATTAATGACAAGATTAATTGGAGACTTTGACACGTGGCAGTGGAAATTTGGTATGAAGACACGAATATTTACTGCAGGATTAGACACATATGATACAGATCCTAGATCAGAAATCTGGACTCGTATGGTAGAATCAGATGATATATCATTTGTCGAAGAAAAAGGAAATTTAATTATACAGTATGAAACAAATCAATTCAATAAAGCAATTAAAAAATATGCATATTACACGACATTTGAAGGTCATAAGGCGATAGCTTGCAATTCAACATTTTTCACAAGTCTGTTATTTGATGGTGTGAAAAATGCTCCTGATTTAAAAATTGTCCATTGCCATGATGGAGTTAGACATAAAGTATCATTATATTCAGACACAGTCAGCGTAGTCAATATTGCCAAGAAATATGGTGGTAATGGCCATAAAGGTGCTGCCGGATTTAATATTGAACAATTACCATTTACCTTTGAGGGAAAATATATACCGGAGGATGAGAAATGTTCATAATCATCGAAGATCGAACTAATGAACGTGAGATAATTAAAAAATGGAAAGAAGATAATCAAGATATGGCTAAGAATTTTACACATGAATTCAGAGTATTAGATAAGGATAATAATATTTTTGCCTTTGGAAAAAGTATTCATAAGAATATTGAACCGTTACATATAATACATTTCTATTTTCCTGTAATTAAAAAGCTTCAATATAAGGAAGACTTTACTTTAGGCAATACTGAGCACAAAAGTTTTGAAATTTAAGGAGGAAATATATTGACAGTCAGAAGATTAGAAAAAGAATATGTCTTTATTGTACTTCTAAAAAACTTATCACAATTAAGAAGAGCGTATAAAAAAGTTAAAATTGAACAGTGGCAGTTAAAATCGAAATCAAGACAACAACAAAATTCAGGTTCAATAAGAGCCAGAACGATTGATAACAAAGAATTTATATTAACGACAAAAAGATACATGAGAAATTGTAAAAATTATAAAGTCTCAGCTGAAAATGAAACAGAAATAACTAAAGAAATATTTAACGATATAAAATATTTGAGCCCATTTGGTAGTAAAAAGACCAGATATTATTTTAAAATAGATGACAACCTACAATGGGAAATCGACATATTTACTGTGGGCAGGAAAAGATATCCGTGGTGTAAAATTGATCTCGAGTTTAAATCTAAGTTAAAACAGTTGCCAGATTTCCCAGTAGATGTGTTAGAAGTTATTACTTTAGACAGAACTCCAGAACAAAAGAAATTTGTGAAGAGATTATATGAAGGAGTGTTTTATATCCACAAATCAGAAAGTATGTTACCTTTAAGATTATAGAAAAAAATATTTATAAAAAGTTAAAATAAAGAAATATTTTATATATATAAATCAGAGAATATGCTTCCTATAATGAAAAATAATTTAGATAACGGAGGAATGTGAATGAGCGATGTAGATAATGGAGTATATTATAAAATTTATTATAATATACGAGAGGATTATGTCACTGTAGTCACAATGCAGTGGTTCGATGAAGATGACTATAATAATGCACATTTCTTCAAGGATGAAGACGGTGTAATATTAAAATTCGATAATGAAGATACAGCAATTCAATGGTTAAATGATAATGTCAAAGAAGATAAAATTAATCCTGAATATAGAAAAAAAGGATTCAACCAAAAAAGATTTATGAAGAATTAGAATACTGAAAAATATATTAAATTTATAAGGAAATATTTATTTTATAGATAATATAGTTCTAAATTACGTGATTACCATACCGAAACGTCAATTAATAGAATTAAAAGAGTGGGTAGATAGACCCATAGGAAATCTCAAAGTTAGAATTGATAGTGTGGAAAAATCAATAAAAATTATGGGAGGTACACATTATTGAGCGACTCGTCAACTTTTAGTTTACATATTATGAGGATGTGTCCAATATTAAACAAGTTCAATCCAGAGTATTCCAATAAATTAAGAGAAATTTTTGAAACGAAGCTTATTAAATATCAATTATTGGACCATTTAATACATAATATTGATAAATATTATACAGGTAAAATTCTCGCTGAATTTGTAAAAGATGAAGAGAGAATTTTATATGTGATATTTAAAGAGTTACATGATAGTATTTTTAGTAATTATTGTATGCGAGCTCCTGATATAGATGGTGGTTACAGTCTGTTTAATCATTCATCTGATATTATTATATATGAGCACGATTATGCTAAAAACATTATACCAGGTTCTGCAGTTATGCTCGCATCTGCAATACCCATATTTGCAGATAAGTCGAATATTATTGATGACGGAAAATATTATGTTATATTCGATGCAAAGGTAATACAAGGTAAAAATATTGATACAGTGGCACAATCGCTTCTGACGTATAATTAAAACTATCAATGAAAAAGAAAAAGGAGTTATTCTTTTTCTTTTTTTACAATAATTATTTATGATGATATTTACCAGTTGTATATATTTTTTTGTCTTTTAATGAACCACTAATTAGTTAGTGTATTATTATAAAGGGAGCGACATATGATTAAAATAAGAGATTATGAATTTAAATGTAATACTATTATTAAAGTAAAAAATAAAGATAACGAAGATAATTCTTCCAAATGTCCCAGTTGTAATGAGTATTATGAAAATTTAGATGTAGTAAAAAATTCTTGTGAATTTATGAATAGGGGTTTTTACTGTATTATTTAAATCGTGTATATAATTAAAAACGTGGTATTATTCGTAAGGAGGATAAATTTGTTTGAAATGATAACTTTTGAATGCCCAGCCAATATAAATATAAATGCCATCAAAGAATCATTGGATGATGTTAATGGTGTTAATAGTTTATATTTCATGGACACTATTGATACAAATATATATATTATATCTGCAAAATATAAGAAATATTTTTACTATATGGAGCTTTATGACTATTATAAGATTCCATATCCTGGTGATAAACTTTTCCGTGCATTTTGTGGAGTAGAAGATGATGAAATATTCATTTTCGTTGACGATTCCGAGATTACTAATAGTATACAATGGCTAGTTATACATGAGTTAATACATAGAGCCATTCTTTCTAATCGACTCCTCTATTTTTATATGTATAGTCTAAAAGAAAGATATGTAAAGAATACTTTAGGATATAATAATATTCAAGATTATCGTAAAAATCTGATTTTAAAATGTAAAGATGAGATTCATGAGAATGAACCTGAAGAAAAGTTTTGTAATGAAGTTGCAACAGTTTTGTGTAGTGGAAATTATGGAAGAGCATGGTGGCGAAAACGTCATATACAGTTGGAGCATTGGAATATAAATGCCTAAACGAAAGATTAAAACTAGAAAACAAAGACTCATTGATTATAACGAAGATATAATTAAAATACCACTCGATCCAATAGAGCGGATTATGTATTGTATAGGAGATAAATTATCTATAAAACGTGTAAAGAATATTATAGAAAGAAAAGAAAAAATACTAAGAGAATTAACGTACTCATGCATACGATTTACATTATATGAATACCCTATGGGATCTGAACGACCACGTTCAAGACGAATCGGAAATTTTATTTCGAACTATGTTCCTAATGCTAAGGCTAATAAAGAATATGTAAAGTCCATCATAGGTAATCTGAATGATGATATCAAAATTATTTGTACTCCAATATATATAAATTTACGATCATATCATAAAATGCCGAATAACATGCCTGTCGAGGAGCAAGTATTATTTGAAGCAGGTATATTACATCCCATAACTGAACCAGACTTTGACAATATTGCTAAATCTTATACAGATCAAATGATTGAGACTATTATATTGAATGACGATCTAATATATAAAGCTAAGATAGAAAAATTCTTTTCATTTTTACCAAGAGTTGAATTAGACATATATTATGAAAATGAATTTGTATCTAAATACATATACAATAGAATAAAAAATAGAAAAAGTTTTATTAAGTTAAAAGAGCATATTAATATAACGCTATTATAATATAGGGGGATTAGTTTTTATGTCACAGGATTGTTTAAATTTGTTATATGAACAAAATTCATATCAAGAAACATTAAAAAACAAATTGGAGAGTTATGGTATATTAACATTAAGTGAAATTAGGTATATTATAAATAAAATATCTAATGCTATGCGAAGAAAATTATATATAACTCATTTTAGATTATCAATAAATAATAATAACGATAAAGAATATAATGAGATTAAAAATAGTGGATGTTGCTCGTTTTGTGATAAATCCTTTACATTAAAACGAGGAATAGAAATTAAGTTTGGATTTAACTATAATCATTAAAAAACAATTTGAATGATATTGAGGGATGATTTAAAGGTGCATTTATCCGATAATGATTATTTTAATAACTTATAATTTAATTAGTGAAAGATATTATGAGTTAATTAACAAAGACGATATAAAGAGATGAGAAAATGTTTAGAGAAATCGAAACATTATATATTGAATTCAAATATGAATATGAAAAGAGGTTTCGATATGAAAACAGGGAAGTGTAAAGCCAAGCTAATATGTCTAGACGGTTTAGATGGTGCAGGAAAGAAAACAGTTGCCAAAAAATTATTTGCTCAATTATCTTCAAAAGGTAAGTTAGTAAAATCAGTTTCATTTCCTATGTATGATAAATGGCATTCTATATTTGTTAAATTATACTTAAAAGGCTTCTTCGGTAAAGATCCTATAAAGATAAATCCTTATGTTGCTTCTATGTTTTATGCTATAGATAGATTTCTTGGATATAGAAAGTATATAAAACCATATTTAAATACGTATGATTACATATTACTGGATAGATACACTACAAGCAATATGATCTTTCAAGCAGCTAAAGGAAGAGACATACCAGATATGATGAATATAATGAATTTTATAATAGCTTTGGAATATAAAATGTTAAAAATTAAGAATCCCGATTATGTTTTTATTTTAGATACTAATATAGAACAAACCATTAAAAATATAAGTAATAGAAATAATAAAAAAGATATACATGAAACAATAGAATTTCAAGAATTAGTTGATGATTCATTATACCTAGGATTGCATCGGTTTAATTGGATTATAATAGATACATTAGATAATAGTAATACATTACGGCTTCCGACTGAAATAGCATCTGAAATAATAAAAAAGATAGAAGGTGTAATAGCTTGAGTGATATTAAAAAGGCTATATATCTAAGGGAATTTATTTTCCAAAGATTGACTACTGAAACTATTATTAATGCTTTACTTAAAAATAAGAAAAGAAAAATTATTAAAAGAACACAACCAAGTAATCTATTAAATGATAAAAATATTATATTTATGGAAATACTAAAAACAGATGTAACAAAAGAAGATATAGAACTTGCTTTATTGAGAACAGTATCAGAAGAAATCGAAAATATAGTAGATATCAAAGAAATTCTGGATGAGTTAGAAATATCTTTAGAAGATGCTAGAAAACTTATAAATTCTTCTAAAGGATATGTGTTTTTTAAACTTAAAAAATCGTTAATATCGAATCAAAAGAATACAGTGTATGTCTTAGAATCACATTAAGAAAGTTTTCTTCCAATAAAAATAATAAATTCATTGAAAGAATTTATAGATTAGTTTATAGAAAAGATAATTGCTTAAAATAAAATATACCAATAGGAGGAATATTCCTCCTATTGGTATTTCTTTTTTATTTAAATTTTTTCATAATAGTAATCATTCATCAACTTATGAATTCCCTCAAAATCACCCTTGACGAAATTCAAGGTATTGAATGTTTCATGTATTGTATATAGTACAACACTTTCAGACAATATAATATCTTTTTTTGAAAGTATATCTATACCTGTACCATTTTGAGTTGCTTCTTTGATGTATTTTTTAGATCTATTCATTATGATGGCTTCGAATAATGTCTCAGGCATATTCAATCTTCCAGAGTTGAGATATATCCTAGAAGATTCCGTCATTGATTTATTAATATCATCGACTTTTTCCTGAGATAGCTTATTCAGCATTATCTGTTCTTCTTCTTCTCTCTCTTTAGTGCGTTTTTCTTCACTCTCTATTACAGAGATAACTTTATCTTTAATGATACTAATAGCATTCTCTTTACCGCTGAGATTGGCAATAGTATTGACCATCTCTTTTTCATCATTATCTAAGAAATCATCTGCATAAGGATATTTACCGGCTCTAAGTTGTTCATTAGCCGCTTCCGATATATTTATGGGTTTGACAGAATTTATCTGATCATACAGTACTGATTCTAGTTTATAATAATTTCTACCCAAAGCTAACTGCGATTCATCTCTGTTCGCAATATTAAGCGAAACTGCCTCTTTTTGGAGTGTGTCTAAAAGAAGCTTTTTTTCATCAATGGTTTCTATATTGGAAGCTGTTTCTTCCAAATTGGAGATCATATATTTAAGATCGGCTGCATTTACTTCATATAATTGTATATATTGTGCCATTTCAATTGCATTTTCCATTATATCTGTAGTAGGAATTCCATAATCTCGTACTAGTTTCTTCTTAGCGTCATTTTTATTCATTTTATACTTATCAAGAAACTCTGATAATGTCTTTAATTGTCTTTGCAGATTCTTGACATCCTTATGGTTATCCGAACCCGCCGTTGATATGAGTTTTTCTAAATTGGTTTTGAATTTTTCAGCTTCTTTTACGTATTGACTCTCAATTGATTCAGGGAGGTTCTTTGATTTTAATGCTTTGATGATGAGATAAACCCAAGTTCCTCCAGAAACTCCGAAAGTTAAGAATGATTGATATTGATTATGTTCTTTGATTATTTTATTTGCAAATTTGAGCTCTTCTAACCCCTTATAGGGATCAAAAGTATTCAGAGTGTCTTTTATTCTTGAACGTATTATAGTAAATAAGTTTCCTAGTTTATCTTCATCATTATTTGCAATAGCATGTTCAGCTTCTGATAATATACCGATAAAAGATTCATTCAGTTTGCCAGATACCATATTTCTATTTGCTTCGACTAATTTTAATACTTTACGATATATATCTAGGACTTTATCAATTGCATTCTTAATTGAATTAACATTAACATTATTTTCTAATTCGGTCTTATCTTCATAGAACATAGCAGTTGTTCTGAGCATATCTACCATATTGCTAAATGTTGCTTTATAATCGATCAATACCTGCTTATTGATATCAGCCTTGTTGATTTCTTCTTCAACTGATTTAGTGTATATATTTATAATAACCATTATCTTACTTATAATATCCCGTCTATTAAACAACACAGTTTTTGTGTCGCTGACAAGACCTTTATTAAGTAACATAATAAGTTGGTTTATCTGTTCCCCAATATTTGCACTTTTCAGTTGAGAGATTAACTCTTCTCTTATATTATCAGAAAGTGTGTTTAATACTTCAATGTATTTCTCCTGTATGAATTCATCACCAGTGAGTACATCGTAAGCTTCCATTATTAAATTATGTGTAGAACTGCTATTGTAATAGGTTTCCAGAAGACTTGTATACACAAACTCGTTCGATTTTGCGAATTCAAGTGATTTATTCATGGTAGTCTCTAATAGTTTATGTGATTTCTTAATAAAATCCCGAAATTGTTTAAGGTTGGTTATGTTATTCTCAGTAAGGATTTTCTGAAATTCTACATTAAATATAGATTTTAATGTGTCTGAATAATAACCTTTGGCAGACTCGTCTAACATCAAAGCGTTATTAAATATGTCATACATAATATTTTTTACAGAATTAATAGCAACCGATTCCACAATCGTCTGCCGCTCAAATTGTTTTGTGATCTTTGAGTTAGCAATCGATTTATATTCGTCGGAAAAACCTTCTAACATTGTTGATAGTCGTAATTTTCTATTTTCTTGCTTTTGTTTTTGAGCCTCTAACATCCTTCGTTGGCCATCCCTAGCAATACTATCTTGAAGCCCGAGTGTCGTTAAATCAAACATTATTCAATCTCCTTTCGATTTATACATTAGACTTATATTTTTGTTTTGGCCATAGTTAAATAGGTAATATTTCGATAGTTATTCTATCTAGATCTATTCTGATAAATTCAGGAACATATTCTAGTAATTCAGCTTTAGTCATTATATCTACAGATTTTGTTGTATTCACTATGGATTGATATATTGTATTATAATCATTGATCTTAGTTAATTCAAATGATAATATTCTATTCTGATTATATTTGAACTCAGTCTCTACTTTAGTTATAATATTTGAAAAATAAATACTTCTATTAACTTCTAATTCATTTAACTCCTCTATCAATGGTTGAATAAAGGTTTTGATATCTGTCACTATATTTGGATCTGTCTTTATGGAAGATATACGCAATTTGAAATTAAGACTTATATCTAATCTATCTAATTTAATAGCGGTGTTCTCCATTGTGAAATATCTTGACTTTCCATAAGTTGCATAGAATTTATAATCTATAGATGAATTATTTTTAATCTGATTCAACAGCGTTGTCAGAATATCGTCTGTGTCATTAATGATATCAGATATTCTATTTATATTTGAACGTAAATAACTATATCTAACTAATGGTACTTGTTTTAAATCAAATGATATTTCTCCTTCACCTTCATCTACAAATGTTACTATGGTCTTGATTAACTTGCTTATATTGACCATTAATTCCACTCTATCAGTATCATTTGAATATATATTCGATATTTGGTATAAATTCATATTTGGAACTATACTCTCATATATTCCTTTATCTGTAGGAATAGCTTTATAATATACCCCAACACCAAATCTTACATTAGATATGTTTGTAATATGATCTTGAGCGATTAGCTCTCCATTGGGATATATAGAATCGGTAATTCTTAATTTATCTTCTAATGTAATATAATCATCAGTGGTTAAAGTCGCTTCAGCTGTAAAATAATTATCAGCTTTTACATATGAGGTTATCGTTATTGGAAAATATCCCGTGATTGTATCTTCTAAATCTTCCGAATATACATAACCATATAATTTTATCATCGTATCATCTATGATGGCACCATTATCGTCCACTATTCCGCTTGGTAAACTACTTGCTGGTAATAAATTAAATTTTATTTTATATGTGTCCTCATCATTTATAGCATTTCTGCTAATATTAAATTTATTTATAACAAATTGTATCACTGAATTATCATTTGAATATTCAATATTTGTAACATAATCTTTGTCTATGCTGTTGAGATAATATGAAACACTTGGAGGATCTTCATTTATGACCATCAAATAAGGTATACTAAATAGAAATTTAGTTACATCATTTTCTAAGCTATTTATAAGCTCATCAGTTAAAACTGTCGTATCCTTAATTACAAGGAAATCTTCTCCAGGTTTTAATGAATAAGCTGTAGATGGTTTTATAACTCTTCTTTTAGTTTGTATGTAGTGAAAATCTATATCAGTAGAAGTCAAATGCATATTCAAGGTATTTGTTGGCATAACAGTTTTATCACTATTTCTCAATACCATAAAAGATGAATATTGTTTTTCAAATATGTCAATTCTTTTCTTAATAAATGTCATATTATTAATGGCATCAAGCCCTTTAAAAAACATATATAGATCATTTTCAGTATCAACACTTCTTAGAGTCGACTTATATCTTATAACCATATTACGAATTTCATCAGTGGATAATGTATTTGTCCCACCTTCGGAATCTGTTACGATTATCACCTTATAATAAGAAGCAGTATAATCAATCTTACTGTCAAATGATTGAGGAATAACTTCTGCTGTAGCGTTATTATATGTAAAGTTACCCAGTGCACCTTTTGTTGTATATATATCTAATCTAATTTCTGAATTAAATGTGAAATTAAAGGAGCTTGGTATATATAATCTTATTACACCAATAACTGTATCGTCATAGTAAATATATACACCAGATGTAACCGATTTACTAAAATAGTTTACCTTATCTACTAGTACATACTCTCCAGATGATGCTTCTTTATAAAAAATATTAAAATATGCCAGTTGACCATCATATTTAAAATCTATACCATTTAGAGGAATAGATTCTAATTCAATGAGATTATAATATTGATATTGTTTATCTAATTGCGATACTATAACTTTCATCATCACATATTGTTCACCATCTGTATATTGCATAGTGGTTATTAAATATGGATTTAGTATCGAACTCAATGGATTTTCATTATTTATCAAATATTGGGCGCTGTAGATGAATTTATTATTAATTAATTTTCCAGTTATCTTTACAGAGTAATCCATTAAGAAATTGTATTGCGATACTTTCACTATAGTATCTTTATGAAGTATGAATTCTATTGTAGACGAATCAACTTTTTTATATTGCTCTAGGTACTTTACAGGAATTCCTAAGAAAATTAATATTTTAGCAGGTTGAGCATTAGGGATTGCCAATTCAGGATATGACGCTGCTTCCATTAATAACGTACTTCTGGATGCAGTTATAGATAAACGTTCTTTAGATTTTAATGCATTATTGATAGTAGCATTTTCATACATGATCCCCATAGTTTCAGATACTATACCAAATAATCCCATACGAGATTTTGTTATATCTGAAAAGTCATCGGCATCGAAATATTTGGGAGCTATACTATCCTTTATTTTCTGAATTAAATCAGTTTTTGTTAACAATTTTGTTCACCTCTCCTTATTTAAGACCATCTCAGATAGAATTTATTGTTTAACCGCTCTATCATAGGAGCATTTACATAAATCTGACCTATACTATTATTTTTTAGATCATAAGTTCTATATGCTCCAGCAATTTTACCTTTAGTGGTTCTAGATAACGTATTTATTTCTGATAACACATGAGGATCTAATACACTGGATTTACTTTTTAAGGAATATTGAAATTGGAGGGAATATTCTGGAGGGGTTATCTGCCCTTTAGTTGTAGCAAATGCGCTATCTGGACGACTATTTGGAAATACTCCAGCTAATTTCTCCCAATATACAATCTCAGCAATATCCAATTTTGTTGCAACATAAAACATCGAAACCGCATAATCTAATATAGCATTTTTGATATATATATCTTTTGGATCAGTATCTCCAAGAAATATTTTTTCAATATAATCAGTCCATATGGATATTAATTTATAAACTGAAAGATATGTAGTCTCTTCTATCGCTAAACTAAAACTACCAGCTGTTCTTGAATGGATTGAATGTTTACCATATTTTAATTTGGAACCATGGTGAGTATCGCCTTTTTCAACTGAATCTAATGTCTGATCCTCCGGGTTATACCCCTTGACTTGATTTGTCAATACTGGTAGATACGGAGAATTGAAATCTGTATCTTGTTGCAATGATGATATAAGCATCTTGTCTATATATGTACCATTTTTATATAATTCTCTATATCCTGCATCATTTTCGAATGCTCTGTTAAGAACACCATTATTAGCTATTATATTCAAATCTGGTCTGGTAAAGAATATATACCCTCTTAAACCATTCATGAATAAAGAACTTTCTGGAAGATCAAATCTATTAAATTTACTAATATGCGTGGAACCTTCCCCAGCTAACAACGCCTCTCTGTCAATAGTATCATTAAATTTTGTTAAATTTAATTTTCCTAGGGATGCTTCCAATATTGATCCAAATGATGTAAATGTTGACACTCATATAACACCTCTTTTCATATCACGAGTCCTTATTGTTATGTCTTTTTATTATAAATTTCGGTTATATATTATTTATATAGAAAGAACCAATGAAGAAAGGAGTTTGCAATGTGGTAAAAATAAAAATGAAAGAAAGTTTTAAACGGAAATGGGCAATGCAAAATTCGTTAAGTAAGGCTATCAATGTTGCGGATACTGTTCTTCAAGCAACTGAGATAGCAACTAAAGGAAAGCTCAGTAAAGCGGCCAGCCTTATGCGTGAATTATTATCAATTTTCACCAAAAAGGACCAAAAATAAGCGTATTTAATAATTAAAACATCCACTTCCTTTCTCAACCTAGTGTTTGCCATTTGGCATAGACATCATATGGTTAGGAAGGGAGTTTTATTATTGAATGGTTTATATATTTTATATTTAATGGTGTTCAAGAGGGGAAGACCGAAATCGATTGAGTGGTTATCGTAAATGTTAAATATAATAAAAGATAGGACTGTTATTTTCCAATTCTATCTTTTATTTTTTGTAATGATATATCAATTTCTACATTATTATATATAATAATGTAGAAAAATTACATATAAACATTCAAATAACTAAAGATCGAAGGAGGATTAATATAAAATGCTATTTGAAGAAATCGTAACCTTGGCAAAAATATTCTATAAAGAAATGCCATTTCTTAAAAAAGGACAACTATTTTTAGGAGGGCAGAGAGTAAAATCTATTGCCCAATTAGCAAATGAATCTACTTATTTTTTTCCGGTTGTAGCATCTGAAAACTTAACGTCAGATGAACTTATCATGATCGTCAGAGCGATTGAACGATCATATGCAATATTTACTCGTACAGGATTTTCTCTTATTCCTGCAATAGAAGTCGGCAGTTTTGACGATTCTACAGTTAAAGATTATCTTTCAATGTTTCATACTAATATAGGAACAAAATCGAATTTAAGTTTCAAAGCATCTAATTTTATTGAAAGTGCATCTTCTGATTTTAACGCAAATATATTAAATGAGGCTAACTTCCCTAAAGTAAACTTTGCCGGTGCTGATAAAAAGATGTCAGTATCCCCAATGGATGCTTTTGGTAAGGATGGATCAAATACTTTTGCAGTTGAAGAAAATAAACCTAAAGGTTATTCTAGCTATGTTAATAAAATGACACCTTCAAAAATAATCTCCGATGTTGACTGGAGAAAAGCGAACGAACTTATACCGACAATCATACAAATTCCAGTTAAATTTATATCTAGAAGCTCTAATAAAGTCACTGAACACATGGTTGAGCTTCAGGTAAACGTGAAAGCGACTATGCATAGAGCATCGACTGATAATTTGGTTCACGATATTGCCAATACAGTGGCTCATAAAAAAGGATTTTTGAATTTCGTAAGATATCTTTCCGGAGAACAAGATTCGGGTGCTGATTTTATATTTGGTATATCTCAGATAAAAGCTGAATTATTAGATAAAAAAGGAAGTCCATGGTTAGCGGCATTTAAGAGAAGAAAAAGATTGGCAGATATTGCTTGGAGCATGGTATCCAACAATTTTAAACCTATTGGTACCATATGTCTCACAATGAATGAAGTAGAATTGCTAAAGATAAAATATAACATAGATGTATTTAAAGAAGCTGAAAAGATTATGAAGGAATATTACCTACTTGGTTTCCTGATTGCCGATCAGACAAATGAAGTTCTACATGTTTTATATGATTCACATCCTGGCTTCCAAGAGTACCCCTATAAAACATTGGAAAGAGAAGCGGCAAACCAGGATAGGGTAATCAAAGATATGGTAAAAGCAATGGGTGCTTTTAAATAAACCCATAAGGAAGGAATGGTATAATATAATGGACAATCAACTCAATATCGCGTTGCTCGAATCTATCAACGAAAATTATTCTTCAATGAATATTCATAAATATATGCAACTATCGGAAGTTGAGAAGATTAATATATCACGAAATTTGATTGATAAAATATATGTTAATATTGCTGAGAAATACAATACTATAGATTTCGAAACTATTCCAGCATCTAATGGTAAGATAATCAAGATGAAGGAATATGCAAACCTGAAAGAATCTATAGAATTAATGAAAAGTATTGCCAAAGATTCTAAACAAACCATACCCGAAATAGATGTGTTGAATACTGCTATAACAAATATAGAAAGATTTCAAGATATATTTTACATGGGTTTTGTAAATAAAAATGCTTCAGTGATACTTATGTATAATATACTAACTCTATCAGTGTACTGTGGAACTTCTTTGATGATTTCTGTATTAGTTGATTACATTAACATGGGTAATACTGATACAGTTCAGCTTATTATAAATAAAAAATACAATAAAAAAGGTTCCTATTTATTAATTGAATCATTGAAAAAATTTAATGAAACTGTAAAGAATGGAAGCTTCATGAAGATGATTGATGCTTCATATAATAAAAATGACCAATTAAATGAGAGTGTTACATTCACTGTATTAACTATAGTTGCTGCTATAGTTGCAGTATTTGCTATCGTACCTCTTACTAAAGAATTAATCTTTTTATTCTACTATACTCGTATGAGATTAAGTGAAGCTGCCGAATTGCAAGCTAAACTGATCGATGCCAATATTGATACTATTAAGACCACGGGAGTTGCTACTCCTAATATGATTCGGATACAAGAATATTTCAGAGATAAACTAGTATGGCTTTCACATTTATTTGCTTTTGAATATGAGAAAGGTGAAAAGAAAGCTCAATTAGAATCTAGAACAAAACTAACATCAAAAGATGTAGTCTTATTCTAATTTAGGAGGTAAAATATGTTCTCGGATATTATATCTAGATATGATTCTTATGGTAAATACGAATATAAAGAATTGACTTCATTTTTGGAAACTGATATCAACCTTCATTCTTTAATGTTAGAGAATAATACACACACATCTTCTGATAATATTATAAAAAAATTTATAATTATAATTAAAGATTTTTTTAGAAAAATATACATGCTTGTTATAAATAAAATTCGTATTATTCTAAGTAAAATCCCTCTAAAAGATATGGAAAAATTACATCCAGCATTTGATAAAAAAATATTAATACCAGAATATATATTTAATAGTGATTACTCAGTATCATTCTCAAAAATAATAAAACATTGGATTTATATGTTTACAAATCCATCAGAAGGGATAAAACTTGAAATAAATACTGAAAAACCAGAAGCAGAAGATATAGCGATTAAAATTTTTTCAGAAGTTTTTAGAAAGAAAATATCTGGATTCAACGGAACAGATTTAAACATATTAGCTTATGGAAAGTTAAAAGAAGTAGCTCTTAGAGATATAAACACTAAAGATATACGTACTGTTCTTCAACAGAAAGAGAATATTATTAGTGATATGAGAACCTTAGAAACACAAATGATCGATAAATTAGATAAAATGAAAAATATTCATATACAATATTCAACTACTGAGCTCGGAAATTTAATATCTGCATTCCAAGGTATATTGATGGCAATAAAGTTGAATATAAATGTGGAAATGACAGTTATTTTTCATATAGAAACTATTACAATAGCGCACGCAAATATAAAATAATATAACAGCATTTGAAATAAGGAGGAATAAAATATGTTCTCGGATATTTTAATAGAATCACAATTGCTCAATGAACCTTTAATGATAAAGGAAAGTTTTTTTGAGCTTAGATATAAACAAAAACAGCTATTGATGGAAATGGCTAATTATTTTAATGAACTTAGCCCAAATATAATGCATGAATCATCTGTAGATGATGTGGAAAATAAGAAGATGTCACTTATCAGGAGATTTATTGAGTTTTTTAAAAAAATAATAACTAAACTGAAAGCATTCCTAGATAAAAAATTTAATCTGACATATAGAAAGATTAACAGATTAGTTAAATTACTCCTTCAATATGAAGGTAAGAATAAAGAAACATATACTTCGATCGAAGTAGAAACACATAGCTATATAAATAACTTCGACTCTATTATCAATACATTGAAAAAAGCTGCTGAGGAACTTAGAACATATAATATCGATGAAGTAATAGAAACATTCATAAACAATGGCATATTTAAGAAAATGCAAGTTGGAGTACAAATTGTGAGTGCTATCGAGCAAATAAAAAAAGGTTCATTCATGAATGGATACGTTGCAAGTCTGAAAAAATACGATAATTTAGATACTGAAAAAATTAAAGAAGATATGTTAGGATTTAAGAAAGTTATAAAAGGTATTGAAGTTAAGAAATTTGTTGATTATGTAAATGAAGCAAGTAAGTTTAGGGATCAATTGACAGTCCTTGATACTGAATATACTAAAGTTCTTAACGGTATAGGTATAGCTTTTAATATAACAGATAGTACTGATATGATAAAAGCCGATAGACAACACATATTTACTAAATTGGTAAGTATGATTACGAATTTTTTCAATAAAAACATAGATTTAATAATGAAACTAAACATAGCCATACTTGACACTACAATACACACAGCTATTAATATGGCACATAAAGTTGGTTTAATAAAAGTAAACGATAAAGTTCAGGATATGTAAAATAAAGAAAGGGTTTGATATAATGATAAATCTCGAACTTTCAAACGGTATTTTGATACCGAATAGAGATTATATATCTCCGATATCTATCCAAGAAGGAGTACGGGATATAAGATTAATAGAGAATAGTTTACTACTGGAGTCTGGAACAATTAAAGGTTTTATAAAAATATTTAAAGACATTATGGAGAAAATCCTTGGAATGATTAAGGAATTTATTAATAAAATTAAAGGATATACCACTCCGAAATTAGTGTATATTGAAAAAAACAAAAAAGCAATTCTGGAATTTAATGAAAATAGTCCTGCATATACTGCAGAGATAAGTATTCCTATAAATATGCTTAGCTCCAACTATTCTGTAATTGAGTTCAACAACATAGTCAATACTTGGATGAGTAAAGCCTATGTTGCTCTTGAAAATAAAGATCCTAAATATGATTTATATGACGATAATTCAACTAAAATAGCACATAAAATTCTTTTTGAATTTACCAAAATAAAAACAACAAAAATGACAGATGAGAAAATTCTTAATCATCTATATGGATATTCAAGCACAACTACTATAGGTGAGTTGGATATTAGAAAAGTATATGATACTTTTCATCAGATGCATAATAACATTAATAATTTGGATTCTATAAGAAAAAATTTAAATGAAACTCTAACCAAGACTCAAGTCGAATTAGAAAAACAACAAACTGAGGTCATACTCAATAAACAGGAATTTAACGATATTTCTCTGAGATATGTTATATCTGTATATCAGGGAATTATGACAGCTCTTGATTTTTATGTCAAATCTGAGATAAAGATATATAATATATTATATAGTATATTGGAAAAAATAATAAATGTATCCAAATAAAAATAAGGTGAAGGGTGTGGCAAAATGTTTTCAGACATTTTATTAGAGGCCCGTTTCGATATTAGTTTATTTAATGAAGCTGACAATAATATCAGTAAGTTGTTTGAAATTAAAGATGAGTTATTCGTAGACATACAACACTCTCTAATGGAAAATTCTATCGAAACATCAACTAATTGGTTTACACAAATCATTCAGAAAATATTTGATATGATTAGTAATTATATCAAAACAGCTATTCAGTATGTTAATCATAAATTTGGACAAATCGAGAATGTTAAGGATATAAAACAAGAAAACCTCGATAAAATAGATAATAAGATGATTATTCCTGAGAATATTTTTACAAATAAATATACTATTGATAATTTTGAAAGAATTATACACAATAAAATGGCTGTTGCTTCTAAAATATTGGAAGAGAATCAACTTCCAAAAGATGCCTGCGAAAATCAAACTGAGGTTGTGCAGAATATTTTTTCAGACTTTCTTAATACAAAGATGGTCGATATTAGCGAGAAAAATATTATAACATATATCTATGGTGATTATAAACAGACCGTTATAAACATCACCGAATTAAATAAACTATCTAGTTCGTCTATTGAAATAAATAGTGATATGAATAAATTAAATTCAATAATTAATTCAATAAATAGCCGAAGAAAACGATTCGAGTTAAGATATGAAAGAAGAAAAGCAGGTTTAGACACTTTTGATAAATCACAAGCCGATATTGAAGTCTTAAAGTGTGTAGTTGTTATGTATCAAGGAATAGCAACTGCTTTAGGTGTATATTTACGAGCAATAACGACAATATTTAATACAATAGCTAATATCATAAATAAAGTGAAACATTTGAGTAAATAATAGAGGAGTGATTATAAGTGTTTGCTGATGTTATTTTAGAATCTCAACTGTTGTTTAATCAAACAGTTAAAGATAGTTTAATAGTAGAAGTTGAACAGGTTTTTATAGATATGAAATGTCTATTGGCGGAAAGTTTCGTTGATACATCTATAGAAACTTTTAAGAAAATCATTAATAAACTGATCGATACGATAAAAAACATGATAAAGAAAATTGTTGATTATATACATAACAAATTTAAGAGTATTGATAAAGATAAAATAGAAAAGGCTAATGAAATTAAATCCCTACAAAATGTTAAGATTAGTGTTCCGGAATTTATTACTGAACCTAAATTTTCTGCAGGTCAAATAGTTAGAATTATAAATACAAGATTAGAAGATACATATAAATATATTAATCCCAATAATATTCTAAAAAGTAATTTAGATATATTTAACCCAGCAAGTATCGCTGATGATATACTTTGTGAATTCTTAAATATAAAAACCACAGATATTGATGAACATGTTGTTATGATATATATATATGGCCAGACGAAAGAAACTACTATCGGTAAAGTCGGATTGGGTCTATTATATAATGCATCTAAATTCATAAAAAACAATATAAAAGAAATAGAAGATCTAAAACATAAGTTAGATACTAATCTGTCTAAAATGGAATCACTTTTAAATGAAAAAAGATCACATACTCAACTAATTCACGGACATGTTTTTAATGAAAAAAATCTTAGATATATAATAGCTAATTTGCAAGGAATTATGAACGCCTTAACAATTTATATGAAAACTGAAGTGATAGCGTCCAATGTGTTATTTACAATATTAAATAAGATTGAAAAAGTAGCTTAATCATATTAAAAGGAGTGAATGTCATTGTTTACATTTGACAATATACAACCTATGAAAGGAAATAGGATTGATTCAGATATATCTCAGATCATATTTGAAGCTAACATTGAAACATCAACACTAATGTCTAAATATAGAAGGTTAATGACAGAAACTCTAACTTCCAACGGAAATGTATATACTGATCAAGTAAGGACAGTTCTAATAGAATCGTCCAAAGAGTTTATTTCAAAAGCTGTTGATAATTTTAAAGATATAATCGAGAGTATAGATAAAATGAAAGAATCTCTCGAAGAAAAACTAGAAGAACTTGAAGATAAAAATAAAGAAATAATCGAGAAGTATCAACCATTGTTGAGACAATTAGATACTTCTAGAATTTCATATGAAGTTTCAAAATATACTTTGGATAAACTATCCGTAAAAAATATGATTTCAAGACTATATACAGCATTGGAAAAAGATCTTAAATTTGATTCGGCATCCTTAGAATCAACTAAAGCTGGAAGTAAAGAAACATATATATCTAATACTCAAATTATGGATCAAATATTGAAGAAAGCGATATTGGGTGTTTCTCCAACTATAGATGTTTCAACATCATTTTATGATGTCGTTAAAAACATGCTGGTTGATTATAAAACCAAAGAAACTAAAGTTTTTAGCGATAACATATATGATGAATTGAAAGACACTCTAGAATATCTTGATGAAGACGATATTAATGAATTGATTTCAGTATCTAAAGATGAACTTAAGAAAATACAAGATATACAACAAACAGTATTGATGGGTAAAGATAACAATGAAGAAGATGACGAATATTCAGAAAATCTTGTGGTCAACTTCCATATATTTAAGAAATTTGCCTTCACTCTTGGTATATCTATTATCGAAGATATCATTAAATTGAAATTTAATATTATTAAAGAAAAATGTTCTGATTATAGAAAAATCATTATTAATACATATCAAACATTATCGGATGGTACAGAAAAGATGGATATATCTAATATCTACAAACCTGAAGAAGATTATTTTATCGAAATGGCATATCCTGAATGTATAAGCGATAGGGAATTAATATAATATTGAAATAACAATTGTATAAGATGTTGAAATCCAACATATTATTAAAAACCCCAATAAAGCATAGGAGGAATGAAAATGTTTAATTTTGACAACATCACCGGAGGCGGTGTATCCGCGCTCCAACTCAATGCTACTATCAACTTTGATCTTAGCGATCTTGATCAGATTGTTCATGAAGCTGACACCGGTATCACCGCTACAGTGGATTCGTATCGGTCGCTGATGAGCAAAACCCTGAATGAAAGCGCCGGGAATTTCAACAACGACACCACTCTTATCATGGAACAAGCCAACGAGCATGTCGGCCAGAAAATCGTCAAAGCTCTGCAGGCATTCTGGAACTGGCTGAAGCAAACAGCGGCCAGTATTGTCGCCAAGCTTCAATCCCTTGTCACAAGCAATAAAAAGCTTATCGAAAAGATTAAGCCTGAAGTTCAAAAGAAACTCAGCGAAATGCCCGCTGATGTTAAAAAGAAACTTACTGCTGAGATTTATGAATACGACTTGAATGTGATTGATGTAAAAGCATTTGTAGATAACGCCGGCAAGATCTTTAAAGGCGCTAAATACGATGTATCTAATGGATATACCGAAGGAAATAAAGACAAGGTAGATCAGTCTGTTAAAGTTGTAAATGAAATGAAACATGACGACATCGCATCCGAAGCTATTAAGATAATTTATAAAGGCTCCAAGAAAACACTTGAAGAAGCCAAAAAAGAAGCAGTTATCAAACTGCGTGTTGATGGAAAACTTAAAGTTAAAGAATTTGACATGCATTATTTCGAAGTTATTGAGAAATTTGATGAAGTTAAAAAAGGTGTTGACGATACATATAAAGACTTCCAAAAGCTTGTCAGTAAGATGATTTCGACCATCGAAAGCAGCGTCAAAGAAGTTCCGAAAGGTGGAGATCACGCTGCGGCAGCTTTGGCATCTGGTCGGGTTGCGTATTTCAATGCACAACGTAAACTGCTTATGCAAGCCATGGGTGTCGTTATGTTGTTCAGTAATCTGAAGCTGGCGGCCGCTAAAGAACAAATGACTGCCGCAAGGAATTTCTGCATTCACGCTTATAACTTCAAGGTCCAAAAAGAAGCCAGTGAAATCGTTGAACCGTTTAACTCCATCCTGGATGCCCCTGGAATGGATGTTGACAAAATACTCGGTGAAACTGCTCAAAGTCGCATCAACGGCGACTCTACCTTTTCATGGTAAATTGAGTTCATAAATTACAAGAACGTACCGCTATAATGGCGGTACGTTTCTTATTTTTGATTTATATAATAACTTCCTGATAAATTTTATTATATAAAAAGGAGAGTTATTATGTATAGAATATTAATAAAACGAAATGATAAAGTTCAACCGGTTTTAAAATGGGCAGGTGGTAAACGTCAGATATTGAATGAGATATCTAAATATATTCCTAAGAATTTTAATACTTATTATGAACCATTTTTGGGTGGGGGTTCTGTGTTATTTAATATTCAACCCATTAATGCAGTTGTCAATGATATGAATTCTGAATTAATAAATATGTATCAAGTTGTGAAAGATAATGTGGAAGAATTAATTCAATATCTTAAAGCTTATAGAAATAATGAAGAATATTTTTACAAGATAAGAAATTTAGATAGAGATAAAAATATATTTAACAAGTTAAATCATATAGAAAGAGCTTCAAGGCTAATTTATTTAAATAGAACATGTTTTAATGGGTTATATAGGACTAATAAATCAGGTGAATTCAATGCACCTTTTGGTAAATATGATAATCCAACTATATTAAATAAAGATCTATTAAGAGCTATTAGTAAATACTTTAATATAGCAAATATAAAGTTTCTTAA